>JAEEGH010008327.1_pt1 | contig 24559 bp, 15 predicted proteins | sample 9134181 | NCBI WGS metagenome assembly JAEEGH01 (sample SAMN16246544, study PRJNA631951) | gut metagenome | biome: gut microbiome; feature: rumen; material: DP-attached | host: Bos | place: Iran: Karaj | collected 2018-10
CATTATTTGTCGTGCGCTGATAAGCATCTTCAGCGATGAGTTCCTTGCTTCGCAACTGGCATTCCGTGGCGGTACGGCGCTACATAAGCTCTACTTGTCGCCACAACCACGCTATAGTGAGGACATCGACTTGGTGCAGATTAATCCTGGGCCTATCAAACCTATCATGTATCGACTGGGAGAAGTGCTCAGTTGGTTGCCCGACAGAGTGACCAAGCAGAAACGATACAACAACACGATGCTATTCAGGGTAGAATCGGAAACAGCCCCAGTGGTGCAGATACGCCTGAAAGTGGAGATAAACTGCTTTGAGCATTTCAATGTACTAGGTTTGACAAAAGTTCCTTTCAGTATGGAGAACTCGTGGTTCACAGGCGAGGCAGAACTGACTACCTACCACTTTGAAGAGTTGCTTGGCACCAAACTGCGTGCGCTTTATCAGCGAAAGAAGGGACGCGACTTGTTTGACCTTTATTGTGCGCTGACCCAGCGTGATGTTGATGTAGATAAGGTTATGCTGTGCTACAAGAAATATATGGAGTTTGTGGTAGATAAGGCTCCGTCGTACAAGCAATTTGTGAACAATATGGAGGAGAAGATGCAAGACCCAGAGTTCTTGGAAGATACGGCGATGCTTCTCCGTCCAGAGAAACAGTTCTCGCCCACAGAGGCCTATCCGTTGGTTTACAAGACGTTTATTGACAGGATGGAAGGGAAAAGAGATTGATTATACTTTAACCCTGAACCCAAAACCATTCTTTCCCCCTCCCTCTACAGCAAATTGCCTGTAGAGGCTTTTTTTTTTGCCCTTTTCTTTGGATATTTAAAATAAAATTTGTAACTTTGCAGGCAGTTCTTGGGAGAATTCCGTACAATAAAATAACTCTCAGAGCAACTAAAAAAAAGACTAATCTGACAATGAAGACAGAAAAACATATAGCAGCTGCAGCCGCTGAATTTGCTGAACGTTGGAAAGGAAGAGGCTATGAACGCGGCGAGTCACAACCCTTTTGGATTGATTTACTGACAAATGTCTTTGGCATAGAAACACCATCAGACGGTTTTATAACCTTTGAGGAACATCATAAGGTGGACGAATCAAATTATGTTGACGGACGTATTCCTTCTACTCGTGTTTTGATTGAACAAAAGTCGTTGGGCAAAGACCTGCGTGCTCCTATTAGGCAAAGTGATGGTGCATTATTAAACCCATTTCAACAGGCACGTCGCTATGTGGTAGGCTTGCCCGTGTCTGAACATCCACGATGGATTGTGACATGCAATTTTTCTGAGTTCTTGGTTTATGACATGGAGCAGCCCAATGGTGAGCCAGCACAGATATTGTTGGAGAACCTGGGCAAGGAATACTATCGTCTGAAGTTCTTGGTGGATTCAAAGAGTGAGCACCTGTCGAAGGAAATGGTTGTTTCGATGCAGGCAGGTGAGATTGTTGGTAAGATATATGAGGCACTGCTGAAGCAATACGACGACAATTCGCCTGAAGCCCTTCGCTGGCTAAATATTCTTTGTGTTCGTATTGTGTTCTGTCTCTATGCTGAGGATGCAGGTATCTTCAGCCATAATCAGTTCCACGATTTCCTTGTGACCTACGAGGCCAAGGACTTGCGTCGTGCTTTGCGTGATTTGTTTGAGGTGCTGAATACACCTCAAGAGCAGCGTAGCAAATATTTGCAAGAAGAGCTAAAAGCTTTCCCTTATACCAATGGTGGACTGTTTGCTGAAGAAATTGAGATACCACAGTTCACAGAAGAACTGAAGCAGACACTTCTTCAGAATGCCAGCCTCGATTTCGACTGGAGCGAGATTTCGCCTACCATCTTCGGAGCCGTGTTTGAATCGACGCTGAATCCTGAGACTCGTCGCAGTGGCGGTATGCACTATACCAGCATCGAGAACATTCACAAAGTTATTGACCCTCTGTTCTTGAATGACCTGCGGCGTGAACTCGACGACATTCTGGAAGAGAAGGTAGAACGCCAGCGCAAACGCAAACTCAGTGAATATCAGGTGAAGCTATCGTCGCTGACATTCCTTGATCCTGCCTGCGGAAGCGGCAACTTCTTGACCGAGACCTATCTGAGCCTGCGTCGCTTGGAAAACGAAGCTATTCGAGAAATGTACCACGGCCAGATGATGATGGGCGAATTCGTGAATCCCATCAAGGTCAACATTCAGCAGTTCTATGGTATCGAGATTAACGATTTCGCCGTTACCGTTGCCACCACTGCTCTATGGATTTCCGAGGCTCAAATGCTGGCAGAGACGGAAAAGATAATCCATCAGGACATTGACTTCCTGCCGCTTAAGTCCTATTTCAATATTCGCGAGGGCAATGCTCTGAGGATGGATTGGGATGTGATAGCAGTACCAAGAAATCTGACAACCATCTATGCAAAGACGGCATATATCATCAACGATGAGCAGTCAACTGATCAAGCGAGTGAACCCGTGATGACGTATGACGAAATAGCTGTTGTTTCGCCAAATCCCATCTTGAGACGGCCTCAGACAGTCTCAATGAAAGTATCATACGACTACATCATCGGCAACCCGCCGTTCGTGGGGAATAATTTTATGAGTGACTCACAGAGGGCGGACTTAGCACCTTTCTTTCCAAAAAACAAGACTATGGATTATGTTTGCTGCTGGTATAAAAAAGCTGCAGCATTAATAGCTCACACTAATACAAGATGTGCTTTGGTATCCACAAACTCCATAACGCAAGGAGAGCAAGTTCCCTTATTATGGAAGGACTTATTTCAGCAATACAACCTTCATATTGATTTTGCACATCGTACATTTCGGTGGGATAGTGAGGCAACATTGAAGGCACATGTTCATTGTGTAATTATCGGATTCTCTTCTGTAGCGAATGAGAAGAAGAAGGTCATTTATGATAATGGCAAGCTTATAGAAGTTGACCATATTAATGCTTATCTTGCTGCTGCTGACGATGTATTTGTTGATAGCAGGTCTAAACCCATCTGCAATGTTCCCGTGATGAGAAAGGTAAACCAACCAACAGATGGTGGTAACTTAATCATAGAACAGAATGACTATAATGACTTCGTACTTCGTGAGCCAGAAGCTAAGAAATATATCAGAAAGCTGATAGGTGCCAGGGAATTTATCAATAACATTCCACGCTATTGTTTATGGCTTAAAGATATTTCTCCAGCAGAATTAAGAAAAATGCCATTGATATTAAAGAGAATCGAGGCTGTAAGAGATATGAGATTGGCAAGCAATGATGCAGGAACAAGGAAACTCGCTGAAACTCCTCACCTTTTTAGGGAGACTGTTAATCCAGATTCTGCAGTTGTTGTACCAAGAGTGTCATCTGAGCGAAGAAGATATATTCCGATGGGCTTTATCGGAAAAGAAATTATAGTTACTGATGCAATACTCCTTATCCCCAATGCTACCCTTTATCACTTCGGCATTCTTGAGAGCAATGTCCACATGGCGTGGATGAGAGCTGTCTGTGGAAGATTAAAAAGCGACTACCGATATTCAAAAGACGTGGTTTACAACAACTTCCCGTGGCCTAATCCAACAGACGAACAAAAGGCAAAGATAGAACAGACCGCTCAGGCTATCCTTGATGCTCGCGCTCTCTATCCGGACTCCTCGCTGGCCGACCTCTACGACGAACTGACAATGCCTGTAGAACTCCGTCGTGCCCATCAGAACAATGATCGAGCCGTTATGCAGGCTTATGGTTTTCCTGTTAAGAATACTTTCGCTGAAAGCCATTGTGTGGCCGAACTGTTCAAGTTGTATCAGCACATGACCGCAAAATAGCCGTCCCGTTCTTTTATCGGAAATAAGAACAATGTTCATTACTGCTTGTATGGCGTGCGCATGTGTTCAGACTTCCACTCATCCATCACACTGTCGTTGAGCACACCCTCATCCCAAAGGCGGTCGATGGCATCCTCGGCTCGCTTGGCGAAATACCGGCCAAGCATGCGACGAATGTCTTGCATTTCCGTTTCCGAAGATACTCTAGACACCATTTCCAGCATCTCTATCTGGAATGGAGTGAATGGCTTTTTCTGTAAAGTTGCTGCTTCCATAACGATTTTTTGTTGTGCACTATTTGGCTGCAAATTTAATATAATTCTCTGAAAATAACGAATAAAACAATAAAAGCTTGGATAATTGTCGCAGGGACAGGTGAGCGGCATCACGCTTGCAACGCTTCACCTTGTATCTTTAGGATTCCCCCCGGACACCCCCATATCCTTGTAACATTGCAAAAACTGCCGTACCTTTGCCAACGCAAACAAGACAAAACAGCGCTGAACCGTCAAGGATGCAAACAATCAACAAAATGTTAAACTAAAACCTTTTTAAAATTATGGCAATACGCATTAATGTTCACAAGAACACAAATCCCAAGTCGCTCGCGTTCGGTAAGTGGTATGGCTACGTAGACAACGATGACCCCATCGGCATCAATGAACTGGCTGACCACATGTCTGCACACAACACACCGTTCAGCCCCGGTACCATCGCAGGTGTGCTGAAGGACATGGTACACTGTATCCGCGAGCTGAACCTCAAGTCAGTACCCGTCAAGCTGGACGACCTCTGCATCTTCAAGGCCAGCGTGGAGACGAAGGGTGTCAGCAACCTGGCAGACTTCACCATCGCCAAGGGCATCAAGCGCATCCGCCTCTCAGCCCAGGCCACTGGTGAGTTCACAGCCGACGAGCTGACGAAGGACGGCAACCTGGTTCTCTCGAAGCTGGCCAAGCAGCAGATTGAGGAAGCCAAGGAGGCTGCTAATGACTCTAATGGCGACTAAGCAACAACTGATGTCTAACACTAAAACAGTAAAAGAATGAAAACAAGCACTTTGAAAACCATCCTGAAGGTGATTGCTGCCGTAGCTACGGCCATTGCCTCGGTACTCGGAGCCAGTGCAGTGGTAAGCTGCATGTAGAGCACGATTCAGAGTATGACTGTAACACTGTACCTCAACAAAAAAGGCCTCTCGCACTGAGAGACCTTTTTTGTATTATATATTAATAAGGTGTAACCATCAAGCCTTGGCATCCTCGGCATCTGCTTCGCGGATGGTACGACCCATCACGAGGAAGGCCGTAGGAGCAGCGATGAACAGTGACGACAGGGTACCGATGATAACACCCAGAATCATAGCGAACGAGAAGCTGCGGATAGAGTCACCACCGAGGATGAAGATACACAGCAACACGATGAGCGTCGTGACAGAGGTGTTGATGGTACGGGCCAGCGTCTGGTTCAGCGAGTCGTTGAACAGCTGCTGACGGTCGCGCTTGCCATAGAGCTGGAAGTTCTCACGGATACGGTCGAAGACCACCACCTTATCGTTGATAGAGTAACCTATCACGGTCAGGATGGCACCGATGAACACCTGGTCAATCTCTAATGACATGGGAACCCAACCCCACAGAGCGCTGTAGAAACCAATAACAATCAGAGCATCCAAAGCCAGTGCAATGGTAGCACCCGTAGAGTAAGCCACATTGCGGAAGCGGATGAGGATGTAGAGGAAGATGGCTATCAGGGCGATGATGACCGAGATGATAGCGCCGTAGGTAATGTCCTTAGCTACGGCAGGTCCTACCTTGGCAGAGCTGATGATGGAACCGCCCTGACGGACATCGGGGTTCTTGAAGTCTTCCACATTGGGCTGGCTGATGAAACCGCCCTTCTTCAAGGCATTGTAGAGGATGGTCTCAGCTTCGTCGTCAACGTTGGGATTGTTAGACTCAATATCCCAGTTGGTGGAGATACGGATGGTTTTGCCGTCGGTACCGAGGGCGATGACGCTGGTGTTAGCCTCCTTGCCGGCATTCTCGCCGACGGTGTTGACAAACGTACCGGCCAGAGCCTGACGAACATCCTCAACGTGGGTTTCCTTGTCAAGAGTGACAACATAGTTACGACCACCGGTGAAGTCGATGCTCTGGCTCAAGCCACGGACAAAGAAGCAGCCGATGAAGAAGATGGCAGCACAGCCCCAGACGATGAAGCTCTTCTTGTACATGCCCATGAAGTTGTACTTGGCATTCTGCATGAGGTTCTTCGAGTAGCCCGTGACGAAGGTCAGGTTGAGCCACTTGTCTTTCTTCAGCTTAGCCTCATAGACCAGACGGGTCAGGAACACGGCGGTGAAGAACGAGCAGAAGATACCGATGATCCATGTGGTAGCGAAGCCCTTGACAGGACCTGTACCGAAGAACAGCAGGATGAAGCCGGTGATCAGAGAGGTGACGTTAGAGTCGAAGATGGCCGAGAAGGCGTTAGAATAACCCTTCTGCAGAGCCTCCTTCAGACCGATGCCGCGCTTGAGCTCTTCCTTGATACGCTCGTAGATAAGCACGTTGGCATCGACAGCAGTACCGAGAGTCAGCACGATACCGGCGATACCCGGCATGGTCAGTGCAGCCTGGAACGAGGTCAGAATACCCAGCGTGAAGAACAGGTTGAACAGCAGGGCAATATCGGCGAGGATACCGGGGATGAAGCCGTACAGCATGATCATGTAGATCATCAGCAGCACGAAGGCAACAACGAACGAGATGATACCCTGTTTGATGGACTGAGCACCGAGTGACGGACCGACAACCTCTTCCTGTACGATGCGGGTCGGAGCCGGCATCTTACCAGAGTTCAGCGTGTTGGCAAGGTCCTTGGTATCCTCGATGGTGAAGTTACCCGTAATCTGCGAGTTACCACCGTCAATCTGGGTGAGGATACGCGGAGCGCTATAGACAGCGTCATCAAGCACGATAGCAACGCCACGGCCAATGTTCTGCTTTGTAATCTGGCTCCAGCGGCGGGCACCGTCAGAGTTCATCTGCATAGACACAGAGGGGTGACCCATCTGGTCGAAGTCGTCCTTGGAAGAGGTAATGACGTCACCCTCTAACGGAGCGCGTCCGTTGGGCTCAGTAACCTTCAGGGCATAGAGGGCGAAGATGTCGCCACGGGTATTCTGACCGCCGAAGTCCTCGGCCTTGGCACCCCAGCGCAGCTTGCACTCAGCAGGCAGCACGGTGGCGGCAATCTCCGAATAGATGACCTTGTTGACGTCAGCAGTATCGCGAGCGTTGGCATAACCGACGATGGCCAGTCCCTGGGGAACGGGCTGGAAGACGGCAAACAGAGGATTCTGCTTCAGTGCCTCAGCCTTGGCCTTGGCATCGGTAGCCTTGGTGTCCTTCTTGGCCAGCTTGGCAGCGAAGTCGGTGGCAGCAGCCTTTGCAGTGTCAGCGGCAGCCTCGGCCACAGCGGTGGTGTCGGCAGCAGCGGCCAGCGTGTCAGCCTCAGCGGGTGTCTCGGCAGGAGCCTCACCACCCAGAGCGGCATACTTCTGGTTCAGCTGAGCCAGCAGCGGATAGATTTCCTGTGAATTGTAGGTCTCCCAGAACTCGAGGTTGGCAGAACCCTGCAACAGCTTACGGACACGCTCGGGCTCCTTGACACCGGGCATCTCGACCATGATACGGCCAGACTGTCCTTCGAGCTTCTGGATGTTCGGCTGAACAACGCCGAACTTATCGATACGGTTACGGACAACGTTGAACGAGTTGTCAACAGCCGACTGCACCTCGGCACGCAGAGCGCTCTCCACCTCAGAGTCGGTGGACGAAGTGCTCACCTTGCCCTTCATCTGCTGCGTGGCAAAGATGGCAGCCAAGGGGCGTCCGTTGGCGTTTTGTTTCCAATACTTGATAAACAGGGAGATAAAGTCGTCCTGACTAGTCTCTTCCTCCTTCTTGGCCTGTTCCATCGACTTCTTGTAGACGGCGTCGGTCTTGTGGTCGGCGAGCACGTCGACAACGTCAGGTACCGAGACCTCAAGAATAACGTTCATACCGCCCTTCAGGTCAAGACCCAGGCCAATCTCCATCTCGCGGCACTGCTTGAACGAATAGATGCCGCAGTACACTTTCTCGTTCATGATTGAGTCGAGGTACTCCTGACCAGCCTCTTCGCCCATGGCGGCTGCCTTGTTTTCGTGGTAGCGCGTCACAAACGAGAAGGAAAGGTAGAAGCAGCAAACGAGAATCAGAACGATTGCGATAAATTTTACAATTCCTTTGTTTTGCATTTTGGTTTTTTTATTATTATAATTTATGATTTTGCTTTTTAAGCCTGCAAATATACTGATTTTTCTTCACTTACCGAAATTTATCTGCACTTTTCATACATTTTTTATGGTTTTCACCTGATTTTCAGGCTACAAATGAACGGATTATGGTCACTGGCATCCATTTTATCGTCAATTCTGGAATGACAGGGCTCTAGTTTTTCGTTACAAAAAACATAGTCAATTCTCAATGAAAAAGCTTTCTGATTATATGACAAACCGACACCATTTCCTGTTGCTGCAAAACAGTCGGTCAGCACCTCGGCCATGGCATGACGGGAATAGGAGATAGGATTATCGTTGAAATCGCCACAGACAATGAGCGGATACTGGCTGTGCGCTTCGGCATAGCTACGGACCATCCTGATCTGTTCTGCCCTGATGGCAGTGGCCTCGGCCAGCTGGACCAACAGCAGACGGGATTCGGCCCGTGCGGAGTCACCAGACATCTCGCCTCGGATAATCTGACGGTACTGCCGGCGGTCGGCAGTATTCAAATGGCAGCTCTCAAAATGATTGTTTACTACAATCAGCGTATCGCTGCCAACCTTCAGCCACCATGCCACGCTACCATTGGCCATAGAATGGTAGGGAATGCGCTCACGTCGCAAAATCGGATAGCGGCTGTGTATGCCTAAGGCGTTGTGACAGTGTTTGGTGTTAATCAGCACTAACGTGTCGTTATACATCAACCCGGCTTTCGCGTACTCCCGGAAAGTATAGCGCCGCCATGTGTCCACATCTTCCTGAATGCAAACGATGTCTGGCGATTCCTGGATGACAAACTCAAGCACTTTCTCAAAACCCTTTTCGTACTTGAAGTTACCGCCATAGGAGCATACGTTATAGGAAAGAAGCTTCATGGCATCGTCAGGAATTTTTGCCGAAGGATGAATCGGCATGTATATACTGATAGGTACGTACGCGAGTATAAAGCCTGCGATGGGAATCCACGCCATGCGCCACTTGAACACCAACCAGAAGAGCAGGAAGGCCAGATTGAGCACTAAGAAGGCGGGGAACGTCATGCCTACCGTCGACAGCAACGGATGGTCGGTAGGATTAATGCGGTCGCTATAGCCTACCAGCAACATCATAATGACGGAGGCGAAATTCGCCCCCGCTATCATTTGTATAGTCAGTCGCTGGAGTTTCTTGATCACGAATTACGGCTTTGGTCAAACAGTTTCTTCTTTTCCTCCTTGGTCAGGCTGTCATAGCCGCTCTTGCGTATCTTATCCAAGATGGCATCGACCTCCTCCTGGTTCTGACGCTTTCGGGCATTGTACTCCTCATCGCTCTCGCGACGGGGGGCAGCTGTATGCTCGGCTTTCATGCGGGTACCCTGACGGGCTTCATATTTCTGTTTCAGCTGGTCGAAGAACTCCTGTCCCTTACTGCGTCCGAAGCGCTGCGAAGAGTCTGGATGTTTCTGCCAGTAGCGGATGAGCAGGAAGCCGAACAGCATACCGCCCAAATGTGCCATGTGGGCCACACCGTCGCCGGGACCGCTCATGGCTGAGAACAATTCAATGGCAATGTAGCCGACAATAAGCCATTTGGCCTTGATGGGAAACGGGAAGGGAATGATGAAGAGCCGTTCGTTAGGAAAAATCATACCGAAAGCCAGCAAGATGGCATAGACAGCTCCCGAGGCACCGATGGTCGTCCACAAGTTGATATATGCGTCGGTCGTCACCTGCACGCCATTAACATTAACGTATTGGTAGGCTCCCATATCCTCATACATATAGGTAGCATACTGCACAACTTCCTGTGCCACACCGGCGCCAATGCCACATACAATGTAATAAAAAAGGAATTTTTTCGGTCCCCATACACGCTCTATCACTGAACCGAACATCCACAGGGCAAACATATTGAAGAAAATATGCGTCAAGCCACCATGGAGAAACATATAGGTGACAAACTGATAGATATGAAAGTCGCTGGCCATGAAAAAGTGCAGTCCGAGCAATGATGTCAAGTCGATACCGCGCAACTCCAGCACCCACGTTGCCACAAACGCCAAGAAGTTGACGATGAGCAAGTTTTTGGTCATGGAGGGAATATTATTCATCGAAGTAATTTACAATTTTACAATTTACATTTTACAATTTGCAACACACGGCAACACGATTGCCGTTTTCGGGCGCAAAATTACTAAAAATATCCGTTTTTAAGCACAAAAACAGGGGTTTACACACTTTTTTTCAAGAAAAAAGTCATTTTTTTCAGTTTTTTGTTTGTTTTCTAAATACTTTAACCTATATTTGCGTCAGAAAATAACTACAATTATTAATATCTTATTAAAAAACAACTAAAATTATGAACAAGACTGAATTAATTGAGCAGATTGCAGCTGGTGCTGGTCTGAGTAAGATTGACGCAAAAAAGGCTCTTGACGCCACTGTTGCAGCTATTAAGGACGCACTCGTAAAGGGTGAGAAGGTACAGTTGGTAGGTTTTGGAACATTCGCTGTTTCTGAGAAGCCGGCTCGTGAGGGCATCAACCCCGCTACCAAGCAGAAGATTACGATTGCAGCTAAGAAGGTGGCCAAGTTCAAGGCTGGTGCCGAGCTCGCCGAGGCTGTTAAATAAACTCGTTTGTAAATAAAAAAGAAAATAGGCTTCTCGATTGGGAAGCCTATTTCTTTATCGGAAATGGGCACGTCACCGTGTCCTTTTTTTCGCTTAGGGCTGCTTGCCAATGTAAGCAAGGATACCACCATCAACATACAGGACATGACCATTGACGGCATCGGAAGCATGCGAAGCCAGGAAGACGGCGGGACCGCCCAACTCCTCAGGATTCAGCCAACGGCCAGCGGGTGTCTTGGCGCAGATAAAGCTGTCGAACGGATGGCGACTGCCGTCCGGCTGACGTTCACGCAGCGGAGCAGTCTGGGGCGTAGCGATGTAACCCGGGCCAATGCCGTTACACTGGATGTTATACTCACCGTATTCTGAGCAGATGTTACGGGTCAGCATCTTCAGGCCGCCCTTGGCAGCAGCGTATGCACTGACGGTCTCACGTCCCAGCTCGGACATCATGGAGCAAATGTTAATGATTTTTCCCTCGCGGCGCTCCATCATCTCGGGGATGACGGCAGCTGACACGATGTAAGGTGCCACCAGGTCAACGTCGATGACCTGCTGGAACTCGGCGCGCTTCATCTCGTGCATGGGGATGCGCTTGATGATGCCGGCATTGTTAACCAGAATGTCAATCTGACCTACCTCCTGGTGAATTTTCTCAACCAGTGCCTTGACGGCATTCTCGTCAGTGACATCGCAGACATAGCCGTGGACGTTCTCTATGCCTGCCTCTTTATAGTTGGCCAAGCCTCTCTCTAAAGCAGCCTCGTTGATGTCGTTGAAAATGATGTTCTTGATGCCTGCAGCGACAAAGGCTTTGGCAATGTTGAAACCAATACCGTAAGACGCACCGGTAATCCAGGCATTCTTACCTTCTAATGAAAAGGGATTTGTCATAATAATACAATAATTAGTTTAAAAGTTTGTAAATGATATTTGTCTTAGCTTCATTTGTTTGTGCAAAGTTAGGAAAAAAACTCCAAACACCATGCTTTTTTGCAGACGTTTTAAAAATGATTAATACTTACAGCAGTTTCTCCAATGTGTCGAGTTCCTCGTCTGTCGTTGCCCATGAAGTAACGAAACGGCAGATGGTACGGTGGCCTGGAGCCTGTCCCCAATGGGTAAATTCCATCTTACGGGAGAGCTCTTCTACCTTCACATCAGGCAATATGACAAACTGCTGATTGGTGGGAGAATCCAGCCAGAACTCATAGCCCTTTTGCTGGAAAATCTGCTTCATACGCATGGCCATCTGGTTGGCATGGCGAGCAAGCTGGAAATACAGGTCGTCCGTAAACAGCGCCTCAAACTGCAAGCCAATGAGTGCACCTTTGGCAATGACTGCGCCGTGCTGCTTCTGGATGCTGAAGAAATGCTTATGAGCCTGTCGGTTGGTGAACACCACGGCCTCGCCGCACAGTGCGCCAATCTTGGTGCCTCCGATATAAAACACGTCACAATGGCGGGCCAGATAAGGCAGAGTCATGTCACAGTCCTCAGCCATCAAGCCATACCCCAGGCGAGCACCGTCAATATAAAGGGGAATGGCATAGTGCTGACATACCTTATATATATTGTCTAGCTCTTGAGCAGTATAGAGAGTCCCCAACTCCGTGGGGAAGGTGATGTAGACCAGACCGGGATAGACGGCGTGGGCATTGTTGCCGTCGTGCATGAAATCGTCAAGATACTTGTCCAACACCTTGGCATTCATCTTGCCTTGTTCACCCGGCAAGGCGATAATCTTATGCTCGGTAAACTCCACTGCACCGGCTTCATGGACGTTGATATGACCGGATTCAACGCAGATGACACCCTCATACTGGTAGAGCATGGAGTCGATGGTGGTGGCATTAGCCTGTGTACCTCCCGTCAGGAAAAAGATTTGGGAATCAGGCATCCCAATAGCCTCACGGATGCGTTCCTTGGCACGCTCAGAAAACTCGTCAAAGCCGTATGGTGTAGGCTTAGCGTCGTTATACCTAATCAGGTTCTCCAGCACCTTGGGGTGCGCCCCGTTGTTGTAGTCGCATTCAAAAGATATCATAGTTCTAATTTCAAGATGTTCATGCCAACGAGAAGTCAAGCTGACGCTTTTCCAGATTAGCCCCGGCAACCTTGATGCAAATGGGGTCGCCCAGTTGATATTTATGGTGATGATGACGTCCTACCAGACAGTAGTTGCGCTCATCAAAGTCGTAGTAGTCGTCGTCCAGGTCACGCAAGGGCACCATGCCTTCGCAGTGGTTCTCGTCAATCTCACAATAGATGCCATACGACTGGATGCCGCTGATGTGTGCATCATAGGTCTCGCCCACCTTGTCGGCCATAAACTCCACCATCTTATACTTGATGCTGTCGCGCTCAGCCTGCTGGGCCACCTGTTCCATATCCGAACAATGCTCACACAGTTCCTCATATTTCTGCTGGTTGGCAGAGCGTGCGCCCTCCTGGTATTTGGTCAGCAAGCGGTGAACCATCGTATCCGGGTAGCGGCGAATGGGCGAAGTAAAGTGGGTGTAATAGTCAAAAGCCAGACCATAGTGGCCAATGTTATGCGTCGAGTACTTGGCTTTCATCATGGCTCGCAGGGCAACAGTCTCTATCAGCTTCTGCTCCTTCCTGCCCTGACAGTCGTCCATCAGCGTGTTCAACGAACGGGAGATGGCGCCCTTCGTACCGGAGGTTTTCATCTTATAGCCGAACTTCACCACAAATTCGCGCAGCGACTCCAGCTTCGTGGGGTCTGGCTGATCGTGTATGCGGTAAGGCAAGGTCTTTGCTTTAGTGCCTTTCTTCACCTTACCAATACTCTCAGCCACGGTTCTGTTGGCCAGCAGCATAAACTCTTCGATGAGTTGAGTGGCATCGTTCGACTTCTTGAAATAGGCACGGGTAGGCTTTCCGTCCTTGTCAATATCGAAGTGCAGCTCCTCACGGTCGAACTTCACGGCACCGCCCTTGAAACGGCGCTCACGCAGATGCTTTGCCAGACTGTCGAGGGTTCTAAGGTAAGAATCTTCTGCGGTAGCCGATTTTTCATTATTCACTTGACCCTTTTCCAGGATCTCCTGCACCTCTTCATAGGCAAAGCGTCTATTACTCTTGATAACGGTATGGACGATGCGGTAGCTCTTGACGTTGGCCTCGTCGTCCATGACGAAAACGACGCTGAAACACAGCTTCTCCTCGTCAGGGCGCAGCGAACAGATGAAGTTGCACAAGCGCTCGGGCAGCATGGGGATGGTGCGGTCGACCAGATAGACGCTGGTGGCCCGTTTCACGGCCTCCTTGTCGATGATGCTTCCTTCTTTGACGTAGTGGCTGACATCAGCAATGTGCACGCCGACCTCCCACAGTTTGCCCTGCTTACGGATGCTGAGTGCATCGTCGAAGTCCTTGGCATCCTTGGGGTCGATGGTGCAGGTAAAGACGTCGCGGAAGTCCTCGCGGCGTTTGATTTCCTGTTCGGTGATACCCGGTTCAATGCTCTCCGCAGCCTCCTCCACATTCTTCGGGTACTTATACGGCAACCCGTATTGTGCCAAGATGGCATGCATCTCGACATTGTTGTCGCCTTCCTTGCCTAGGACGTCGATGACCTCGCCGACGATATTCTTCGACTCCTTCGACGGCCACTGCGTAATCTTCACCACAGCCTTATCGCCATTCTTGCCGCCCTTCAGCTTCTTCTTCGGAATCAGCACGTCGTGCACAAAGATGTTGCCCTCGGTGACGAGGAAGGCATAGTCCTTCTCCACCTTCAGCTTACCCACAGCCTGGTTAATCTTATGAGACAGGATCTCCACCACCATCGCTTCCTTGATGTGATGCTCACGCCGCGCCATCATGGTGACACGCACCCGGTCACCGTTCATGGCAAACAGCGAGTTGCGCTCAGAGACAAAGATAGGTTTACCGCCGTCGTCGGGCTGGAACGAGTTCTTGCCATTAGCCTTGCGGATGAACGTACCCTCCTGAACCTGTGTCTTCAGGTTCAGCCTGTAGGCATTGTCGCCAGCCTTGGCCAGATAGTCGTCCCACGCCATCTCGTCCATCGTTTCCACGGCCAGCATCTTGGCGGGATGGGTCGAGAGATTAAGGTTTCTGAAGATCTGCTTAAACGAGAATGTCTCGTTCGGATTCTGCTGGAACAGTGTCCGCAGCATCTCAATCACACGCTGCTTCGTCAGTCGTTTGCCACTCTTGTGCTTGCTCATAGTTGTATGTTTTAAGTTTCTACTGGCAAAGGTACGAATAAGCGAGAACAATACAAAACAAAAAAAGGATTTTTTTGTTTTTATTGTCGAACGAAAGTACCTACGACATTTATGTCAAAGTTACAAATTAAATTGAAAATTGAAAATTGAAAATTGAAAATTTTTCGTGGCGGAAGCAAATTTTATACTTTTCACTTTTCCCTTTTACTTTATTTTCGTACCTTTGCAACTGATTATCCTAAAGTATTTCTATTATGAAACTTAAATTATTGCTATTCATTTCCATGTATATGTTCTCGCTGATGGTCTTGGCGCAAGAAACCGTCAATATGAAATTCGGGAAACCCACCAAGGAAGAGATGGAGATGACAGTTTATGAAGCTGACCCACAAGCCGATGCCGTGGTGCTCTGCCGACTCACGAACGTCAATTATACCGTTCAGCAGAAGGGCTATGTGGTGGACTATCACGAGAAGTTCCGTATCAAGGTGCTGAAACCATCCGGAGCACGTTTTGCTCAGGTGACCATACCTTATTATATATTGCCGGAAGAGAAAAGCGGTATCCATGCCTCCAAATTCGCCCTGCGCACCGGAAGCATTGAGGTTGGGGTTTTCTCCTCTGCTTCTGCGTTCGATGAGGCTGGCGGTTCGTTGATGGAGGATGCCGCAGGCACCTTCACTGACGAAAGCGTAGAGGACCTGAAAGCCACGGCTTTTAATCTGGTGAACGGCAAGACTGTAAAGACGAACCTCAACAAGAAGGATGTCAAGACAACGCAAATAGACACCGACCGTTGGCAGGTTTCATTCACCATTCCGAATGTCAAGGAGGGTACAGTCATAGAATACGAATACAGCATCCACAGCCAACTCTTCTACATGTTGCACGATTGGTATGCCCAGTGTGAGATACCCGTTGTCTATGCCTGTCTGGATATGGACATTCCCAACTACCTCATTTTCAATATCGAGGAGCACGGCATCCAACGGCTCAGCTGCAAGTGTGTCCCTGGGGTCTTGCGCTACAAACTGGAGAGCGACCCTCTTGCGGCACCCACCACCGTCAAGACCAACCACTACACTTGCATAGGGCGGAATCTCAAGGCTATGTGCAAGGATGACTATGTATGGAACATCAATGACCATTGCGCCGGCATCACAGCCGAGCTGAAGAGTTACAGTCTGCGCGGTACCATGCCGTTACAGTATGCCGTGACGTGGGAACAGATAGACCAGATGTTACTCGACGACAACGCCTTTGGCAAACAGCTTGACAACCACAGCCCGCTGCGCCAGGAACTGGAGGCAGCCAAGACAGCTAATATAACTGACGAGCGCCAGCGGATGGCTGCCGTCTGTCAGTTGGTGCTGGGCAAGGTGAAGTGGGACGGAACCTATACCCTGTGGCCTACTGACAAGAGCAGCTCGACCCTCAAACAGGAAACAGCATCCAATGCTGACATCAATATGCTGCTCATCCAGTCATTGCGCGATGCTGGCTTACAGGCCTTTCCCGTCGTACTGAGGACACGAGACGAAGGATTACTGCCCTATAACTTCCCCTCCATTTCCAAGCTGAACACCTATGTGGTAGCGGTAAAGTTCTCGAATGGCAGTATGGCGTATGTTGACGCCTCCTCTCCTCAGGGCAGTCCTGAAGCCCTGAAGCCTCAGCTGTTAGTAGAGCGCGCCCGTCTTGTCGCCCCCGGCAAAAAGAGCCAATGGGTCAACTTGGAGAAGTCTTTTTCCGACAAGACTTCAACGGTCATCGATGCCACGCTTTCTGACAAAGGGCTCCTCCAAGGAACGCAGACAACGCTCCACTCCGGTGCCGGACAGGAAGTCAAGGAAGTTGTCCCTGTCAGCCTGCAGGGTGAGGCTCAGGGCGACAGCATCAGCTTCTCGCCCTACCATCTGTTGCCTATCAAAGAGAATCCCTTCGTCAGTGAAGAACGACTCATGCCTGTTGAATTCCAGAACAGATCGTCAGACCAGGTCATTATCACCGTGAAACTGCCTGAAGGCTATGTCTTAGATAAGACCCCTGAGCCCATCGTAGTCACTACCCCCGACAAGGGCATTAACGGTCGGCTGACCACCTTCACCGGCGAGGGCAAGGTGGAGATACACTATCAGTTTAACGTCAATAAAACGATAAACCCCAGCAAAAACTATGCTGCTATCAGGGACATGTTCACCCTCTTTGCGCAGCATAGCCAGGATCTGCTGGTGGCAAAACGGAAATAAGGCACAAGACACAACATGATGGAACAGTTGCTTCACTACTGCTGGAAACACAAGATGTGGCCCATTGACAGACTGACGACCACCGACGGGCGCGTAGTGGAGGTCATCGACCCTGGGCTGCACAACCGCAATGCCGGACCCGACTTTTTTAACGCCAAGGTGAAGATTGACGGTACGTTATGGGTGGGCAATGTTGAGATTCACGACAAAGCCAGCGACTGGTATCTGCACGGGCACGACCGCGATGCCAACTACGACAATGTGGTGCTTCACGTGGTTGGTCAGGCCGACCGCGACGTTCAGACTTCCAAGGGCGACTTCCTGCCACAACTGTGTCTGACCGTGCCCCCTTCGGTTCAGGACAACTACGATGAATTGCTGAAGACGGACTCCTACCCTCCCTGCTACCGCATCATTCCCAACTTGACACGGCTGACCGTCCACTCGTGGATGGCAGCCCTTCAGACGGAGCGCTTGGAGCAAAAGACCATCGCCATTCAGGAGCGGGTGCGTCAGGCCAACGGTTCTTGGGAACAGGCCTACTTCACCACGCTGGCACGTAACTATGGCTTCGGCATCAATGGTGAAGCCTTTGAAGAGTGGGCACGCCACATCCCCCTCAATGCCGTCGGCAAGCACCGCGACGACCTTTTTCAGATAGAAGCCATCTTTATGGGACAAGCCGGACTGTTAGCATTGGAGGCTATTCCCGAGCGTTACCAAAAGGATGCGCTGAATGAGGGATACTTTGCCCGGTTGCGCAACGAATATCAATACCTGGCTCACAAGTTTTCGCTACAGCCTATGGACTACAAGCGGTGGCGCTTCCTGCGCCTGCGTCCGCAGAACTTCCCCCATATCCGCATCTCGCAATTAGCCAATCTCTACTACCAGCGCAAAGCAGGACTGTCAGAGCTGATGGCGTGTCAGGATATGGTAAGTCTCAGCGAACGGCTTCGCACGCAAGTCACGCCCTATTGGGAGACCCATTACACTTTCGGTTCGGAGAGCATCCGCAATGCCAAGCATCTGTCACCGTTCTCCATCAACCTGCTCATCATCAACACCTGCATCCCCATGCTCTTTGCATACGGCCGCCATACCTCCCGTGAAGAACTGTGCGACCGTGCCTTCGACTTCTTGGAAGCGTTGAAAGCCGAGAACAACAACATTATCCGCATGTGGCAGGAATGCGGTTTAGAGGTGACGTCGGCTGGTGACTCACAGGCACTGATTCAGCTGAAGAAGGAATACTGCGACAAGCGCGACTGCCTGCGCTGCCGCATCGGATACGAATATTTGCGCGCTGCGCGCTAATTGATAATTGATAATTGATAATTGATAATGAGTAAATACATCTTTGAAACTTGCATGGAGGTGCGTGACTACGAGTGCGACATCGAGGGCATTGTCAACAATGCCAATTATCTCCATTATACGGAACATACACGCCACCTGTTTCTGAAGCAGTGCGGTCTGAGTTTCGCCGAAATGCACCAGAGAGGCATCGACGCCGTGGTGGCACGCATGAATCTGCAATATAAGACACCGCTGCGCTGTGACGACACGTTCATCTCTCGTCTGTGGATAGAAAAGCAGGGTATAAAATATATCTTCCATCAAGACATCTTCCGCGCTTCTGACGAAGCACTCTGTTTTCGGGGCGACATAACGCTGGTATGTCTGGTTAACGGACAGCTGTCAGACAGCCAGGAGTATCACCAAGCCTTTGCACCATACCTATGAACGAGGACATACGCTATACCATCGCGCTGACGCGCATGACGGGGTTCAACTTCCCCATGGCACTCCAGCTCTATCAGGCACTTGGCAGTGGCAAGGCGGTATTTGAACACCGCAACGACATCGGTGACGTGATGCCGGACACGACGCCGCGGCTTCGCGAAGCCATCAAGCACTGGGACGAAGCACTAAAACGCGCTGACACCGAACTGGCGTTCATCACCAAAAACCAGATACAGGCACTGACACTCAACAGTCCCGACTACCCTCAGCGCCTTCGCCATTGTCCTGATGCCCCCATCGTCCTTTTCTACAAGGGGACGGCGGATCTTAACCAGTGCTATGTCCTCAATATCGTCGGTACCCGCCACTGCACCACCTATGGTCAGGACTTGGTGCGCCGCTTCCTCACCGACCTGCACCACCAGTGTCCACAGGTGCTCGTAGTGAGCGGCTTGGCATACGGCATTGACATCTGTGCCCACCGCCAGGCTCTTGAATTAGGTTATGAAACAGTAGGCGTCCTAGCACATGGCTTAGACCAGATCTATCCTCACGCCCACCGCCATACGGCAGCCGCCATGCTGAAACAAGGTGGTCTGCTGACAGAATACATGACACAGACAGAGGCGCTGCCCAATAACTTCCGACAACGCAACCGCATCGTGGCAGGCATCTCGGATGCCACTATCCTCGTTGAGAGTGCCATCAAGGGCGGCGGTCTCATCACCTGCCGCATTGCCCAGGAGTATGGCCGCGACGTCTTCGCCTTCCCCGGTGCTGTAGGCATGCCGTACAGTGAAGGGTGCAACCGCATGATTCGCAACAACACTGCTGCACTCATCACCTCGGCAGCAGACTTTTTAGAGGCTGTCGGATGGAAGACCGTTGGTATGCAGCCGGAGACCGTTGAGCGCCAGCTTTTCCCTGACCTCTCCGACGAAGAACAGCGCATCGTCAGCCTGCTCCAGCAGGTCAACGACATGCAACTAAACATGATCAGCGTCCGTACCGACATTCCCATCGGACAACTCACTGCCCTCCTCTTTCAGTTAGAGATGAAAGGTATCGTACGCCCCATGGCCGGAGGCACGTACCATTTGTTAAATTGAAAATTGATAATTGATAATTGATAATTGAAAAATGAAGATAGGTACGATAGAGCTGGGTGAGCGACCTGTGTTTCTGGCTCCGATGGAGGACGTGACGGACATCGGTTTCCGCATGCTGTGCAAGCGGTTCGGAGCAGCTATGGTGTACACGGAGTTTGTGTCGGCCGAGGCACTGGTACGCGACATCAAGTCGACGGTGAAGAAACTGACCATCAGCGACGAAGAGCGCCCCGTGGGCATCCAGATATACGGTCGTGACGTGGAGGCCATGGTGGAGGCAGCCAAAATCGTGGAACAGGCAGGACCCGACTTGATAGACCTCAACTTCGGCTGTCCTGTCAAGAAGGTGGCGGGCAAGGGTGCCGGTGCCGGTATGCTGCAGAATATCCCGAAGATGCTGGAGATTACGCAGAAGGTGGTCGATGCCGTCAGCCTGCCCGTGACGGCGAAGACCCGCTTGGGCTGGAACCACGAGCAGCTCATCATCACCACGCTGGCTGAACAGTTGCAAGATTGTGGTATTCAGGCATTGACCATCCACGGTCGTACCCGTTCACAGATGTACACCGGCGATGCTGACTGGACGCTTATCGGCGAAGTGAAGCGCAACCCCCGCATCCATATACCCATCATCGGCAACGGCGACATCAAGTCGTTAGACGATGCCGACCGTGCTTTCGACACCTACGGCGTTGATGCCGTGATGATTGGTCGCGCCACCTTCGGTTGTCCGTGGCTGTTCAGCCGCCGCGAACTGACGCTTGACGAGAAGATTGACGTCTTGGAAGAACAGTTGCGCATCAACGTCGAGCGCATCGACGAATACCGAGGCATCCTGCATACTCGCCGCCATCTGGCAGCAACGCCCGTATTCAAGGGCATCCCCAACTTCCGCGAGACGCGCATCCGCATGCTGCGCGCCGAGAAGCAGGACGAGCTGTTGGCTATTCTGGAGGAATGCCGCGAACGGTTAAAGCATTGACCATCAACAAAAAAGTAGGGCCAGCCTCACGGCAAGCCCTACCCAACCAAATTAATGCTATAAACCAAAACTATCTGTCTTTATCAATCTTATTTAATCAGAATCTTCTTGACAGTGCCATCGCTCATGCGAACGATGTTCAAGCCATGCTGCAACTGTGGAGTGCGTCTGCCATCCATCGTATAATACTGGGCGGCAGTAAAATCTTCACTTTTCACTGTTACCTTTTCACTTATACCCGTGGCAGCATTGGCCGTAGCCTTCTTGCTCAGTCCGCCGAACTCGTTGACGGCCTGCACCTGCCAGAGGGCTTCGCCTGCGGCACGAAGCCTCACCCCGGCCCTCCCCTGAAGGGAAGGGAGGTTAGTACCGTCGAAACTGGTCTCGGTGGTGAAGCCGACCACCTCGCCGTCCTTTGTCACAACGTAGCAGATGGCGTAAGGCACAGCATCCCATGAGAGCAGTGCGCCCTCGCCCTTGACGACAGGAGCGTCGCAAGCCTCACACATCATGTCGGGCTGCCAGTTGTCGTCGCCGCCGCAGACATTCTTGATGGTGTACTGGGCAGCCTCCTCGGCAGTCAGCGTGTTCTTCACGTCGAACACCTCGTGCTTCTCGCCCGTGTTGCTGTCAATATAGTAGTAGTACGTCTCGCGCTGAGAGAGATCCACGGGGTTGCCGTCCTTGTCGACGGTGTTGTATTCAGCCCACAATGCGGGCAGACCACCCATGGTGTTGTACCAACCCTTGGCTGGGATGTTGATGAAGGTCTGCGTGTTGATGTAGACCGTCTTTGGCTGGTCGTGCCACGGACGACCGAGCCATACGTCGGTAACGTCGATGCCCTTGCGCGGACGGATGATGTTGTTCTGGAACACATAGCCCCACTTGGTGTCGGCAGTATGGCGCGGAGCCACGATGTAGCCACCGCTTGGACGGTTAATCTGGAGTGTGTCACCGTCCAGATAGACGTCACCATTATTGTAGATGAAGTCCACGGCACCCTCGATGAGCGAGTTCTTGATGTAGTGGCGAGCTGTTGAGCTGCTGGAGGTAATCCACGTGTCCTGATAGGAGAGCAGGGCTACGTTGTTCATGCAGACGCGGTCGGCGACGGTGTTCAGTGCCAATGCCTGCGGACCGGCCAGCTTCTCATAGCCGTAGCTATTTTCCAAGGTGATGTTCTCGAAGAAGGTGTCAGTACCTTTCACCACCACCGTTGCTCCCGGGTCTACGGGATAGGCGTTGTCACCACCGCTGAGGCGGTTGTCATAGACAACGGTCTGGTCGCGGTCCTGACCGATGATGTGCAGGTGGGGCTTCGTGGCGGGAATGTCGATGTGCTCGTTGTAGCGACCGTTCTTCACGAAGATGAGCCAGGGCTTGGCACGACCCGCGGGAGCCTTGTCGATGGCAGCCTGCAGCGTCTGGTAGTCACCGCTGCCGTCCTGGGCCACCACGGCGTCATAGAGTTTGGCCTCGGGCTGCGTACGCTCCATGGTAGTGAAGGTGATTTCAGCTGCTGCCACGGGTTTGCCACTGCGACTGACGAGCACGCCCTCGGGCATCGAGAAGGTGTACTGGGTAGCATACTTCAGACCCATGTACTTGAAGACGGCAGTCTTGCCGCTGATGATGGGAGCTATCTCCTCGCCGTTCAGCGCAGCCTTGCCCTCGCCGGCCTTGACCTTGTTGTCAAATGTCAGGATGACGCTTCCGCTGGCCGAGACACCTGTTGCGTTCTGCTCAGGATTGCTCGACACGAGGGTTGCCACCTCGTCGGCAGTGCCGGTAGCATCGGCGAGCACGAAGAGCTCAGCTAACGACAGACCGTCGTTGGTACTCTCCACACCTGTCTTGGGCGATGTGTAGTCGGGCATGAAACGGATGTAGATACGGTCTTTGTCGGCAGCCTCGGCGGGCAGTTCGAACTCCTGCGAGTCCCAGCCACGGTTAGGCAGATTGTAGGTGCCGAAGGTGGTAAAGGTCTCGCCGTCAGTACTGTATTGGGCATTGATGATGCTGTAGGCATTATAGTCGTCACCGACCGATGCCGAGAGTTTCAGGTTCTGGTAGCCCTTCGACGAGAACTGCAACTGGAAGTACCAGTTGTCGGCGATGGGGCGCCAGCAGCGGATGCCGTATTTGCCATTCACCTTGCCAGCAGCCATGCCGTTAGCCAGCCAGCTGGTCGTCGTGCCGTCGGCCTGGCGCAGTTGCAGCAGTCCGGCATTCTCTGTGTCTGCCTTGTAGTCGGCAGCACGGTCGGACTTGGGGTTATCCTGATAGAAGTCCCATCCTACGATGAAGTCTGTAGCAGCGAACACAGCCTTAACGCTCTTCTCGCCGTCCATCTTCAGTTCTGCCTCTGCATTGGTACCCGTAGCGTCACCTTCCCAGTTGGTGAAGGTCAGAATGCGGTTGTTCAGTGCCGTCAGCTTCACGTCGGTACCCTCTTCGTAGTGGTGGATGCCGTCAACGACATGACCCTCAGGCTGGAACTGCACGAGGTTGGCATTGGCACCACCCTCCAATTGCATGTTCAGGGCATAGACATTATTCTTCTCGTATGTAGCCACTAATGTAGTGTTCTGCTTGATCTCAAAGCTGTAGGGATTCTCCTTCGACACCTCGTTGCCCTCGCCGTCAGTCCAGGCAATAAAGTGGTAGCCGAAGTTCTCAGTAGCAGTCACCGTCAGCGTTGTTCCTTCGTCAAATTCAGCACCAGCTGGGTTGCACGATACGCTACCGGCACCTTCTGTGCCTAATTTCACACTCATGGTATAGACGGGAACGGCTTCGGGTGTACCCGTCACATCGCCCGTGACAACCACATTGGCAAAACCATACTCTTTGTTGTTGGCCAGACTATAGACCTTGATTTTCAGCACCAGTCCGTTGGCGTCGAGCGTCAGACCTGAGAGGTCGTAACTGTAGGAGTCGAAGAGTCCGTCGTTAGCGCGTCCCGGAGTCTGACCGGTAGCCAGCACGGTTTCCTGTCCAGCGGCAATGGCCACAATGTCCAGTTTACCGGCATTGGTACCCCAGCGGCTGGCATCGAAAGCAAATGACTTCGGCGCGAAAGTCAGTCCCTTCTTGGGCTTGATGGTGAAGGTCAGCACGTCGTCGTCATTGACACCCGCATTGTTGTTCGACGGGTAGTAGAGCGTCTGCTGGCAACCGTTCACGGCACGCTGCGTAGAGACTTTCAGCTTACCATAGTCGAATTCAGCAACACTGAACAGACCAGCCGTCTTCACTTCGGCTGCCGTAGCATCGTCAGTTCCCTTACCTAAGGGCCAAGCGAGGGTGAAGTCCTTTTCGTCAACTGGTCCGGCAGCCTCCATGGCCTCGCCGTTGACCTTCACGTAGTCCAGGTTCCAGTTCGAGGCAAAGCCATTGCCGGCGATGAGACGCAGAATGACCTTATCCTTATTGTTGGCTGAGAGCTGTACAGTATTCTTGTTGTAAGTCCACCAAGT
>JAEEGH010008328.1_pt1 | contig 24557 bp, 18 predicted proteins | sample 9134181 | NCBI WGS metagenome assembly JAEEGH01 (sample SAMN16246544, study PRJNA631951) | gut metagenome | biome: gut microbiome; feature: rumen; material: DP-attached | host: Bos | place: Iran: Karaj | collected 2018-10
GCAAGGAACGCCGACTGCGGCACCTCGACGTTGCCGATTTGACGCATGCGTTTCTTACCTGCCTTCTGTTTCTCGAGCAGCTTGCGCTTACGGGAGACGTCGCCACCATAGCACTTCGCCGTCACGTCCTTGCGTACCTGTCGCACCGTCTCGCGGGCGATAATTTTCGCACCAATGGCGGCCTGAATGGCGATATCGAACTGGTGACGAGGTATCAATTCCTTCAGCTTCTCGCACATGCGACGACCGAAGTCGTAGGCATGACCACGGTGGATCAAGGTCGACAGGGCATCAACAGACTCGCCGTTGAGCATAATGTCGAGCTTCACCAAGTCGGCATCCTGATAGCCAGCAATATGGTAGTCGAAGGAGGCATAGCCCTTCGAGATGGATTTCAGCTTGTCGTAGAAGTCGAAGACGATTTCGCTCAGCGGCATCTGGAAGGTCAACTCCACGCGGTCGGTGGAAAGGTAGACCTGATTCTTCAGCACGCCACGACGATCGATACAAAGCGTCATGATAGGTCCAGTGAACTCGTTCTTCGATATAATTTGCGCGAGGATATATGGCTCTTCGATATGGTCAATCTTCGTCACCTCGGGCAAGCCGCTGGGGTTGTGCACCTCAATCATCTCGCCGTCGGTCTTGAAGCACTTGAACGAGACGTTGGGCACCGTGGTGATGACATCCATGTCGAATTCGCGGTCGAGGCGCTCCTGCACAATCTCCATGTGCAAGAGGCCCAAGAAGCCGCAACGGAAGCCGAATCCCAAGGCTGCCGACGATTCAGGTTCCCAAACCAAGGAAGCATCGTTGAGTTGCAGCTTCTCCAACGAGGCACGCAGCTCTTCGTAGTCATCAGCGTCGACGGGATAGATACCCGCAAATAGCATGGGTTTCACGTTCTCGAAGCCCGCCACAGGCTCAGCGCAGGGACGTTCAACGTGCGTGATGGTGTCGCCCACCTTGACCTCCTTCGAGGTCTTGATGCCAGAGATAATATAACCCACGTCGCCTGCAGAGAGCTCTTTTTTCGGCACTTGCTTCAGTTGCAGCACACCGATTTCGTCGGCGTTGTATTCCTTGCCCGTGGCGAAGAACTTCACCAAGTCGTTGGTATGCATAGTGCCATTCATGATGCGGAAATAGGCGATAATACCACGGAACGAGTTGAACACCGAATCGAAGATGAGGGCTTGCAGCGGTGCTTCAGGGTCGCCCTTCGGGCATGGAACACGTTCCACAATGGCATCAAGCACGGCGGGCACGCCTTCACCCGTACGGGCGCTGACCTTCAAGATTTCTGAAGGGTCGCAGCCCAAGAGGTCCACCATCTGGTCTTCCACGATGTCGACCATAGCACTGTCCATGTCAATCTTGTTCATCACAGGGATGATCTCGAGGTCATGTTCAAGGGCAGAATAGAGGTTGGCAATCGTCTGGGCCTGAATGCCTTGTGTGGCATCCACCACCAGCAAAGCGCCTTCGCAGGCAGCGATGCTGCGCGACACCTCATACGAGAAGTCGACGTGGCCGGGAGTATCGATAAGGTTGAGGGTGTATTCCTCGCCCTTGTAGTTATATTTCATTTGGATGGCGTGGCTCTTGATGGTGATGCCGCGCTCGCGCTCAAGATCCATGTCATCGAGCACTTGGTCGACGAGTTCTTTGTCGTTGAGCGTATGTGTTAGTTCCAAAAGTCTATCGGCCAAGGTCGATTTGCCATGGTCGATATGGGCTATGATGCAAAAATTACGGATGTTTTTCATTGGGCTGCAAAATTAGGAAAAATTTCGTTTGCAGCCTCATAAAAACGCATGAAAAGCACTGGCAGTTTGTTTAATAATTAAACAGCTTATCCAACGCGTCCGATTCGATAAGAGCCTGCCCCAAAACAGAGAACAGCACGATGAGGGTCACCAGGCATACAATAGAAATCACCAGACCGGCGATAGCCTTTCCTTTGGGACGCTTGAACATACCGATAAACGAAAACAGGAAGCCGAGGAACCATAAAATGAGATTCGCAACGGGCACCCAGCACAACACCAAACCAAGAATGGACAGCACAAGTCCCGCACTCCCTGGTCCGTTTTTCTGTCTCACAGGTTGGGGTTGGAAAGCAGCAGCTTGTGCTGGAGTTGCATTGACATAAACGTTGGTTGTCGGAGTGGCGCTTTGGTATCTGGGTTGTTGAGGCGGCACCTCCTCTCTAGCGGGTTGTTCGGGGTTTTGTCCCTTTAGCCAAGCCGTGCAATACATACATTTCGCAGCGCTCTCAGGGATTTCCTCACCGCAGTAAGGGCATTTCTTGTATCCTTCCATGGTATTTCCGTGTTAAATTTAGGGCAAAAGTATGGAAAAACTTTTCAATGTTTGAGGATTGAGGAAAAGAATGCAAAAAAAAATACAATTTCAGAAAGCATCATTTTGGGGATGATTACTGTTTTACAACGAGAGCAAATGCGTTCCTTTGCTATTTAGTAGTATTTCACCTCTTCCATTAGACTCAAGAACAGAGCATTTTACATACATTTTGTCCTCAATTGAATAAATAACATCATACACATCTGCCTTATTTGAAGACTTCTCATAATTGTATTCACAACTATATACATTAACAAGATAATCTATCCTTTTGTTCAAATCATCAAAATCTCCTAACAAAGCCATTACATTCTCGAAAAAGTCGTCTTTACAATCAAAAGCAAGACCTGCCACATTATCCGCCCCCCAAATCCTATCTTCATTTTTCTCATCTACTTTCAACACAGTTTTAAACAATGAGAAACCATCATTATCAATTACCTCGATCATACTTTTCTTCAAATCAGCACGAGAAAGGTTTTGGAGGTTATGTAAATCCATTATCTCGTCTGCAGATTCAAAGAAAGCTGTCATGATATATTCATCTCCCATTAACTCCAAATAATACAGTGCCAAAGCATCAGCAAGATCCTCCGTGTCTTGAAATTGATCATTGTCCGAGCACAAAGCATTAATTAAAGTCAATTTTGCCAATACTGGATAATAGTAATAGAAAAAATCATCTCGTTCATCTTCTAACATATCGACCTTTATATCCCACGATATCCATGTATCTTCAGGCAATTCTCCATTTCCGTCGAGCCACCAACTCTCATACTTTTCATGAAAATCAGTATACATGGCAACTTCAACCCTTTCGTCTACATATTGAGTAACCAAATCCATAGCGGTACAATCCTCCACCCTTGCTCTTGTCAATACCCAAGCTTTCCACGTATCAATAGTGACTGGTTTTCTAGAGCAACCGTTCAATGCAAATGCAATGATAACACTGAGTATTGAGTATACAATTATCTTATATCCCTTTATTTTCATTAGTAACACCCCTAATCCGTGTCGGGCACAACTTTTGTTTGATTAAGTATTTGTTTTAGTAGCAATCTGATTCTGGAGGTTATTAAATATTACAGTTCCTTTCGAAATATCTTTCCACACTATCAGAGTCACCATCAATTGCATATCCCTTTTCATCAAGGGAAAAACGAAATAAAATACCTGTATTTATTTCCGTGAATTCCCATACCATTGTTTGTGAAGAAGTTGAAATTTTTTTGTATTCTGACAAAACAACTCTAGTTTTCTTATATTCCTCCAACATTTTTTTTGCTAGGTCACTATATTGATTATTAGTATTGTTTGCTACCAAAGACAAAGCCTTCTCATATGAAAGGCTTGTATTGTTATGAACCATATTATTGATTTCATCATCTAATCCACCCAAATCACTAAACCTTTTTTCAATTACATTTAGTCCACCTAATTCAACTATAAAGGCTTTTTCTAAAGAAGAAAGATGTGAATAACTATTGACTTCATTTATAATACAGTTCACCCCTGCCACCTCGAATCTTACGCAATCCTCTATCTCATTTTGATAGGTTTTTGGATTAGACTCTATATATGACGTTATTTCATTGACATATCGACCCGCTTTATCTTGTATCCAAAAATACGCACATGCGATTACAACAACAAAAACAACAGGAAGCCCTATTCCTACTATTAAGGCTGCAGTGCCTGTAAGCTTCTCTTTTACGGTCTCCCCCGTATTCGGAAACCCTGACATGATTGAAAACAGAGTATTCCACTCACCGTCAGACAACATTCCGGCTATTTCAGTAAAATGCAATTGATCCTCACCATGTGTTATATAAACCTCTCTCCTATTACTAGCATCGGTTTGGAAACGAACTATCAGTTCTTCAACAGGGGCCGATAGTCGTCGACCGTCTAGCGTAGATACATCCAATACTCCATTTTCTAATTTGAACTCATCCAAAAGCCAATTTTTGTCAATTGTACCATACATCTCACTCCGTTTTTGAGAAGAAGACGGATCATGCGTTTTATAGCAAAACACTTTAGCCTGACACTCCCTTTGTTTTTGTTCCCGCTCCTTTCGTCTTTGTTCCTGCTCCTTTCGTTTTTGCTCATAATCCTTTTGTCTTTGCTCCTGTTTCCTTTTGATTTGTTCCATTTGTGAAATTGCAGGTGGTTTTTCAGCCAACTGCTTTTCCGAATTTTCAGTCAGCCATTCTCGGCAGTATTTACACTTTTTAGCTACTGCCAGTATTTCTTCGCCACAATAAGGGCATTTCTTGTATTCACTCATATTAAAACCATTTATTCCTTCATGATTTTCACATTATTCTTTTCCATTGAAATCACCGAACATTTCCTTTCCCTATTCAGCAACAATATCATATTCGGTAAAAAAGCCTGGTACACCTTCTGTCTCAATAAGTCTAAATGACAATCCCTTCCCATCATTTGCACGCGTAAAGGTCCCCTCAAAAATCCCATCATTCCACTCTCCTTCAAATACTCCCGTTACCATATTGTTTACAGACTCCGTCAATCTCAAATGACTACCATTACAATTACCATACAACGACAACGATGCCTTGTTTCCTTCTGCCCATTTTGAATCATAATAGTATCTGCCTTGCACCATTAGGCCATCCACCATAATTGACATATGGATTTTCGCGCCTGCAATTTGACCCATGAAATGATGTAACGAAAGACTCTCCTTTTCGTATCCAATTGAATACCCTTCAATTTCATCCTCCCAATTTGCCACCGCATTTCCCCAATCTATACTATTTGAACAGGCCAAAGTACTATTTTTCAAACTTGATAATCCAAAACATGAACAGACATCATCAATTAACCACTTTGAATTGTTATAGTCTAATGTTTTTCTCTCTCGAACCATGATAAAAACTGGATGCTCATCACCATACGACACATGAATTTCAGCGTTATCTTTATCCACAAGTTTAACTTCCTTTATCGCTATTTCTCGATCGAATAATAACGAAAAGTAATCTGCATAGCTACTCGTAACATGAAACTCACGCAACTCATAAGCTATATTCATCGATTCCCCAAATTCTTGTGTCAAAATGTCATATACCGAGCCCTTGCTGTATGCTTCAACAACTTGTTTCTCTATTTCTTTCTTGACTGCTTTATCTGTCGACTTGCCTTCCCCTCCTACAAAAAAACAGGTAGCCGTAATTGCCAACAGAACAGCAAGAATAATAGAGATAATAAAGAGCATCTTTCTTGATTTAGTATTATTTTCAAATGCAACATGAGGTGATTCAGGGGTAGAACCAACAATCGGATGGTTATTTTGTTGGTTTTCTGGTTCCTGTTTGCCTAGTTTGCGGACCGGAACTTCATTTAATTCAACATTATCATTTAGCCATTCGCCACAATGCCTGCATTTTCTGGCATCAGCCATAATTTCTTCGCCACAATATGGGCATTTTCTTGTTGTTTCCATTATCAACGTTTTATTTGTTAGTCAATTATTAGTCTCCTTTTGCATTGTTTTCCAATCGCAAATCTATTGCCTCATTGTGCCATATCACAACACAGGCAATAAAAAAACAGCGTGGAAATAATTCCTTGCTCGAACACCAGGGGTTCCACGCCCTACAACTCTAACAAGTATTCCACGCCGTAGCAACTACGGCATTTGTAACTTGTCCTTGAGTTGTTGTCCCCTCCAAAAGGGGACTGAATGGAACTTTGGTGTTCAAGAACAGCAACAAGTGCTATCTGCTTATAATATGTCTTTTTAGTTTAGCTTCTTTCTTAATTTCTTATAATCGATTATTTTGGTTCGACAATTATCTAATTTATTTCCCATACAAATCCGAATGGGTCCCTGTATCAGTCATGGTAAGTGTAAGGGTTTTCTTGTATTTCTTCCAAACGAGGAGCCAGTCAGGTTGTAAATGGCATTCCCAATGGCCTCTGTAATCACCAGTCAGCTTATGGGGTAAATACGACTCAGGCAAAGTCCCTGTTTCGGCCAAAATCTTCAATGCTTCACGCAGCAAAGCCATATCATAGCCACGCTTTTGGCATCGCTTCACTCCCTTTTTGAACTGCCCTGTTGTTTTAATCGTGTACATCAGATTCCCAAATCTTCAAACAACTCGTCAACAGAGGCATACGTAGTGACTTTCCCTTCCTTTTCTTCCTCAATGGCCTTAGCCAATGTCCCTTTGCGGGAACGAGTCGGCTTTGTAATGTGCTTCTCCATCACATCTACGCCTTTGGAGTTTCGCAATAGCGCTTCCAACGATGCAGCAAACGGGTTATCAGAACTGAACCTTAAAGTGATTGTCTCCATTTTCTATTTTTGTTTTCCGACCGCAAATATACATATTTTTCAAAAAAAGTCCTTAAACCTTCAAAAAAATCCGCTCAAAATGCCAACGATACAAAGGATTATCCCTAATTTTGCGGTCTGAAAAAGAAGATTGCCTATGACGCCCATTTTACCCGACACGTATTCCAAAGAAGAGAAAGAAGAAATCGAGCGACGACACCAGCGCCTCATCGACGCTTGGCAGACGCGCAAGGAAGCCGCCGACCTGGAAATGGTCGACAAGGCGTTCTATTTCGCCTGCGAGGCCCACAAGGACCAACGCCGCCGCTCGGGCGAGCCTTATATCTACCATCCCATTGAGGTGGCTACCATTGCCGCCCACGACATTGGGCTGGGACGCACTTCCATCATCTGCGCCCTGCTGCACGACGTAGTGGAAGACACGAAATACACCCTCGATGACATCCGCGAGATGTTCGGCGAGAAAGTGTCACGCGTGGTGGACGGCCTCACCAAATTCGCTAACCTCGAAGGTGCCGAGAGTGCCCAAGCAGAGAACTTCAAGAAGGTCATCTCCTCTCTATCGTACGACATCCGCGTGGTGCTTATCAAGCTCTCAGACCGCCTCCACAACATGCGCACCTTGGACTCGATGCCCAAGCACAAGCAGTTGAAGATCGCTTCGGAGACCACCTATATCTATGCGCCCCTAGCCTATCGTCTCGGCCTCCATGCCATCGAAATCGAGTTGGAAGACCTGTCACTGAAATACACCAACCCCACCATCTACTACAACATCCGCAAACGCATGGACGACGTGCGCGGCAAACGCATGGGCGAACTGCGCGACTTCATCGCACCCATAGAGGCCGAATTGGCAAAGAATGGCATCAAAGCCAGAGCCGAGATCAAGGAACGCTCGGTCAACTCGGTCTGGAAACGCATGATGGACAAGGAGTTGGCTTTTGAAGACCTGTATGGTTCCTTCATCGTCCGCCTCATCACCGACTGCCCGAAAGAGCAGGAGCGCATGGAATGTTGGAAGATCTATGCCGTACTCACCAACTGCTACCGTCCCTACACCAAAAAACTGAAAGACTGGATCTCGTTCCCGAAAGCCAACGGTTATGAATCGCTGCACGCTGTGGTGATGGGCCAGACTGGCAACTGGGTGGAGGTGCAAATTCGCAGCCAGCGCATGGAAGAGATCGCCGAGAAAGGCTTCGGCGCCTACTGGAAGTTCAAGACCGACGACGACAGGACTGAGAGCGGCTTCGACGAATGGCTGAAAAAAGCCCAAGACCTCATCGGCAGCGAGTCGGACAACGCCATCGAGTTCGTCGACAACTTCAAGCTTGACCTCTTCTCCGACGAGATCTACGTATTCACCCCGCAGGGCAAGATGATCACGCTGCCCAAAGGCTCCACCGTGCTTGATTTTGCCTATTACATTCATAGTGAAATCGGCGACCATAGCATCGCGGCCAACGTCAACAACCAGTTGGCCCAACTTGACCGCAAGCTCACTAAGGGCGACCAAGTGGAGATCATTACCTCAGAGTCGCAGCACCCGCAAGAGAAATGGTTTGAGTTCCTCGCCACGGCTACGGCCAAGTCGCGCCTCAAGAGCGGCATCAAGGAATACCGCCGCACTTTCCGCGAAGAAGGCGAGCAAAAATACGAGGCCATCATGAAGAAACTCGACATGGAGCCCTCGAAAGTCAACCGCAACGAAGTGATGGCAGCCGAAAAGCTGACCAGTACCATTGACTTTTATTACAATGTGGCCATAGGCAAAATCGACGAACGCCTCATCCGCAGCGTGCTGAAGCCACAGTCGAACGGTAGCTTCGTGCGTTACATTACCTTCGGTCTCTTGGGCAACAGCAGCAAGGAAAAGGACGAAACGCCGTCCATCACCACCTCAGGCGAGTTCGACTTCAACGTGTCGACCTGCTGCAACCCCATTCCAGGTGACGATGTCATCGCTTTCAGCTTCCCCGGAGAACCGCTGCAAATCCACAGGAGCAATTGCCCCAAGGCCATCCAGCTCTCGTCGCGTTTCGGCAACAACATCGTGAAAGCCAAATGGCAGCCCAAGAGTGAAATCGCCTTCCTCGCCGAGTTAAAAATCACCGCTTTGGACACCAAGGGTCTGCTCAACCGCATGACCAACCTACTTTCCAACGAGATGCAACTCAACCTGCACTCGCTCCACATGGAAGCCAAGCAGGACGTGGTGGAAGCCGCCATATCCATCTATGTGCACAACACCAAGGAACTTGACGACTTGATTGCCAAACTGAACCAGCTGAAGGAGATCCAAAAAGTGGTGCGCAAGAGCAATTAAAAATATTGCGCATTATTTAGAATCAATCTGAAAAGTTTTCTTATCTTTGCGCCTCATCATGACGTAAGAAAAAATGAAAGACTCGTTTGACAATACCTATCTGGCCGTCAAGAAGTTATTCATCGATTACCTACAGCGAAGAAAGTTGCGCAAGACCCCCGAGCGTTTTGCCATACTGAAGGAGATTTACTCCACTAACGGGCACTTCGACATCGACTCGCTGTATAACCAGATGAAAGACAACAAGTACCGTGTCAGCAGGGCCACACTATACAACACTATCGACCTACTTCTAGACTGTGGGCTTGTCATCAAGCACCAGTTTGGACACAACTGTGCACAATACGAACGCTCGTACAAGTTCCGCCAGCACGACCATTTCATAGACATGGATACGGAACAAGTCATGGAGTTTTGCGACCCGCGTTTGCTTGAAATCCAACGCTCCATCGAAGAGCAATTGGGTGTTGAGATTACGCATCATTCGTTGATATTTTATGGACACAAGAAAAGTTGAGAGTACTATGGCCTATGGCTAATGACTATGGCCGCTTCAATCAAGGTAGGAGTTCCTCTTTCTGATGAAGCTGCCATAGTCATAGGTCATCAGCCATGTCAAAACAACTATAAAACGATAAACAATAAACAATGAACAAAATCGACATATTATTAGGATTACAATGGGGCGACGAAGGCAAAGGCAAGGTGGTCGATGCACTCACCCCAAATTATGACATCGTCTGCCGTTTCCAAGGCGGCCCCAATGCCGGTCATACCATCGAGTTTGAAGGCAAGAAATTCGTGTTGCACAACATCCCTTCGGGCGTGCTCACACCAGGTTGCATCAACCTCATCGGCAACGGCGTCATCATCGAGCCGCATATATTAAAAGGTGAGATAGAAGGCCTTCGCGAAGCCGGTTTCGACTTGCGAAAGTCTTTGATGATCGCCAACCGCGCCCATCTCATCCTGCCCACCCACCGCGCCATGGATGCCGCCAACGAGAAGGCTTTGGGTAAGATGAAAGTCGGCACCACGCTGAAAGGCATTGGCCCGACCTATACCGACAAGACCGCTCGCAGAGGCCTCCGCATCGGCGACATCAACTCCTCCGACTTCCGCGAGAAATACGAGAACCTGAAGAAAGCGCATCTGCAACAAATCGCAGGTCTCGGCTTCGAGATGCAGGGCTTCCAACTCGACGGCCTCGACTTCGCCGAGTACGAGAAATTGTGGTTCGAAGGCATCGAATACCTAAAACAATACCAGTTCGTCGATGGCGAATACTTCATCAACGAGGCCCTCGACAACGGCAAGAAGGTGCTAGCCGAAGGCGCCCAAGGCTCCATGCTCGACGTGGACTTCGGCAGCTATCCTTTCGTCACTTCATCGAATGTCATCGCCGCTGGCGTCTGCTCTGGTTTGGGCGTTGCCCCGAGCCGTGTGGGCAAGGTGTACGGCATCTTCAAGGCCTACTGCACCCGCGTGGGCACAGGTCCCTTCCCCACCGAGTTGTTTGACGAGACGGGCGAGATGCTCCGCCAGAACGGACACGAGTTTGGTGCCACCACCGGCCGTCCGCGCCGTTGCGGTTGGCTCGACCTGCCTGCGCTGAAATATGCCGTCATGCTCAGCGGCGTCACCGACCTGATGATGATGAAGAGCGACGTGATGGACGACTTCGCCACCTTGAAAGTCGCCACCGCCTACCGTTACAACGGACAAGAGACCCAACATCTGCCTTTCGCCGCCTGCACCGAGACCATGGAACCCGTCTACACCGAGATTCCCGGCTGGCAACAGAAGATAGAAGGCAAGATCCCACAGAAATTGGAAGACTACATCAAATTCATTGAGGATTACGTCGGCGTGCCGATCAAATTCGTTTCGTACGGACCCGACAGGACACAGAATATTTACAGATAACCCTGTAGAGACGGTGTGCACACCGTCTCTACAAACCACACAATAGCAATTAAACCATGATTATTTTAGAAAAACCATACGTTTCCGCCCCGTTGGTGGCGTATTTGGAAGAAAAACAAATCCCCGTTTTACACAACGATATGGCCGAGGTGCTGAAAGGCCAAGGCCATCACCTTAACCTTTTGGACGACAAGGCTTTCGTTGAGAAATACGAGCAAAGCCATCAATTGTATGCCGTCTCTGAAAATGCCTTGGTATGGCTCTATGCCCAACTGCCCGATTCGGAACTGGTGAAAAAGGTCAAGATCCTGAAGGACAAGGCCGCCTTCCGTCGCATCTGCCAGCAGATCTATCCCGACTTCTATTACAAAGAGGTGGAGATGAAAGCCTTGCGCAACCTCAACCCCGACGAGTTACCGTTGCCTTTGGTGCTGAAACCAGCTGTCGGCTTCCTCAGCGTGGGCGTGTACATCGTGCGCAACAAGGCTGAATGGCAGGCCGCCTTGGACGACATCGACCAAAACTTCGCCAAGCAGTGCGCCGTGTTCCCTGAGACTGTGGTGCGCAGCGAGATGTTCGTCTTGGAGCAGTTCATCGAAGGCGAGGAATATGCCGTGGATGCCTATTATGATGCCGAGGGCAAGCCCAACATCATTAACATCTTCCACCATATCTTCAAGAGCGAGACCGACGTGAGCGACCGCCTCTATTGCATGAGCAAGCAGATCTTCGAAGCCAACTATCCCGCTTTCAACCAGTTCTGCATCGACTTGAACGGCGTACTCGGCCTGAAGAACTTCCCGATGCACGTGGAGTTCCGCGTCGACAAGCACACGGGTCGCGCCATCCCGATTGAGGTCAATCCGCTGCGTTTCGCTGGCATGTGCCTCAACGACCTGACGCGTCACACCTGCCACCTGCTACCCGTGCAGGCCTACTTCGAAGGCACGCATCCCGACTATGCCACCATGTGGAACGGCATCGAGAACGACGTGTTCAGCTTCATCGTCTTGGACAAGCCCTACGACACCAACCGCGCCTTGGACTTCGAGCGCATCAAGCGTCACTTCCACGGCGTACTGGAGACTCGCGACATCATGAACCCCGCCATGAGTATCTGGGGCTTCCTATTCACGCAAACCGCGCCCGAGCACAAAGAGGAACTGAAAGAGATTCTGTTCTCCTCTTTGGAAGAGTTTATGGTTTAAGAGACACGAGACTATTAGACAGGGGACGCGAGACGGCCCGAACAAAATGTTGGCTAAAAGGTGGTAGGTTTACCACTATTTAGCCAACATTTTACATAGATGAGGTGATGAACACGCGCCAGCCACCCTCGCCATCTCGTTCAACATACCCCTTTTTAATCAGGTTTTGAACCATTTTCTGAAGTGCGGAGCGGTTCACTCCTGTCGCCTTCTGCAACGATGCATAAGTGGGATGAGAATCCTCCATCAATTCATATAGAATCTTACTATAGGTTGGAGTGCGGAACTTGATTCTTTGTCCGTCATACCACCACACATCTCTTGATTTCTCGGTTACAAATAGCGTATCCATCTCAATCTCATGCGCCATAAGGTCGGTCATGTGCTTCTGGAAAGGCTTGATTTGCTTCAAAGTAGCCTTCGCCCCCTCTGAAGGCTCACTGCCTACTTTCAAGTCGGCCTTATGCAATGCTTCAAGGTAGTCGCGTTTAAGCCTACTGCGCACAACAATCATCGGGTAGCCATGTCGCGATAGGATATAATTCATCAAAAGTCGAGCGATACGGCCGTTGCCATCCTCGAAGGGGTGGATACGGATATAACGATAGTGGAAAAGGATGGCCAAATCGGCAGGTGAAAGGGAACCGTCTTGCTCAGTCTGGTTATACCAATCCACCAACTCAGTCATCAACGCGGGCGTCTCTTCGGGAGAAGCATAGTCGAACCTGTCGCCATAACGCGTGATGACGCTGTTCGGACGGGTTTTGTATTGTCCAGCGTGAACGACATAACTCGTTTGCACCCCTCCTGGAAGCGTTCTATAAACCGTATAGTCCTCACGGAGTAAAGTATGATGCAATGTGCGGATAAAATTCTGGGTCAGAGGATAGTCGTTTCTGACCGATTCGGCAACCGTCATTTTCAGGCAAACTCTACTTGCCGTCATGTCCAGCACATCCTTCACATCCGCCTCGCCAATCACCTTGCCAAACAGCAACAACAGTTCGGTCTGACCGTATGTCAAGGTATTGCCCTCAATATGGTTGCTGTTGTAGTTGAAATCAACAGAAAACTTACGGCTCAACCTATATTTGTCCGTTTCTGACAAAGGTTGGAGCGCATTCCATTTCTCCAACGCGACTTGCAGTTTCTTCGACTCCATTCTAGTATATATTATTATTTACTACCAATTTTGGTGGTAACATTACCACTATTTCAGCGACAAAAATACACATTTTTGTTGGATCTGGAATCTTTTTTACATTTTTTCTCAAATTTAGTGGTAAACTTACCACCAAATTTAGTGGTAGTTTTTTAGTTGCCGGTTTTATTTCCCGCTCTTCCGTCTATTACATTCCTTGCAGAGCATCTGGCAATTGTCAGCTACGGTACGACCGCCATCGCACCAAGGCGTGATGTGGTCGGCTTCCATTTGGGAGAGCTCGAAATGCTGCTTGCAGTCGGCGCAAAAACCCATCTGCCTTTCATATGCTGACAGTTTCTGCGCTTCGGTGAAAGCTCGAATTGACAAGTATTTCTCCTTGCGCGTGAGGATATAGGGATAGATGCCCGTCTTTTTGGTTACATCGTCGTCGAGGATGAGGCGTTTCACTTCTTCATCAATGGCTTTGTAGTCAAACACTTGGTCTTTGAATTGCTTGTAGAGCATCCCCCACTCCACGCCTTTCATGATTTTCTTGCGTTCCTTGGTTGGGTGGAACGAGGTCTCGATCCAAGTGATGACCGACTGGAAGAACTGCCATAGCGGTGCGGCACTGGCATCATGTTGGTGATTCGACATGTATACTTCGATGTTGCCGTCGGAAATCCAGTCGATGGCCGTTTCGAGGTAGTCCTGGCGGATGGCAGAGCCGTTGAGGTAGTCGTTGCCGATTTTCGCAGCGGGTGCGCCATTCTTGCTGAAATAGCGTTTGGCGTCGCTCACCCAACTGCCCGCATACACTGCATTGCGCAACTCCTGCTCGGTGAGCGCCTCACCCGCAATGTTGATGGTGCGGAACCATTTCAGCTTCTCACTGTCGGTGCCGCTACAGATGTAGATTTGCAATTCGTAGTTGAGGATTTGCTCCTGCTCGTCGGGCTGGAGGTTGTGGAAATAGCGGAAGTTGAAGGCGAAGTCGCCGTTGACGTATTGGCAGATGCTGATGGTGCGTTGCTGTCCGTCGATGATCTCGAAGGTGTCGTCGTCGCGCACAGCCCAATACATCACATTGAGCGGGAAGCCTTGGGTGAGCGTGTCGATGACGGCATCGCGCTGTTTTTCCTTGTAGACGAACTCGCGTTGGTAGGGCGGGCGCACATCGAGGCGGCCGCCGTAGGCGCGCACGCCGTTTTCATTGTTGTCCACGTAGCCTTTGGTCAGTTCGCGGACGGTGATTTTGTGTAGTTCTATATTCATATTGTATAGTTGTTTTATTGTCCTACCGGGGTGCTACCGTAGGTCACGACCTACGGTTACTCGAGTATCGTCCCTCTGGGACGGGCCTACTGCTGCTATTCAGTTCCCTCCGCCGCCATTGAGACTGACGGTTCTTCTATATTATATGGTTGTACCTGAGGCTCCACTCGACGACGACGGATTAATAATCTAGCATAGATTTCCTTGCCATTGACAATGGACTTCCCATAATCGTATGACTTGGGTCTATCATGGTTTAATTTACCGATAATTTCAAATTGATTAGGATTATAATGCCCTAAAAAGGTCATCGGGACTCCCATTGCGCCATAATAATCCATAGGGATATCAGTATAATTATCTATGTTGATTGCATCGTAAGTGTCAAATTTCGGATATTCAGCTTCATTGTATTTTTTATAAAGGACGACCTCTTCACTTCTCCTCTTGTTTTCAATATTCGTCCACCAACAAGAAGTAGAAACCCTACCTATCTTTTTACCATTTGAATCAATATGATGATACAAGGTGTAATCATCTGGAAGCATGAACATCATTCCAACATTGTAGTTTGTCACTCCAATCCACATCTTATCTTCTTTTATATAAGGAAAGATTTCTTCGTAAGTTGCCGCTCCTGTATTTCCAATAATCAAGAATTTCTTATTGTATGACATTAATTGCGCCACATACTCACGAAACAACGAAAAAGGAGGATTCGTTACCACTACATCGGCTTCTTTCAACAACTCGATGCACTCTTGCGAACGGAAATCTCCATCACCTTTAAAATAATGGATACCAATTTCTTCAGGGTCTGGAACTCGGTTGCCGTTACGGTCTCCATAGTATTCCAACCAGATTGCTTGGTCAGAATCATGTTGACTAAACAAATCGCGCTCTTGGTTTTTGTAACAAGTAGTTATTAGTTTTTTTAATCCAAGGTATTCAAAATTGTAACTAAAATAATGGAAAAAGTTACTTATTCGAGGGTCATCACAATTACATAGCACAGTTTTCCCAACAAAGTGATCTCTATAATACCTGAGCTCTTTTTCAATATCTGCTAATTGAGTATAAAACTCATCTTTTTTTGCTCCTCGGGCGCTTCTAAATGTTTTCTTGGCCATTGTGATTGATAGTTTCCGCAATGCTATCAATCACTACGCAAAAAGAAAGGTGCTTTCCTTATGCGTTACCAAGGTAGCCCAGCGTGGAAACCTTCTCCCGAAATAAGTACTCACACCTAAAAGGTATGAGCATCGCTTATTAAACTCAGGAGACCATATTCCACACTGATAGCCTCATATATTATTTCTGTGGTTTATATCCTCAAAGATTGCTGGGCTTTAGGCAAACGCGAAATAATAGCTAATGCTTTGGTTTTTAATATGTTAAATATTCTCTATTTTTATCTCTACGATACGTTTGGTCTTTATTTGGCGCAAAGATAGCGTATTTTTCTTATTAAACACTATCTTTGCAGCAAACAATTGCACCATGAAAAACACCTTATTCATTCTCATTACTGCCTTTACCCTCCTCTTTTCTTCCTGCTCAACCGAAAAGAAAATGGCTTTCAATGAAAAAGCAGCCTTGGAATTCCTTTACCAATACATGCCGCTCGGCGACAGTGTGGACTACACCGAAGATTATTACCGTGAGAGTGTCCACTATGCCTTCCTGGCCAAACAGGAATTGCCTTGGGGTGCCAGCATTCCCGAGCGCGAGTTCAAGCATTTCGTGGTGCCTGTGCGCGTCAACAACGAGAACCTCGACCGCTTTCGTGCTACCTATTATGAAGAACTGAAAGGCCGCGTGAAAGACCTAACTCTTTATGACGCCGTCCTCGAAGTGAACCATTGGTGCCACGAGCATGTCAACTATAAAGGTAGCGACAGCCGTACGAGCGCCCCTATGGCCACCATCAAAACCTCGTGGGGACGCTGCGGCGAGGAGTCGACGCTATTGGTGACCGCCTTGCGCACCGTGGGCATCCCAGCACGACAGGTGTATACCCCTCGCTGGGCCCACTGCGACGACAACCACGCCTGGGTGGAGGCTTGGGTAGACGGACAATGGCACTTCCTAGGCGCCTGCGAACCTGAGCCGGTGCTCGACTTGGGTTGGTTCAACGAGCCCGCCTCACGCACCTTATTATTACACACGCGCGTGTTTGGCGACTACGACGGCCCTGAGGAAGTTATCAGCCGCAGCGCTAACTACACGGAAATCAACGTGGTGGACAACTACGGCAAGACTGCCAAGACCACCTTCACCGTCGTAGACGAGAATGGTCTGCCGCAAGCCAACCTGCCTGTGGAATTCAAGATTTACAATTATGCAGAATTCTGCACTGTCGTTACAAAGACTACAGACGAGAACGGCCAGACATGGCTCACCTCTGGCTTGGGCTGCATGATGGCCTACGCCGCCAACGACGGCAAGTTCGGCTTCCAAGTGTTCAAGTCGGGCGAGAAAGACAACATCACCATCACCCTCGACCATGAGCAGGGCCAAAACGACATCTTTGAGTTCGACATGGTGCCGCCTGCCCCAACTAGCGTCTTGCCCGAGGTGACGGCTGAAATGCGTGCCGAGAACGACCGCCGCTTGGCCTTTGAAGACTCGCTGCGCAATGCCTACATCACCGACTGCAAGAAAGCCCAGATGGAAGAGATTATGAATACGGGCAACAAAAAGCTGTGCAGCATCTACGAGAAAACTTGGGGCAACTGGCAGACCATTGCCGATTTCGTGAAATACGCTCAAGGCAAAGGCCAAGAAATCAAGGCAGTAGAACTGCTCAGCAACATCTCCGACAAGGACCTGCGTGATGTCAGCCTTGAAGTACTCAAAGACCATTTCGACAACACGCCTGGTCTCGAGCAATCCATCATCTCCATGCCGCCCGAGCATTACGCTCAGTACATCCTCAATCCGCGTGTGAGCAACGAGATGCTGGTGCCTTACCGCAAGACCCTTTCCGAGTTCTTCCCTGAAGCAGAGAGACGGCAATATCATGACAATCCCGCATTGTTGGTCGATTGGGTGAAAAACAACATCAAAGCCAACGACAATTTGGCTTTACAGCGCATCCCAATTTCGCCCTTAGGCGTATTGAAAGCCTGCAAGGCCGACCGCCATTCACGCGATATCTTCTTCGTCAGCATGGCACGTAGTTTGGGCATCGCCGCACAAATCAACCCCGTGAATGGAAATGTGCAATACTTCGGCAAGGAATGGACCAATGTAGACTTCGATGCCGCCGAACCCGCCAGTGCCGCTGTGGGGTATCTGGACATCCAATACTACCCCATCGCTTCCGTCGCCGACCCGAAATATTACACACATTTCAGCATCAAGAAGTTTGACGGCAATAGTTTCCGACTGTTGGCATACGACGCCAAAGACCCAGGTATCGACGACGGCATGATGCTCTCCTCTTTCGAGCATCCAACACCTTTGGACGAGGGGTTTTACATCCTCACGGCAGGCACGCGCTTGGACGACGGCACCGCGCTGACCCATAGCGAGTTCTTCAGCATCGAGGCCGACAAGACCACACAAGTGAACCTCATTTTGCGCGAAGCCGACCACGACGTCCATGTCATCGGTTGTTTCTACGCCGACATCCACTTCACCGATCCTGAGACGGAAGAAGACGGCAACCCAAGGCTGCTGATGGGCAACGACTATTTCATCCTCGGCTATCTGGACCAAGGCAGTGAGCCCACCACACACGCCATGCAGGACATCGCCGCCTTCCGCAAGAACTTTGAGGACAGCGGTTTGCCGATGATCTTCATTTTCAGCAGCAAAGAAGACTACGACAAATTCAAACTAAAGAACTTCAACGAGTTACCCGAAGGCATCGTCTATGGCATCGACGACGGCTCCACCCGTGACGAGCTCATTGAATGCATGCACCTCAACCCCGACGTCCGCCCCATCTTCCTCATCGCCAACGCCAACAGCGAGGTGGTGTTCATGAAGCAGGGCTACACGATTGGCTTGGGTGAGCAGTTGCTGAAAGTGATGGCAAAGTTGTAAAAAAAGACCGGCGTTGCCGGTCTTTTTTTACAACTTCCTCGCGACTTCCTTCTCGGTGTAACCTTCGATGATGTCGCCGACTTTGATGTCGTTGAAGTTCTCGATGTTCAAGCCGCAGTCCATGCCGGCGCTGACTTCCTTGACATCGTCCTTGTAACGCTTCAAGGAGCCGAGCACACCCGTGTAGATCACGATGCCATCGCGGATGACACGCACCTTGGTGTTGCGGGTGACCTTGCCGTCCAGGACCATACAGCCAGCGATGGTGCCGACCTTACTGATCTTGAAGGTCTCACGAATCTCGAGGTTGCAGGTGACCACCTCCTCAATTTCGGGAGCCAACATACCTTCGATAGCGGCCTTGATTTCCTCGATGGCGGTGTAGATGATGGAGTAGAGACGGATGTCGATCTTCTCATTCTCAGCCATCTTACGCGCTTGTGCGGTAGGACGCACGTTGAAGCCCACGATGACGGCGTTGGATGCCGAAGCCAGCATGACGTCCGACTCGCTGATGGCACCCACCGACTTGTGGATGACGTTGACCTGCACTTCCTCGGTGGAAAGCTTCAACAAGCTGTCGGCCAGAGCCTCCACGGAGCCGTCCACGTCTGCCTTGACGATGATGTTCAACTCCTTGAAGTCGCCGATGGCGATACGACGGCCAATCTCGTCCAAGGTGATGTGCGGGCTGGTGCGACGCGTCTGCTCGCGCTGCAGCTGCTCACGACGGTTGGCGATGGCTTTTACCTCGCGTTCATCGGTCATTACGTTGAAGGCGTCACCAGGCATAGGAGCGCCGTTCAGACCGAGCAACAGCACCGGTGTGGAAGGACCAGCCTCCTTGACGGGACGGTTGTGGTCGTCGAACATAGCCTTCACCTTACCAAAGGTAGTGCCAGCCAGCACCATGTCACCAATCTTCAAGGTGCCATTCTGCACCAGAATCTTGGCCACATAACCACGACCCTTGTCCAAAGCGGACTCGATGACCGTGCCCTTGGCGAGACGGTTGGGGTTAGCCTTCAGGTCGAGAAGTTCGGCCTCAAGCAACACCTTTTCCAACAAGGCATCGACATTCAAACCGATCTTAGCGGCAATCTCCTGGTCTTGGTACTTACCGCCCCAGCTCTCGACGAGGATGTTCATATTAGCGAGTTGCTCACGGATCTTGTCGGGGTTGGCGGTGGGCTTATCGATTTTGTTCAATGCGAAGACGATAGGCACGCCAGCAGCTTGAGCGTGGTTGATGGCTTCGACGGTCTGCGGCATCACGCTGTCGTCGGTAGCGATGACGATGATGGCGACGTCGGTGATCTTGGCACCACGGGCACGCATAGCCGTGAAAGCTTCGTGACCAGGCGTATCCAAGAAGGTGATTTTCTTACCGCTCTCGGTGGTCACCTCGTAGGCACCGATGTGCTGGGTGATACCACCTGCCTCACCGGCCACCACGTTGGTGTTACGGATATAGTCCAAGAGCTTGGTCTTACCATGGTCAACGTGACCCATGACGGTGACGACGGGCGAACGGGGCACAAGGTCCTCCTCACGGTCGACCTCATCGGTTTCGGCGATGGCCTCTTGCACATCTGCGCTGACAAAGTCGACTTGGAAACCGAACTCCTCAGCCACCACGGACAGGGCTTCAGCATCGAGACGCTGGTTGATGGACACAGGCATACCGAGACTCATGCACGTTCCGATGACCTTCACCACAGGCACGTTCATCATGGTCGCCAACTCGTTGGCGGTGACGAACTCGGTCACCTTCAGAACCTTCTTGTCCTCTTCTTGGCGCATCATCTCCTCCATCATGCTGCCAGCCACTTGCTGACGCTTCTCACGACGGTGCTTGGAGGTCTTTGACTTGCCCATGGGGGCGAGGCGCGCCAAGGTGTCCTTAATCTGCTTCGAGATCTCCTCTTCGCTCAGTTCGGGCTTCTCTTCACGCTTGCCTTTCTTGTCCTTCTTGCCAAGTTTCGGGCTGTCCTTCGGACCTTTCTTGCCTTGGTCAGCGGGTTTCGGGCCTTTACCCGGCTTGCCGCCATCCTGTTTCTTGCCGCCAGCGTTCACTGCCGGGCCTGTCGGGTTCTCGGATGAGCCTTCAGGCTTGCCGCCCACGATGCGCTTGCGTTTCTTTTTCTTCGACTCGCCAGACTTGCCGCCTTTCTTCTCGACAGGCAGCTCCATGGTACCCAAGACGGTAGGACCCGTCAGTTTGGGAGCTTCCAACTTGACGACTCTCGGCTCAACGACCTTCTCTTCCTCCTTGGCAGGCTCAACCTTGGCGGGTTCTTCCTGCGGTTTCTCTTCCACTTTGGGCTGAGGATTCTCCTGCTTATTCTCTTCGGGTTGGGCAGGCTTTTCCGCCTTCTTCTCCTTCTTCTTTTCCTGTTTCACGGACTTCTTAGGCTCCAAATCGATCTTGCCGAGAATCTTCAGAGAGCTGCCCGAAGCGCTTTCGTCCTTCTTTTCAGGTTCGGCCTTCTCGGTTTCTTGTTTCGGAGTCTCCTTGACCTCGGCCTTTTCTGGCTTTTCGGTCTTTTCAGGCTCGACGACGGTTGCCGTCTTGGCCGTCTTCTTTGTTGGCGATGATATCGTATTCGTGCGGATGATCACTTCCTCGTGTTCTTCCTCATCGACGGTTTTCTGCGATTGCAATGCCGAATCAACGGAAACACTACCTCCCTTGTACGAGAGATTGCCCAATCTCTTGGCCTCTTCCTTCACATCCTTCTCGCCCTGATATTCCTTCACAAGCAGCGCATACATGTCTGCCGTGAGCTTCGTGTTGGGAGAGGAGTCCACCTGGAATCCCTTCTTGGCGAGGAATTCCACTATGGTGTCCTTTCCCACATTGAACTCTTTTGCCGCTTTCGACAATCGAATTGAAAAATTAGTTTCTTCGGACATAGTTTCTTCTTTGTTTCTCGTTTAATTTTAAGCCTCTGGCATTATTCGGCATCTTGTTCAAACTCAGCCTTCAAGATGTGGAACACATCCTTGACGGTTTCAATTTCAAGGTCGGCACGCGAAGCCACCTCTTCGGGAGTGTATTTCAACACATCCTTGGCGGTGTCGCAGCCCATCTTGACAAGTGAGTCGATGACCCACTGGTCGATTTCGTCGGAGAACTCTTGCAGGTCGACATCCTCTTCGATGTTGTCGGCCTCACTGTTGCGGTAGACGTCGATTTCGTAACCCGTCAGCTTACCGGCCAGCTTGATGTTGTAGCCGCCCTTACCGATGGCGAGACTGATCTGGTCGTTCTCCATGTACACATTGGCCATCGTATTGTCGCTGCTCAGGACGATATTGGTGATCTTGGCCGGACTGAGGGCACGGGTAATGAGCAGGACAGGGTTGGTGGTCCAGTTGATGACGTCGATGTTCTCGTTGCGCAACTCACGGACGATGCCGTGGATACGCGTGCCCTTCATGCCAACACAGGCGCCGACAGGGTCGATGCGGTCGTCATACGACTCAACGGCGATCTTGGCACGCTGGCCAGGCTCGCGGACAATTTTCTTGATGGTGATGAGACCGTCGTAGATCTCAGGGACCTCGGCTTCAAGCAGACGCTGCAGGAAGATCTCAGAAGTACGTGACAAAGTCACTACGGGCGAGCCATTGACGCTCTCAACACTCTTCACAATGGCACGGATGGTGTCACCTTTCTTATATATGTCTGCCGGAATCTGTTCCGCCTTGGGCAGGATCAACTCGATGTTTTCGTCGTCGATGACCACGATTTCGCGCTTCCACACATGGGCCACCTCGGCAGTGATGATCTCACCGACCTTCTCCTTGTACTTCTGGAAGATGTTTTCCTTCTCATACTCCGACACTTTGGTCTGAAGATTCTGACGCAGAGCGAGGATATCGCGGCGACCGAAGCTCTCGATGCGCAGCTCCTCGTTCACTTCCTCACCCACCTCAAAGTCGGGCTCGATCTTGATGGCGTCCGACAGCTTGATTTCGCGCAGCGGGTCTTCCAATTCGTCGTCTTCAACCACGGTGCGGTTGTGGTAGATTTCGAAATCACCCTTGTCGACGTTCACGATGATGTCGATGAAGTCGGTGGTGTCGCAGTCAAACTTCTTGTTCAGCATGCCACGGAACACATCCTCGATGATGCGCATCATGGCTTCGCGGTCGATGTTCTTGAATTCCTTGAATTCCGAGAAAGTTTCTACTAATTTGTAGTTATCCATTTTTATAATGTTGATTTAAATATTCAAAGATTTAAAAGATTATTGCGGGTTTGATTTCCACTTTATTGCGTTCAAAGAACAGGTTGACGAGTTCTTCCACAGGTTTCTTCTTCGAAGATTTCTTGGGGGCGGGAGCAAACTCCACCTTTTCAGCATCAAAACTCACCAGCTTGCCTTGCATCTTGCCTAATTCTTTCGTCTTCACTTCCACGTCCTTGCCAACATATTTCTGAAGCTGTCGATCCATCTTCAAGGCGCCAGAGAGACCCCACGAGAGCACGGTCAACTCGTAGTCCTCAACATCGCGGTCAAGTTTCTCATTGATGTAGCGGCTCAATTCAGCGCAGTGGTCGATGTTGACGGCCGTGTCGGAATCCACGTAGACTTCGATCACGTTGTTGGGCTTCACCTTCACTTCCACGAGGAAGCGGTCGGTATTAGCGAGGGCTTCTTCGCAGAGGGTTGCTACTTGTTCTTTGTTTATCATTTTACTTGTTTTTAAAGCAGGGGTTCAAACCGCCTGCTTATCATCCGTCGCCCCTACAGGGCTATTCAAATAAAAAAACCTGTTACTCAAAGTAGCAGGTCTTTTCTTCCACCTTAAGTTGTCGAGCAAGGATTCGAACCTTGACAGGCAGAACCAAAATCTGCAGTGCTGCCATTACACCACTCGACATCATTCGTTTCCGAATGCGGCTGCAAAAGTACAACTAATTTCGTTACGCGCAAGCATTTTTTTCATTTTTCTGAAAAAAGTTGTTGTTTTTCTCATTCCTTGACGACTTTGCGCACCTCAACATGGCCTTCTCCATCTGTGATTCTCACAACATATACACCAGCACTGAGTCCAAACAAGTCAATGGCAGAGCTTTCTTGACACTGCACCCTTTGCCCATAAAGATTCAGCACTTCCACTTTTTGCAGGTTTTCGGCATCAACATACACCATTCCATTGGTCGGATTGGGATACAGGCAAATGTTTTCGGAAAGGTTTTCTTCGGTATCGTCCCAACATTCGCCATCGGTCCAATTAAGGTCGCCCTCTTCGAAATAACACTGCAAATGAGAAAAGAAACTTCCTACCAGATTAGGATCAAAGCGATGGGACACGCCCGCCAGACTGCCAACGCCCTCAATCCACGTTTCATTTTCTTCCCCTCCCCAACCATCATTGAAAACAATCTTTTTGCGTAATGTGCCATCCTCCATCTCCACCTCCTCAATAGCAACCACTTGTATAAAACAAGGCTCACCATAAGAACACACATTGAAACTATCGCCGACTTGTAGGTCAAAATCGTAATACAACCTTTCTTCGTTAAAATGTTGAAGTCCTGAATCCCACCCTCTGACAAATACTTTTTTGTCCTCTTCACGGAAGGCACCCTCCAATCCCGTAAAATGATAACCGCTGCCTTCCAGAACATAGTGCATCTTCCTATACAACACGCCATCCAGTTCAATGTTATCGCCAAACCAACATATATAATAGTCTGACTCCCCCCAAATGAAATCACGCCTTGTATCCCATTGCTTTTCTCCAGTTTCAGGAATCAAAGGATAGTAGTCTTTTTGTTCAGTTTGTGCAAAAATGCCGTCAATCACGCAAAAGGACAAAGCCAATAATAATAAATAGGTCTTTTTCATCGTTTCAGAGATTAAAAATCATGGCAAATAAACGAAAAAAAATGAAATTCAAGGCCAA
>JAEEGH010008331.1_pt1 | contig 24552 bp, 23 predicted proteins | sample 9134181 | NCBI WGS metagenome assembly JAEEGH01 (sample SAMN16246544, study PRJNA631951) | gut metagenome | biome: gut microbiome; feature: rumen; material: DP-attached | host: Bos | place: Iran: Karaj | collected 2018-10
AAAGGTCCGCCTGATTTCATCCAACGGTGAGATTACCTATACCATCGACTTTATCCCCAACACCGAGGTGACCACCGTACTCTGGTCAGGAGCCATCGATCTCGGTACATGGTCCGTCAACTGGCAGATTGGCGACGGAACGGCAGGAGCTTCTAATCCCAAGATGTTCGTTGACATGGATCTGCAGGAAGGTGACCTCATCCGCGTCTATGTCACGCCATACAACGACTGGTGGCAGATTCAGTTCTTCGACGGACACTGGGGCAAGCAGGACGAGATTGGCGTCGCCACAGGTCTGAACAACGGATACAACATCAACGCAGGCATCTATAACCTTGAGGAGCATGGCGGCTGTATTGAGATTCCCGTCACAGCAACACTGAAGGAACAACTGACAACGCTATGCGACTGGGGATACTGCTGGATTATCCAAGGTGAAAACCTGGTGGTCACCAAGATTGCCGTCACCCACTACAACAGCTTGGAGACAACCCTCTGGGAAGGCAACGAGGACATGGGCGAATGGAACAACCAGCCCTACATCCTGTCTGACGGTGGCAAGGAACTCCAAGATCTGGGTGCCAAGGCCGGACAGATCATCCGCTGCTATGGCGAGCGTAAGACTGCCGACTGGCAGCTGCAGGTGCTCGAAGGTCACTGGAGCGACAACAACAATCCTTACGGCAACTGGGGTTCCTGGTCTGACAGTGAGATGGATGCCAACGGCTGTCTGGCTTTCGAACTCACGCAGACGATGCTCGACCGTGCCTACACGAGTCAGGGTTGGGGTGGCGTCTTTGTCGTACAAGGCAAGAATTTCATCCTGAAGAAGATTACTATCGAATAATAAAACACGATTAGCATTATGAAACTGAAGAATATTATTAATACACTGACCGTTGCAGCTGTGGCACTCCTTGCCACAGCGTGCAACGACACGGATGCACAATACACCATCCCTGACATCGACGCGCCACAGTACGTCTCTGCGGCACTCACCGCCGACCAGCCTATCTACTTTGGCGAAACCACCATTCAGGTGACCTTCGACCAGAACGTCAACTTCGCCACCAAGAACACGTCGCAGATCACCGTTAACGGTGTTGCTGCCGAGAAGGCTCTGGTGCTGGGTGCCAGCAAGGTGCTCACCGTCACCAAGACGCTGGATTTCACCAACACCATCACGCTGCACATCCCCGCCGGTCTGGTCACCAACGGACAAGGCAAGGCATATAGCCAGGACATCGACGTGACATTCAAGGCCAAGGAGATGCCAAGCAATACTGCTACGGCTATCACCCAGGAGCTCGGCTGGGGCTGGAACCTCGGCAACCACTTCGACACCAGCAATATGCAGTGGGGCTACTGGGACGGCGTGGCAACCATTACTGCCGCTCCATTCCAGACGCTGGCTGGCGTCGGCGCCAAGACCGTCCGCATCCCGACCACCTGGACCAACCACATGGACGAGAACTATAACATCAGTGCTGACTACATGAACGAGGTGGCAGGTGTCGTCGACAAGGCACTCGCTGCCGGACTGAACGTCATCCTGAACACCCACCACGACTCGTTTGAGACCGACCTTGGCAATGCTGCTTCCAAGGCGGAAGACGCCGTGAAAGACTCTACCATCATCGTCAGACTGTGGACACAGGTGGCTGAGCACTTCAAGAGCTACAGCGACAAACTCATCTTCGAGACCTTCAACGAGGTACATGCCGACGACAACTGGAGCGGTGGCAAAGACGAGGAGTACGCCATGCTGAACAAGTGGAACCAGTATGCCGTGGACGCCATCCGCAAGACAGGCGGCAACAATGCCTCTCGCTGGATTGGTGTCTCTGGCTATGCAGCCAACATCGACCTCACCATCGACCACCTTGTACTGCCCGAGGACGCTTCTAACCGCCTGATAGTCAGCGCTCACTGCTACGACCCCTACAACTTCTGTCTGCAGCCCTACGGTGACGGCGGTAGTGCCGAGGTGGCTCCCACATGGGGACATACAGCTACAGGCGATGGCTCTGACGAGCTGTATGTCATCAACCAGCTCTACAAGCTGCGCAATGCCTACATCGAGAACAATATCCCCTGCTACTTGGGTGAGTACGGCTGCGTCTGGAGGAAGACCGACAAGGAGAACGCCTTCCGCGCCTATTATCTCGAGTTCTTCTGCCGCGCTGCCAACCTGGCCGGCATCCCCATGTTCGTATGGGACAACAATGCCAAGGACGCTGGCAACGAGTCCAACGGCTACATTGACCATGCCGACGGCTCATGGCTGAACGACAGCGAGACCATGGTGCCCACCATGCTCAAGGCCTGCACCAGCACCGATGCTTCATACACCTTCCAAAGCATCTGGGCCAAGGCTCCCGCAGCCGAGTAAACGGTTATCAACGACACTAAAAAACAGGGATGTACGCTGTGCATCCCTATTTTTTTGTGCTCACAGGGGGAGAACCCCCTGAAGTGAGCTCAATTATCCAAAATTTTGGGAAGAAAAATACGCTTGCAAGTTCTTCATCACATGACGCTGTCCTTGGTCAGTAATTGTGTGATTTTTGGGCTGTAGAATGATTTCGTGGCTTTTTTTCTTTGCAGAGTTCCAGGAAAATCGTATTGAGAGCAATTATGGTTTGCCCTCAGTAAGCGCTTGGGCCGTACTCTCGAAATCAGCAATGATGGTTTCGAGCATAGGATTTCTGTTTTCTACGATAATGGCGGCATAGAAGCCCTTGCCCTCAACAATAGCACTTGCAGTACGAATGGTAAACCGCTCTGGTGCAGCATGCTTTTTAAACCAGGTAAGGAACAATCGATTGCGATTAGCTTCGCGTCCATCACTATCATCACACATGTAGAGCAATACGTCAAGATGCTCTGCGAAAAACTCATCGAGAATGGCAAGGATTGTCGATTCAACTTTAGCATCATGAGAAGAGCGGACTTTGTCAATCTTCTCAATGATAAACTGATAAGAATCACAACCTCCTATAGGTGTTTCCTCTTCGAAAGAAATAGAATAATGTATGCCACGTTCTGTCTCAAAGATATAGTTGTCTTTTGGAGACAGCATGACATAATACGGGGAACGCTCATTAATATGTTCGAGGGAAAGTGGTTTCATAATGAGACGATAGTTCCTGTTATGCCTCTACGAGCCCACTCTTCAGCCATGCGCTTTTCGGCATTACGTTTAATCTCCAATGAGTGCTTAAAGCGTGCCAAAGCCTCTTCGTATGTTACCTTCTTTGCTTCCATGATTGCGTATTTAACATTTCACGCTGCAAAAATACATAAAACAAACGAAACGACAAAATAAAAACTGAAAAACAATATTTATGGGCTCAGCGATTAAACAGAGAACCCAGCCCAGTTGTGTGATTTTTGGGCTGTGGAATGATTTCGTGGCTTTTTTTCTTTGCAGAGTCCTTGGAAAGTTGTATTTTTGCAGGCTGCATGGGAACCTCACAGGAGGGCTGTTCTCGTGTGAAGTTATGCAAGGAAAGATAATTCGTCCGGCTATGGATGCCTATCGGCTGAGTGAGGCTGATTTCGTGGGCTTGGCGTTCGATACGCCAGTACCTTTCTATGATATGCCTGTGTCTTGCGGCAAACCGCTGGAGATGGGTAACGTTGCTGCCATGATGGTGATGATGCCCGGCGAGTTGCTGGGCGTGAAAGACGTCCTTTGCACCGTTGCCGGTGGTGATTCGATGATTGACATCGGTATCATGCCCGGCGACGCTCTTTTCTTTGAGAGGGCGTGTGAGTACCACAGTTACGACATCGTTCTGGCCGAGATTGACGGTGAGCGGCTGCTGAAGACTTTCTATATTGATGAGAACGGCGACAAATGGCTTGTGCCTGCCAACCAGAAGTATCAGGCCATCAAGCTGGACGGCAGCATGGTGGTTTATTTCGTGGGTAAATTGATAGGTCACCTGCGCAGTGCGCCCCACCAGTCGGTGCAGAGCATCGTCGAGCGCCTCCGCGCCGCCGAGTCCGTCAGTGCAGCCAGCGCCGAGTCCGGGAGCACGGCCAGTAAAATTATGGATTCAGAAGGCAATATGAAGATGGACGCAAGCCAAGTGCCTGTGATACCAAAAGCGCAGATAGAGGACGTACAAGACGAGGAGGATGTGAATGACGAAGTAGAGGACGGTGAGGATCTTGTGGCAAAGCTCTTGCCGATATTCTATAACAAAGAGAAGGATGTCAGGCTGTTCTTGAATCAGATTCGGGGCATGGCTACCGAAGACATAACCGAATTGGTAAACCAATGGGTGAAGGAGAAGCGAATCTCTGACTACGGGAACAGCAGGAAGGGGGTGCTTTGGGAGATTCTTTATCATGCAGGGCTATATACGAGGACAAAACAAAATTGGTGTAGGAGAGTCGATTGACTCTCTTTTTTTGGGTTTATAAAAGTTTACGGACTTTACGATTTCAGTTTATAATAGTTTATAATAGTTTATAATAGTTTACGCTCTGCGAAAAAGTCGACAGCTCCTTTTGAAGGGGCTTTTTTTGTGTCTAAATTTGTGGTCGGAAGGTTGGCCAACCCTGTCCGCAGAACTGATTTATTCACTAAAAACAAAAACAAAATGAAAGAAGTTTTATTGAACGACGGCAATCTTGCAGACATTGCAAGGTTGCGTTCGCGTTGGGTGATGATGGAGGCTTCCAAGATTATGGAAGCGAGGAACGTGACACGGTCTTTTGCCCTGATCAGTGCGTGGCGTGCGTGGCGGCTGCTGGATGCCCTTTCGGTCGGGCGGGTTGGTTTCTGCTATCAGAAGAAGGATGGCGACACGCGCTTGGCTATAGGTACGTTGTGCAGGGGTGTCTGCAGGGGTTTCGACACTTATCTGGAGTTGCACGACGGCGAAGTGAGGAAGCCGAAAAAGGAAACGCCCTGCTGCTTTACGTACTGGGATATTGAAAAGGAGGGTTTCCGCACCTTCAAGTCCTATCAGCTCGTGCGCGATACGTTTGAGATACTGAGTGATGAACTTTTAACTGACGAAGACGATGATTAAATGGAAGATGGAACTGACGCGCAAGATCGGGCTTTTCGGCCTGAAGGACTTGCGCAGGCTGGCGCCCATCGGCGACGTGGGCTATGAGAACGGCTGGTACGGTCCCTTCGGCGACGGGTCGTGGATGCGTGGCGGCATGGAGCGGGCCTTGACCGCTGCCGCCCGTGAACAGGGTTTTCAGACGGTGTGTGCAGACCGTGGCTACCCGCATCGGGGTACTGACCACGAGACGCGCTATCCGGAGATAGGACTGGTTTTCCATGTAGACTCTTCCGACTAATTCATAATTCATAATGCATAATGCATAATTAATAATTTATGCTTCAGGTAAATAATAAATTCAAACTGGGTGACGAGGTGTTCTTTCTCAATGAGAAGCTTCGTCGGGTGAAAGGTGTGATAGAGGGGATCAGTGTCCACCTCTTTAGTGGTGACGCAGACATGCGTGTGAACTACGACCTCAAGAAGGTCGGCTGGAAATCGGAGTGCGAGTTGTTCGCCTCGGAGGCTGAGATGAAGGAATCGATATTCAACCAACCGCTGCTGGAGTTCGTATGAGCAACGGAATAAGAGACGACAGGACGAAGGCAGTCATCTGCGACTGCCTTCGCCGAAGATACGAATACGCTGGCGACGGCCATATTCGCTGCGTGCGGAGTGGCATGGTGCTTAAAGGCCGTGGTAAAGGAAAGTACGCCAAAACGAGCTTTTATATCAACGGCCGTCAATACTACCTCTTTTACCATCAGGCGGTTTGGATTGTCTGTCACGGCGATTTTCCCAAGGGTGAGATTGACCACATTGACGGCGACCGGCTGAACAACCACATAGAGAACCTGCGCGACGTGAGTAGCCGGCAGAACATGTGGAACGTGCTGCTGCGCTGGCGCCCGAACAAGGAAACGAATGTGCCTGGAGTGGTGAAAGACAAGCGTGATGGGGTCTATGTAACCAGGCTGTTTGGCAGGCTGATTTATTCAGCCGACAAGTACAAGCTGTTTCACGATGCCGCACTTTGCGGGAAAACGTACCGGTGAGGTGCGGGGGCGCGGTGGCGCGGGGGTACGGGGAGCGGGGGGTAGTAATGTTTAATGATTAAGAAATTTATTGACAGATGAATAACGGAAATGTTTTGACAAGTGAGCTTCTGTTTGCGAAGCTCAAGGAGTTTGAGGGGCTGCGGCTGAAGGCCTATCAGGACGCCGCAGGAGTATGGACCATCGGCTACGGCCACACGCACAACGTGCGACGGGGCGACGTCATCAGCCAGTTCTATGCCGAGGAAATGCTGCGGCTGGATATCATGCAGTGCCAGCGGCAGGTGCTGCGGCTGGGCGTCTGCACGACGCAGGGGCAGCTGGACGCGCTGGTGTCGTTCGTGTTCAACATGGGCATTGCGCGGCTGGAGCGCTCCACGCTGCTGGCCTGCATCCGACGGCATGCGGACGGCGAGGTCATCCGTGAGCAGTTCCTGCGCTGGGTCTATGGCGGCGGGCGCCGTCTGCCGGGACTCGTCAAGCGCCGCACGTGGGAATACCGGCGTTTCCTCGAAGAGGACTCGCCGCAGTTGCAGAAAGGAGGCAGGGACGATGGACATGCGTGACGACAGCTACATGGCAAGGTACTTTGACGACCTTGAGCGGGAACTGGCACTCGTCTTTGAGGACATCGGGGACGACGGCGACAGGGATGACGTCGTGAGGCAGCTGCAGGACTACGTGATGTACCAGAACTCGGTGCTGAGCATGTCGCCGCTGGCTTGCGTGAAATACTATGAGGCGTCGTACCATGTCTACAACTTCCTGCGCCGCACGCGGCAGGTGCAGAAAAAGGGTGTGCCGATGAGTGAAAAAATCGTACAGTATCTGATGGCGTTGTTCGGAGGCGCGGGGGCGCGAGGGCGCGGGGGAACGGGGGGATGACGTATGAAGGAGACTGAGGTTGAACGCTACGTCAGCGACCTGCTGACCGTCAGCGGTTTCCGTAACGATGGGGCAGAGCACCGGCTGTGGGTGCTTCTGCACCATCTCTACAGTGCCGTCGCCCTGTGGGAGCAGGCTACCGACGAGGAGCGTCAGATGGTGGAGGCCATGCGCAAGAAGCTGCAGTATTTTTTTTCGGCAAAAATTAAACTAAAAGAGACAAAAAGAAACAAAAAAGAAAACGAAAAGCTTCCCCCCACACCCCCTTTAAAAGGTAAAGAAAAACAAAAAGAAAAAACAGAGAAAACAAATTTTTTTGCTGGACGCGAGTGTGAGAGTGTTGATGAAGAGAAGAAAGAAGCTTTTAGACAGCAGTGTTTAGCTTTTGTCGGCAAGTATGACACCGCCCGTCTGACCGACTTTTTCAACTACTGGAGTGAGGAAACAAGAACGACTGGTCGGATGCGGTTTGAGGGGCAACGCTACTGGAACACTGAAAAGCGCCTGGCACGGTGGATGAATTCAAAATATGCTGTCGAAAACGTCGCCGCCGCCATCCGTCTGCGCAAGGCGAAGCGGAAGCTGGCCGAGGAGCAGGGTGCCGCCAGTCAGCAGCAGCAGGCTGCCGAGGAGCGCCAGAAGCAGCAACAGGCCCTGGAGCAGCAGGCCGAGGACAGCCGCCGCGACGCTTCGACCATGGAGGAACAAGTCAGGCGCAACCCCAACGGCATCCTGGCACGCTTCGAGCGCGAGCGCAAGCAAAAGGAAGAAGCCACCAAGAAGAACCTATAAACGCAATGAACGATGAGAAATTCAAGATCAGATTCTATGGCAAGTCAGAACTCGCCATGATGTACTTCCCGCACCACGACAAGCGGGCAGCGCTGAAACTGCTGAGGACCTACCTCAAGGCATCGCCCGACTTGCAGAGCCTGTTGCACGTGCCTGGTTGCTACTATACGCCGAAGCAAGTGCGAAAAATTGTAAAAATCGTCGGAGAACCCTTTGATTTAGAATGACTTGCAGACTTTACGATACCTTTTGGGAACGTTTGGGAACGTTTGGCGACATTTAGCCCCAAATGGAGCCGTTCGGACCCGAACAGCGACAAACGGTGCCACCGCCAAAAAAGGAATGCCTATCTTTGCAGCGTGAAAAAGGATGGCTGGAGCTGATGCCTGTCTAGCCCGAAGCTCAAAGGCCACGAGCTCGGAGCCAAGCAACGTTCAGCACGAAGCCAAGCGCATACGCTAATCCTTTAATTAAAAGTTTAACAATCAAGAACCATTTAAGAAACTATGGCACTTACAAATTCCGCCGTTCTTGGCATCAACCTGCGCAAGAACACCAACTCAAAGTCGCTTGCCTTCGGCAAGTATTATCCTGAGGTCGACCGTCAGAAGACCCTCACCATCCGTGGCTTCGCACAGCACATGATTGACCACGGCTGCGTCTTCGACCGCGGCGACATCGAGTCCATCCTCATCAAGGTCACCGAGTGTCTGCCCGAACTGGTGGCACAGGGCATCGGCGTACAGCTGGGCGAGCTGGGCATCTTCTATCCCTCTGCCGAGGTGAAGGATCCCGTCGTCAGCATTCCCGCCATGGAGGGTCTTGACCCCCGCGACGTGGTGAAGGCCATCCACATCCGCTTCCTGCCCAACGCCTCGAAGCTGGAAGACCTGTCGGGACCCGCCTTCAAGGACCGCTGCACGCTGGAGCTGCGCAACATCGTGGAGAAGGTCGAAGTCGACGGCAAGGCCGTACAGCGTCTGACGCCCATCGCCACCGCCCTCGCCGACTACAACCACGAGAACCCGTAAGGCGCATTCGCTTCGCTTCGCTAATTGATAATTGATAATGGAAAATTCTTTGACCTGAAGGTCAAAGCGAGCAAAGCTCGTAGGAATAATTACGGGACGATGAAGAAGACAAAGATTATCGAGGTTGCCGTGAAGATGTTAGTAGCGGCGCTCACCGCCTTTCTGACGGCCATCACAACCACCAGTTGCATGGGCCGTGGACCGCTGGACTTTCTCGCAGCATAGCCGCTGTGATCAACCCCACCTAACCTCCCCTTTCCAAGGGGAGGGATTTTTTTCTCCCCGCCTTGGAAAGGAGGGGTCGGGGGTGGTTGATAGTACACAAAAAGAACCGTCCCTTTTGTGTACACCTCGGAAAAACTCAAAATGATTTGGTTTTCTACTCGCTTATTCGTACCTTTGCAAGCATGAAAATGTTTATAATGATACTGGCCCTGGTTGTGGGGCTTACTGGATATGTCAGCTGGCACCTGTGGCGCATCACGCCGACGGGATGGCTGTTGAAGTGGATTGTCACGGGCGTGTTCCTGCTGTGGTTCGTGAGTTTCTTCGTGGGCTTCTTCGTGACGGAGCGCGTACCTGTCAGGGTGGCTACGGTGTTCTATGAGGTCGGCAATACGTGGTTGATAGCCTTCTTGTACCTCTTTATCGTCTTCCTGTTGGCTGACATCGTCTCGTTGTGTCATCTGCTGCCGAGAACCTGGCTGAAGGACAGCTTGGCGGGGCTGCTGTCGGTGGTAGGTATCGTGGCGTTGGTGATGGCGCTGGGCACCATGCAGTATCACCACAAGCAGCGCGAGGAAATGGTGCTGACTACCAAGAAACCTATAGAAAAGCCTCTGACCATCGTGTTGGCCAGCGACCTGCACCTTGGTTATCACAACCGCAAGGCGGAGTTGGCGCGGTGGGTTGACCTCATCAATGCCGAGAAGCCTGACTTGGTGCTCATCGGCGGCGACGTCATTGACAGGAGTCTGCGCCCCGTGGTCGAGGGCAACTATGCGGAAGAGTTGCATCGCATCGAGGCACCTATATATACTGTCCTCGGCAACCACGAATACTTCAGCGACGTGGAGGGGTCAGCGCGTTTCTTCAAGGATGCGGGCATCGTACTGCTCAAAGACTCTGTGGCGCACTTCAAGGGTGTTGACATCATCGGGCGCAACGACAGGATGGCGCGACGCAGAGCCAGCGTGAAGGATCTTGCCAAGGGTTTGGACGGCTTTACCATCCTGCTGGACCATCAGCCTTACCACTTGGAGGAAGCAGAGCGGGCAGGCATCGACTTTCAGTTCAGCGGTCACACCCATCGCGGACAGGTATGGCCTATATCGTGGATAACGGATGCGGTGTACGAGAAGTCGTGGGGGCGTCACCAGCGCGGCAACACGCACTACTACATCAGTTCCGGTCTGGGCATCTGGGGACCGAAGATACGCGTCGGCACGCAGTCAGAGTACCTTATACTGCGCATTCGCTAATTCTTACACCTAAAGGTATAAGCGAGCAAAGCTCGTAGGATAATTGATAATTGATAATGGATAATTGCGCATTCGCTAATTCTTACACCTAAAGGTATAAGCGAGCAAAGCTCGTAGGATAATTGATAATGGATAATTGATAATGGAGGGGCGGGGGAATGCTTTTTAAGTTTTTTTTTGTCGAAAACTATTGCAGTATAAATATTTTTTCGTATCTTTGCCAATAAATCAAAAATGATCATTGACGATTGTAACACGTAATCAACTTAAAAAGGAGGATTATCTATGGCAAACAAGAGAACATTGAAAAAGGGAATCAAGCTGATTTGTGAAGAACTTTTCGCCGAGTGCATTGCTGCCTCACTCTACGGACACAATGCCGACCAGGGTAATGTTGACGCCCTGCTGTACAGTATTATCCACACGCAGGATGACTTCACGGCACGCATCTCGCATCCTGAGCCGGGCATGGCCGCCAAGGTCTATTTCCGCGACCTCAGGGAGAAGTTTACGGCACAAGCCAGCGACATTATTGACCAAATCAACAATCTGCATTAAAGAGACATGTTAAAATCACTGAGCCGCTGGCTATTGTATAAACGCATGGGGTGGACGACCGAGATTACCGAGGCGCACCCCGACAAGTACATCATTTGCTTAGCACCGCACACCAGCAACTGGGACTTCCTCATAGGACAACTTTATAACAGGGCGGAAAATCTGAAGAGCAACTTCCTCATGAAGAAGGAGTGGTTCTTCTGGCCGTTAGGTCCCATCTTCCGCAAGATGGGGGGAATACCCGTGTGGCGTACCAAGAAAACGAGCATGACCGACAACCTTGCCGAGACAGCCCGTCAGTCAGAGACATTTCACCTGTGCATCACCCCGGAAGGGACGCGTTCTGCTAATCCGGAATGGAAGAAAGGCTTCTACTTCATAGCCCAGAAGGCCAACCTTCCCATCCTGCTGTACGGTCTGGACTACGAGAAGCGCCAGATATACTGCACCAAGACCATCATTCCGAATGGTGACGTGGAAGCACAGATGCGTGAGATCAAATTATATTTCAAGGACTTCAAAGGCAAGAAGCCTGAGAAGTTTACGATTGGTGAAGTGTAAGATGCAACGGCGAATACTACTTTTATTTATAGTTGTTTTATTGTTTTCTTCCAACGCCATGCCTCAGTCAGCCAAGGACGAGGCAAAGATGGTTGTGAACCTGGAGAAGTATTTCAGTAAGTACAAGCCCAAGGGGACGCGTCTGACGCAGCCCCCGAAGATGGTCAGCTATCAGTTGGACAACCAGGCGCGGACGCTGGTCATCACAGCAGACGAGTTTTTTGCTGCCCAAGAGTTTACGCCAGACATTACGGCACATATATATAAAAAGGTAAAAGGCGAGCTGCCCAAGGTCTACCGCGACTACAAGGTGACCATCATGACGAACGGCATGACCATTGACGAGCTGATTCCCAACCGTCTGTCGCAGAATGCAGACAAGTCGCGCCTGTGGGGTGACATTGACTACGACGGCGAGCCGTGGGTGAAAAACATCTCCTACCCTACCAAGACCACACACGGACTGCAAAACCGCCATGTGTCGCTGTGGGCCAGCCACGGCAACTTCTACGACCAGAAGAAGGGCTACTGGCGCTGGCAGCGTCCGAACCTCTTCGGCACCACCGAGGACCTGTTTACCCAGACCATCGTCGTCCCCTACCTCATCCCCATGCTTGAGAATGCCGGTGCCGTGGTCTTCACGCCACGCGAACGTGACTGGCAGACTGAGGAGGTCATCGTCGACAACGACGGTTCCAAGCGCAACTACATCGAGGTGAGTTCACGCGGCAAATGGCAGTCGGCACCCCAGCGGGGCTTTGCCATGCACAGCGGCACTTATCAGGACGGCGAGAACCCTTTCGAGGCTGGTTCGGCACGTATGGTCAAAACCACCAGCAGCAAGTCGCGCTACAGTCTGGCAAGCTATCAGCCCGACTTCCGCAAGGCCGGACGCTATGCTGTCTATGTCAGCTATCAGACGCTGCCGAAGAGCGTCGACAATGCCCTGTACACCGTCTGGCACCGTGGTGAGTGTACCCAGTTCCGCGTCAATCAGCAGATGGGTGGCGGCACTTGGGTTTACCTCGGCACCTTCGATTTCGATGCTGGCTACAGCGAGTTCAACCGTGTCACGGTGACCAACCAGAGCGACAAGGACGGCGTGGTGACGACCGATGCCGTACGCTTCGGTGGCGGCATGGGCAATATACAGCGCTTCGGACAGACCAGCGGTATGCCGCGTGCCGTCGAGGGCGCACGCTACTATGCACAATGGGCAGGAATGCCCTACGCCGTCTATAGCAGCAAGAACGGTCAGGATGACTACGCCGACGACATCAATGTCCGCTCGCACATGACCAACCTGCTGGGTGGCGGCTCTTGCTATATGCCTTCCATTGAGGGGCGCAAGGTGCCCATAGAACTGTCGCTGGCAGTACACAGCGATGCAGGCTATGCCAAGGATGGCGTAGGACTCATCGGTTCGCTGGCTGTCTGCACCACCAACCACAACAATGGCAAGCTGAATGCGGGCATCTCGCGCATGGCTTCACGCGACCTGGCTGACGCCCTGCTCTCCAACGAACAGTTAGACATCAAATACAAGTACAACCAGTGGAACCGCCGCGAGCTCTTCGACCGCAACTATTCGGAGACACGACTGCCCGAGGTGCCAAGTGCCATCCTGGAAACCATGTCGCACCAGAATTTCCCTGATATGCGCTACGGACAGGATCCCAACTTCCGCTTCACGCTGGCACGCTCCATCTACAAGACCATTCTGCGCTACATCAACGACCAGCATGGCACGTCATATATGGTGACACCGCTGGCACCGAACCATTTCCGTATTGAATTTACTGACAAGGACAAGGTGAGACTGAGTTGGAGTATGGTCAACGACCCACAGGAACCGACGTCAAGACCCACAGCATATATCCTGTACACCGCCATTGAGGATGCCGACTTTGACAACGGTACCTTTATACGTGCCAAGACCAGCTACGAGATGCGCCTTGAGCCGGGCATACTCTACCACTTCAAGGTGGTGGCGGTCAACAGGGGCGGCAGGAGTTTCCCCACGGAAGTGCTCTCAGCCCTCTATCATCCGGCAGCCACCAAGACCGTCATGATCGTCAACGGCTTCCACCGCCTGTCATCGCCCGCTGTCCGCAATACGCCACAGGAACAAGGCTTCGATCTGGACGAAGACCCTGGAGTCACCTATGGACCGACATTAGGATGGGTGGGCCGGCAGGTCAACTTCGACCGCAGTAAGATGGGTATCGAAGGCGGCGGCTTGGGATACAGTACCAACGAGCTGGCAGGAAAAGTCATTGCCGGCAACGACTTCAACTACGTCATGACTCATGCCAAAGCCATCCAGCAGGCAGGGGCGTACAATATCGTCAGCTGTGCCAGTGAGGCGCTGGAAACGGCTAAGCTCAAACTGGCTCAATATGACATGATAGACTATGTGTTAGGGCTGGAGCGTGACGACGGACACAGCCTGAACTATTACAAGACCTTCAACACCACCACGCAGCACATTCTGCAGAACTACACCATGATGGGCGGGGCGCTGATGGTCAGCGGTGCCTACGTCGGCAGCGACATGATGAGCGACGCAGAACAACGCTTCCTCATGAATGTGCTGAAATGCCGCTATGCCGGAAAAAGCAGCACGCCCTCAAACACCGTCAACGGACTGGGAACGTCGCTGACATACTGGAAACAGCTGAACGCGCAGCATTATGCCGCCACGTCTGCCGACATACTGCAACCCGTCAGACCTGCCTATACAGTTATGCAGTATGCTGACGGACAGGACGCTGCCGTAGCCTACAGGCAAGGCAATACGAAACTCTTTGTCATGGGATTCCCCTTCGAGTGCATTCAAGGCAGTCAGAAGCAGAATGCCATGATGCGTGGAATACTGAATTTCCTGTTAAAATAAACTCACCATAATAACCAAACTTAATGACCTGAAAAAGATGAACAAGATTCAAACAAACTCCAGCGGAACAAGAAGTATCGAAATTAGTGAAGAACACTTGCAGACCATTGAAGACTACCAGTTCTTCCGTGACCTGATTGACTCTAACGGCTATGTCGATGAACAGGTATTGGACAAGCTCAAGCTCAACATACGGGCTATGCTTGAGTCGGAAGCCGGCAAGGACAAGCGCCTGCTCGACCTCTGCCTCGACGTCATCTATCATCCTAACATGAAAGCCTACGGTCTGCAGCAACTGGTACTGCTTTACATCAACTGGAAAGACAGGGGCAACGACAATCTCGGCATGACGACACGAGCCTTCCAAGGAACGCCGTTCAACTAAACAAGAGGACGCTCACCAAGGCAATGGAATACAGACTGACGGATTTTCTGCCGACGACGAAGAAAGAACTCGAACTACGCGGCTGGGAGGAGGTGGACATCATCCTCTTCTCAGCCGATGCGTACGTCGACCATCCGTCATTCGGCGTGGCCGTCATCGGACGTACCTTGGAAGCTGCGGGCTACCGGGTTGCCGTAGTCCCACAGCCTGACTGGCACGGCGACTACCGCGACTTCAAAAAGTTAGGCCGTCCGAGGCTGTTCTTCGGCATAGCGCCGGGGTGTATGGACTCCATGGTCAACAAGTACACGGCAAACAGAAGACTTCGTTCGGAAGATGCCTATTCACCAGACGGACGTCACGACATGCGCCCGGAGTACCCCACCATCGTGTATTCCAAAATCCTGCGTGAACTGTACCCTGACGTGCCTATCATCCTGGGAGGCATCGAGGCATCCTTGCGCCGCCTGACGCACTACGACTATTGGCAGGACCGCCTGCGCCCTTGCATCCTCTGTGACGCCCCCGCCGACCTCATCATCTACGGCATGGGCGAAAAGCCCATCGTAGAACTGGCCCGCCGCCTGTCCAACGCCGCCAACATCCCAAAGGACATCCCCCAGACCGTCTACCTGTCGCCAGCCTACACCCCACAGCCCGACGACATCGTGCTGCACAGCCACGAGCAATGCCTGAAAGACAAGCGCTCACAAGCAGAGAACTTCCGCCACATCGAGGAGCAGTCCAATATGATGCACGCCCATCGCATCGTCCAGCCCGTCGGCGACGGCTATGTCATTGCCAACCCACCTTATCCGCCGATGACTACCGCCGAGTTGGATGCGTCCTTCGACCTACCCTACACTCGAGTGCCACATCCTAAATACAAGAACAAGCGCATCCCTGCCTACGAGATGATACGCCATTCGGTCAATATCCATCGCGGATGCTTCGGCGGCTGTGCCTTCTGCACCATCTCTGCCCATCAGGGTAAGTTCATCACCTGCCGTTCCAAGGAGAGCATTCTAAAAGAAGTACGTCAGGTGACGCAAATGGACGACTTCAAAGGCTATCTGTCAGACCTCGGCGGACCGTCTGCCAACATGTATGGCATGCATGGCCGCAACCTCTCCATCTGCGAAAAGTGCAAGCGCCCGAGCTGTATTCATCCGCAAATATGCCCCAACCTCAACACCGACCACTCGCAGTTGTTGGACATCTATCGTGCCGTCGATGCGCTGCCGGAAGTCAAGAAGAGCTTTATTGGCAGTGGGGTCCGCTACGACCTGCTGCTCTACAAAAGTAAGGATGAAGCCGCTAACCGGACAGCACAGGAATACACCCGCGAACTCATTACCCGCCATGTCAGCGGTCGACTGAAGGTCGCTCCTGAGCACACCAGCGACCATGTGCTGCGACTGATGCGCAAGCCGTCGTTCCAGCAATTCTATGAATTCAAGAGACAGTTTGACCGCATCAACCGCGAGGAAGGACTGAAACAGCAAATCATCCCCTACTTCATTTCCAGTCATCCTGGTTGCTCAGAGGCAGACATGGCAGAACTTGCCGTACTGACCAAGCGGCTGGACTTCCAACTGGAACAGGTGCAGGATTTCACGCCCACCCCTATGACCGTCAGCACGGAGACATGGTATACGGGCTATGACCCCTATACGCTGGAACCCGTCAAGAGTGCCAAGAGCCAGAAGGAGAAATTGGCGCAGCGACAATATTTTTTCTGGTATAAGCCCGAAGAGCGCCATAACATCGAACAGAGTCTGCGCCGCATTGGCAGGCAGGATCTCATACAAGAACTTTGTCCCTATGATCATCATCGAGCAAAACCTCGTCCCCAAGAACCCCAAAAAGAAAAGCGAGGACGGCATCGTCGTCACAAATGACTTCATCGCCGTTATCGACGGCAGCACATCAAAGTCACAATACCGCCACAGCCTGTTACGTTCCAATGGCCGCTATGCAATGCAGCTGGTCAGCAGCTACATCCGCAAGATGCCCAAGGCAACTGACTGTGAGCAGTTTCTTCGTGGGGTTACGGCACACATCCGTAAACACTACAAAAAGTCTATGCTGGCGCGTCTTGCTGAACATCCCGAAGACCGCCTGACGAGCTCTGCTGTCATCTTCAGCCGTGTTTGCCGTGAAGTGTGGATGGTGGGCGACTGTCACTGTCTGCTCATCCCCTCCCCTCCCAACACTCAAAACTCAAAACTCAACACTCAAAACTCAACACTCAACACCCAACACGCACCCATCTACTACGACAATTCCAAGCCTGCCGAAGCAGAACTGGCTGCCATGCGTGCCGAAGAAGTACGCCGCCAACTGGCAGCAGGAAAAACACAGAACGAGCTGCTTCGTAACGACACAGCCCGTCCTACTATCATCCCCAGCATGCTTGAAACGATGCGTGAGCAAAACAAAAGTTATTCTGTCATCGACGGTTTCCCCATTGACAGGCAACACATCAAGATTCTGCCTCTTGACTTCAATCCTTGGGAAGTCGTGTTGGCTTCTGACGGCTACCCCTTCCTGAAACCTACCCTCGCAGAAAGCGAAGCACTACTGCAACAGCAGCGTAGGGACGACCCGCTGAACATTGGTCCGGCATTTCAGGCCACCAAGGGATTCCACCCCGACTTCAACTCCTTCGACGACCGCGCCTACATTCGCTTCCGCGTCTGATGACACACTACCTTATATAGATTAAGGTACGCGAGACTATTTCTCTGGAATATGCTTCAACACATCTATCAGGTGGTCCCAAACCATTTGTACGGTGGGAATGTGCAGACGCTCGTCTGGGGTATGCACAAAGCGCAGCGTAGGACCGAAGGATACCATATCAAGATTCGGATAACGCTCAGAGAACAGACCACACTCCAGTCCTGCATGGATACCGCGGACAATAGGATCCTTGCCGAAAAGCTTCTTGTACGAATCAATGACGATACGCTGCAGTTCGCTGTTGGAACGCATCTTCCAGGCAGGATAACCGTCGGAATGCTTCACGTCGGCACCAGCCAAGAGGAAACAAGCGCCTATCGTGTCACACATATTGTCAAGATTCGACATGACGTTGCTACGCTGAGACGATAAGATGGTGATTTCCGTTTCTTTCGTCACAATGCTGGCAATATTGCTGGACGTCTCGACCATGCCGTTCAATGCTGGATCTTGGCATATAGCATAGATGCCATTGTGGACAGCCTGCAGGGCGTAGATGAACTGACGGGCAACCTGAGCCTCGATGACGGGTTCAGCATCGGTGGACTCCATCGTCCAAACCATCTGCGTGTCAGTGAAATTGAACTCGTCGGCAACGTCGGAGGCAAAGATGTTCCAGTCAGCCTTGATGTTTTCTTTCAAGTCGTGAGGTACGGCTATGACAAACATGCCGTCACGCGGAATGGCATTATGCAACTTGCCGCTGTTGAACTGGGCTAAACGGATACCATCGTACTTCTTCATCTCGGTATAAAGGAAACGCCCGAGCAACTTGATGGCGTTGGCACGCTTCTTGTTAATGTCGTCGCCAGAGTGGCCACCAACCAATCCCTTCAACTGACCGCGCAGGAAGAAGGAGCCCTGCGGAGCATCTTCTCGCTTGAAACTGAACACTGCCGTCGTATTACGGCCTCCGGCACACGAAACAAAAATCTCGCCCTCGTCCTCAGAGTCAAGGTTGATGAGGTAGTCACCAGTCATAAAACCGGCCTTCATGCCCTCGGCACCAGACAGACCTGTTTCCTCGTCACGGGTAAAGACACATTCAATGGGACCATGCTCAATGTCATTGCTGTCGAGCAGTGCCAGTTCCATGGCACAGCCAATACCGTCGTCGGCCCCAAGCGTTGTACCTTCTGCTGTCAGCCATTCACCTTCAATATAGGTCTTAATGGCATCGGTATCGAAATTGAAATCGACGTCTACCAACTTGTCGCAAACCATATCCATGTGGCTCTGAAGGATGACCGTCTTGCAGTTCTCCATGCCCTTGGTGGCAGGCTTGCGGATGATGACGTTACCCGTCTCATCGACCTTTGTATCCAAACCGCGGCTTTCACCCCACTCTTTCAAATAGGCTATCATCTTCTCCTCATGCTTCGAAGGACGAGGAATCTGGTTAATTTTCGCAAACTGTTCAAACACTACAGCAGGTTTTAACTCACTTTTATTCATAGTTTCAAATTTATATTGTTTGTTTTTTTATGTAGTAATTTGCAAAGGTAACCCCTTTTTCCCATATTACCAACCTTTTCCCAAACTTTTTTGTCTTAATCGTTGGGAATAGAGAAATTGAGAAACTGTTAACCAAAAAGTAATGATTTATTTTGCTTTTCTCTCTATTATTCGTATCTTTGCAACTGATAAATGATTTCTGGAGGCAAAGTTACGAAATACTTTGAACATTGAAAGTTTAACATTCGCATATTATATGCTGAACCTATGAGACAACTGTTAGCCGTTTTCCTCCTGCTGGTGGCACTCTGCTGCTGTACCACCGACGCCGAGCGCACCCAGATGCGCAGTGGCCTCGACAGCCTCAACCAGCGCAACCGCACCGACCAGCCCTTCACAGTGCAGGAGGCAGACTCCTTTGTCCGCTTCTTCGACCGCCACGGCACCGCCAACGACCGCCTATTGGCCCACTACCTCCTTGGCCGCGCCTATTATGAGCATGGCGAGGCCCCCATGGCCCTGGAATGTTATCACGATGCCCTCGACTGCGCCGACACCACTGCCCAAGACTGTGACTATGCCCAGCTGGCGCGGGTCTATGCTCAGCTGGCAGATTTGTTTTATGATCAAACGCTGTTTCGTCAACAACTAACCTATGAAAAGTTAGCTGAGCATTACGCATGGAAAGGGAAGGACACGCTTTCTGCCATCCAATGCTATGACAGCCAAAGTCTCGCTTTCAGTGAGTTAGGCTTGACAGACTCTGCAATCATAATTGCCGAAGAGGCTTCAAGGCTTTATGAAAAATACGGCTATAGTGACTTTGCTGCTACAACTCTTGGTGGTATCTCAAGATTACTTATAGAAAAAGGTGACATTGCTAAGGCTAGAAAATACATGAATGCATACGAGAGTAAGTCAGGTAATTTCGATGAATCTGGAAATATTGAGGATGGAAGAGAGATGTATTATCATTTCAAAGGATTACTATATATAGCATGTGCTAACCTTGATTCAGCAGAATATTGGTTTAGAAAGGAACTTAAGGGAGGGAAAGATGTATACAATCAAAACGGAGGGGCAGTCGGACTCGGAAAAGTTTATGATCAAAGAAATATGCCAGACTCTGCAGCAAAATACTATCGTTACGCCTATGCAATGAATGACTCCGCTTTTATGCAAATGTCTACACAATCTGTAGGACAGATTCAGGCTATGTACGACTATACCCGTCATCAGAAAATAGCAATACAAGAATCAGAAAAGGCAAATCGTCACTTTATTATTATCTGCATTTGTTTGGGCTTCATCATTATCATCTGTCTGTCGACCTACATTGTAATCAGGGAATTGTCGCGAAAGAAAAAAGATGCAGAACAGAAATACCTGCAAAGTCTGGCAATTATTGAGCAGGCACGGCATGATATAGCCAGCCTTCGAGTGGGAGAAGATGTCAATAAGGAGCTGATTTCAGAAAAAGAGCAGATTATACGTGAACAGGAAATCATTGTGAAATCCCTGTTGCACAATGACAGTAGTAGCCAGTCATTGGCAGATAAGAGATTGAAGGATGCAGAAATATACAACCGTTTTGTGCAACTCTCCATTAAAGGCCAACAGCCAACGTATGAGGAATGGGAACAAATAGGAAGCAAAATCTTCCTATGCTATCCTGGATTTAAGGAATTCCTATCGAGGCACGAGCCTCTTATAAACGAAAAGGAATATAAAACCTGTTTACTCATACGCATTGGATTCAAGCCAACGAATATTGGTTTGATGTTAGGTGTTAGCTCATCATATATAACCGAACTCCGCTCCAAAATGCTACAGAAGCTATTCGGAATGTCAGGAACATCAAAAATGTTTGATAAGCTAATCAGGGATATCTACTAAAAATCAAGCTATAAGACCTGCGTGTTTCTTAACTTTTGTAAATTAGCTATTTGGGGCATTTAGCGTTAAAGCACTTATCTTGCTATGTATCAATATGTTCGGTTAACTTAATTTTTTACTTAATTATTTTTCGTGAGAATTGTTCCTACTTAGATTTTTTCTTCCTAACTTTGCAGTGGAATTTGAGCAGACCAGGGGACTCTAATCAAACGACAACATAAGACAACAATAACAACAAAAAGAAGAATATGAAAAAACAATTACTATTTATCGTGTTTTCGACATTGTCATTGGTGGTTAATGCAAGTGTCAAGATAGGCGGTATTTATTACGATTTAAATTCGAGTACCCAGACAGCTGAAGTTGCATACTCAATTTATTCCGGAGATGTTGTAATACCGTCATCGGTGAATTATGATGGTATTGATTATGCCGTAACAGGTATTGCATCGAACGCTTTCATCAACAGCCCTCAATTAACATCCTTAACTATTCCCAAGAGTGTTACTACCATCAATTACGAAAGAGATTTTTTCCGCAACAGCGAGCGTTTAGCCTCAATAGTTGTAGAGGAAGGGAATCCCAACTATGATTCACGCGAAAACTGTAATGCGCTCATTGAGACTGCCAGCAACAAATTACTACACGGAGCTATAAATGCGTTTATCCCCAATAGTGTTTCGACCATTGGAGTAGGAGCATTTAGCTGCTGCGCTGGTTTGACCCATCTTATTATACCCAATAGCGTAACAAGCATTGAAGATGGAGCGTTTAGTGAATGCCATGAACTAACCTCTGTTTATATTGGTACTGGTTTGGAGAACATCGGCAACTTCATTTTTTCTGATTGCGAAAATCTGAAGACGATTGAGATAAACAGCAATGCTTTGGTGTCTAAAGATTATAACAATGTAGGGCCGAATGCAGGAGGATTCGGCAGCAGGGTTGAAGAGATTATTCTTGGAGATAATGTAACAAGTATTGGCAATTACGCATTCCAAGGATGTGCTATGACCTCTGTAAAAATGTCTGACAACCTAAAAAGGATTGGGGATCATGCTTTTGAGCAATGTCCATACCTAACCTCCATTGAATTTTCAAACAATTTGGAATATATAGGCCAATGGGCTTTTTCAGGATGTATTTGGCTTCCTTCCGTTACCATACCCGAAAGCGTAACGTGTATTAAAAGTGTGGCATTCTCCCTATGTAATTCATTAACAAAAGTTGTCATCAACAGTAATGAGGTTGTAGCAAGAGAGCATGAGCAGTACTATACGTTAATGAGTTGTTTCGGCAGTCAGGTGAAAGAATTTGTATTAGGAGAAGACGTGAAGAAAATTGCATATCAGGCCTTTGCAAGAATTAACAAACTGACTACCGTTGTCATTCCCGGTAATGTAACTTGTGTCGACGACAGTGCATTCTACCAGTGTACAGGCTTGAAAGACGTCTATTACTATGCAGAACAAGTGCCAGAAACATGTAAGGATGTTTTTGTTGAATCAAATTACAAAAGCGCCACACTCCATGTGCCGGCCAATGCAGTAGAAGCCTATAGACGTGCTGAGCAATGGAAGGATTTCGGAAACATCGTGGCATTGAATGGCGACGACCCGAAGCCGACAGGTGTTGAGAGCGTGAGCAATAACGGAAATACTGCCGAGCGTTACTACACCATAGACGGCAAGCAGATACCGGCACCTCGCCGTGGTCTGAACATGATTAAGATGAGTGATGGCACAACGCGAAAGGTGGTACTGAAATAACAGACCAGAGGACTCTAATCAAACGACAACATAAGACAACAATAACAGAAAAAGAACAATGAAAAAGCTAATTTTGATGGCCATCGCGACACTTGTCGTTTCAACAGCATGGGCGCAGAATGAGAAAGGCACTTTCTCCATCAAGCCGATGGCCGGTATCAACGTAACAGGATTCAGCGGTGGTATCGTAGAAGACATCTATCACTACAAGGTACGCTTCACTGCAGGCCTTGAGGCAGAGTATGCCTGCAACAACTGGTTAGGCGTGTCGTTGGGTGCCGTCTATTCACAGCAGGGTGCCAAGTTTGACGGCAGTTTTGAGGCGATAGGTGTCAATGAAGCAGGCCAGCAACTCTATATAAAAGCCAAGGAGAAGGGAAAACTGCACAGCGACTACATCAACCTGCCCCTGATGGCCAACATCTACATCCCTGCCGTTCGCGGACTGGCCGTCAAGGTTGGTGCGCAGATAGGCTTGCTCGTCAACGACCGCTTAGAGGTCGAAGTGGAAACTGCGACCATCCCCATCCCTGACCGCCCGTCTGAAGGTTTAGAACCTGCCGATGTCGAACATCCTATTTACACATGGTCTTCGAACAGTATTTCCGATATATGCAAGTCCGTTGATTTCGGCATTCCCGTAGGCTTGTCCTACGAGTACAAGAACGTCACGCTGGATGCCCGCTACTACTTCGGACTGACCAAGGTCGACAAAACCAAAGACCCCGAATCAGTACGCAACCGCTATCTGTCTATTACCTTAGGCTACCGTTTCCACCTGTAGAATCAAACTCACAGGGGACACAATAGACCAGGTTCTCTGATCTATAGCAAAGATACAATATTAAGATGGCGAGTTATCAACTAACAAGAAGTGATAGTGAATCGGCATGCGTCTATAATTGTCAACAAGTATTATCCTTGGCACTTGGGCAATGCGAATATCAAGGTGTCGGTAATTGGTTATTATATTATGACTATATTAATGAAAATGATCCTGACCCAGAAAAAGACGAAAAAAGAAGACGTAAGGACTGGGAAGAATACCATAATTGGTGTGAATATCGAGCCAGTATGATAGACGCTGAAATGGCATATGACTCATGTATATCAGGTTGTTAATATTTTACATCTCTCTCGCAATTTCCGCGTATGGGGAAAAAGTTGTCAAAGCTACCATAAATGAGCTACCTTTTTCTGCGGCATCTATATTTGATGAGAGAGGTAAGATGATTGAGGTAATTGACCAAAATGGGCAGTTACCTCCCTTGGAGAGGACTGCAAATATTCAAATAGCTCGGTACGCGGTATTTCGCGAAAGCCTTTATCTGCATACCGACAAGCCGTACTATATGGCTGGTGATACAATTTGGATTCGAGCTCATTTGATGAATGCCGAAAACCACCAACCTGCCTGTCGCTCCAAGTTTGCCTATGTCGAACTATACGACCAGAAAGCCGATACGCTCATGCAGCGCATCATGGTAAAGAGCGACGAGGATGGTGTGTTTGCCAATGCCCTTGTGCTGCCCGATAATATGAGTAGCGGGACCTATACATTAGCCGCATATACACAATGGATGCGAAATTTTGGTGCGGAGCATTTCTTTTATATGCCTTTGGTGGTTGTCAACGGACAAACCCAACACCTGCGTGTTCCTTCCCATCTCATTTCTGGAGAACCGTCTATTCCCCGAGCTGAAGCGTCAATCAGCGCAGAAGCAAAGAGACATAAGTCAAGAATGGACATAAAAGTCAAACTGCATAGTCCGGAAAACCTTTCTCCTTCAGGTTTCTATTCTCTTTCTGTTGCTGATGCAGATGTCGTAGCACCAGAAATAGGCAGGTGGAGTATTCGCCAATACCTTAGTTATGCCGACTCCGCATTGTCAGGAAGTGATAACGTTCCTATCGTTTATCCCCTTCAGACCGAACAAATGATTACAGGCTGTGTGACAGGAACGCTAAAGAAGCACCTTAACAATCCGCACCTGCTGGTGTTATCCCATCAGG
>JAEEGH010008333.1_pt1 | contig 24552 bp, 20 predicted proteins | sample 9134181 | NCBI WGS metagenome assembly JAEEGH01 (sample SAMN16246544, study PRJNA631951) | gut metagenome | biome: gut microbiome; feature: rumen; material: DP-attached | host: Bos | place: Iran: Karaj | collected 2018-10
CGAAGGATGCGGAAGTTTCGTGCAAGTGAGAGTAGAAAGTTTACTTTATGCCGAGCGTAGCCGAAAATGCCGATTGTTCGAAGAACAAGCGGAAATAGCTCAGTTGGTAGAGCACAACCTTGCCAAGGTTGGGGTCGCGGGTCCGAGTCCCGTTTTCCGCTCAACATGTTGAACAAAAAAGAGCATTACGACGTTGGGTCTTAATGAACAAAATGCCCAGGTGGCGGAATTGGTAGACGCGCACGTTTCAGGTGCGTGTGCCGCGAGGCGTGCAGGTTCGAGTCCTGTTCTGGGCACTCTTTTTTATTCACGCGTTAAACTTACATGTTGGAGAGGTGGCGGAATTGGTAGACGCGCTACTTTGAGGGGGTAGTGTCAATTGCGACGTGGGAGTTCGAGTCTCCTCCTCTTCACCATCTTTTTAACAACAATGCGGAAATAGCTCAGTTGGTAGAGCACAACCTTGCCAAGGTTGGGGTCGCGGGTCCGAGTCCCGTTTTCCGCTCTTTCTCAAGAGATTTTTAGGAAAACAACCATTCTAAAATGAATTTATATTTAAGGTATTTCGATAGAGAAGTTCTCGTTAATAATGTTGATGAGGCTATCGCATTCTTAGCAGGAATTGAAGAAATAGGCATGAATCCTGTATTAGAACAGGACATCAGAAACTATGTGGCCAGCGACGTGTTCTATCCCAAGCGATATAAGACACGCCCGCGCGTGTACTTTATTATCATAAAGACCGAGGCCGCTACCATGCAGGACTTCAAGGAGAAGAAGGCCGTGCACAGCTTGGAGACCGTAGGAAAGCCAGTGCCCAGTGCAGTGATGAGACTGACTGAGGAGCGTGAAGGCTGGTACGAGGGTACCATCGATTTCAAGCGCGTGCTGCTGGTGCCTGGAACGGGCAAGTTCCAGTATCGCGACACCCACTTCGTGGCTCGTTGCAAGGCAATGTCTGGTCAGGATTGCTACAACAGAATCGTGGACCATCTGAGCCAGCGCGTGGATAGTCGCAGCCAGTTCCCTTCGGCCAAGGGAAAGAACTTTAAGTTTACCTACTTAGGCGCTTGCAAATAGCGCATGCGCTAGTGAACAGTGAATAGTGAAAACCATCTCAACCTATGAATAAAGTGATGTTAATCGGTAATGTGGGGGCTGACCCCGAAGTGCGCTATGTGGACCAGGGTGTAGCAGTGGCGCGTGTGCGACTGGCTACGACGGAGCGTGGATATACGCTTCAGAATGGTACACAAGTGCCCGACCGTACCGATTGGCATACGGTGCTGTTGTGGCGCAAGCTGGCTGAAATCGTGGAGAAGTATGTCCATAAGGGCGACAAGCTGTATATAGAGGGGCGCATACGCTATACCACCTATGACGACAAGCAGGGACAGCGACGCTACGTCACCGAAATATGGGCTGACAATATGGAGATGCTGACACCAAAGGTGGAGGCAAATCCTGAATAAACCACACATGGAAGAATTTCTAAGAACACTGAACGATATCTCACTGATAGAACCAACGACGGGGGTATTATCTGCAGGCATTGCAGCTTGTTTGCTGTTGCTGGTTTCGGCATTTGCCTCTGGCTCGGAGATTGCTTTCTTCTCGCTGACTCCCAGCGACCTGAACCAGATGGACGAGGAGAAATCATCAGACGACGCCAAGATAACCAAGTTGCGCCAGGACTCTGAGCGTACACTGGCTACCATCTTGATAGCCAACAACTTGGTGAACGTAGCCATCATCATGCTGTTCACCTATTTCTTCCACCATATCATCGACTTTGCCGATGCGTGGTGGGTGGAGTTCGGATTCATGACCATCCTGTTGACGTTCCTATTGCTGCTGTTTGGTGAAATCATGCCCAAGGTGTATGCACGCAAAGACCCGCTGCAGTTCTGTAGGAATGCCGTTCCAGGCATCATGTTCTTCCGCAAATTGTTCTACCCCATAGCCAGCATCGTGGTAAGCTCAGGAAAGCTGACGGAGAAGGTGGTGGTGAAGGAGAACCAGACGCTGAGCGTGAACGAGCTGGAGCAGGCACTGGAGCTGACGGACACCGAGGATATCAAGGAGGAGAAGAAGATACTGGAGGGTATTGTGCGCTTTGGCGACGAAACGGTGAAGGAGGTGATGACGAGTCGTCAGGATGTGATTGACCTGGATTCGACGGCGCCCTACGAAGAGGTGCTGAAGTGCGTGGTGGACAATAACTACTCGCGTATTCCCGTCTATCAGGACACGCAGGACAATATCCGAGGCATTCTGTATATCAAGGACTTGTTGCCCCACTTGTCGAAGGGTAACAACTTCAAATGGCAGTCGCTGATTCGTCCGCCGTATTTCGTGCCTGAGACGAAGAAGATTGACGACTTGTTGCGCGAATTCCAGGAGAACAAGGTGCACATTGCCATTGTGGTGGACGAGTTTGGTGGCACCAGTGGTATTGTGACGCTGGAGGATATCCTGGAGGAAATCGTGGGCGAGATTAACGACGAGTATGATGAGGACGAGAAGAACTATGTGCGCATCAACTCGAACACCTTCGTTTTCGAGGGAAAGACCCTGTTGACCGACTTCTACAAGGTGCTGAAGCTGGACGACGAGACCTTTGCCGACGTGGAGGGTGATGCAGACACGATAGCCGGACTGCTGCTGGAAATCAAGGGCGACTTCCCCAAATTGCACGAAAAGATAGACTACCAGCATTTCTCATTTGAAATACTGGAGATGGAGGAGCGCAGAATCTCGAAAGTCAAGGTGGTAATTAGGCGCACCAACAAGGACTAATTACTGCTGAGAGCCCCAAACGGCTTGATACCACGCCAACTTCTTGATGTCATTGTTGTAATCGTGGCTGGCATTGGCATACTTTGCCAAGGGGAAGAACATGCTGATGCCTCCATACTTTTCCGCAGTCACTGTGAAATCATTGAAATTGACGGAATTAGCGTGCCATCTCGTGCTCATCTCGGCATAGATAACGGCATTGGTGAGTGCTTTCTTCCAAGTGTCAAACTTCTTAGGCGCATCAGCCAAAGCGGCACGAATCATATCGTTCATGTCGTACATCATCTTCTCGCGTTCAGGCTTGTAAGCACTATCATAGTTGTAGTAATAGATGATGCCTTGCGTGGGGTTGCTGGTCTGCAGCCAGGCCTGAATCTCAGGCAGGATGTTCTTAGTGGCTTCAGCCAGCGCCTGCATCTGTGAGGTTTTGACCACGCTGATGGGAAGATGCTCCCCAATATAATCCAGCTGTGCATGATAGTCAGCACACGTCTTGATGGCCATTTGCTCCGTGTCCTCGATGAAGAAGTCGGCCACCAACTTGTCGTAAGGAGCACCCACGCCCGTAATCTCTGCAGGCGAAGCGATGATATAATCGGTGGTACCGCGGAGTTCATAGGCCACCTCGGCATTCTGCATGTTGCAGCAGTCGAAGAAGAGGAAGCGCCAGTGCTTGCCCACCTGCTTGAAACTCGTGGCCATATCGGGGATGTTCAGCCAACGGGCTGGTTCCTTGACCATCTGCGTGCTCTCGTTGTTGCCATTGTCAACACCATAGGCGCGACGGATAACATTCTGTCCGTCGTTCTCCAATATCCAGCCATTGGCGTGGCCCCAGAGCACGAGTCCGTAGTCCTGCGACTTAGGACTGAACGAAATCATGCGCTGAAGCACTTCCTGGAACTTGGCAGGTTCGGAGCTGTAGAAATCGCTGGGGTATTTATATAAGGTGTCAACGGGTTGCTCGTAGCTATTGTTGATTCTGGCAATAAAGGGCATCTCCGTCTTGCTGGCCCTGTCGACAAAAATCAGCAGGTCACAGTCGTCGCCCACCAGCTGGCGCCCCTTGATCATTTCGTTGATGTCGCTTTGCGCATAGGGAGACAGGTTGTTCTCAGAAGGCATATACACCAGTACGGTATGCTTGACATTCTTGACGGGGTTATAAGGTGCTACTTCCTCGTCCTTTTGGCAGGCTGTCAATAGCAAAATAGTCGTTATAATAGCAAATAAATGTTTCATGTTGCAATATTTATAGCGCAAAGATACGAATAATTGCTGAAAAATGAGTAACTTTGCGACTTGAATTTAAAACAATCATGAAGAAAATAGCATTTTTACTGGCCTTTTGCATGGTTTTGTTGGCTGTAGGCGACGCCTACGCAGGACGTACGAAGCATTCAAAACGGCATACGATCAATAAGAGACATAACGTAGTGAAAGGACGCAAGGGCGCCCGCAAGAAGACCATTGTCGTGAGACCTCGCGTGCAGGAAATGCCTGACACGTCGAGTGTGCTGTGCGAAGACACGTGTTCGCATATTCATGGCATAGACATGAGCCACTATCAGGGCAACGTGTTCTGGGAGAACATTGGCGACAACACCAGCATGGCCTACGTCTATCTGAAGGCTACGGAGGGTGGCGACCGTGTGGATCAGAAGTTCGAGCAGAACATAGTGATGGCGCACGTCTATGGACTGAAGGTGGGCAGCTATCATTTCTACCGTCCTAAGACGGAACAGCGCAAGCAGCTGGAGAACTTTGTGTCGCAATGTATTCCTGAAGAACAGGACTTGATACCCATGATAGATATAGAGACCACCAACGGACTGCCTACGGATGAATTCTGCGACTCGCTGTTCTCATTCCTGGAAATGGTGGAGGAGGCCTATCACCAGAAACCCTTGCTCTATACCTTCCGCAACTTCTATAACAGACACTTGTTGGGAAAACTGGATGGCTACAAGCTGATGATAGCCATGTATACGCCTGAAGAACCCGTGTTGGAAGACGAGCGCGACATCACGATGTGGCAATATACGGGTAAGGGAAGGCTGACGGGCGTGAATGGTTTCGTGGACAAGAGTAGGTTTATGGGAAGTCACTCGCTACGGGAAATCAGGTTTGAACACGGATTCCAAGACTCCGTGATGGAGTGAATCCGTCATTCCGTATTTCCGTAAATCCTTTTATTCCTCAATATTCTTGATGGTATGAATCAGGTCATTCTTGTAAGCACGAAGTGACCTGGACGATAGTCGATGGAGCAATCCCTTGGAGCGCTCTATCTGCAACCAGAACTTGTCCAGATTCTCCTCGCTCTTCTTGCCATATTCGGTGGCAAAATGAGCCTTAACATCCTCAGGAATCTGCAGGAAGAAATCGCCCTCATAGGCGCGCACACCAGCAGCTATCCAAGGCACTATGCCATATTGGTTGGCTATCTGATAGAGCTTTCTCCACTTCCATGCGGACATGGGCTCTATGCGTTCTCTGTCGCTATCGGAACTGCAGGCTATGAGCCGTTCCATGTTTCTATATATCACATTCATAACTTATCACTTTTCACTATTCACTATTCACTAGCGAAGCGCTACGAATATCGTTTGGGGTATCTGAAAATGATGGATAATAATGCGGTCAGGCCAATGACCAGCGGATAGTAGAGGTAGGGTAGGATGCTGATGGGATTGAGCTGGGCCAGACCAGCAGCCATCAGCAATTGCGCACCATAGGGAATGATGCCCTGAATGGTGCAGGAGAAGGTGTCGAGAATAGAGGCACATTTCCTGTTGTCAACACCAAAGCGGTCGCCTATCTGCTTGGCAATGCCTCCCACGGTGATAATGGCAACGGTATTGTTGGCTGTGCAGAGATTGACAAACGAGACGAGTCCTGCAACAGCCAGTTCGGCACCCCGCTTGGTGGAAACGTGGCGCGTGAGTCGTTCAATGATATAGTCGATACCTCCGTTGTGCTTGATGATTTCCAGCAAGCCTCCAGCCATCATCGTAATGATAATCAGTTCGCCCATGCCCTTGATACCATCGCCCATGGCTCCAAACCATCCGAACACATCATACGAGCCATTGGCTATTCCGATAATGCCCGTCAGGACAATGCCCAGCGTTAATACAGCCATGACGTTCATACCGAAAATGGCCGTGATGAGAACGGCAAGATAGGGAATGACCTTGGTGTAGGAAACCTCAGGAAGGTGGTGGGGCGAATGGATGCCTGTGCCCAGGAAGATGTAAGCCACCAGCACAAGGAGTGCTGCTGGAATGACGATGAACGAATTGACGCGGAACTTATCGCTGAGTTTGCAACCTTGTGTGGAGGTGGCCACAATCGTGGTGTCTGAGATGAACGAGAGATTGTCGCCAAAGAACGAACCTCCCACCACGACAGCGGTCATCATGGCAATGCTCGTACCCGTCTGCTCAGCAACACCTGCAGCAATGGGCGTCAGGGCAACGATGGTGCCTACGCTGGTACCCACGGAAATAGAGATGAAGCAGGCTGCAAGGAACAAGCCTGCCAACAGCATGTTTCCAGGCAGGAGCATCAGTGAGAGATTGACAGTAGCATCAATGGCCCCCATGATTTTGGCTGAATGGGCAAAGGCGCCTGCCAAGATGAATATCCAGATCATCAGCATCATCTGATCGGTAGCTGCCCCCTTGCTATAAATATCTATACGCTTGCGTAGTGGAATGCCCCCTGAGACCGCAATGGCATAGGCGGAAGCCACCATGAAGGCAACGGTGATGGGTACTTTATAAAAGTCACGAGCAATGATGCTCGTGACTAAATAGAGTACGATAAACACCGCTAGGGGTGATAATGCCATGAAACCTTTTTTCAAAGTGTTACGCCGTTTTTGAAAATTGAGATTTCGCGATAGCCGTTCTCCTCATTGCGAGCCTTCTCGCCACTGGCTACTGCTAATACCTTATCGATAAACTCAGGAACAATCTCCTGCATGGTGCGTCCCTCCACCAACTGACCAGCGGAGAAATCTACCCAGTGGGGCTTGTTCTTAGCCAGCACAGGATTGGTAGCCACCTTCATGGTTGGAACGAAAGTGCCGAAGGGTGTTCCACGTCCTGTGGTGAACAGCACGATGTGGCAACCGCAAGAGGCGAGGGCAGTAGAGGCTACGAGGTCGTTGCCAGGAGCAGAGAGCAGGTTCAGACCGTTGTTTTGCAAGCGGTCGCCATACTCCATCACACCACTGACGGGAGCCTTGCCACACTTCTGGGTGCAACCCAGTGCCTTATCCTCAAGGGTAGAGATACCGCCTGCCTTGTTGCCTGGACTTGGGTTCTCGCCCACAGGCTCGCCATGTGACAGGAAGTAGTTTTTGAAATTGTTAACCATAGAAACGGTCTGCTCGAACAACTGAGGGGTCTCGCAACGGTTCATCAGAATGGTCTCTGCACCAAACATCTCAGGAACTTCCGTCAATACAGAGGTGCCACCCTGTGCTACGAGCCAATCGGAGAATTCACCTACCAAAGGGTTGGCAGTGATGCCTGAGAAACCATCAGAACCACCACACTTCAAACCTACGCGCAGCTTGGAAACGCTGACGTCCTCGCGCTTGTCTTGCTTGGCCTGAGCGTAGAGCTCGCGCAGAATCTGCATACCAGCCTCCATCTCGTCGCCTTCCACACGCTGGGTCACTAACAGCTTGATGCGACTCTTGTCATAGTCGCCCAACATCGCCATGAAGTCCTCAGGCTGGTTGTTCTCACAACCCAGACTCAGCACCAGTACACCACCAGCATTGGGGTGCAGACAGATGTCGCGAAGCACCTTACGGGTGTTCTCGTGGTCCTCGGAAAGCTGCGAGCAACCATAGTTATGATGCCACGTCCAAACAGCATCAATACCCTCTTCGCCCGTCTCCTTGCGAAGCTGCTCAGCCAAACGCTCAGCAATACCGTTCACACAACCCACGGTGGGCACAATCCAAATCTCGTTGCGCACACCTACGTCGCCATTCTTACGAACATAACCCTTAAACGTTGAACGTTGAACGTTGTAGGGTGAGCCTTCCCAAGCACCTACAGGCTGATAGGTGTATTCCAGTGTTCCACTCAAGTTGGTCTTCAGGTTGTTCTCATTCACCCAGTCGCCAGCCTTCATAGCCTGACGCGCGTGACCAATGGGATAACCGTACTTGATGATGTTCTCACCTTCAGCAACGTCCTTGATCAGTACCTTGTGACCTGCAGGAGTGTCTTGATTCACTGTGATTTGCTTGCCGTCTACCTCAATGATGTCGCCCTTCTTTTTAGCGGCGAGACATACAACGACGGAGTCAGCAGGATTGATTTTTAAAAATGTAGCTTGTTCCATAAAGATTTGTTTATAATTAAAAATTCACTATTCATTATTCACTGTTCACTAGCGAAGCGCTACCCAATGTTCTTTCTACGATAGTAATCGATATTCTCCTTGGTGAGCAATTCGATAGGCATATAGTTCACAGGGTCTACCTCCTTCTTCAAAACGATAGCGCGGAAAAGCGTATCGATACAAGCATAGCCCTGCATATAAGCATGCTGGGCAATGAGGAAGGAAATGCTGCCCTGGCGCACACACTCTGCATTCTTCTCCACCATATCGTAGCCCATAATCTGAATGTTGCGACGATTGGAGCGCAGCAAGTATTCGCCTACCAAGTGAGCCTTGGAGTTGAATGTGATGCAGTGGTGAACCAATGGGTGCTCCTCGAAGAATTTCTCCAGGATATCATCATATTTCTCGCGCTTCTCGTCTAACGACAGGTTCACCTCGTGAATGGCTACCTGAGGAAAATGGTCGTGCATATAATGACGGAAGCCCGTTTCACGGTTCTCCTGCTGTTTGGACGCCACATTACCGTTGCGCATCTGTTTCATCAGCATGATTTCCTTCTCCTTGGGAGCAATCATCATCAGCATGCGAGCTGCAAAATAGCCAGAGGCAAACGAGTCTTGTCCGAAGAATGACAAGGGCTTGAGGTCGGGCATGTAAGAATCGAGCAGGATAAAGGGAATGTTGCGCTCGTGCATGATGTCGGTGTACCTGGTGGTGATGTCCAGTCGTGAGGGCACGATAATCACACCGTCAGGCTCTTTCTTCAGCACCTCGACCATCAATTTGGCAAACGTTTCAGGCGCAAAGCGATTATAATATAATACCTTATTAGATATATTAAAGTCGCGATAACGCTCGCAGGCAGCATTGGCACCTTCTTCCACCTCTTCCCAATAAGCCTCGCTTTCGTGCTTAGGAATGAGGCTATAGAACGTGTACGACTTGTTATAGGCCAGCGCCGAGGCATACATGTTGGGTTTGTAGTCCAATTCCTCCAGTGCTTTCTTCACCTTTGCCATTGCTTTGGGCGACACACTGGGGCGACCATGAATCACACGATCCACTGTGCCTTCACTCACGCCAGCACGCTCTGCAATATCCTTAATTCTTATCTTTCCAGTGTCCATATTCCCTGCAAAGGTACGAATTACTGCGGAAAATGCAAAGAAAAACCGTTTTTATTTTGTATTTTCCAAAATATTGGCTAACTTTGTGCCCTAAATAATAACATTTTTATTTTCACATAATACTAAAACAAATGGCAAAGATTGTTACTTTAGGCGAGATTATGCTCCGCCTGTCGCCCATGGGCAACGACCGTTTTATTCAGAGTGAGTCATTCCGCATCATCCCTGGTGGTGGTGAGGCTAACGTAGCTGTAAGCGTGGCTAACTATGGTCACGAGGCTTACTTCGTGTCAAAATTGCCCAAGCACGAGATTGGACAGATTGCAGTGAATGCACTCCGTCGCTATGGTGTTAACACCCAGTTCATCGCCCGTGGTGGTGATCGCGTAGGTCTGTACTATGCTGAGACTGGTGCTTCTATGCGTCCTTCAAAGGTTATCTACGACCGTGCTCACAGCTCTATCGCTGAGGCCGATCCTAAGGATTTCGACTTCGACGCTATCATGGAGGGTGCTGCTTGGTTCCACTGGTCTGGTATCACACCAGCTATCAGCGACAAGGCTGCTGAATTGACAAAGTTGGCTTGCGAGGCTGCCAAGCGTCATGGTGTAACCGTTTCTGTAGACCTGAACTTCCGCAAGAAGCTGTGGACCAGTGAGAAGGCTATCTCTATCATGCGTCCTCTGATGAAGTATGTGGATGTATGTATCGGTAACGAGGAAGACGCTGAGCTCTGCCTTGGCTTCAAGCCCGATGCTGACGTAGAGGGTGGTCAGACCGATGCTGCTGGTTACGAGGGTATCTTCAAGCAGATGATGGCTGAGTTTGGCTTCAAGTATGTGGTTTCTACCCTGCGTGAGAGCTATAGCGCTACCTTCAATGGTTGGAAGGCTCTGATTTACAATGGCAAGGAGTTCTATCAGTCAAAGCGTTACGAGATTAATCCTATCATCGACCGTGTTGGTGGTGGCGACTCATTCTCTGGTGGTCTGATTCATGGTCTGCTGACCAAGCCTACTCAGGGCGAGGCTCTCGAGTTTGCTGTGGCTGCTTCTGCTCTGAAGCACACTATCAATGGTGACTTCAACCTGGTTGGTGTTGACGAGGTTGAGTCTCTCGCAGGTGGTAATGCTAATGGACGCGTACAGAGATAACGCATTCGCTAATTGACAATTGATAATTGATAATGAAACAGTTTGAATATAAAGTTGTGACGCGCCTCGTCGGTGTCGAGAAGAAGCTGAATGAGCTCGGCTTTGAAGGCTGGGAACTGGTTTCCGCTGAGTGTGGTACATATATTTTCAAACGTGAATATAAAGAGTAATTATGGCAAAATTTGATAAATTTCAGGTGATGGCAAAGATTGCCGAAGCACCTATGGTTCCTGTTTTCTATAACAAGGACGTTGAAGTTTGTAAGAACGTCATCAAGGCTTGCTACGAGGGTGGTGTTCGTGCCTTCGAGTTTACCAATCGTGGCGACTTCGCTCATGAGGTTTTCGGTGAGCTGTCAAAGTGGGTGAACAAGGAATGTCCTGAACTGGCTCTGGGTATTGGCTCTGTTGTTGATGCTCCTACAGCTTCTCTGTACATCCAGCTGGGTGCCAACTTCGTGGTTGGTCCGCTGTTCAACCCCGATATCGCTATTGTCTGCAACCGTCGTTGCGTAACCTATTGCCCAGGTTGTCTGACACCCTCTGAGATTGGTAAGGCACAGGAGGTTGGTTGCGACTTCACCAAGGTATTCCCTGGCGACGTAGTAGGTCCAAACCTCATCAAGGGTCTGATGGCTCCCATGCCTTGGTCAAAGATCATGGTTACTGGTGGCGTAGCTCCTGAGGAGGAGAACCTGACCAAGTGGTTCAAGGCTGGCGTCTTCTGCGTGGGCATGGGCTCTAAGCTCTTCCCAAGCGACAAGGTGAAGGCTGGCGATTGGCAGTATGTAACCGACAAGTGCAAGGAGGCACTCGGCTACTGTGCTAAGGCTCGCGCCTGATGGTAAATGAGTAATGAGAAATGAGAAATGAGAAATGTAAATTGAAAATGAAGAAATGCCCGCATAAAAGGTGTGCGCAGCTTCATTTAAACATTTCTCATTTCCATTTCTCATTTTTTTCATTCCTTTCATTTCTCATTTTCTTTTGTTCATGTCAGTATGAGCAAAAGAGTACGGTAGACAGGCTCAATGCTTTTTCTTATGCCTATCATTACCGCAATATCGATTCTACTGCACAGTATGCCCGACAAGCCCTAAACCTTTCTAAGGGTTATAAGGGAGGACGTGCTGAGGCACTTACCAATCTGGCTTTTGTTTCGTTGGTCTCCATGAATTATGCCGAGGCCGATAGTTTGTTGGCAGAAGCCATTGCGCTTACTGACAATCAGGTAGAGCTGTTGGTGTGCTATGTCCAGCAGATGCGCCTCTGTCAGCGCCGTTCTGAGAATCGTCAGTTTTACGAATGTCGCGAACAGGCTGTAAAGGCTCTAGCGCGCATCAACGAAGAGCGCAACCAGCTTACTGAGCGTCAGCGCCAGCGACTGGCTTATGCGGAATCGGAAATGGCTATTGTCACTTCCACCTATTATTATTATGTAGGATTGGAACGCCAGAGTGTGGAGGCCCTTCAGCAATTGAATGCGGATGAGGTGCGCCACGACACTGCCCAATACCTGAACTATCTCTACAACATCGGTGCAGGCGGAGTACTTACCGACGGCACCCCTGAGCAGATTCATCAGCAGGAGATAGAATGCCTGAACCGTTGCTTGAGTATGGCCGAGCGCAATGGCTATACTTATTTCGAGGCACAGGCTAAGGAGGCATTGGCCGATCACACCTCCAATCTGCAACAGGCTGAGGAGGCTTTGCAATTGTTCAAAGACTATGGCGACGTCTATCAGATAGCAGGTGCCTATCGTACGTTGGCTTCGTGCTATCATGCTATGCAGGACGACGAGTGTGCCTTGCTCTATCTGGACAGTGCACTTATCGACCCTCGCATCAATCAGGCTCCCGACTTGGTAGCCAGTATCCGCGAACAACTTAGTGTGGCTTATTCGGCAGTCAATGACAAGCCCAACAGCGACTATAACCGTAATATCTATATCGACCTTCAGGAGCAGACCCGTCAGGATCGGGAGTTGGAGGCGCGTGCAGGTATCTTGGACAATGCCGTCCATCAGCTGAACCTCATGACGTGGGCCGTCTTTGGCGCTATTGTCCTGCTGCTCTTCTTCCTCTGGCTTTTCAACAAGCTGAATAAGAAACAGAAAGAAGACCATGCGCTCGACGATTTGCTGGAGGAGAAGAACGAACAAGTGGCAGAGGCCCGACTGCGCGTGGAGAAAAACGAGCGTCGCCAATTGGAACAGCGCGCCAAGGTGTCTTTGGCTATGAGCATCCTGCCTCTTATCGACCGTATCCTCCATGAAGTGAATCATCTAGAAAAACTAGAAAATCAAGAAAGTCTGGATAATCTAGAAAGCCTCGATTATATCCGCGAGCTCACTGACAATATCAATGCCCAGAACAATCTGCTCACCCAGTGGATACAGCTGCGCCAGGGCGAACTGAATCTGCACATCGAGAGCTTCCCCCTGCAACAGCTCTTCGATATGGTGGCTCGCAGCAAGACCAGTTTTGCCATGAAGGGTGTGACGCTACAAGTGGAACCTACCACGGCTACCGTCAAGGCCGACCGCGTGTTGACGCTCTTTATGCTGAACACCTTGGCAGATAATGCCCGTAAGTTTACTGCCAAGGACGGACAAGTGAACATTTCAGCCCAAGAACAATCCGACTTTGTCGAAATCTCCGTCAGCGATACGGGGTGTGGCATGAGTCAGGAAGTGCTTGACCATGTGTTCGACCATAAGACCATTACCGATAAGTCGTCTACCTCGCATGGCTTTGGTCTCATGAATTGCAAGGGCATCATCGAGAAATACCGTAAAATCAGTCAGATATTCAGCGTTTGCCAATTGCAGGCTGAGAGCGCAGAGGGTAGGGGCTCGCGCTTCTTCTTCCGTTTGCCCAAGGGTGTTGTCAGGTTATTGGTTTGTATCGTGGGTTTAATGGGGCTGATGGGTAATTCGGATGCTTGTGCACAGAGCGCGTTGGATAGCGCCCATGTCTTTGCCGATTCGGCTTATTTCTCCAACGTCAATGGCACTTACGCCCGCACGCTCCAGTTTGCCGATTCCTGTCGCCATTATCTGAATGCCCATTACTTGCAACAGCGTCCTGCCGGACGTTTGCTCATGACCCCTCTGGGCTCTCAGTCCGTGGTGCCTGCTGAAATCCAGTGGTATCACGACTCGCTGCCCACCAATTACCAGATAGTGCTCGACATCCGCAATGAGAGTGCGGTGGCTGCTTTGGCGCTCCACGAGTGGCAACTCTATGCCTATAATAATAAGGTATATACGCAACTCTTCAAGGAGATGAGTGCTGATAACACTTTGGCAGACTATTGTCGCACCCTGCAGGCTTCGCAGACCAATAAGCGCATTGCCGTTATCCTCTTGCTGGTATTGCTGGTGCTCATCGTACCTGCCTATTACATGCTCTATTATCGTCACCGACTCTACGAGCGTTTCCATCGTGAGCGCACGCAACAGAACAATATCGAGATGGCTGAAGACGAGTTGCGTCGTGCCGAACTGGAGGATTCCAATCTCCACGTGGCCAATGCAGTGCTCGACAACTGCCTGTCTACGCTGAAACATGAGACCATGTATTATCCCAGTCGTATTCAGCAACTCATGGATGCTGGCGACATTCCTGCACTCCGCGAGGTGGCAACCTACTATCGCGACCTTTACAGCATCCTGATTCGTCAGGCTACAGAGCAGGTTGACCGCATCAAGCTGCATGTGCGCCCCGTCAGTTTCTATGGTCAGCCCGTGTTGGGCGACGAGAATCTGCTGCGCTTTCTCTTTGAATTGCTCAAGGGCACGGTGGAGGCTGAGGTGAAGGACGATAAGTATGTCGCCTTCCACATCACCCCCAGCGCTCAGCCCTCTGACTTCTCCTATCTCTTGGCTCGCCAGATAGTGCGCGACCATGGCGAGGCCACCAATCGCAGAGGTTGTGGCATTACCGCCGAAGAAAACCAGTTAACAGTCATATTACCCAGATACAATGGAAAAATTTAAGATGATCATCGTCGAGGACGTGCCCCTCGAACTTAAAGGCACTGAAGGCATTGTACGTAACGAGATTCCTGAGGCTGAGGTTATTGGGACAGCTGCTAATGAGGCCAGCTTCTGGCGACTCATCAAGCAACAGCAGCCCGACCTTGTATTGCTCGACCTCGGACTGGGTGGCTCCACCACCGTTGGCGTCGAGATTTGTCGTCAGACCAAGGAGGCTTATCCCCAGGTTAAGATTCTCATCTTCACGGGCGAGATACTCAACGAGAAACTATGGGTCGACGTGCTCGATGCTGGTGCCGACGGCGTCATCCTCAAGAGTGGCGAGTTGCTGACCCGTCGCGACGTGATGGCCGTCATGGAGGGCAAACAGTTGGTGTTCAACGAGCCCATCCTCGAAAAGATAGTCGAGCGCTTCAAGCATGCAGTCAGCTCCCAGCTGGCTCGTCAGGAAGCCCTCATCAACTACGAAATCGACGAGTACGACGAACGTTTCCTGCGCCATCTCGCTCTCGGCTATACCAAGGAGCAGATTACGGGTCTTCGTGGCATGCCCTTTGGCGTGAAGAGCCTGGAGAAGCGCCAGAACGAATTGGTGAAGAAACTCTTCCCTGGAGGCGAGGGCGTCAATGCCACCCGTCTAGTAGTTCGTGCCCTGGAGCTTCGCATCCTTGATATCGACAACCTCGAACCAGATGTCGATTAATTCCATACTTAACACTTATCACTTCTTACTTCTCACTTGAAAAGGTTTCTCCCACATATCGCCCTCACGCTGTTCATCCTTCAGCTGCTATTGATGCTCGTGTCGTGGTTGCTTAGTGCAGCCTTCCCCTCGAGTGGCCTGCGCTCCCTGCTCTCCAGTGAGGGCCTGCGCTGGCTGATGGGCCATTTCGCTGAAATGATAGCCACCCCAGTGCTCGCATGGCTATTGCTGTGTGCTATGGCTTGGGGCTGTCTTGCTCGTAGTGGACTGCTCCTGCGCCCCACGAACTATCGTGAGCGCAGAGCCCAGGTCATGGCCCTGCTCTTGTTGGCTGTCATTGTGGGTGTCATGCTGTTGCTCACAGCCATCCCCCATGCCGTATTGCTCAGTGCCGTGGGTGGTTTATGGCCTTCGCCCTTCTCATCCTCTTTGGTTCCCGTCGTCGCTTTTAGCATCACCCTCGTCTCAGCCTCCTATGGTCTCATGTCAGGTCGCCTCGACAATATCTCCGCTGTTTACGATGCCGTCCTTCAGGGCATTCGCCAAGCAGCGCCCCTCTTCCTCTTCTACGTCCTTATCGTCCAAATCTACGAGTCGCTACGCTTTATGTTACCATATCTAAATATGTAGATGTAACGCTGGAAGGCGGTAGTGAAATATCGCAGTGATTTCATTGTAGTTCAAAATTTTCTTTGTATCTCTGATACTCGTCCCGAAGATACTCCCGCTCGAAAATACTCAAATAAATTTGGTTTATTACTCACTTATTCGTATCTTTGCGGTATCTTATTATCATTTTATATGCTTATGAAGAAATCCTTACTCACTACATTAAGCTTGCTGGTATGCGTGTTGGCAATGGCTGACCCCATCAGCAGCAAGAGGGCGCTAGAGATAGCAACAAGCTATCTGGCCAAGAGTGGAGCATCCCGACGTGCTGCTACGCAAATGAGTGTACAACCCTTCCAGACTGACCGTCAGGGCAATCCGCTCATGTATGCCGTGAACAATGGTGGTGACGGTTACGTCATTGTGAGTGGTGACGACCGCATGCGCCAGGTGCTGGGCTACAGCAACAGCGGCTCGCTGGACCTTGCCCACATGCCCGAGAATATGCGCTTCTGGCTGCAGAGCCTCGCTGCCGACATGCAGCTGCTGATAGATGCCGGTTACCAGCCTCAGGCTGTCGATAGTCGTCGTGCTGCTTCGGCCGTGAAGACTGAAATCAAGAAAACCATTTTACCATGTCAATGGAATCAGCAAGAACCCTACAACGACTACTGTCCTCTGGAAGGCGACGACCGCACGCTGACGGGTTGTGTGGCTACCGCCATGGCGCAGCTGCTCTACTACCATAAGAAGGTAAGGCAGGCTCAGATTCCCGAGCAGCCGCTCCAGGACACGAAGGCCTACAAGGGTGATCGTGGCATCGAGGTTGGTGTTCTGAAGGCCGAGGATTACAAAATCGACTGGAACGAGCTGATTGACAATTACACAGCGAAAGGCGTGACGCCCACCGACGCCCAGAAAAAGAACGTCGCCAAGCTGATGTTCTTCTGCGGCGCTACCGTCGAAATGGACTACGATAGCGGCGTGTCGTTGGCTTGGGACTCTAATTTAGCGTCCGCACTGATCAATTATTTCGGCTTTAGCAAGGCCACGCGCTTTGTGACTCGCTCATCCTATACTGAACAGCAATGGACTGACCTGATTTACAACGAGCTCAAGAACGACCGCCCCGTACTCCTGGGTGCCAGCGATAACACGGGTGGCCACGAGTTTGTGATTGACGGATACAACGGTAACGAGCTGTTCCACATCAACTGGGGATGGGGTGGAGCAGACGACGGCTACTTTGCCTTGTCGGTGCTCAATACCAACGAGAATTACCCCATCGGAGCCCGTGAGTCAACGGCAGGATATTCCATGGGTCAGGGTGCAGTCATCAATGCCGAATATGGTGGTACCGCCGAGGCTGCCGACCGCATGGTGTTCATTTCGTCCGAAGTTGCTGACAACAAAATGTTTGTCACTCTCGCCAATAAGACAGGTGTTAAAAATACTTTTGACTACTGCATGGCCTTCAAGAACCAGCAGACAGGAGAAACAGGTGTTCTTGATGGCAAAAGACAAGAAATAGCAGACGGAGTCGCTGTTACATTCAGCTATACGTTGACTACGCCCAATGTATCTGCTGCCAACTCGACCGTGATATTCTATCCCGTCAGTCGCATTGCGGGCACCGAACAGTGGCTGACCGTCACTGACCCCGTTCAGCGGTATTTCAAAGCCTCTTACGACGCCGAAGGTAAACTGACGCTTACTTGCTATCCTACCGATAATATTACAACGAACATCAACGTTGATGGCAATTTATATGTCGGCAACGAGCAGAAAGTCAAGGTAGCCTTTAAAAATACGGGCGACGAGCGCCAACTCAACGTCTATTTCTGGATAAAGGACGACGAAGACTACTTCAAGAAAACCGATCCGGATAAACTGAAGTATGAGTATAGTGCCGGTATTACCGCCCTGAAAGATGCTACCCACGTCGAGGTGACGACATTCACCCCCACTAAGGCAGGCACCTACTATGTGCTTATTTCCAGGGACAACCAGGGCAAGGAAGCACTGGGCAATTCGCAATTCACCGTCAAGGAAAATCCGCACAAGGTCAATGGCTTGGCTTTCAGCGAGTTTAATCCCAAAGGCTTGCAGTCAACAATTATTAAGGAGAATGGCGATGTCGTTCAGGAGGTCTATGCTCCCACTATCAAACCCGAAAAATTCGTACTCGTCAACGCCTCTGACAAAGACATTATAGATGCCAAGGTGACATTCAATTTATGGAAGAAGGAAGGCGGGAATTGGACAGAAAAGCAAGGCTCATCACTATCAGGAAATGTCACCCTGACCCCTGGTCAGAAAATCAACGTCAACGGTTGGACTCTTGCAGAGGGTATCGGAGAGTATCGCCTGGAGCTGGTATGCGACGGCACCGTTACTGATACCCGCTACATCAACACCTATGAGTCGTACACCACGGTTGACGCCACTGGCAGGCAGACTCCTGTCAAGTACACCTCAGGTACTATCACTGCGCCGGCCGACGCTGCCGCTCTGATAATAGAAAACATTATCAGCAACAATGTGTCTGTAACCCCCAACGACAATCCTAACACGCTCTATTATCTCGGCGAAGGGATGACAGCTACGGGACTCGACGGTAAGAACGTCATCAATTACAATCTGGCAGCAACCATCGCGCTGCAGGATGGCTACGACTTCTGTGTACCTTATGAGTTCACAGCCCAGAACATCAGCTACAAACGCTCGTTCGAGGCAGGATGTACCACGCTGATGGTGCCCTTCGAAGTCACCACTATTCCAGAGGGCCTCACCGCCTATGAGTTTGCTTCGGAAGACGGTAACGAGGTTACCTTCAACATGCTCGAAAAACTGTCTGCCTTTGAAGGTAGTCTGGTGAAGGTCGATGCCGCCAAGGAATATACCTTCACAGCCGCTAATCAGAAGCTCTTTAATAATTATACCGACGCAGCTGCCGCCCTCAACTTCAAGTTCATCGGCATCTCGTCGAAGCCTGACTATGCGAAGGCCTATCTGCTCAGTGCCGATGGCACCAAGTTCGAGCTGAGCGACAATCCCAAATACCAGTCGTTCCGTGGCTGCTTCGTACCCACCTATGGAGCTACCTACCTGCCCGCAACCCTCACCATCAAGGGCATTCCCACAGGCATCAAGACTATTAAGGCTTCCGACGCCAAGACCGACGGTGTCTACTACAACCTTTCTGGCCAGCGTGTCGGTGCTGACTACAAGGGCATCGTCATTCATAATGGCAAAAAAATGCTGAGAAAGTAAAAAGAAATAGAGGTTATACAAAAAGGAGCATCCGATGATTCGAGTGCTCCTTTTTTACATCTTATATACATATCCAACCGTTATCACATGTAACACCTTGTCCAATCCTCCAGCCGATCTTTTCAGGTCGAGCAAATAGCCCAGGTTGACCACATGGCGCTTGTGAATGCTATAGGTCGTTCCTATGGCCATACGCATTTCGTCTATCTCAAATTGTTTGCTCAGATTGTTGAACATTTCGACAGACAGGTATGGACTCCAGCCTTTCATGTTGCTGTTGTCTATCTCAGCCTTGAAGCGGTTGCGCAGATGGTGCTCATGAATAGCCTTCACATTGCTCTTCTGCACCGTATAGGTATATTGGTACCGCTCGCGCAACGACAGTTTCAGCCAATTCATCACCTTGCCCCCCGGTGTGATATCAAACATCAACCGATGGCGTGGAACCATTTCTTTCCCAATATCTGCCGTGCGGTTTCTTAGATGAAATTCGTAATTGCCTCCCAGTTTAAGGAATTTAGAAACCTTATACGCACCGTTTATGGCCAACTGCCAACGGTCAACGCTTCCGCTATTGTCCTTCGTGCGGAGCTCGATACCTGCTCCAAGGTTCCAGCGGTCGTTCAGCTTTTTCTCCGTACCTACAGTCATCCACATGCCGAAATCATCGGTGTTTTGTGCGCTAGAATATCCGATGACTAAAAATGCCAAGAGCAATGCCAGGAGGATGTATCTCATCCATTCAGATATTCTCTGGATTCTTTCTATTTTTTCTTTTTTCATAGTTCAATTTGCCAACCCTTAGTGGTTGACGTTGCAAAGATAAAAGGATAATGTTACAAAATTGTGTCAATAGTATTGTAGAATGATTACAATCTTATTTGTAACGCGATTGTAATATCATCGTAACTGGGTCGTAACACGATAGTCATATCTTTGCAGCAAAAAAAGATAGTTATGGAATTGATTATCAATATTTTCTCACTGGTCGGTTCGCTGGCGTTGTTCCTCTTCGGAATGAAGACGATGTCGGAGGGACTCGAGAAGTTTGCGGGCGATCGCCTGCGCAGTATTCTGGCGGCTATGACCAAAAACCGCGTGATGGGTGTTCTGACAGGTATTCTTATCACGGCACTCATCCAGTCGTCAAGTGCCACCACGGTGATGGTGGTGAGTTTTGTGAATGCCGGACTGATGACGCTGGCTCAGAGCATTGGCGTCATCATGGGTGCCAACATCGGTACTACGGTGACGGCATGGATTATCTCGGCAGTAGGTTTCAAAGTGGATATCGCAGCCTTTTCCATCCCTCTGCTCGCCATCGGTATGCCGCTGATTTTCAGTGGAAAGGGCAATAGGAAGAGTTTTGGAGAGTTTATCTTCGGCTTCTCCTTCTTATTTATGGGCTTGGCCTTCCTTCAGGATATAGCCACAGGCATGGGAATCGGCGATATGGTAGCGGGCATTCTGGCGCATGTGCCTCAGGATTCGTTCTTCACCATTCTGCTGTTCATTGTGGTGGGTGCATTGGTGACTATGATTGTACAGTCGTCATCTGCCGCAATGGCCATCACGCTGATGCTCTTTGGGATGAACATCCCGGGCTTCGGATTCGAAGAGGCAGCAGCCCTGGCGATGGGTCAGAACATCGGAACCACCATTACGGCTTTCATGGCCTCACTCACGGCTAACACACAGGCACGCCGTGCCGCCTTGGCCCATATGTTCTTTAATGTGTTTGGCGTCGTGGCGTTCCTCATTGTGTTCTATCCTGCCTGCAACGCCGTCGGCTGGTTTGTCGATAGCGTGATGGGCGGTGGCAACGACCTCTTCAAACTTTCGGCCTTCCATACAGCCTTCAACATCATCAACACGCTGCTGCTCATCGGCTTCGTTCATCAGATTGAGATGTTGGTATGCAAGGTGCTGCCTATGAAGGCTCAGGACGAGGATTACCGTCTGAAGTTCATCTCCGGTGGTCTGCTCTCTACCGCTGAGCTCAGCATTATGGAGGCCCAGAAGGAGATACAGAGTTTTGCCGAGCGCTGCCACAGAATGTTTGGCTTTGTCAGCGACCTGATGCAGACGGACGATGAAGTGGTTTTCCACAAGACATTTTCGCGTATTGAGAAGTATGAGAACATCACCGACTCGATGGAGATGGAGATTGCAGCCTATTTGAACAAGGTGAGCGAGGGTCGGCTGTCGGATGCTTCCAAGACGCAGATTCAGAAGATGCTTCGCCAGATTTCGGAACTGGAGAGCATCGGCGACTCAGTGTATAACCTCGGTCGCACGCTGAACCGTCACCGTCAGAATTGTCACGACGCCTTTACGCAAGAGCAGATTCAGCACATGAAAACGATGCTGGGGTTGGTAGATGGTGCAATCACCGAGATGCAAAAGCGCATTGCCGCGCCCGTTGCCCGTCCGACCACCTCGTATAACATCGAGCACGAGATTAACAACTATCGTACACAGCTGAAGAACCAAAACCTGTACGATGTCAACTCCGGCCTCTATAGTTATCAGCTTGGCGTCTTCTACATCGACTTCATCTCCGAGTGCGAGAAACTGGGTGACTATGTGATGAACGTGGTTCAAGCAGGAAAAGGTCTGAACAACGACTACGAGGACAGACCCAGGAATGGGGTAGCTTAGAATCTCGTAAGGGTGAAGCGGATGGTGAGTCCGCCGCCAGGCGTAAGCTTCGCAGTTGTTGTCCCGCCGTGGGCTGCAACTGCGTTTTTCACAATGGCAAGGCCGAGCCCAGTACCGCCAAGCTTGCGCGAGCGTCCCTTGTCAATGCGGTAGAAACGTTCGAAGATGTGGTTCAGGTGCTGCGGTTCTACGCCAGAGCCGTTGTCGCTGACCTGGAACTCGTAGAAATGACGGCCCTCCTGTTCAACCTCCTTGCAGACGATGTCGAGGCGTGAGGCACCTGTGGCGTAGGCTATGGCATTGTCAATGATGTTGCGGAAGATGCTGTATATCAGGCTGCTATCGCCAAACACTTCTACATGCTGGGGCACTTGTAGCGACGGGGTAATGCCTTTTTCGTGGAGTTGCAGGGCGGTATCGTCCAAGGCACTCTGGATGACCTTCACGACATTCACCAGATGGTAGTCCTCCCGTGAGTGTCTGTCGTCCATCTCATCCAGTTTGGTCAGTGCACTCATGTCTTGCAGCAGCTTGTTCATGCGCTCGCTCTGGGCATAGCATCGCTCCAGGAAGTGTTTCTTCTTGTCTTCGGGCATGTCGGGATTATCCAGGATGCTCTCCAAAAAGCCGTGAATGCTGGCAGCAGGAGTCTTCAACTCATGGGCGGCATTCTGTGTGAGCTGGCGCTTGATGCGCACCTTTTCCTCCTCAGAATGGCGCAGTTTCCAGTAGAGCATGATAATGGTGTGGCTGATGTAGTAGAGCACGACACCAACGAGTAGAGTTAGTGCAATGGTATAGAAAACATAGGTATTGTCGGCCTGAAGAGAACGCGTCAACTCGGCAGAGTAGGGCACGGCAGCACGCACGATGAGATTGCCGAAACGGGTGGCGGAGTAGAAGTAGGTCTCGTGGGTAGATTGCGACAGGCGCTTGATGTCGTAGCCATTACTGTCACGCAATGCCAGTTGGATTTCCTTTCGTTGAAGGTGGTTGCCCAGCGATTCTGCTTGTGGCTCGTAACTGTCCAGCAGGACGCGTCCGCTCTTATCTATAATCGACACGCGAAGACCCTCTATGCTGTGTCGCGCCACATAGTCGTGAAACAGTCGGCTGTTGGTCAGACTGTCCTCGCCCAGCGTCTGCACCATCTCGTAGTTGTACATCTGCAGTCGTGCGTGCAGGATGTCAATCTTGTAGTCTTTCTCGCGCTGATACTGATACACGCTGAAGCAAATGGCAAACAGCAGGAAAATACCGCCGATGCAGAACAGCAGATTACGCTCAAAGGATTTACTTCTCAAAGCAGTAGCCATAGCCTACACGTGTTTTAATCTGTTGGCCATAACGGCCTATTTTCTTGCGTAGCCGGGTGATGTTCACATCCACCGTGCGGTCGAGTACCAGCACATCCTGTGGCCAGCAGTATTTCAGCAGGTCCTCGCGCGAAAACACCTTGCCTGGATGTTGCAGTAAGAGCGACAGTATTTCATATTCCAGCTTTGTGAGTGACAGATGCTCACCATCCAAAGTGGCAAGCTTCGCATTCAGGTCAAGCGTGATACCCTCGTATGAAATCTGATGGTCCGAGGTGGGGAAAGCCCCCTTTCCTTCCGGGTGCTGATTAGAAACAGATGCCCGTCTGAGCACCGCACGGACCCTTGCCTTTACTTCCTTCATGCTCAGCGGTTTGGTAATATAGTCGTCAGCACCGATGTTCAGGCCCTTCACCATATTGTCCTCTCCCTCTAATGCGGTAATGAAGATGATGGGAATAGGTGCGGTAGCTGGATTATCCTTCATTTTTCGTGCCATCTGAAACCCGGACATCTCGTCCATCATCACATCCAGCAAAATCAGCCCATACTCCTGTAGAGGGAGTTCAAGAGCCTCCTCTGCTGAATTGGCAGTCACCACTTCATAACCTTCCGTTTCAAGGTTGTATTGAAGTATCTCACAGATATCCTGTTCGTCATCTACAACAAGTATTTTCATGATTCTTTAAATAATGTGGACAATGAAACAAAACATTTTAGACTGCAAAGATACGAATTATTTCCGAAAATAAACGAAAAACTGTACATCCATTTTGGCTGCGCTGTTCAAAGATGCAAATTGATGTCCCCCCAAAAACAAATACCCGCTGTGTGATACTTGGTTATTAGTTGAAACATTGTAATTCTTGACAAATTGGACAAGTAGCTTTTCAGTGAAGCAACTCATTAAATTGATTGACTAGAAATAAGGCACGCTTATTGGGAAATAACCCTGGGTTATGATGAAACAAGCTAGGGTATTAATTGTAGCGAGGAGTCTGTAGGCTTCGGACTCTCAGTCCGAGCCGTTCGGACTGGCAGTCCGTCGGGACGGACTATGTGAAGTCGCCCACTTTATAAATAATAAAGGAGCACCCAAACGGATGCTCCTTTGATTATGATAGGATAGGGGATAAACCCTACGCTAACTTGCAATTAGTCCTCCCAATTTTCCTGAGACTTGCGGATGTAAGTCTTGTAACGGATCTGGGCCATCTTCTGTGCTTCAGCGAACAGCTCCTCGGCCTCGTTAGGATAAGCCTTCTTAACAGAGAGGTAACGAACCTCACCGAGCAGGAAGTCGTGGAAGTTCTCCCAGTTAGGCTCCTTAGAGTCGAGGCTGAATGGATTCTTGCCTTCCTCAGCCAGAGCTGGGTTGTAGCGCCACAGGTGCCAGTAACCGCACTCAACAGCCTTCTTCTCCTCGGCCTGGCTCTTACCCATACCGCCCTTGGCCTTCAGACCGTGGTTGATACAGGGAGCGTAAGCGATGATGATTGAAGGTCCGTGCCAAGCCTCAGCCTCGCGGATAGCCT
>JAEEGH010008336.1_pt1 | contig 24546 bp, 19 predicted proteins | sample 9134181 | NCBI WGS metagenome assembly JAEEGH01 (sample SAMN16246544, study PRJNA631951) | gut metagenome | biome: gut microbiome; feature: rumen; material: DP-attached | host: Bos | place: Iran: Karaj | collected 2018-10
GACGGCACGGGCGAACCGCGCACGATCCTCTCCGGCATCCACGCCTTCTATGAGCCGGAACAGCTCATCGGCAAGACCTGTGTGGCGATCACCAATCTCCCGCCGCGTCCCATGATGGGCATCGAATCCTGCGGCATGCTGCTGAGTGCGGTCCATCGGGAAAACGGCGAAGAACGGCTGAATCTCTTGCAGCTCGATCCGCACATCCCGGCAGGTGCAAAACTCTATTGATCATCATAAAAAGCACCTCGGAGAAATCCGGGGTGTTTTTGTATTGCCGAAAATCTCACGAAATCCGTCGATTGTTCTTGCAAATTCTGCCAAAAATGATATACTATAAATGTTAACAATGTGTGAACGGTTTGCTGTATCCGAGCGGAACGAACCGTCCGCGCAAGAATTCGGAAATCAAAGATGAGGAGGGTACCCATGAAGAACGCAAAACCGAGGCGAATTCTGTCGCTGCTTTTGGCGCTGCTGTTTGTCGTCGTACTGCTTCCGTCCGTATACGCGGAGGAAGAAGCGGAAGAACAGCCCGCGGAAAGCAAACCGCTTCCCGAAGGTCTTGCCGGAATGCCGGACGGCTATGTTCTGAGCAGCGCGGAGCTGTCCGCAAAGAAAGCGATCCGGGACAGCGGCGTTCTGGACATCCTGGGCACCAAGGAGCCCGGTAAGGACTACGTGGTCGACGAAGTCCTCGTCAACGCGGAATCCGAGGAGCACGCACAGGCGATCGCCGCCGCATACAACGCGGAGCTTCTGGAATTCGAGGGACACGCCGCTCTGCTCCGCCTGAACGGCATTTCCGTCCCGGATGCCGTTGCCGCAGGTATGGATCCGGCGTTCAATCTGCCGCCGGTCGATCCCAACTATATCGTTCGTCTGGATCCCATAGAACCCGATAATAATGACGACTCCGATCCGGACGTATACGCATCCTCCTATTACATGCCGGAACGTGAGCATTGGAAGCAGTGGTTTGAGTCTTCGGCAAATCCGGACAAGTACCTGAAAAATCCCTCCGGTCAATACCAGTATATGCACGACATGGTCGATAGCTTTGCCGCGTGGGGATATATGTGGGGGGAACAGGCTCCCCTCGTCGCCCTGATCGACTCCGGCATCGATCAGTCGCATGAAGATCTGGAGCATGTCTATTTCTACGAAGCATGGGATTTTGTCGGCAACGACGATACGCCCGAGGACGTGAACGGACACGGAACCCTGCTCGCGGGGATTATCGGTGCAACGGCAGACAACGGCGTCGGCGGCGCAGGCATCGCGCCGCGGGCGAGCATCATGCCGATCCGTGTGCTTGACCGATACGGAGAGGGCAAAATCTCTAATTATGTCAAGGCGATCAACTTCGCTTCCCAGCACGGTGCGGACATCATTCTGCTCGGGTTTGCCGAAGACCTGTATGCTTCCACCCTGCAGAACGCGATCACCGAAGCCAACGGCAAAGGCAAGCTCGTCATTGCGCCGATGGGCGACGACGGTTCCAACCTCAAGCAGTATCCCGCGGCAATGGACGGCGTCGTTGCCGTCGCCGCCGTCAATCAGGGCGGCGAACGCGCGATCTACTCCAACTACGGCGATTGGTGCGATCTTGCGGCGCCCGGTTCCCGCATCTGGACCACCGCGCGAAACAACAAATATGCGTGCGCGGACGGAACCGCATTGGCTGCCGCCGTGGTCGCCGGCGTCGCATATCTGGACATGAACACCTTCCTTGGCAAGTATGAAGAAACGGAACAGCGTCTGAAGGCAGGCGCGGTCTCGTGCAAATCCGCGGGCTGCGGCAAGGGCGTCGTCAACATCGGCAAGATGCTCGAAAAGTACGACGGAAAGCTCAAAGTTTCGCCGGAGTTTCTCGTGAAGCTGCAGGACGGAACGAAGTTCTGGAGCGACGATCGCAAAGCATACGAGCTGCCCCGGAGCGCGGAGCTCGAGGTGGCTGCTCCCGGTGCGTATTACTATAAAGAGTACACCACGGTCTATACGTTGGACGGAACGAACCCGAAGGTCGCCAACGGCGAATTTGTGAACGGCAATTTTGACAGAGGCTGGGCAGAGTTTGATCTGGGAGAATTTGAAGTCGGCGACGTTGTCACGCTCAAGGCCATGTTCATCACCGACTTTGCCGTTTCAAAGATCTCGACCTGGAAAATCACGATCATCCCCGAAAACGACAGCACGGTGCTCGGCAACATCACCGTCGCGATCCAAGACCCGAAGGCCGTCGTTTCCGGAAAATCCGTCACCATGGAAGCGACTGTCAAAAGCGGTTCCGAGACGAACGTGGATCAGGCCGTTACCTGGAGCATCACCGGTCGCTCCGGCTGCGAGAATACCTCGATCAATGAGAAGACCGGAAAGCTGACCACCAAGTCGACCGACGTCGGATATGTGACTGTAAAGGCGACTTCCGTTGCGAACCCCGCAAAATCCAAGTCCCTCAAGGTCTATGTGAAGCAGATCCTCCCCATCGGAACGATCGTGCTCAGCGATAAGACCCTGAAGATGTACGACGACGGATACAGATCCCTCTCGATCACGACGCTGAAGGATTCCAAGGGCAATTCGATCGCCGTCTCCAGCAGAGCTTTCCACTGGAACAGCAGCAACACCAAGGTCGCCGAAGTCGATCAGAGCGGCAACGTTTCCGCCAAGAGCAAGGGGACCGCGGTGATCACCTGCCAGGCGTTGGACGGTTCCGGCAAGAAGGCGACCTGCAAAGTGACGGTCCTCGTACCTTTGCGGATTGTCACGATCGCGCAGCCGAACACCAAGATCGCCTCCGGTTCGAGCATGACCATGAAGGCGTACACGGACCCGAGCAATGCAAACGACAAAGCACTCGTCTGGGAGATCGTCAGTGCGCCGAGCGGCGTTACCGTCACGAACAAAGGCGTTGTCAAGGTTCCTTCCACCGTCACGAGCGGCACCATCGAGCTGAAGGCAAGTTCTCATGACGGGTATTGGCCGAGCGCAACGGACACCGTCACGCTCAAGATCATTCCGTCCAAGGCAGCGTGGGTCCGCATCCCCTCCTACTCCGGCTTCACGGGACCGACGGATCTGATCAAGAAGGATAAGAACGGAAGCATCACCGCCGTTACCCTGTATTCTGCGAACACGCAGAACCACAGCGGCAGCGAGAATTCGATCAAGCTGACGGCCAAAACCAGCAACAATTGCGATTTCCTCTGGTCGAGCAGCAATAACCGCATTGCAGAGGTAAACCCCCTCTCGGGTCTCGTCACCGCAGTCTCCGCCGGCACGGCAACGATCACCTGCACGGCGCGGGACGGTTCCAACAAGAAGGCGACCTGCAAGGTCACCGTCGTAAATCCGGTCTCCAACATCTTTATCCAATCGTCGAATCCCGGATATGCGGATCAGGAAAACGTATTCCTGATCGCCGTCGGAAAGACCGTCACCAACAAGGCTGTATTTGGCAGCGCTTACGGCAAGCCCACCAATCAGAAGGTTACCTGGGACTTTAAGGTGGAGAGCTATGACTCCGAGGGATACTTCGACTATACGAGCGACGCGAAAAAGAACGGCTGGGTCAAGCTCTCTTCCTCCGGCGCGCTGACCGTAACCAAGGACTTCTATCCGTACTGGTCTCATACCGTGACGCTGAACGACGGCGACGTTTGGGTCACCGTTACGGCGACGGCGACGGACGGCACCGGCGTATACGGAACGGCGAAATACTACATCCAGCCGCCGGTCGACGTGATCACGCATGTGGTCCTGGAAGGGATCAACGACGCTCCCGTCGGAAAACCCATGTACATGACCAGCAACAACTACGGCTATATTCGGGTCACCGCGGTCAAGGGCGGCTGGTACGAAGACTTCACGGCAAGCAGCAGCAATCCGAATATCGTCGGCGTTACGCTGTTCGAGTATGAAGAGGACGGTCTGATCTTTAAGATCATCCCGAACGGCCCGTCGGGCACGGCCGTTATCACATTCACGGCCAAGGACGGAAGCGGCAAAACCCTCAAGCTGAAGATCCAGGTTGAATGACGCGTACGCATGTCCGTTTCCGACCGGACGGACAGAACGGGCAACCCCCTGCGCAGAAATAAACGCTGCGCGATACGGGCGGTTCCCCATTCCGAAACAGAGGAAAGACCTGCGGGAAAGGGATCCCCGCAGGTCTTTTATGATGGCAGACAAAGAAGCGATCTTTTCACAGCGGTCGTCTCCCCCCGCTTGTCTCTGCCGTGTCCTCTCACGACCGTACGACGGCTTGTTTTCGACACTCTCCGATTTACAAACCGGTTACGGCATGGTATACTGATACCGATCAGACAGAAAGGAAACGGATGCGCATGGCAAAGGCTTCGGCGTTTGATATTCTGGTAAACGAGCTGCAGCAAAGCGCCGACGTTGATATGCTTTTGAAGGAAAGCATGACGCTGGACCCGCGCAAGGTGCAGCGTATCCCGATTCGGTATCGCATCATTGCGCTTGGCTTCGTCAAACGATTTACGCTCGACGCGCTCAACGAAAAACTGCTGTCTGCAGGCTGTGCGCAGCTCTATGCCCGCTCAACGACGGAGGCGTCTCTGATCTACGCCTTTCACAACGGGTTGTCCTATCCGGAATGGCGTCAGCTTCTGCGGCAATGCGAATCGCTTCTTGAGACTCGCACGCTGGAGAACCGGTTCTTCCGCAATCGCACGATCAGCATGCAGGACCTAACGGACTACCTCGAAGCCAATTCCCGCGAAGCCGGTCCGGCATTGGAAACCGCGCAGCTCACACAGCGAATGCAGCGGCGTCTTCTGGAGATTGCCGGCGGCGCCGGCAGCTTTGAGGCGTTTCTGGAGGACAATCTCCGCGCATTCAGTCCGGTGCGCGAAAAAACGCGTTATTACTTCTGCAAATATCTGTACTACGATCTGCTGACCAAGATCGAAGATTTTCTGTCTGCCGTGCAATACGGTCCCGCCTCGGAGGATACGTATGCGATGCTGACCATGTTCAAGGGCGTGCAAACGCTGAAGCGCAGGAAAATGACGCCGAACGAGATCCGCGAATTCCTGATGCAGACGGACATTTCCTGCGGCGGTATTTTTGACGCGTTCAACTATCATTATTTTGAATATGTTTCCTCCGATTGGATGGACGTTCTGATCGAATACTGCGGCAGTCTGGAATCTCTCCCCGAAAAGGATCGGAAACGGCTTGCGGATTCGCTTCGCAAGAGCGACCCGAAGGCATTTGCAAACCGGTCGGATGCGGAGATCCTGCGGCAGAAGCAAGCGGAAGCCGAAGCGCGTGAGGAGGAGATGGACCGCATCTATGCGTTGGAAGGCTCCGATCGCGGGTATCAGCGCAACCGCTCGGGCGAAAACGCGATCCGCAAATACATCAAAGGCGAACTGGACCTTGACCGGACGACCTTGATCGCGTTCCTTCTGTTCTTCGGCAACGACTCCGATCTGTCCGCGGAGAATGCGATCTGCGAAGAACGGCTGAGCGCCGTCCTCCGTTCCTGCGGATTCCCGCCGCTTCGTCCGGAAGACGACTTCGATTCATTTGTGCTCGGATATCTGGAAGCGGATGATCCGACGGAATTTCTGATGGAAGAGGTCACCAACCGCGCGCTGGAGGAGGAGAACTTCTATCTTTATCGCGTGTACAATCTGTCCAGCAGCTATCATGAGGACCTGGAAAAACTCGTCAACGATACAAGGAGCAAAACATGAAAGAGATCGAAAGCACGGTCCTGCCGCATCAGCTTCCGCCCGATACCCTGCTTGCAAGCCGCTACCGCCTGATCCGCGTTCTCGGGGAAGGCGGCTTCGGAATCACCTATGAAGGATGGGATGAAACGCTGCAGATGCGCGTCGCGGTGAAGGAGTATTTCCCGCGTGCGTTTGTGACGCGGCATCAGCGCGAATCCAAGGATATCACCATCCCCGGCGGCGAATCGATGATCGCGTTCGAAAAGGGCAAGGCGGCGTTCCTGAACGAAGCCAGAACGCTGGCGCAGTTTCAGCAGGATCCGAACATCATTTCCGTCACCAACTTTTTCGAAGAGAACCGGACCGCATATATCGTCATGGAGTTTCTGGACGGACAGGACCTCAAGGATCTTCTTGCGGAAAGAGGCACGCTGTCCTTCCGGGAAACGCTTGATCTGCTTCAGCCGATCATGAAATCGCTTTCGATCCTCCACGAACACGGATTGATCCATCGGGACATCAGCCCCTCCAACATCCGTATCCTGCCGAACGGTACGGCAAAGCTCATGGACTTCGGCGCGTCCCGTGAGATCGACACCGTTTCGGATGCTTCGCGCTCCATTTGTCTGAAACCCGGCTACTCGCCGGAGGAACAGTATCGGAGCAGAGGCGCGCTGGGACCGTGGACGGACGTGTATGCCCTTTCGGCAACGATGTACCATATGCTTGTCGGCTTCCCGCCGGACGATTCCCTGCAGCGCATCCTGCTGGACGAAGTCAAAAAGCCGTCTGAGCTCGGTGTGAAGATCCCCGCCGATGCGGAAGCCGCGCTGATGCGCGGTCTTGCCGTGCAAAGCAAGGACCGCTATCAAAGCATCCGCGAAATGGCGGAAGCGCTGACCGCGATCCCCGAACGCGGGGATCCCGTTTCAAAGCCCGTCGAAAAACCCGATCGTCTGCCGCTGACGGCGCTGATTCCTTTCGCGGGTCTGCTCTGCCCGTTCGAGATGAGCCGCCGCACCGGACAAAAGCGGTTCGCCCGCATCGGTAAGGTCTTCCTGATCGGATTTGGACTCGTGTATCTGCTGCTGGTTTTTCTGGTTCTGAACACCGCGGCGAACGTCAGCTACTATGACGCCGATTCCTACTATTCCATCGGCAGCTCCTGGTTCATTCAACTGCTGATTGCGCTTATCCTTTGGTTCGTCCTTTATCTGATCCGTGTGATCTATACCTTTGTTGTCCGGAAGGACTATATACGGTATCGGTCCGCATACCTCAAAAAGCACCCTCCCGTGGATTTAAGCGAGACGGAAAAAGCGGCGGGCGGCAAGCCGGTCGGATGGCGCATTCTCGCCTGTATTCCGTACATCTTCGGATTCGCCGGTATCTATATCGGCAAACGAAGCAGGCAGCGCGCGCTTTCCGCGCTCGGGATCGTTTCCGCAGCGGTCGTCCATCTGTCGACATTTTGCATGTTGGAAGGCAGTCTGGCAAGCAATTTTACATACGAGACCAGGATCGTTCTGCAAATCATTTTGACGAACTGCTACGCTGCGTTTTATCTCCTGTCAATCATTCTGTATGCCTGGAATCTGATCCGGTCTTTCTATGAATATCCGCGTTTCTGCGAGCAGGAATGCCGTTTCCGCGCCGAAGCCTTCGCCGCGTATCCGAATCTGAACAACCGGAAGTGGCGTGCGGAAAACAGCCGTTGGCAGATCTGGACATGGATACCGCTGCTTGCCGGCGTCGGATTGATCATAGCAGGCAAACGCGTGAAACGGCGGGATATCACAAGAAAAGGGATTTTGATGCTGCTTGCAAACGCTGCAATCGTCATCATCATTTCCTTCTCTGTCAAAGAAGCCTTGATACTATATTCGAACCGGATAATCAGTACAGTCTGCCAAATGATCGCAGCGGCAGCGATCCTGCTCTTGGTCTTGCTTTGGGAGATCGGGATCTATCTCGGGGTCTCCGATCGCTTCCCCATCCTTTTGGCGATCGCAAAGGACCTCGGTCCGTACTACAGCCGCGCAGAGAAAGAAATCGCAGAAATGAACTGAATCTTCCGACGTTTGAAACAGGACATTCGTGTCCTGTTTTTTTGTGATAACAAAAACGCAGATCCGGTTTCGTATCATAATGCCATGATCCAGAGATAAAGAAGGAGGTTGGCATTATGAAACAGATCACCCTGCGAATCGCGCCGAACGGACAGATCGAAGCGCAGACGCACGGCATAAAGGGCACGGCGTGTCTGCCCTATATCCGGATCCTGGAGCAGCTGACCGGCGCGGTCGCCGTGGATTCCGATTTCACGAAAGAGTATCGGGAGGTCGAATGTCCGGAAACCGTTTTGCAGGAGGAGGAATCGGTATGCGACACGTAAATCGGACGGCCAAAGCGTCGCGTATCCCCTTTGCAGATCTGATCTGTCCGGCTGCAGCGCTGCTGCCTTGCTTCGGCTTTTTCGGATTCCTGCTGATGGCAAGGCGGTCCGGTCGGGATCGCTATGCAAGCTTCGGCAGGATCTATGCCGGCGCAAATGCGATCCTGATCCTGCTTTACTTTCTGTTCCGCTTCACGGATCTGGTCCTCTGGCGCTATTTGTACCTGCGCTATCTTCCGTCAGATATCATATCCTTCCTGTTTCTGTTCGGCGAGACCGGTCGTATGACAACCATAACGGGCATCTCGCAAACCGCACTGCGGACGCTGGTGGGATACGGCAGCGTTATTTTGCCCCTCCTGCGTACGATGCTGTATGCGGGCTGTCTGATCCATACCGCCGTCTGCGTGCCCGGATACTGCAGATACCTGCGGGAAACGGTGTATCCGTACCGACCCGAGCGCGCTTCCCGGCGTCTGAAGCGCAGCCGTCGCTTTGCGCTTTCACTCTGGATGTTCTGGTGTCTCGTCCCGGGGCTGGGCTTTGCTGCGCCGCTGTTTGCCGCACGGCTCGTCAAGGATCGCCGCATGCAGCGCCTGTGCCGCGTTTTGCTGTGCGTTTCCGCCGGGTTCCTGCTCCTCTCCCTCACCGAAGACCTGTCGGTCCTCACCTTCAGCCAGCTGCAGATCCGGTTGTTTGAAACGTTCCGAAGCAGACACCTTCTCTCTGCGTTTGCCATGCTGCTTGCGATGGTGAAATGCTGTGTGTTCTTCACGCCGCTCGTTTCGTTCCTGATGTCATGCATGCTGTTCCCGGACGCTTTGGAAGCATCCTCCGAAGCCTGGATCTCCGATACTGCGGCGCATCCGTCCTATGCCGCGCCGAAATGGCGGATCCGCAACGGTGTGTGGCAGGCGCTGACGCTGCTTCCTCTGATCGGCGGGCTGGGTCTGATCATCGGCGGAACCGGCGCGGCGTACAAAAAAGCCGGGAGGATCGGCTTTCTGCACCTCGCCGTTTCTCTGTTGTTCGCGTTGGCAATGGTCATTCTGTATCATTTCAGGACCCGTCTCGACCTGACCGATCTGTACGACCCGATCATCATCTTTTTCGGATGGCGGTATACCGCCGGGATCTTCGACGTTGTGCGGGGTGCCGGTCTCCGTCTGCTGTGGTGGCTCGGCATCCTGTCCGGCTGTCTGTACCGGCGCGAGATCCTGATCCGGCGGGCGGATATCCTCGGCGGCTGTCTTTCGGGCATTGATCGGGAGATCCGCATGACCAGGCGCTACCTGTCGCTCGGCGCTGTTCCCGTGCAGGAGCAGGCGGTCCCCGCATCCGAACAGACGCGTCCGTCGACGGATCTGAACACCTGCAGCGCGAAGGATCTGAAGTCGATTCCCGGCATGACGCCGGAAGCCGCCGCACGCGTGCTGCAATACCGTGAAGCAAACGGCGGGATCCGTTCCGAGACGGAACTCATCGACGTGCTCGACGTCAAACCGCATCGGGTCGTACGGATCCTCGAAAACGCCGCTCTGTCCGCGCCGGTGACCGCAGAACCCGAATCACGCAGGAGGATCGACCTATGATGATACGTATCGGCAATATGATCCCGAAAACGCGCGCAGAAGGACCCGGGACCCGATTTGCGATCTGGGTGCAGGGCTGCGACCAGAACTGTCCCGGCTGCTTTGCGCAGCATCTCCGCTCCCATGACGGCGGAACGCTAATGCCGGTCTCCGAGGTGATCGAGGCGATCAAAGCGGTCCGTTCGGACATCAGCGGCGTCACGTTTCTCGGCGGCGAACCGTTTCTGCAGGCGCGGGCGCTCCTGCAAATTGCAGACGCCGCGCACGCAATGGATCTTTCCGTGCTCTGTTTTTCAGGTTATACGCTGGCGGATCTGGTCCTCGGAGGCGATCCGGACCATCTTGCTCTGCTTCTTGCGATCGACCTTTTGGTCGACGGACCGTATCTGGAGGAACAGCGCAGCTTTTCCCGCCCGCTCGTCGGTTCCGACAACCAGCAGTTCCGGTATCTGACGCAGCGGATCACGCCCGCGCAGATCGCGGAGTATCACAACCGGATCGAATGCCGGATCGGCAGGGACGGTGTGCTTTGCCTGAACGGTATGGGTGATTTCCCGGCTGTGATGCGCGAATTTGGCTGTACTTCATCGAAAAAGGAGGCGATCCCCTATGCCTGAAAAGGACTTTTCCCTTCGTTTTGCGGATTTCATCAACGCCGGATTTCCGATGCTCTACATTCCGAGCTATGAAGAAGAGCGGGTCATGCGCGTCATTATGCAGTCGGCGGACGATCCCGTTTTGATCCGCACGCCCCGCAAGGTGCTTTCCTGGACGCAGACCGACGGGTTTTCGGATCACGAGAAGCTGCAGAACAGCAATACGCCGCTTGCCGCGCTTGACTATATTCTGCGGTTCAAAGACCCCGCGATCTTTGTTTTGAAGGACTTCCACGTCTTTTTCGGAGCGGATCGCGGAACGCATCCGGAGTATGCGGTGATCCGAAAGCTCCGGGATCTTCTGCCGCACCTCAAGCAGTGCCGTAAAACGATCGTGTTTCTTTGTCCGCGCATGGTCATCCCGCCCGATCTCGAAAAGGATATTTCGGTACTGGATTTCGCGCTGCCCGACGCCGATGAGCTTGAACAAACGCTGTCCGAACTGACGGAGGGACTCTCGCAGGACGCGATCTGTCTCAGTGCGGACGAACGCAGCGAGCTGATCAAGTCCTCCCTCGGATTGACCGTGCAGGAAGCGGAAAACGCGTTCTGCCGGGCGATCATCCAGAGCAAGGGGCTGAACCGCAACGCGCTCTCCATCATCCGGGATGAGAAAAACCAAATCATCAAAAAGAGCGGGATCCTGGAATTCGTGCACAGCGATCTCGGCCTGGAAGACATCGGCGGATTGGAGCGGCTCAAGCTTTGGCTGGTCAAGCGAAGCAAATCGTGGCAGGAACGCGCCCGCGCCTATCATCTTCCCGCCCCGAAGGGCGTGCTGATCACGGGTGTGCCGGGATGCGGAAAAAGCCTGACCGCAAAGGCGATGAGCGGCATTTGGAATCTGCCGCTGCTCAAGCTGGATATCGGACGGATCTTCGGCGGGATCGTCGGCAGCAGCGAGGAAAACATGCGAAAAGCGATTCGTACGGCGGAGGCGGTCGCCCCGTCCGTGCTGTGGGTCGACGAGATCGAAAAGGGATTTTCAGGTACGGGCTCGTCCGGCGACTCCGGAACGGCTGCACGCGTCTTCGGCACCTTCCTGACATGGATGCAGGAAAAGACCGCGCCGGTTTTTGTGATCGCCACAGCAAACAATATCACGGGCCTGCCGCCGGAATTGCTGCGTAAGGGGCGGTTCGACGAAGTGTTCTTCGTGGACCTGCCCGATCGGCACGAACGCGAGCAGATCTTCCGCCTGCATCTGAAAACGAGGATGCAGACAAACGCGGTCGTCCATGAATTCCATCCGGACAGCGCCGCGCTGCAAACGCTCGCGCAGATGACCGAAGGCTTTTCCGGCGCGGAGATCGAACAAGTCGTTCTGTCCGCCCTGTATGAGGCGTTTTTTGAAGAACGCGGCTTGCGTCTCAAGGATCTGACCGACGCGATCCGCGAAACCGTTCCCCTGTCCGTCGTGCAGGCGGATCAGATTCGCTCGCTGCGGTGCTGGGCAGTCACCCATGCGGTTCCCGCCGCCGCAAAGACAGACGACTCCGCGCCGACGGCCGCCGGAGAAGCGTGCGCATCCGCGCAGAACCCCCGCATTCTGGATTATCAATAAGGAGGAAGCCACATGTCGTTCAGTCTGATTCTTTGTCCGCTCGCCATTGCGATGAGCGTATCCGCGTCTTCCGCGTCGCTCGGTCTGCTGCTCAACCGATCGCAGCACGCGCCGTCCAAGCTGCCGGTGCTGACCACGCGTTTTGCGGATGAGGCGCTTTTGAAACAAACCCTGACGGAGCACGGTTTAACGGTTCGCAAGACCGGCGCCGATGCGTTCATCACGGAGACCGGCGCAGGCGTGCTGCACTATTTCCGGTCCTCAGCCTCGCAGCCGTACCGTATGGAGGTGCAGAACGTCCGGGACCTGCCCGCGCTGCTCGATGCGCTGGAATCCCTGAACCGCAATTACGGCAGAAACGTACAGCAGTATACCTGCGAAACGATCCTGAAAGGGATCCGCGCAAACGGTATGAAGCTGGATTCGCAAACCGTTCTGGAGGATGACACGATCCTTCTGACCATATCCGTATAGACGGCGCGAACGTTCACGCGTCGATTGACTTTTATCCCGCCCGAATATATAATGATAGAATCAGAAATGCAGGCGGTGGATTATGACCAAATCGGCGCGCATACAATCGTGGATCACGCTCGCATGCTTCTTTGCGGGCGCGGCGCTCGGGCTTCTGGTTCCGGGTCTGTTCACGCATATCGAATGGATCGGCACGATCTATATCAACCTTCTGAAGCTGATGGCGCTGCCGATCGTGCTTTGCACCGTGTTCAACGCCGCCTCGCGCGGAGCAAGAAGCGCTTCGCGGGCGATGCTGAAATCCATCCTGCTGTTCGTTCTGCTCTTTGCCGTATCCTTCTCTCTCTGCACGATCCTGTTCTCGATCCTCTCCCCCGGCGTCGGATTTCAGCTTCCCGGAACCACGCCGTGGAACGGTACCGCAGCCGATCTCTCCGCGGAGGGATTCGTGCAGACCATCTTTTCCGCAAACATCTTCGCCTCGCTTTCGGGCGGCGCCATGCTGCCTTCGATCCTGTTCGCGTTCGCGATGGGCGTCGTCGCGGAAAAGGTTCGCGCCGAGAAGCTCATGGCGGTGTTTTCCGAGCTCGAGACGGTGTTTTCAAAGATGCTCTCCTACGTGCTGTATCTGACCCCGGTCGGCGTGTTCGTGCTGATGGGACGCTGCACGGCAAGCCTCGGTCTCGACGCGCTGAAGGGCGCGCTCTCCTATGTGCTCTGCGCGTGGGGCGGTTCCGTGCTGATCCTGCTGCTCGTCATGATCCTGCCGCTGTGGCTGATCTGCCGCATCGATCCGTTCACCTATTTCAAAAAGATGGGGCGCGTGCTTCTGACGGCGCTTTCCACCTGCTCCTCGGCGGCGACGCTCCCGGAAACGCTGCGTACCTGCCGCGAGGAATTTGACGTTCCGGAGCGCATCACCGGCGTCGTCGCACCGCTCGGCTGCACGATCCATATGTGCGGCGGCGCGGTCTCGTTCGCGCTGCTCGGGCTCTTCGTCATGCAGATGACGGGGCGTCCGGTCACCGTTGGACTGTTTCTGACCATGCTGCTCTTTGCCGAGCTTCTGAACATGGCTGCGCCGGGCATCCCCGGCGGCGGGATCGTCCTCGGCGCGACGTTCCTGAATCTGCTCGGGCTGCCGGACGCCGGTCTGTTCCTCGGCATGTATGCCGGGATCTACCGGCTTCTCGATATGTCCTACACCTCTTTGAACGTGTCGGGCGACGTCACCGCCGTGCTGCTGATCGACCGATGGGAGAACCGAACATGAAACCGCTTGCCCGCATTGTCCCGCCGTCCGTTACGATGTCTCTGGATCAGGCGGCAAAACAGCTTTCCGCCGAGGGAAACGATATCGTCAACCTCACCGCCGGACAGGTGGATCTTCCGATGCCCGCAGAGGGCAAGGAAGCGATCCTCGCCGCGCTCCGTGCGGATCGCACCGGCTATGTCCCGGCGGCAGGGTCCGCCGATCTCAAGGACGCCGTGCGTCGAAGAAAGGGCTGGACGGAGGGCGCGATCCTGATCTCCGCCGGCGCAAAGCCGCTTCTGAACGCGGCGATCCAATGCGTCTGCGGTCCCGGCGACGAGGTGCTGCTGCCCGTGCCGTGCTATACGAGCTATCCCGAGATGATCCGGCTTGCGGGCGCCGTTCCCGTTCCCGTGCCGTGCGCAGCGGAAACCGGCTTTGTCGTTCAAGCGACGGATCTCGAACGCCGCATCACCGCAAAGACCAAAGCGCTTCTTCTGAACCATCCGACGAACCCGACCGGCGCGGTCTATCCGAGGGACGCGCTTGAAGCGATCGTCGGTCTCTGCGCCGCGCACGACCTGTGGATCCTCGCGGACGAGGTCTACAGCGCATTCGTTTACGAGGGCGAATTCACCAGTCTGTACGACTTCCCGGCGGCGCGGGAGCGGCTGATCCTGATCGACAGCGCGTCCAAGACCTATGCGATGGCGGGTCTGCGCCTCGGCTATGCGGTCGCGCCGGAGCCCGCCGCAAAGGCGATGGCGGGGTACTTAAGCCATGCGGTCGGCTGTCCCTGCTCGCTTTCGGAGCGCGCCGCGATCGCCGCGCTGTCCCTGAACGGCGCCTATGCGGCGACGCTGCGCGACGTGTTCCGCAGCCGCCGCGATCAGGTGCGGTCCGCGCTCTCCGGGATCCCCGGCGTCCGGATCGCAGGCTGCGCGGGCGCGTTCTACCTTTGGCTCGACGTCTCCGCGCTCGAGCCGGACGACGTGCAATTCTGCGAACGCCTTCTCAAGGAGCAGGGCGTTGCCCTCACCCCCGGCAGCGCGTTTCTTGCCCCGGGTTATGTACGCCTTGCCTACACAAAGGATGCGGATGCCCTCCGAAAAGCCGCAGAGCGGATCCGGCGGTTCTGCGAACGGTATTGATCGCGGACGTTTCGTGTCAGATTTGCCGACGTTTCGGTTGCTTTCTTTCGAAAAACGGTGTAAAATAATATATAACGATAGCAATACGAAAGGATCACGGTCATGAGAAAGACGAAAATCATCTGCACCATCGGCCCGTCGAGCGACAAGCCGGAGGTCTTCCGCGCCATGTGCCTTGCGGGGCTGAACGTTGCGCGGCTCAATTTCTCGCACGGGACGCATGAGGAGCATCAAAAGAAGATCGACATGATCAAGGCGGTGCGCGAAGAACTGAACCTGCCGATCCCGATCATGCTCGACACCAAGGGACCGGAATACCGGATCAGAACGTTCGAGAACGGAAAGATCCAGCTGAACGACGGCGATTCGTTCACCTTCACCACGCGCGACGTCGTCGGCAACGAAAGCATCGTTTCGGTGAGCTATGCGGGACTGGCGGACGATCTCTCCGTCGGCGACCGGATCCTCGTCAACAACGGGCTCGTCATCTTCGAGGTCGAATCGATCGAGGGCACCGAAATCAACTGCCGCGTCGTCACCGGCGGCGTTCTCAGTGACCGCAAGAGCATGAGCTTTCCGGGCAAGATCATGCGCCAGAAGTACCTCAGCGAACAGGACAAGGCGGACCTGTTGTTCGGCATCAAAAACGGTGTGGAATTCGTCGCGGCGTCGTTCGTCTCCTGCAAGCAGGATATGCTCGACCTCAAAGGCTTTCTGAAAGAGCACGGCGGCGAAAACATCGACGTCATTGCGAAGATCGAAAACCGCCACGGCGTCGACAACATCGACGAGATCTGCTCCTGCTGCGAAGGCGTTATGGTCGCAAGAGGCGATCTCGGCGTGGAGGTCCCGTTCACCGAGCTTCCCGCGATCCAGAAGCACCTGATCACCAAGTGCAGACTTTTGGGCAAGCGCGTCATCACTGCGACGGAGATGCTGGAAAGCATGATTTCGAACCCGCGCCCGACCCGCGCCGAGATCAGCGACGTTGCAAACGCGGTCTATGACGGCACGAGCGCGATCATGCTCTCGGGCGAATCCGCAGCGGGCAAATACCCGGTCGAAGCCGTCCGCACGATGAGCGAGATCGCCGAAGAGACCGAACGGCACATCGACTACAAGCAGCAGTTCGAGTCCCAAAGCTTCACGATCCACAACCGCGTCGACGCGATCTCGCACGCCGCCTGCACGATGGCGATCGACCTGAACGCCAGCGCGATCGTCGTGACCTCGCTGAGCGGTCTCACCGTGCGCATGGTCTCCCGCTTCCGCGCGCCGATCACGATTCTCGGCCTTGCAACGAACAAGGTCGCATGGTACAAGCTCGCCCTGTCGTGGGGCGTTGTGCCGGTGCTGACCGAGCAGTTCCCGAGCATGGAGGTTCTCTATTACTACGCGGCGCGCTGCGCAAAGGCGACGCTGAATCTCGCCCCCGGCACGACGGTGGTCATGACCGGCGGCGACACGACCGGTGCAAGCGGCAACACGAACGTGCTTCGCATCGAAACGATCGTCTGATCCGAAAACCGCAAAAGCCCGCGGAATACTCCGCGGGCTTTTTTGATGCGGCTCTTACCGTTTCCGGTAAAACGTGAAACGCCGGCATCTCCGAAAACCGAGCTTCTCATAAAACGGCTGGTCCGAGATCACGTACGCCTTCTTTGCGCCGCGCGCCTTCGCGCGATTCAGCGCTTCGTATACGACCGCCCGCCCCGCGCCTCTTCCGCGGTACGCCGGAATCGTGCAGACCGGTTCCGTGTAAGCGTAGTCGGTGCGCTCGTCATGCCACAGGCAGCAGATGGCGACGGGTTCGCCGCTGCGGTTGACGGCCGCCACGCCGAGCTCCGGAAGAAAATGCCGGCGAACCTGCGGAACGATCTGCTCCGTCCTTTCGAATTCCGCCCTGTCCCCGCCATGATCGAATCCCTGCCAGAAAAGCCATTGGATCGCATACGCGTCTTTGACCGGATCCGGCGATTCGGCATGCAGCCCTTCCGGAAACGCGGGCGCGAAATCCCGCCCGAGATCCGCTTCCATCATCGTTTCCGACTGCTCCGTCGGCACGAATCCCTGCTTCCGCGCCGCTTCGATCTCCGCCGCGTTTTCGTCGCAGAGCGCAATCGCAAGCCCGTTTTCGTCCTTCAGCGCATCGTATGCGTAAGCGAGGATTTCCGGGAAAAGGGACGCGTATTCCGGAAGCGCGGCGCAGAACGCCTCGCCGAAATACATATCGTAGATCGCCGCGCCGACGACGCGGTCGCCGTCCGTCCACAGACCGATGGCGGATTTTGCGTTTTTGTCGAACTCCGGATGCTCGTACATCCATTCGAACCTCGCCCAGTTCCAGTTGATATGGCTGCGGTCCGGTTCGTTCAGCGCGATCAGAAAATCGCAGACCGCCTGATAATCTTCTTCCCGGAAGTGCCTGAATTTCACGTCGTCTTTCCTTTCTTCATTTGTTTTATTATAAAACCCGCCCGAATTTCCGTCAAGGGACCGGCGTCCGGGCTCGGGTCGATTGACTTTTCACCGGCAAAACAATATAATAAAATGTATGGAAAAGAGAACGCCCGCAAAGAACCAATCGCATCTGCTGTCCTGGATCACGCTCGCCTGCTTCGCCGCAGGCGCTGCGGTCGGGCTTCTGTGGCCGAAACTGTTTTCGTACATCGGCTTTATCGGCACGATCTACATCAACCTTCTGAAGCTGATGGCGCTGCCGATCCTGTTCTGCACGGTCTTCAACGCGGCGGCGCGCGGCATAAAAAGCGCTTCCCGGACGCTTCTCAAGACGATCCTGCTGTTCGTCGTTCTCTTTACGACGTCGTTTCTGCTGTCCGGCGCGGTCTATTCGCTGCTTACACCCGGAAAGGGCTTTGTCCTGACCTCCGGCGAACCGTGGTCCGGCACGACCGCCGACCTTTCGTGGAACGGGTTTTTCGATACGGTCTTCTCACCGAACATCTTTGCCTCCCTGAGCGGCGGCGCAATGCTGCCGTGCATCCTGTTCGCGTTCTTTGCAGGCGCGGTGGCGGAGAAGGTCGGCGCGCAAAAGCTTTGCGAGATTGTCGGCGAGCTGGAAACCGTCTTTTCCCGGATGCTCTCCTATATCCTTTGGCTGACGCCGCTCGGCGTGTTCGTGCTGATGGGCAAATGCACCGCCGATTTCGGCGCCGGTGCGCTCGGCGGCGCGCTGTCGTACGTGCTGTACGCATGGGGCGGCTGCATCCTTGTGTTCCTGCTCGTCATGATCCTGCCGCTGTGGCTGTTCTGCCGCATTGACCCGATCACCTATTTTCGCAAGACCGGACGCGTGCTTCTGACCGCGCTGTCCACCTGCTCCTCCGCCGCCACGCTGCCGGAAACGCTGCGCGCGTGCCGCGAGGAGTTTCACGTCCCGGAACGCGTCACGGGCGTGGTCGCGCCGCTCGGCTGCACCGTGCATATGTGCGGCGGCGCGGTGTCCTTCTGCCTTCTCGCGCTGTTCACCGCGCAGATGACCGGACGCCCCGTTTCCGTCGGACTGTTTCTGCTGATGCTGGTGTTCGCCGAAGCGCTGAACATGGCTGCTCCCGGCATTCCGGGCGGCGGCATCGTGCTCGGCGCGACCTATCTGAGTCTTTTGGGCATGCCGGATCTCGGGCTGTTCCTCGGCATGTACGCGGGCATCTACCGGCTTCTGGACATGGCGTATACCTCCATGAACGTGGCGGGCGATGTGACCGCCGTTCTGCTCGTTAACCGGTGGGAGGCGCGAAAGAAAGCATGAAACCGTTAAGCCGTACCGTTTCGCCTTCGATCACAATGTCTTTGGACAGGGAGGCGCGCGAACTCATCGCGTCCGGACGCGACGTCATCAATCTGACCGCCGGGCAGGTCGACCTTCCCATGCCGGAAGCCGGAAAGGCAGCCGTTCGCCTTGCCCTGGATGAGAACCGCACCGGATACATCCCCGCGACGGGCTCCGCCGACATAAAGGAAGCGGTGCGAAACCGCATGGGCTGGACCGAGGGCGAGATCCTGATCTCCGCAGGCGCAAAGCCGCTGCTGTCCGCCGCGGCTGCCTGTCTCTGCGGTCCCGGCGACGACGTGCTTTTGCCGGCGCCGTGCTATACAAGCTATCCGGAGATGATCCGCCTTGCGGGCGCGAACCCGATCTGTGTTTTCGGCGATCCCGAAAACCGGTTCACGGTCTCGCGGACCGCGCTCGAACAGGCGGCGACAAACCGCACGAAGGCGATCCTGTTCAACAATCCGGTCAACCCGACCGGAACCGTATACGCAAAGGACGAGCTTGCGGAAATCGTCGATTTCTGCAAGACGCACGATCTTTATCTCATTGCGGACGAGGTGTACGGCACGTTCGTCTACGATGCGCCGTTTGTAAGTCTTTATGATTTTCCCGACGCACGCGAGCGGCTGATCCTTGTCAACAGCGCGTCGAAATCCTTTGCCATGGCGGGTCTCCGGCTCGGCTGGGCCGTTGCGCCGGAACCCGTCGCTTCGGCGATCGCGGGATATCTGAGCCATGCGGTCGGCTGTCCGTGTTCGCTGTCGGAGCGCGCGGCAAAAGCGGTGCTCGAGGGCGACGAAGCGTTCTCCCTTTCCCTGCGCGATGTGTTCCGCAAAAGACGCGGCACGCTGTTTTCGCTGCTGAAGGATATCCCCGGCATCCGCACGGAACGAAGCGACGGCGCGTTCTATCTGTGGGCGGATGTCCGCGAGATCGAACCGGACGACACGGCGTTCTGCCGTGCGCTGCTTTCCGCGGAAGGCGTGGCACTGACGCCGGGCAGCGCGTTCCTTCTTCCCGGGTATGTGCGGATCGCATACACGCAGCCGGAGCCGGTCCTTGCGGAGGCCGCCGCACATTTGAAGCGATTTGCCGCGCAATACGGAAAACATGCCGGTTGATCCGGTCGCATTTACATCTTTTTTGTTAATTTCAAACAAAACAATTGACAAAAAACCGTGTTGTTGGTATAGTATATCGAGAAAGAGTGGTCCATTCCGCTCGTTTTCGGAATGGAATGAAGTTTTTCGGGTGCAAACCCGTTTCCCGCAAGCAACGGAGGTAAAGATATGAAGGAATATGAAAAACCCACGATGGAAGTCATCACGCTCCTCGGCAACGTGATTACCGCTTCCTGCCCTCTCGACACGGATTGTCCTGAGCAAGGACCGGGCTCTTGCAGCTTTTATGGTTGCTCCGACGACGAATGAGTATAGTCATCAGACTCGTTTGACGGATCAAGTTACCCTATGATTATGAATGAAATCTGCAAGCCGGATGCTGCGCTCGCACGGTTGATTTTACCGCAAAAGCCGCATCCCGGCCTTTTTTATATTCCGTCGCAGTTTGTTCTGCCCCTTATACATCGCGGAAAGCACTATGCCTTTCATTTGCTGACCAAGCAGTTGATTGAGGCGGAGGTTCCCCTCTCCGCGCACGCCGGCGAGGGCTTCGATCCGCTGATCGAAACGATGTTTCTCGTGCCCGAAGGCAAAGATGAATGTGCTTATTACGAATCCGTTGCAAAAATGATGCGTCTGTTCGGGCAGAAAAAGGGGATCCCCTGTTACACGATTCTGCCCACACTCGGATGCAATGCCCGCTGCATATACTGCTATGAGGAAGGGCGTAAGCAGGTAACGATGACGCCGGAAATCGTGGAACAGACGATCCGGTACATCCTGGAAACCCGCGCCGAAGGAACGGTCAAGCTCAAGTGGTTCGGCGGCGAACCGCTGCTGTGTCCGGGCATCATCGACCGCGTCTCCGACGCGCTTCGGGAAGCAGGTGTGCCTTTCAAATCCTCCGTTGTCTCAAACGGCAGTCTGATCACGCCTGCGATCGTTGAAAAGATGACGACCCGCTGGAATGTAACCAATATCCAGATCTCCATGGACGGCGCGGAGCCGGACTATATCGTGCGAAAGCATTACTATGCCGACGCCGGCCAGTATTATTTCGTGATGGACGCGCTGAGCCGTCTGTCCGCGGCGGGTATCCGCGTCTCCCTTCGCTGCAATGTCGATGACGGCAACTGGGACGGGATCCCGAAATTTATGGACGATCTCAAAGAGAACGTCGCGCACAAGGACAATATCGGCGTTTACTTCAGCCCGCTGATGGATGTTCGGACAAGCGACGGCGAGCTTGATTTCTGGGAAAAGGTCATCGCGGCGCGCCCGCTGATCGAAGCCGCCGGTTTCCGCCCGCGGGCATATAACGAACCGTCTATGAGATTCAAAGCAAATCGCTGCATGGCGGACGGCGGGAGCATCGTCATCGAGCCGGACGGCAGTCTGTATTCCTGCGAGCACTGCCCGTCGAACGGACGGTTCGGCGACGTCTTTCACGGCGTGACCGACGAAGCGACAAAAACGGAGTTCTGCCGTTCGGACCGCACGCGGGAAAAGTGCCGCAAATGCCCGTTCCTGCCCGAATGCACCAGCTTCGCCTCCTGCCCCTGGACGGATGCGCACTGCAGGGAAATGCGTGAAATGCTCACGCTGGACTTTTTGAAACGGCTGATCGACCGAAAAACAAACACCGAAGAACCGGACGGGGACGATTCCGTCTGCTGAGGAGAAACATATGAAACTGAAACCCGATTTTATCGTACAGGACATTGACGACACCCAGTTTCTGGTCCCGCTGGGGCACGAAGCGTTCAACGGTATCGTAAGGAGCAACTCGACCGCCGCGTTCATCGTGAACTGCCTTAAGGAAGAAACCACGGCGGAAGCAATCACGGACGCCATGTGCAGCCGTTACGACGCGCCGCGCGAAACGATTGCCGCAGACGTTGAAGAGATCCTGAACACGCTGCGAAGCATCAACGCGCTGGAGGAATGACCGGTTTTGAAGCCCTGCTCGAAAAGGACGGCAGGCTTGTTTACAAAACCAAGGGCAGAAGCATGGAACCCATGCTGCGCGAAAACCGGGACCTGGTCATCATCGAGGTCCCTTCTTCGCGGCTTCAAAAATACGACGTCGCGCTCTATAAACGCGGCGAACAGTACGTGCTGCACCGCGTGATCGCCGTCGGGAACGGGTTTTACCGGATCCGCGGGGACAACACCTATTCTATGGAGCATGTCTCCGACGGACAGGTGCTCGGCGTTCTGACCGGTTTCACCCGAAAGGGGAAAAATCATACCACAGCGGAATCCGGATACCGGTTTTACGTTCGCTTCTGGAACGCGATCTATCCGCTGCGCTTCGTTTGGTTCCGGATCAAAAGAGGGCTCCGCGCGATCGCAGAAAAGCTCGGACTCATACCGGTGCTGAAAAAACTTCTCGGGCGCAAATAAACCGATAAAGCGCAACGCTTCCGAAATACGGAGGCGTTTTTTTGTACGCAGAAGATTTCTTCCGGTCGACTTTTCCTGTTTACAAACGGCGGGTTTTCTGTTAATCTAATAGTGTGTATACGTATGCGCCGAATCGGGTCCGACCGGCGCAAATCTCAATTCGATTAAAGGAGGGGTTTCAATCGTGAGAGACACGTTCCGCGGCGGCGTGCATCCGAAAGAGCACAAGGATCTCAGTCGGAAAGCGGCGCTGCGCGTCTTTGACGCAAAAGGAGAAATGGTCTTCCCGCTTGCACAGCACATCGGAAAACCGGCGAAGGCGATCGTCAAAAAAGGCGATCCGGTCCTGGTCGGGCAGCGCATTGCGGAAGCCGACGGCTTCGTCTCCGCCAACGTCATCTGTTCCTGTTCCGGTACCGTGAAGGCGGTCGAAAAACGCCGCACGATCTCCGGCGCCATGCAGGAGTGCGTCGTGGTGGACAACGACGGACAGTACACCGAAACCGGCACGTTCGGCACGCGCGAAGAAATCGACGGCATCGCCAACGGGGAGATCCTGCGCCGCGTTGCGGATGCGGGCATCATCGGTCTCGGCGGCGCAGGGTTCCCGACGCACGTCAAGCTCGCGCCGAAGGATCCGCTGGCAATCAAGTACCTGATCGCAAACGGCGCCGAGTGCGAACCGTACATCACCTGCAACGATCAGCTGATGCGCGGCTACGCAAAGGACATCGTAGAGGGCATGGAGATTGTTCTCAAGCTGTTCCCGAATGCGCAGGGCGTCATCGCGATCGAAAACAACAAGCCCGAGGCCATCGCAGCCATGCAGAAGGCGGCTGCGGGGCATAAGCGCATCCGCGTGCTCGGTCTTCGCACGAAGTACCCGCAGGGCGGCGAGCGCAGTCTGATCAAAGTGATCGCCGGCATCGACTATCCGATCACCAAGCTGCCTGCGGACGTGGGCTGCATCGTCGACAATGTCGGAACGATCCTTGCGATCGGCCGCGCGGTCCTATACCGCGAGCCGCTGTTCCGTCACGTGATGACGGTGACCGGCGAAGCGGTCAGGGAACCTTCGAACTTCATCGCGCGCGACGGCACGAGCTTCCAGGAGCTCATCGAGGCCGCGGGCGGAATCAAAGAAGGCGTCGAAGCGAAGAAGATCATTTCGGGCGGTCCGATGATGGGCATTGCGGTCTCTTCGACCGAGGTCCCAATCACCAAGACGACCAACGCGATCACCGTGCTGACGGAGGATCCCGTCGAAGCCGCCGAAAAGAAGATGACCGCCTGCCTGCACTGCGGACGCTGCACCACGGTCTGTCCGAACGGGCTGATGCCGCAGATGATGGCGGACGCCGTCGAGGCGGGCGACTTTGAGCGCTACGAGAAAAAGCTCTGCGGTCTGGACTGCATCTCCTGCGGCTCCTGCACCTATATCTGTCCGGCGAAGCGCCCGCTGACCCAGACGTTTAAGCAAACCAAGGCAGAGATCATGGCACGCAAGCGTGCGGCACAGGGAGGTAAGAAATGAATCAGAGACTGAATCTTTCCGCCGGCCCGCACGTACGCGACCGCTGGACGACGCCGTTCATCATGATGGTCGTTCTGATCTCGCTGATGCCCGCGGCGGTGATCGGCGTCATCGTGCACTGGGTGAGGTATCAGAGCTTGAACGCGCTTTGGATCATCCTTGCCTCGATCGGCTCCGCGATACTCACCGAGCTTCTGTTCTGCCTCGTCACACGGCGCAAAATCACGATCTGGGACGGCAGCGCAGCCGTCACCGGCATGCTGCTTGCGCTGTGCCTGTCGCCGAACACGCCGGTCGCGCTTCCGATCATCGGTTCGGTATTTGCGATTCTCGTCGTCAAGTGCTGCTTCGGCGGTCTCGGCAGAAACTTCATCAACCCCGCGCTTGCGGCGCGCTGCTTCCTGCTCCTGTCGTTTTCTAACGGCATGACCAACTACCCCGGCGTGGACGCACTTTCGAGCGCGACGCCCGTTGCGCTAATCAAGGCGGGCAGCATGGTCAACGTCACCGATATGTTCCTCGGCACCGCGGGCGGCGTCATCGGCAGCTCGATCGTTGCCCTGCTTGTCGGCGGACTCGTGCTGTGGGGACTGGACATCATTCACGGCGAGATCTGCTTCTCGGTGCTCGGCGGCTTCACGCTTTGCCTCGCGCTGTTCGGCGGACACGGGTTCGACCCGAAGTTCCTCGCCGCGCATCTGTGCAGCGGCGGCGTGGTCATGGGCGCGTTCTTCATGGCGACCGACTACACCACCTCTCCGGTGAGCCGTCTCGGACAGTTCGTTTACGGCTGTCTCATCGGCGTGCTCGGCGCGCTGTTCCGCATCCTCGTAAAGAGCGCCGACTCTTTCGGCTATTCGATCATCATTGCGAACCTGTTCACGCCGCCCATTGAGC
>JAEEGH010008338.1_pt1 | contig 24541 bp, 18 predicted proteins | sample 9134181 | NCBI WGS metagenome assembly JAEEGH01 (sample SAMN16246544, study PRJNA631951) | gut metagenome | biome: gut microbiome; feature: rumen; material: DP-attached | host: Bos | place: Iran: Karaj | collected 2018-10
GGTGTCATACTTGAGAAGGTGAGCAAGCATCTTTGGGCTTGTAAGATCGTTAATTGCAACTACCTCGTAACCATCAGCCTCGAACATCTGACGGAAAGCGAGACGACCAATGCGGCCGAAACCGTTAATAGCTACTTTTGTCATTTTTGTTTTAATTTATAAATTAGTTGGAAAAATGTATCCTGTTACAAATTTGTATGCAAAATTACTATTTTTTTTTCATTTAGCAGTCTAATTATAAAAAAAAATGAATAATTTGTTTTATTTTATCAAATAATTTGTACTTTTGTATTCAAATTGTAACTTGCACATTTCAATTTAATATAATAAGGTTATTATGAAGAAATTTTTTGCGGAGTTTAAGGAGTTTGCCATGCGTGGCAATGTCATGGACATGGCTGTCGGTATCATTATCGGCGGTGCTTTTGGTAAAATTGTTACCAGTCTGGTAGATAATATCATAATGCCATTGGTCGGTTTGGCTACCGGCGGTTATGATTTGGCAAGTCTCAGCCTGAAGTTTAATGAGACAGAGGTGAAGTATGGTTTGTTTATCCAGAATATCGTTGATTTCTTGATTGTGGCATTCTGTATATTCCTTATGATAAAGGCTGTAAACAAGGTCAGCAAGAAGAAAAAGGAGGAAGAGGCTCCTGCTGAGCCTGCGCCTACAGCAGAGGAGAAGCTGTTGACTGAAATTCGTGATTTGCTTGCTAAAAAGTAATATTATTATGATATAACAAAGCGGATATGTCCAAAAAGACATATCCGCTTTGTTGTTTGTTGTTTGTTGTAAGCGTGGGTGGAGTCAGACAACATTTATGGGTGTACCCTTGAGGAAAGCCTTGATATTGTTGATTGCTATATCCATCAGCCGTTGTCGTGCGGCTAAGGATGCCCATGCTATGTGTGGGGTGATATGGCAATTCCTGGCTGTTAACAGCGGGCTGCCGTTGGCGGGAGGCTCCTCTTCGAGTACGTCAATGCCTGCAGCGTATATGTCATTGTTGTTCAAAGCATTGGCAAGAGCTTGTTCATCGATTAGTGGACCACGTCCGGTGTTGATGATAATAGCAGTTGGCTTCATAAGACTAAGCGTCCGTGTGTTGACAATATGGTGAGTGTCAGGCGTAAGAGGGCAGTGCAGGCTGAGTACATCAGCTTGTTGGAACAATTCGTCAAGTGTGTCGGCTTTTCGTATGAATGGAGGAAGTTGTGGCTGCTCCTTGGAAGTGAAGGCAAGGATGTGCATTCCCATAGCGTGTGCTATGTGTGCGACGGCCATACCTATATTGCCCAGTCCGATGATGCCGAATATCTTATTGTCAAGCTCAAGTTGAGGACTGACAGAGAATGTGAAGTCTGGACAGCTGGCCCATTGGCCTTGGTGTACAGCTGTATCATGTGCAGAGACATTGTTTGTTATATGGAGTAGGTGGGCCATTACAAGTTGGGCAACAGAGGCTGTGCTGTATGCAGGTATATTGGTGACAGTGATACCTTTCTTATGGGCTGCTTCAATATCAATAACGTTATAGCCTGTTGCGAGGACACCGATGTAGCGCAGGTGTGGGAGTTGCTCTATAACTGCGGATGAGAAGACAACCTTGTTGGTAATAAGAATCTCTGCATCCTTGGCTCTCTCTATGACTTTCTCTGCGGGGGTGCGGTCATATTGTATGAGCTCGCACATGCTGCCGTCTGGGGCTTGTATGTTATGCCATGCGTCCCATGAGATGTCACCGGGATTGGCAGCATAACCGTCAAGTTCTACTATCTTCATGTTTGTCAGTTCGTTTTGTTTATGTAGTTGAGAATCTGCTCTGCGTGTATCTTGGTCTTGATTTCTTTTGATGTGAATATCTTTTCGATTATGCCGTTCTCATTAACAAGATAAGTGGTGCGAATAATTCCCATGTATTTCTTGCCGTACATAGACTTCTCTCCCCAACTTCCCAATTGTTGTAACAGGTTGGTGTCGGTGTCAGCTATCAGTGGAAACTGCAAGTCGTGGGCTTCCGAGAATTTCTTTTGTGTGGACGCCTTGTCCTTGCTTACTCCTATGATACTATATCCTGCGGTCTCAAGTTCTTCTTTGTGGGACTGCAGAGAGCATGCCTCGGCGGTGCAACCGCTGGTGTTGGCTTTGGGGTAACTGTAAAGTATTAATTTCTTGCCGCGATAATCGCTTGCTTTTATTTCTTTGCCGTCTTGGTCAATACCAAGCAGATCGGGTATTTTGTCTCCTATTTCCATCTTTGTTATTTGTTTAATGTGTCAGGTTTAATTACTGGGACTCAGTGTTTTATGATAATTATTGAGAGTCGTCTATCCCGATTCCGAATAATGCAAAGTCGCCTTTTAGCGGGTCGTTGGGGAATATCTCTTTTAGCTTCTCAGTTAGTTTTATTGCGGTACGCATTGAAGTGTTGCGCGTGTTGATTAAGCCTATTCTGTTTGCTTCTTGAATTACATGGGTGTCCAAAGGGATAATAAGTGTACGTCGGTCTATTATGTCACTCCAGATGCCTAAGTCAACCGGGGAGTTGTCGCGTACCATCCATCGCAGGAACATACAGATGCGTTTGCAACACGATTGTGTGTCTTTGGGTATTATACCGCTGATATTCCTTTGCGAGAACCATGTGATGATTTTCTCTATTGCCTCAATGCCGGTGCAGGTGCCTGTGTAGTTTTTTATGGAGCCGTGGTCGGACAACAAGTCACGTAAAGCACAAAGCATATTATGCATTGTCGAAAATGTATATAGGCGATAATAGCACTCGCAGGTGTCAGGTATGTCTTCCTTGAATTTGCCTGATGTAAGCCATGAAAGCAGGTCGCCTTTGCTACAGTCGAGTATGTATTGTATTTTTGGCATAAACTGTTTCCTGCTGCCATAACTGAGGGTGGAGGCAATGAAAGCCATCAATTCCTTGTTGACGTTTCCTTCCACCTGGTGCATGAACCAAGAGGGGTCGCCGTTGAGAAAAGAGTTTTTTTCGTATTTCTCGGCGAGAGTCTTGAGTGTATCTGCAAATTCAATCATATATTAAAAGAAATAACGGATTACACAAATCTGCAAATCCGTGTAATCCGTTAAATCTGTTGTTCGAAATTATTTGTTGTTCAATAATTACAAAATGCTCTTAACTGTCTCAAGCATACCCTTAGACTGGATGTCGTTCAGGAAGCCTTCAACCATGTCTGTGAGACCAGGGATCTTGTTGAGGTCGCCGTGCTCACCCCAAATCCAGTCTGCAGCGAGAACGCCCTCAGCCACCTTGCGAGTGTCGTTGGTAGCCCAAAGCTGTGTGAGGAGATCCATGATCTTCTGGTCGTCATTTGGCTGGATAGGAGCACCGTCAGCACGTGTACCACCCTTGTAGTATGTGATGATGGCAGCAAGGCCGAGAACGAGACCCTTAGGCAGCTCACCCTTACGCTCCAAGTAAACCTTAACTCCAGGAAGATCACGTGCCTGGAACTTAGGGAATGAGTTGAGCATGATAGATGTAACCTGATGGTCAACGTATGGGTTGTCGAAACGCTCCAATACGTCAGCAGCAAACTTCTGCAGCTCGTCCATAGGCAGGTTGAGGGTCTGCATCAGCTCGTCATACTGTACCTTCTTAATATACTTGCCTACAACCTCATCGTGCAGTGCATCGCGTACGATGTTGATGCCTGAGAGGTAAGCAACTGGTGAAAGAACGGTGTGAGGGCCGTTGAGCAGTGTAACCTTACGCTCGTGGTATGGAGCCTCAGACTCTGCAATGAGAACGTGCAGGCCAGCCTGGTCAGCTGGGAACTCAGCGCGCAGCTCCTCGCATGTCATGTTCTCAGCCTTCTCGATAACCCAGAGGTGGAATATCTCAGCCTGAACGACGAGGTTGTCCTTATAACCGATCTTCTCCTGTATCTGTGCGATGTCCTTGCGTGGGAATCCTGGTACGATACGGTCAACGAGTGTAGCACAAACGTAGTTGTACTTCTCAAACCACTCCTTGAATCCTTCGTAATCCTTACCGAGGTCTTCCTTCCACAGTTCGATGTACTTGCGGATGCAGTCCTTAAGGTGGTGACCGTTAAGGAATATAAGCTCACAAGGCATGATGATGAGACCCTTAGAAGGATCACCGTTGAAGGTCTGATAACGACGGTAGAGCAACTGAACGAGCTTACCTGGATATGAAGATGCAGGGGCGTCAGACAGTTTGCATGATGGATCAAATGCGATACCAGCCTCTGTAGTGTTAGAGATTACGAAGCGAATCTCTGGCTGCTCAGCAAGTGCCATGTATGCCCAGTTCTGTGCGTATGGGTCAATACCGCGGCTGATTACGTCGATACGGTCGAGCTGGTTGACAGCCTCACCGTTAAGACGTCCCTGAAGGTTTACGTGGTAGAGACAGTCCTGACCATTAAGCCACTGTACCATACCTTTGTCAATAGGCTGAACTACTACAACAGATCCGTTGAAGTTAGTCTTTGCGTTCATGTTCCAGATAATCCAGTCAACGAATGCGCGTAGGAAGTTACCTTCGCCAAACTGAATAATCTTCTCAGGTGCAGTGCTCTTAGGTGCAGTCTGCTTGTTGAGTGATTTTAGTTGTGCCATTGTACTTTTGTTTTGTTTTATTTTTATTGGTTTCTTTATTTACCGGGAAAAACCTGTTTTTCAGTCGTATTAATGTTATAGTACCTGTCAACTGGCAGACACTCACAGTGCAAATGCAAAGTTAACTAAAAAAAACGAAACGAGGAAACCTTTTGGCTATCTTCTTTCTTAATTTAGTTTTTTTTAACCTCTTGCGGTGACTATTGTCGAAGCAATGGTTTGTAGGGTTTATTTTCCGAACTCCTTTTTGAATACTATACCGATGCCTTGCGTGTTGAGTGAGTTCCTCGTAAAGTAGCGGTCGTTTGCTTGGTTATATACCTTGAGCGATACGTTTCCGTTAGGTGTCAGCAGGTATTGTATGTCAAAGTCGCCTATGAAGCTTTTTGAGTTTGTCATTATGTTGTCTCTGTATCCGAACTGTCCGTTGAATACGAGACGGTTGTTGAACATCCTGCCACTCAGCGTTCCTTCATATTCAGCATTGCTTAGTCCGTCGGTGCCGGTTGCTATGTTCGCTCCGAAAGACCATTTGTTGCTGCCTATCAGTTGGTTGAGTACTTGGTTCAGCTGTTGTGAGAATGTACCGCTGAGGAAGCTCTGCATGGCGAGTGCCGTTTGTCCGGTCTGTTCGCTGTCAGGGTTCGTATTTACGTTTGTGGCATAGAATCGTCCGATAGCCAGCAGGTAGAGCACCTGTTGGTTCATTGATTCTTCGCTGTTAATTATAGAGTACACCATTTGGCGTGCATCGCTGCTCAGTGATGGCAGGTCAAGACTGAAGTTCACTGCAGGTTTGCCGGCAGTGCCGGTGATGTTCATTATGCAGTTCACAGGCACGTTGTTTGCCTTGAATGAACTGCCTATGTTAAGGTCGGCAAGTGATACGCTGTTCAGCTGATATGCCGCCGTCATACGCAGGGTGGCATCGAATGGATCGCCTCCGAATGCTATCACGCTTCCCTTCTGGAAGGCAAAGTCACGGCGCAGGATATTCTGTATGGTCATCTTGTATATGCCGTGGTCTATCTCGTAGTTGCCGAATATCTCGAAAGCACCTTTGTTATAGAAACTTATACGTAGTCCGCCATTGCCATATAGGTCTATGTAATCGCCTGTTGCAGCATCCATTATTAAGTGTAGCCTTGCATCTGGCGTTACGTTTACCATGAAGTTCATGCGTATGTTGGTGCGCTTGTTGCCAGAGTTGATTGGGTCGTCGTCGGATGGAGAGTCCGAGACGTTCTTTTTAATATATATGGAGTCATTGTCCTGTTTGTCGTTTATGCTTCCCCATGTTATGAATTCCTGTGACGTAATTGCGTCAGGCGATGCTGCGTTATATATTATGTAGCTGTCTTTCAGTGCGGTTGCGTAGGCATTTATATTCAGTTCATTACCATGTCCCTTTATCATTACTGCACCACGTATTATGGCAGCCCCGCAGAAGGTGGAGCCGTCTGTCAGGGTAGGGAAGTCGTATGCCAACAGTTTGTCGGTCTTTGCTATCACGTCGTATGTCATGCTGCCCAAATGTTTGTGGTGTATGCCTCCGGTGACAAGTGCCGTATTGCCATACTTATCTATAATAGGAGCATCGTTGAATTGTATGTCTCCAGGTACAAGTCGCACTGTGTCTCCTGGTAGTATGTATCGGCAGTTGGTTGATGATACTGTCACTGCTCCGTTGGCTACTATCTCACCGGTCAGCTCAAGTTCGCTCAGCAGTCCGTGCAGCTTTACTTCACCGTCGCCGTGCAGGTCGATGTCAGAGAGGAAAGAGCCGCAGAAGTCCTGCATGAACTCCAGACGGGTGTTCTCTGCCTTTATGTTAAGTTCTATGTCGTTGCGTTGTGGCGATATGTATCCGTTTACGAGAGTCTGTGCATTGGCGTCAGGGTCGTCAGCAACGGCATTGATGTCTATTTGCTGCGACTTGTTACTGTATGTGGCGTCGGCATGCAGGGTGCCCATACGTCCGTATTGGAACAGGAAATTCTCTACGTCAAGATGTGCATTGGCGTTCATGTCGCCAAGTATGCCGTGTGCTACGGCTCTGCCGGTGGCCTTGCCGTCGAATGCCACAGATGTGAAGTTCACCAACTTCAAGATGTAGCTTATGTCGATATCTTTGAGGTCGGCTACTATGGAGTCTTGCTCTGATTTAGACACGGTGCCGTTGACATAGACGTGCTGTGAGGTGTTGCCGATGTTCAGGTTGTCTATGGTGAGTATGTTGTTGCTGTATGCTATGCTTTTCGACGTTATGTTGAAGATGGTGTCGCCCACCTCGAAGTCAGAGTGTGGTATGCTCACCTCAAAAGCGTTGCCTGTCAATGTGCGATGAAAGTGAGTATGTGTGTTCAGCGTGCCGCGGAATATGTTCGGACGCATGTTGTTCCATGTCAGCGTACTTATGAGGTTATTGTCGCTTGCCTGGCATTCAAGGTTCAGTTTTATGGCACCGTCTTTTTCCTGCAGTGATGTAGTTAGCGAGCCGTTAAGGCTGTTGGCAGGTGTCCAGAGATTAAACTGGGTGTCGTTGAGTCGTGTGCCGTTAATGTTTATGGATGGTAGGTTCAGCTTAATGTTGGCAAACTGCTCGTCATCGTTCACCACTCCGTTGATGGTCAGTGGCTGTGTTATGTCAACGTCAATGCCGGTAAGTTGCCTTATGAACTGTAGGTCATTTACTGTGGCGTTGATACTGTAGTTGTTGTGTGTGTGTGTGAAAGGTGGCAGTCCTGGTACCGAAGGCAGGTGCGTAACTATGAGATTGGTAATGGACTGTGGCAGGGTCGACAGTTTTATGTCACCCTCCATGTTCATATCGGCGAAATCGGTATGCAGGCTTACCATGCGATGCTCGTCTTGCTTACCTTCGACGGTCAGTGTGATGTTGTTGAGTGTGGCATTCTGTTTTGCCAGGTACAGGTCTTTTATCTCCACTGTACCCTCAATGTCGTCTATTGACTTCGTTTGTGTTGCGGCGTTAAGCTCTGCCGTGAAACTGATGTTAGGGTCGTTTATGCCGATATTGCCGTTAAACTCATTGTTGGCGAACTTGCCATCGATGTCGATGTTAGTGTATTTCTGACTGTTATAAGTTACCTCGTCTATATGTCCTTTCGCGTTTAGCGCCGTTATCTGCTTATTGTCGAGCAGGCTGCCGCTCATGGTCATGTCGCATCGCAGCATGCCCAGGCTGTTGTCGTTGAGAATTTGGGCAAGGTTCAGTCCGTCGGTGTTTATGTCAGCCTTTATCTCTGCCGTGCGACCGTTGATCTTTTCGTATGTGGCATTGATGTTTGCCCCGCCGGCTTTGCTTGTCTCAACGTCAGCTTTCAGGCTATACGTACCTTCCTTGCATACGTGAGCGTCGCATTTTGCACCGATGTCGCCCAATCGCAGTAGTTGTTCCGGCAGCGATACTTCTGATGAGATAGCAGAGAGTATGTTGTCAGATACGAACAGACGCCTGACCTTCACGTCAGAGCAATAGTTTCCGAATAGATTTGTGGCGGTAGCCGATGCGTCAAGTGATACATTGGCTGATTTCTTGCTGTTAAGGTTTAGGTTGGTGTGTAGGTTGCCATCGCTGAGGTCCGCGTCTGCATCAAGTGTCATTATAGGCAGTGTGTTTGCAATCTTCTGTCCCAGCAGCGGTGCGAAGTCTTTGGCGGATATTGATGAAGCGTGTATCTTACCGTTTGCCTTTATCGAATTCTTGTCTATGTCACCGCCTATGCTGCGGAAAGACGTCGTCAGTTTGTCAATCTCTACGCTTGTCTCTGGCATGGACAGTGCAAAGTCCTTTACTTCCAGAGTATGGCTGTTGCCTTGGACGGAGTACAGCAGGTTGCTTGTAAGGTTGTCAATGTGTAGTCCGCTTGCCTCCGTCACAGACAGTTTCTTGATGCATGCATTTATCTCATTGTCCGTAATGTGGTTGATGATGAGATGCGACGAAATCTTTGACAGGGCTATATGGTGTGGCGACAGTTGTCCGTTCACCTTCGGCATGTCGAGTCTGTCGTAGGTCAGTGCACCGTTTCTTATTATCAGCGATGCAATATGTAGGTCGAGTGGTGTCTTCTCGCTGCTTTCTGATGACAGGGAGTCTATGAGAAACTGGCAGTTAAGCGGCGAATTGGCATCCTTCTTATAAAGGTTCACCCGCGTTCCGAACAACTGTGCCGACGATATGGAAATCTTTCCGTCAAGCAGTGGCAGCAGTTCTATGGCAGCAGATATTCTGCCTGCCTTCAGCAACTGCTGTCTTGCCTGGTCATATATCAGCACGTCGTCTATTATCACACGGTTGAACAAGCGCAGGTCAACCGTGCCAATCTCCACATCGCTCCCTATCTTGCTTTCAAGTGCACTCTCTATGTTGTCTGCCACATATGCCTGCACGGCAGGAGTGCGCAGTAGTACGAACCCCAGCATATACAGTGTTGCCAGAGTCGTTATCACGAAATAGATTATATATTTGAGAGCTTTTTTCAAGAAAGTATTGATTTTCGGGGTGTATTGTAGCGCATGCTATGGGTGTCACTCAGAAAATATTCTTGACCCCACTCTTACGTGGTTTGATCCGCACTCCTGTGCCAACAGATAGTCGTGGCTCATGCCGTATGACTTGACGGCGAATGCTTCGTCGTTGGAAAAATACTGTGTCTTTATCTCATTGTAGAAGTCGTTGGCTGCAAGGAACTCTTTCTTTATCTTGTCCTCGTCGTCGGTATTGCTCGCCATCATCATTATGCCGCATATCCTCACGTGGCTCATGTTCTTCCACTCGCCTTCCTTCAGCATAGCCCTGCACTCATCCAGTGTCATGCCGCTCTTTGTCTCCTCTTGTGCAAGATGCAACTCCAGCAGTATGTCTATCACCCTGTTGCATTTCTCTGCCTGTTTCTCTATCTCCTTCATGAGCTTCAGTGAGTCCACAGCCTCAATCATGGTGATGTATGGAGCAATGTACTTCACCTTGTTGGTCTGCAGATGGCCAATGAAGTGCCACTGTATGTCTTTCGGCAATGTGTCATACTTCACGCGCAGTTCCTGCTCACGGCTTTCTCCGAAGATTCGTTGTCCTTCAGCGTAGGCTGCCTCTACAGCCTCCACTGGGTGATATTTACTTACGGCAACGAGGCACACGCCGTCTTTCAGACTAGCGCGTACCTCATTAAGATTATCCTTTATCATATCCACTATGAATATAATTTGTTATGCTTCTACGTTCTCAGCTCCGGCCTGTAACTCGGCGTTCATGGCATCCTCGTATTCTGGTCTTTCGTCTTCCATTACCTTTGTCACGTGCTTTGTGCCGTCGTGCTCAAACACGTCCATGAGCGTGGTCTCAGCCACTGATGCCAGCTTCCAGTCCTGCATGCCGGTGTTCATTACCTCTTCTACGTTCTTCACTGCGTTCTGCAGCGTGTTGCTCTGCACCAGGTAGTTCACTGCCGACAGTTTTTCCTTGCCGCTTTTCTCATCGATGATGATGAACTGCAACTTCACCTTGTACCACTTGTCGTCGTTGTGGTTGTCGCTGAAGAAAACCTCCTTGTACGGAGCCTTCTTTATGTCGGTAATCACGAAGTCGCCTGTTATGTAAGCGCTCATCTCCTCTGTTATTGTCTCCTCCGCTTCGGTGAAGGTAAGGGCATCGACCACGTAAGCCTCGGTAGTCTTTTTCTGCATGCCGTCCTCCATCATCTTCTCGTAACGGATTTTGGTCTCAAACCATTCTGCTGTTCTTGATCTCATAATATGTTATATAGTTGTTGCGTTTTTATATTTTTCGTAAATCTCCGCAAAATTACAAAAAATATATGACACAGCCAAAAATAATCAGTTTTTTATTTTAGAACCTACCTTAGCTTTCACAAGTTTTGTCCGTTCCCGTTTCCTCCTTAAAACTCTGTATCATTCTGTATGCTATGGAGCCCGGCCGCGGAGTGTTAGGACATTCCTCTGGCAGGAACCATCCAATGTCTGCCAGTTCTCCGTCCTGTGGCTGAGGCTTTCCGCTTTCCCATTCTGCGGTGAATGCGATCATTAGCTGTGAGGGGAAAGGCCAGCTTTGCGTACCGAAATACTGTATGTTCTTCACCTTTATGCCTGTCTCCTCCATTAGTTCGCGCCTTACGGCATGCTCTGCCGTCTCACCCGTCTCCATGAATCCTGCGATACACGCATAGATGTCGTTGTTGCGCTGATTGTGGCGGGCAAGCAACATCTTGTTGCCTTTCCTCACCAATACTATCACGCAAGGCTCTATGCGAGGAAACACGATTTTGCCGCATTCGCTGCATACCAATGCTGATAGCTCTGCGTGTGGTTCCAGTTTGCCGCCACACTTCACGCAGTGGCGTGTGTCGTTCGTCCAACTTGCCATGCCCTTGGCACGAAACAGTCTCACGTACTCTTTGTCTTCCATGTTCATATCACATGCATGCAGTCTCACCGGCACCGTCTCATAGCCGTCGGGTAGGGGATTGTTCCCTGCCATCATCCATGTAATGCCAGCTTCTGGCTCGCTCCATATCTCGCCTCCGTCAGTGCTTTCGCGCAACACCGTCAGATCGTCCATGGTCAATGTTTTCCTGTCCTTCCTCAGTATTATGTCTTTGCCATGAAAGACAAAGACTGCATTCTCTATAGTCTCAATATTTCTTTTCAGCATTATTTTTGTTGTCAATATCTTTTATTTTGTACTGTCATAATGTACACGTTCGTTACTCTTGATTTTCTTTCTCCAATGGATTGAAATAATTCTTTTTAGGTGGGTTCTATTAATTCGCTTTGTTATATTTTCGAATTTGTTCTTGCTCTGGCAAGCGACCAAAGGTCGAGCGTCGAGGGCAGAGTGTCAGTTGTTGAGGGTTGCGCTCCCCCGGTAAACGGGGGAGAAGCGAAGCGGAGGGGGTGTAAAGACCATTGAGCATAGCGGGCTATGTGACCGAAAGAACTGATAGTATGCACCGAAAGAAAACGAAAAGATGACAAAACGTCAACCCACGTTTAAAGTTTAAATTTACGGTGGGAATTAATAGAACCCACCTTTACAGAGCACTACTTACTGATCCTCTGTCCCAGCGCATTGTAGCATTCGCCATTCTTCTTGACTACCACACGGCCGTCTTTTACGAACTTGCATGTTGACACCTGACGTGCATCGCTGGTGACGGTTTCAATGGCATTGGCGGCTGCAGGGCGCTCATAAGGCCCCAGATCACGTGCCGTGCCTGTGATCGTTCTCTCCAAGAAAGGAAAGTCTTCTACCAGTTTTGACCATACACCGTTAATCTGGTCAAGCTCAGCATTACCGGCATCCACCATTTTGCTGTCACTTACAAGGCGACCGAACTTACGAGGCATAGAACCATCGATACTGCGCGGCAACAGTGCATCATCCTCCGCCAGCGAGATGAAGTCTTCTGCATTGATGCCCGTTACGAGATGATTGGTCCAACCTAATTTTGATTTCGGTGTTGCTATTCCATTATAGTCGTCCGTACCGACGCTGATCTCTTGATTGCCAAGACAGATATTGTTGTAATAAAATGTCTTTGCATCAGAACCGCCACTCTCAAACATATAGTCGTAACCGTTGTCGAATGCCAGACAGCCTACAAGTACGTGACCGTCTTTGTGGCTGTTGCAGTCGAAACCTTTCACCGAACTGCTCTTGTTGCAACCGAAGGCGATGCAGTTGAAGGCATAGTGTACGCCCTTTGAAGAACCTCCTTTGCCATTGCCGCCGAGTTTGATGCCGTTGCCGTTGCCCGAGAAAGAGGCTGAAGTGTCGAGGTAATCCTTCACCCAGGTGTGGTCACTGGCTTCACCCGACTTCCATGCCCAGCATTCTGCCAGGACAACATCATAGTCGGTTTCATAGAGGTCCCACGCGTCATCGCTGTTGCGCCATGCACGGCAGCGGATGAAGCGGTTGCCTATGCCGTTGTGCATCTTGCAGGCAAAGCCGTCGGCATCAGAACCATAGTTGTCGTCGCAGTCGCAGTTGTGGTGTGAGTCACAGTCGATGATGTCGTTGTATGAACAATATGAACCGTCATTCTGTGAGATGCCGGGAAAACTCTCGCTGAAGTTATGTCCGAAGCCCAGTTGTATACCTGTATCGAGGTTATATGAAAACTCGCAGCGCTCAATACGGTTGTGGCTGCCCTCGAGCTTGATGCCATTGTCAGCAGCGTGCATGATGTGTATGCCGAATATGATGTGGTAGTCACCTGTGAGCAGGATGCCGCGGTCGCCCACATTCTTCGTTTGCCTGTTACAGTCAAGCAGCTGTTGCTCGAAGTCGAAGACGGGCTTCTCTCCGTCGGCACAGCGAATGACGATAGGCTTGTCCTCTGAGCCATTCTTGTTCATGCGTATGGTGAGTTTACCATCACTGCCATACTTGTCGATTTTATATGTGCCTCCCTTGCAGATGATATGGTCGCCTGCCTGTGCTGCTGCATATGCCACGGCAAGGTTGTACCAAGGCTTGTTTTCAGAGCCGTCACCCGTAACGTCGTTACCGGCAGGCGATATATAATAGGTGTGTCCCGTAGCTGCAGGAATAGGTTTGTATGGTACCCACACACCATTTGTGACATATGACGGGTCATCTGGGTCAACGTCTGAAACAGTGCTGCCACCCTCAGTGGGATGGGTCACCTTGAAATCGTCGATGTAAACATTGGATGCAGAACAAAGGATGCGGAACTTCACACCAACGCTGTTCTCCAGGTCTGTCACTTTCTTGCTCCAAGAACTGAATGACGATGACGAACTCTGTATGACAAACGTCTCGATGTCAGTCCATGTACTGCCTCCGTCGGTTGAGTAACTCACTGTGACGGGCTTGTTTGAGCCACCAGAACGATAGCCGAAACTTACTTTTGCTGGTTTGTCGATGGCTGGCGAAATGACATAGGCATTGCTACTGTTAAACTTTACCGACGTAACACCGCTGGAAGTGTTTGCTCCCACACCGTTTACCACCCATGCGCCAGAAAGCAGGGTTACATTCGTCGCACTGCTATAGCTGCCGGTGAATGTGTTGAAATCCTCAGTGAATTCCGATTCTGCTGCCTGCGCCATGAGGACGACGAGCAACAAGGCGATACTTGATAATATTTTCTTCATATCTAACTTCTGGGGTTAGTAATAATCATTGTTTCTTCGGGTGTGCTTATGGTTTCAAACTGCTTGTCATAAAAGGCTTTCTAAACCCTGAAAAGACAAAAACCATTGCAAAGGTAACTAAAATATATTTAATTACAAAATATAATAAAGTTTTTTTACCTTTTAGAACTTGTTTGCTTGCCACTGCAAGAATTCTAAATTTACAGTCTTTCCATTGTTAAAGCTTATGCCAGCAAAAAGCGCTACAGTCCCCTCCGGACGGTGGCGCTTTTTGTTATTTTACAGCAGGGAGATTAGTTTGCGGATAAAATCACTTTGTCACTAAAAAGCCTGTTTGTGTGACAAATTGATTTTTCGGAACCTTCAACTTCACTATGCAAAATAGAAAAAACTGAAGCCAAAAACAGGCATAAAAATGTCCCGATTGGTAAAATATATTGTCCGAGAGGGTAAAAATCATAGTATTTTATCCACCCGGACAACGTAATTAGATAGCTTTCTCGCTGTAATTTGATATCTTTTACATCGTAAAAGCTATGCTTTTACATTGTAATTTGATAGCTTTTACAATTCAGGAAAAATCCCATTGCTGATTATCAGTAAGTTACGAACGATGAAATTTTGCCTGAATTTCAAAATAATTTCCCGTCGCTGGATTTTATCGCAAGGAAATCGAGGTTGCAAAAATCAAAGTGTAAGGAAAACGGGTAATATTATTACAAAATGATTTGTTCTCCGTCCCACGCTCCTTCAGAGCAAAATATGGCACTTTTTACGTTTATTTGAAAAAAAATATGTACCTTTGTACGCAAAAAGGAAATAACTCTGACTTACGGAATGACAACAATGACAAATCAACTGAAACTATGGATGACCGCCGCTATCATCGCAATCTGCGGCACAACGGCGTTTGGATCATGCACGACAAACGATGACTATCCGGCGGAGAAACAGCCAACCATAGAGTGTATAGTGAAGCGCGGCACGTTGCTGGTTGGAACCACGGGCGACTATCGTCCGTTGTCGTATCGCGAGACCGACGGCAACTATTGGGGCTTCGGCATTGAGATGGCACAGAAGATAGCCGAGCGTATCGGCGTAGGCATAGAATATGTACAAACCTCATGGCCTACGCTGACTGCCGACGTGCAGGCAGAACCACAGATATTCGACCTTGCCATTGGCGGAATCACCATTACCGACACACGAAAGGAGACGATGCTGATGAGCGATGGCTATTTGGCCAATGGTAAGACCATCCTCTGCCGTACCGCCGATGCCGACCGCTACCAATCTCTTGCAGATTTAGACAAGGCGGAGGTGCGAGTGATGGTGAACCCAGGAGGACTAAACGAGAAGTTTGCCAACGGACACCTGCCTCATGCCACCATCATCGTCTGGCAGAAGAATGAGGAAATTCCTAATCAGGTGGCAGAGGGCAATGCTGATGTTATGATTACCGAAATCACTGAGGCTCCGTGGTATGTGCAGAACGACTCGCGCCTCGCCGCACCGCTTATCGGTAATCCCTTCACTCATGGCGAGATTGGTGTGCTGATGCGCAAGGGGCAGGACGACCTCCTCGCCCTTGTCAATACCGTCATCGCTCAGATGAAGGCCGACGGCACCCTTCGCAAATTGCATGAGAAGTATGGACTAATCTATAGATATTAAAATTAGTAATTCAAGTTTCGGGAGTAGCAATGCGAGACCACAGGTTATACTGACAACACGGATTTCTCACGAAGCCTAACATGAAGACTGATCCGACTGCGACGAAATCCACCGAGTACTTCCAAGGAGCAAGCGAAACTTGAATTCTATCTGTGTTTTATTTTTTTAACAATTGGGTTGTGGGTTATAATACTATTTTTTTGTACTTTTGCACACAAGTAATAAATTAACCACAACTTGTACGACACTAAAATGTCACGACTTAAACATTTTTATCAAAGAGTGCACTATATTCCCCTATTCATATTATTATTGACAATAGGGATGAACATGTGTTTCACTTCATGCAAACACCTTGGCACCTCGCTATTGGACACAGAGACGTCTGCATTCAAGGAATATAAGGATTCTATTGACACACTGCGCATGCATAAATACCTGACGGCGGCAATGCAGGGCGACACTACCCACTGGAGGGCAGACTTGGCCGTAAAGCACCGCTACGACAGTCTTGCCGCCACTGGTGACTGGGCTGTGTGGTTTGACGAGGAAGGAGTGTCGGAAGATGCTGACGCTCTGTTGGAATACCTACGCACCGAATTGCCTGCCAACGGACTTGATGCCCGGAGTTTCCTTACCTCACAGATAGAGGAAGACCTCGACATCATACATAAACTGGCATTCGATTCGGTAAAGCAGAGTATCAACGAAGTCCTGCCACGACTGGATTATAACCTGTCTAAAGCCTACGTACGATACGTGGCTGGCATGAGATTTGGTTTCGTAAGACCAGACAAGCTGCTTAACAAGCTGTATATAAGGCAAGACAGAGGATACTATGCGCATCTCTTCGACTACGAGATAAAAGCCCCGGCTTACGGAGAGGTGATACAGAAGATGACGGAGGAGGACAGGATAGACTATCTTACGGGTTCACAGCCAACGTCATACATATACAAGGACTTGCAGGAGCACTTGAAGAAGTGCACTGACAAGGATGAGCGCCGTAAGACTGCTGTCAACATGGAGCGGTGCCGCTGGAAGATAAAACATCCGGAGAAGGGACAGCGCATGGTATTGGTAAACCTGCCCTCGCAACAACTGTGGGGCATAGGTGGCAAGGAACCCCTCTCTATGAAGATATGCTGCGGTGCATGGGATACAAAGACACCGCTGCTATGCAGTCAGATAGGCTACATACAGGTAAACCCGGAATGGAGCCTTCCGCCAAAGATAGTAGAGAGCGACTTCTCACGCCACGTTGGCGACTCTGCGTGGTTTGCACGTCATCAATATTTCGTAGTGAACCGCAAGACGGGCGATACGCTCAATATAGCAAGTATAGGCGCAAGTGGCATGAAAAACCAAGGACTGCGTTTCGTTCAGCGAGGCGGTGCTGGCAATTCACTTGGAAGAATAGTGTTCAGGTTTCTCAACAACTTCTCTATATACCTGCACGACACCAACCAGAAATATGTGTTTGACCGCGACAGGCGAACTGTGTCACATGGCTGCGTAAGAGTAGAGAAACCGTTTGAACTGGCAAGTTTCATGTTGCCTGACGTAGATGACTGGACGCTTGACCGCCTGCGTATATCAATGGATATACCGCCTGTAACGGAGCGTGGCATGAAGTGGCTGAAGGACCATGCCGGCAGCCCTCGCCCATACAAGCTGCTGGCCTACCATGCCATAACGCCAAAGATGCCTATATATATAGTATATTATACCGTATTCCCTAATCCGGAAACAGGAGTGATAGAGACCTGGCCAGACTTCTACGGCTATGACAAACCAATAAAGGAGGCTATGAACAGTCTGTTGCCGGAATAACAATGAAAATTTTACGAAAGACACACTAATAGGACATGATAAAGGAAACACAAGTACGCGTAACGCCACAAGTGGCGTACAACGAACAGAACATAGCGGAATACATAAGCCGCGAAATGGCAATAGACCGCCGCACCATAACGCACGTGAGGGTGAAGAAGAAAAGCATCGACGCCCGACAGAGACAGGTATATGTAAACCTTACACTGCAGGTGTATATCAACGAGATGCCACAGGACGAAGAATATGTCAAGACAGAATACCCCGACGTCAGCAATGGCAGGCAGGTCATAGTGGTCGGTGCTGGTCCGTGCGGACTGTTTGCCGCCCTGAGGCTGATAGAACTTGGCTGCCGCCCTGTCGTCATTGAGAGAGGAAAGGACGTGCGCGAACGCAAGAAAGATCTTGCCTTGATAAAACAACAGCAAAGGGTTGACAGTGAATCCAACTACTGCTTCGGCGAAGGTGGTGCCGGTGCCTACTCCGACGGAAAGCTCTACACACGAAGCAAGAAGCGCGGTAATGTTGACAAGATTCTCAACGTGTTCTGTCAGTTCGGTGCCTCCACCAGCATACTGAGTGACGCCCATCCACATATCGGTACAGACAAGTTGCCAAGGGTAATCGAGGGCATGCGCAACCAGATTATAGCAAGCGGTGGCGAGGTGCATTTCCAGACAAAGATGACACAACTGTTGATTACGGGTGACAAATGTGACGGACTGATAGCCGTTACCGCCGATGGCATGACAAAAGAATTCATGGGACCGGTAATCCTTGCCACTGGTCACAGCGCAAGGGACGTTTACCGCTATCTTGCCACCTCAGACATAGAACTGGAGGCGAAGGGCATTGCCGTAGGCGTAAGGTTGGAGCATCCGTCTGAGGTGATTGACAGGATACAGTATCATAACCCGCAAGGCAGGGGTAAGTATCTGCCTGCTGCAGAATATTCCTTCGTGACACAGGTTGATGGCAGGGGCGTTTATTCTTTCTGTATGTGTCCTGGCGGTTTTATCATTCCTGCCGCCACCGACAAAGAGCAGATCGTTGTAAACGGAATGTCACCAAGTAACCGTGGCGGCAAATGGAGTAACTCCGGCATGGTGGTAGAGGTAAGGCCTGAGGACATCAAGCCTAACAAAGAAGAAGGCAACGAAAACGAGGCCTTGAAGGTGATGCACTATCAGGAACAGTTAGAACGTATGTGCTGGCAGCAAGGCAACATGAAACAGACTGCACCGGCACAACGTATGGCTGATTTCGTAAAAGGCAAGATTAGCTATGACTTGCCACAGACCAGCTATGCACCCGGTGTGATATCATCTCCATTGCACTTCTGGATGCCTGGCGAAATAGCAGGCAGACTGCGTAAAGGCTTTGAGCATTTCGGAAGACAACGTCGTGGTTTCCTTACCAATGACGCTCTGATGATTGGTGTCGAGACCCGCACGTCGGCTCCTGTTCGCATAATACGCGACAATGAGACCCTGCACCACATTAGGATAAGCGGGCTATTCCCTGCTGGTGAAGGCGCAGGGTATGCCGGCGGTATCGTCTCTGCCGGTGTTGACGGCGAAAGAGCTGCTGAAGCTGCCGCCAAACAGTAATCCATAAACAGCATACAGCCTCCTTTGGCACACCTTTTGCATAATATCGTGCCAGAAAATAGTTTTTAATACATAAATAATATTATGGCAAAAGGAAATATTGGGGTTACTACCGAGAACATCTTCCCCGTCATCAAAAAGTTTCTCTATTCAGATCATGAGATATTCCTGCGTGAGATGGTCAGCAATGCCGTTGATGCTACGCAGAAACTCAAGACTCTCGCCGAGAAGGGCGACTTCAAGGGTGAGATTGGCGATACGAGCGTGCGCATAAACCTTGACAAGGAGGCTGGCACACTGACTATCTCTGACCATGGCATAGGAATGACCGAAGAGGAGATTGACCGCTACATTAACCAGATAGCTTTCTCTGGCGTTACTGACTTCCTTGAGAAATATAAGGACAATGCCAATGCTATCATAGGTCACTTCGGACTTGGTTTCTACTCTGCCTTCATGGTTGCAGACAAGGTTGACATCATCACGAAGTCTTACAAGGATGGTGCACAGGCAGTGAAATGGTCATGCGACGGCAGTCCTGAATATGAGATAGAGAATACTGACAAGGCAGAGCGTGGCTCTGACATAGTGCTCCACATCAGCGATGACTGCAAGGAGTTCCTTGAGAAGGAAAAGATTACAAGTCTGCTCAACAAATACTGTAAGTTCATGCCGGTAAGCATCGTGTTTGGCAAGAAGCAGGAGTGGTCTAAGGAACAGAGCAAGATGGTTGATACAGAGGAGGACAACATTATTAATAATGTAGAGCCTCTGTGGACAAAGACACCGTCAAGCCTTAAGGATGAGGACTATAAGTCTTTCTATCGTACACTGTATCCAATGCAGGACGAGCCTCTCTTCTGGATTCACCTGAACGTTGACTTCCCATTCCATCTTACAGGTGTGCTTTACTTCCCACGCATACAGTCTAACATCGACCTGCAGCGCAACAAGATACAACTGTATTGTAATCAGGTGTTCGTGACCGACCAGGTAGAGGGCATCGTGCCGGACTTCCTTACTTTGCTCCATGGTGTCATAGATTCACCAGACATTCCGCTTAACGTAAGCCGTTCTTACCTGCAGAGCGATCAGAACGTGAAGAAGATTGCCACATACATCACCAAGAAGGTGGCTGATCGCCTCAGTGGCATCTTCAAGACTGACCGCAAGGACTATGAGGAGAAGTGGGACGACCTCAAGGTGTTCATCAACTACGGTATGCTTACCGACGAGTCTTTCTATGATCGTGCCAAGGACTTCGCTCTGTTCAAGGATACAGAGGGCAAGTATTTCACATACGAGGAGTACAAGACTCTCATCAAGGACCAGCAGACTGACAAGGACGGTACGTTGGTTTACCTCTATGCCAACGACAAGGACGAGCAATATACATACATCGAGGCTGCCAAGGCTAAGGGCTACTCAGTATTGATGTTCGACGGACAACTTGACACTCCTACCGTAGGACTCTTCGAGCAGAAGTTTGAGAAATCACGTTTCACTCGCGTGGACGGCGATATAATAGACCGCCTCATCCAGAAGGAGGATGTGAAGAAGGTGGAGATGTCAGAAGAAGAAACTGCCAATCTGTCAGCGGTATTCTCTTCACAGATGCCTCAGATGGACAAGGTTCACTTCAACGTAGAGGTACAGGCTCTCGGCGCCGATGCCACACCGGCAGTCTTCACCCAGAGCGAGTACATGCGTCGTATGAAGGATATGTCAAAGTATCAGAGTGGCATGGCATTCTATGGTCAGATGCCAGACACATACACTCTCGTACTTAACAGCAACAACGATATAGTAAAGAAGATTCTTGCCGACACTACTTCTGCCACTGAGGCTGACATCAAGCCAATCATGGCTGAGATACGCAGCCTGAAGGCACAGGAGCAGGTGCTCGAGAATGAGAAGAAGGACAAGAAGCCTGAGGAGGTTACCGACGATGAGAAGAAGCAGTTGGAGGACACTCGCAAGAAGCTTTCAGAGCAGGAGGCTAAGAAGGATGGAGTGATTACTTCTTTCGCTGCTAAGAACGACACAGTCCATCAGCTCATCGACCTTGCACTTTTGCAGAACGGTATGCTTAAGGGCGCTGCTCTCGACAAGTTCCTCAAGCGCAGCGTTGACTTGCTGAAATAAGAGACCCACCCCAGCCCTCAATGGTCTTTACACCCCCTCCGCTTCGCTTCTCCCCCGTTTCCCGGGGGAGGGCAACCCTGCGAGGGAGGGAGAAGCGGTCGAAAAACTTTAGTTGCATAACCGAGAGAAAAATTCCCTCCCTCACAGGGAGGGGTAGGGAGGGTCTATGAAGTGTCTATGAAGAATTTATTCCTCATAATAACATTGATGTGGTGTTGCGTATATCTTCATGCGCAACGCCACATTGTGTTTTCTCCCGACATAGCCTCACTGCAGGTTGTGGCAGGTACACGCTGGCAGGAACTGCCTGTCATCAGACTTAACGGCAACGAGCCAATAAAAATCAGTTTCGATGAACTGTCGCACGACTATCGCCGACTGACATACCGCATAATCCACCTTGAGGCAGACTTCACTGAGTCCGCCGACCTTTTTGCCAGCGACTACATAGAAGGTTTTCAGGAGGGACAGACCATAGAAGATACAGAGCAGTCTATCAACACCGTACAGCTATACACCCACTACTCCCTGCAGATACCTAACCGCGAATGCAGGTTGAAGATGAGCGGCAACTACCGCGTGGATATCATTGATGATAACGAGTCGTCAGACATCCTTGCGAGTGCCTTCTTCATGGTAACGGAAGATATAGCCAATGCCGGATTGACTTACTCTGCCAATACAGATATTGACATAAGGAAGAATCATCAGCAGGTGGAGCTGAAGGTTGACTATTCCAAGCTTCGCGCCATCGATCCACGCAGTCAGGTTAAGGGATATGTGTTGCAGAATAATCGCTGGGACAATGCCGTTACCCTGCCACAGGCAACACGCATCAACCAGCAGTACCTTGAGTGGACTCACTGCCGTCCTCTGATATTCGAGGCTGGCAACGAGTATCATAAGTTTGAGATACTTGACGTGCACCTCAACTCCATGAACGTGGAAAACAACTATTGGGACGGTGAAGAGTGGCACACCCAACTGTGGCCAGACTACGACCGCCGCGCCTACGTCTATGACGAGACGCCGAAGGGCGCTTTCTTTCTCAGAAACTCAGACAACTACGAGAGCAGCGTAACGTCAGAGTATGTCAACGTACATTTCCTGCTCAAGACCGCACAGCTGCCTTACCCCTTGTATGTCAGTGGCACGTGGACCACCGACCATGACAAGGACACCTACCTTATGGAATATGATGTCGAGAACAAGCAATATGAAGCCGTCATCCCTTTGAAGTATGGTTATTACTCTTACCATTACGTCATGCTTGATGCCAATGGCGCCCCAGCCATCCCACCATCCGAAGGCTCGTTCTACGAAACCCGAAACACTTACACCGCCCTCATCTACTACCGTGGCAATGCTGACCGAGCCGACCGCCTCGTGGGTGTAAGCAGGTGAGCATTTCTGCATAGAAAATACGTTTTTGGTCCGAATTTTGGGAAGTTTTCGTTAGTTTTTGGTCCGACTTTCGGAAAATATTTATAGCTAAGCACTCAGCAACTACATTATTTGGGGCGACAATATAAACAATAACGGCTGAAGATTAATTTCTTCAGCCGTTTATTGGTTTGATGCAAACATTATGACCAATATCTTGCCCAGAACTCATTGAAGAGGTCGCTCTCTGTCTCGGCCACATAGTCTTTCCCTCCGTATCCTATGACCTCATAGAAACTGTAGTATTTGAATACCTTATTGCGACATTCTTTCTCTATTGGTTGAGCTTTATCGTCACCTTTATCAAAAGCAGTCACTACACAGTAGTGTCTTTCTGCGTTTTTCCATTCACCATTATAACTATACCATTTTTCTACATTTTTCTTGCACTTGTCTAACTGACCGCTCCTTAATTGAGTGTATGCCTTATTCTCAAATGCTACCACGTGCTTTTCTTCTTTTCCTGCTCTCACTATGACGACTTCCGCAACAAGGTCGATGCTGCACCACTGTTTCCAGACCTCTACTTCTTTAATATCTACGTCATTACTATCCTTTATATCTATCAGTCTCAACAATGTGTCTTTTGCTATGGCAAACAGTTTAGGTTTCTCGTTTTTATAGTCTTTTTGAGCTGCTATTCTCATCAGCCATGACAGTTGGAAGTCAAGCATTGCTTCTTTGCCATAATCACTTTCCGAACTGTCTTTCATGAAAAAAGAATCTTTCATAGTCTTTCCCTTTCTTTTGATTTGTAAATATTAATCTCTTGATTGTTGTTATTCTACTATGTTAATACTTAATATTTTAGCTTTAGGTATTCCACCTAAATCTGACCAATAGATAACAGGGTCGTCTAATCTGAAATAGTAAATATCATTAGTCACCCCATACCTATATTTGTAATACAATATTTGCTGTTCTCCTTTTGCCACTTTCTCAGTGTCCCATTCTCCCTGTAGCTCAAATCCGTCATCAGTTTCAATCCTATTTAATGTCCCGTCTTGAAACATTACTAATGTGACTGCTGTAGAATCCCTATATGTTATGTCATATTCCATTGTTTTTATTACAACTTTCTCCCATTCACTATTCTCCATTTTCTTTAGGATTGATTTCTTGTCTTCTTGTGGGGAACTTTGTGGGACACAAGAACTAAGCCCAAAAATGTAAAAGAGTATGCATGTCAGTATTAATGTCAAATGTTTCATAGTCTTTTCCTTTCTTTAAATTATTCTTAGCTTAATGCTCTACAAGCAACTTCTTCGTTTCCAAACCATAATCAAAATAACTCTCCAATTTGCCTATCGGCATTGCATCATATTTATCGCCCTCCTTAGTAATCAAAAAAATCTGATCACCTTTTTTAAATTTCTCTTCATTAATAGTCTCAAATAAATTGCCAGAACAACCATCTTCTGTGGAACATTCAACCAAAGTAACTAGTAGTTTATTGTCTTCTGTTATCTTTGCTCTGATTTTCCCGTGTAACCATCCTTGATCAGCAGAGAAACCTCCTCTTTCGTCTCTTTCACCCAACATTACCGATACATTTCCAACATAATTACCTTCGCTACCTTTCTCTATGTGCAAAATTGTATTAACCGAGCAGACTCTAACTATCTCTCCTTCGATTTCATAATTACCCTGCCATATATCTAAGACATCATCGGAAGCATCATAGGAACTATCTTCTGTGTTTTCGACCATCGAAATTGATTGTTCTATATTTTCACTTTTCAGCCATGTGTCTTCATTGGGACTAATTATTGAAAAGACAATAGCATAAACGATTGGTATGATAAAGCTTATGATTGTTATAATTCCTACATATCTCATAACAGACAAATGGATTTTTGAGGAATTGTCAAGTGATTCCTGCGAATCCGTATTAAACGCTATCTTCACTTGTTTAATTAGACAGAAACTTTTAACTATAGGGTAAACAAACAAAACAGCTGTGAATATGTATACCATACCAATAATTCTCATAAGTGCTCCATTATTTTGTAACACTAATACTATGAAAATTCCACTAACAGCTATTAAC
>JAEEGH010008340.1_pt1 | contig 24539 bp, 18 predicted proteins | sample 9134181 | NCBI WGS metagenome assembly JAEEGH01 (sample SAMN16246544, study PRJNA631951) | gut metagenome | biome: gut microbiome; feature: rumen; material: DP-attached | host: Bos | place: Iran: Karaj | collected 2018-10
TTCTCGATAATCAAATGATTTTTCAAATATGGATTGGCTTCGCCTATCCCTCGTGATCCCGTTGGGATTCAAACCCAAGACCTTCAGAACCGGAATCTGACGCTCTATTCAGCTAAGCTACGGGACCAATGCTTATTTGCGAGTGCAAAGGTACGAAAAAGAAGTGAAATGTGAGAAGTGAAAAGTGAAAAGTTTGAAGAATTAAATTCTTTTAAGCTTTTAGCCGAGTATGCAAATAGATAGCAAATATCAATTATTTCTGTCATTTTGCAAAAATAGTTAGCGTTTTTGTTTGCAAATTAATATTTATTATGTACCTTTGCGCGAAAAATTGAAAATAAAGATATGAGTCAACTGATTAAACCCGTTGGATATGAAGCTCTGCTCGACATGAAACAGACAGAGCAGGGTATTAAACTGATTAAGGAGTTTTTCCAGCAAAACCTGAGCACCGAACTGCGTCTGCGTCGCGTGACGGCCCCCCTGTTTGTGTTGCAGGGCTTAGGTATCAACGACGACCTGAACGGTGTGGAGCGTGCTGTTACCTTCCCCATCAAGGATCTGGGCGATGCACGTGCTGAGGTGGTACATTCGCTGGCAAAATGGAAGCGTCTGAGTTTGGCAGAATACCAGATTGAGCCTGGCTATGGCATTTATACAGATATGAACGCGATACGCGCGGACGAGGAGTTGGACAACCTGCATTCGTTGTATGTGGACCAGTGGGACTGGGAAGCTGTGATAACGAAGGAACAGCGTACCATTGCTCATCTGAAGAATGTGGTGGAGCGCATCTATGCTGCCATCCGCAGGACGGAATACCTGACTTGCGAGACTTATCCGCAGATTAAGCCCTTCCTGCCTGAGAAGATTCACTTCGTACATGCCGAAGAACTGCTTCAGATGTATCCTGAGAAGACGCCGAAAGAGCGCGAGGATACTATCTGCAAGAAATATGGTGCCGTATTTATAATAGGTATTGGCGGTAAACTGTCGAATGGCGAGAAGCACGACGGACGTGCACCAGACTATGACGACTGGAGTACGATGGGTGAGAACGGACAGGCTGGTTTGAACGGCGATATCCTGATTTGGTATCCTGTGTTGGGTCGTTCGTTCGAATTGTCGTCTATGGGTATCCGCGTAGATAAGGAAAGCCTGCTGCGCCAGTTGCAGATAGAAGGCAAGGAAGAACGTGAGAAATTGTATTTCCACCAGAAACTGCTGAACGACCAGTTGCCGCTGTCAATTGGTGGTGGTATCGGACAGAGCCGTCTGTGTATGGTGCTATTGCATAAAGGACATATTGGCGAGATTCAAGCCTCTATATGGCCCGAAGAGATGCGGGCGGAATGCAAGAAAATGGGTATGCCATTGATTTGATTTAGTGCTTTGCGCTAAATCAAAGTGAATAGTGAATAGTGAAAAGTGAATAGTGAAAAGTTGGCTACGCCAATTCAAGACTTAGGATGTCCCTCAATTTACCGATTGAGGGATTTTCTTTTTCCATCAGCTCATATTGTTCGCGACGGGAGAGAATCTTCTCCTGCTCCTCATGTTCAGCAACACGAATAGATAGTGTTATCGATTTGTTGTGCAGATAGACCTGTAAGGTTTTGACAATACTGCCCTTAATCTCCTCTATCTGTTGCATGGCCAGCTGATTCTCGACCACCACTTCAACATGGGGGAAGTCGAGGATGGAAGGATTCATATTCTTCATACGCGTGGCGACACCACTGTATTTCTGTGGCATGCGGTTGCACATCGACATCCACTGCAGTTCAAGGTCTTGCTGTGAGAAGACAAGCTCCTCGTCCTTGGCAGCAGCGACATTGGGGTCATTGGCATTCAGGGTGCCGGGGATGATGCTCATCTTGCCCTTCTTCTCCTTGTTCAGCAGGTTGTTCCAAGAGAAGCCAACCCTGGACTTGAGTTGGGGACGAGAAGCAGAGTTATATGTGGTTGTGGGTTTGGGGTCGTTCGTATTACTTGTAGGACTGGTTTCCTCACTAGTAGGACTTGTTGAACTAAGTCTGCTAGAGACAGTTGGGGTTGATGCAACAGGCTCAACCGCAGCCACCTGTGGAGCTGCTTGCTTGGGCTGAGCCTGCTGTATCAGTTGCTTAAACAGGGATTTCAATCTTCTGGGCTGACGCCCCGCGCTTGGCCCCTCCTCGGGCTGGGTAATCTGTGCTATCTCTATAAGTGTGAGTTCTACCAACAGGCGCTTGTTGGACGACTGACGATAGTTGATGTCACACTGGTTCATGAATTGCAGGGCTTTATACAAGAAGGGGGTAGGGCATTTCTGTGCCTGTTCCTGATAGCGCTGACGTTGTTGGTCGCTCACTTCAAGCAGCGGTAGCGTCTGTGGATCCTTGGCCATCAGTACGTTACGCACGTGTTTGGCCAGTCCCTGCACCAGTAAGCCTGCATCGAAGCCTTTGTTGATAACGTTGTTGAGCAACACCATCACATCGGCCACCTTATTAATAATAGAAAGGTCGATAATCTGGAAGTAGTTCTCAGAGTCGAGCACGTTCAGGTCCTCAATAACTTTCTGGTAGGTAATGTTACCCTGGCAGAACGAGGCGGCCTGGTCGAAGATGGACAAGGCGTCGCGCATGCCACCATCAGCTTTCTCGGCAATCACAGCCAGTGCCTCTTCCTCGTAGGTAATGCCTTCCTTCTCAGCAACCGATTTCAGATGGTCGATAGTGTTGCGAACGGTCATGCGCTCGAAGTCGTAAATCTGACAGCGAGAAAGAATGGTGGGCAGAATCTTATGCTTCTCCGTCGTAGCCAGAATGAAGATGACATGTGCGGGTGGTTCTTCCAACGTCTTCAGGAAAGCGTTGAAAGCTGCTGTCGAAAGCATGTGAACCTCGTCGATAATAAAGACCTTGTACTTGCCTACCTGCGGTGGGATGCGCGTCTGCTCCATCAATGTCTTGATGTGCTCTACACTGTTGTTCGAGGCAGCATCGAGTTCGAAGATGTTGAACGAGCGCTGTTCGTTGAATGCCTGACAACTCTCACACTGTCCACAAGCCTCACCATCGGCAGTGGGCGACATACAGTTGATGGCCTTGGCAAAGATACGTGCACAGGTGGTCTTACCCACACCACGTGGTCCGCAGAAGAGGTAGGCATGTGCCAGTTTTCCGCTCTTCACAGCGTTCTTCAGGGTGGTGGTCAGCGCCTGTTGACCTACCACCGTGTCGAAGGTTGTAGGGCGATATTTGCGGGCCGAAACAATATATTCCATACTTTTTTTGAAAATTATGGTGCAAAGATACAAAATAATTGATAATTGACAACTGATAATTGATAATTATTTTGTAATTTTGTCGGCGAAAAGAAAGAAAAGTATGAAAAAGGTTAAATCGTTCCTGCTTCGCATCTATCATATCCCTGCCTTGAAGTATGTCGTGGTAGCCTTGATAGCTGTTATCCTTATTGGTTTTGTAGATGAGAACAGTGTGTGGAATCATCTGCGCAACCAGCAGCGTATCAGTGAATTGGAAGATGAGATAGATCAGTATACCGAACGCTACCATCAGGATCAGGAGAGAATTCGTACCCTTGATGGCAATCCTAAGGCTATTGAGAAGATAGCCCGTGAGCGTTATTTTATGAAAGCTGACGATGAGGATGTGTTCGTGTTGAGTGACGATGAGAAACCAGACCTGATGACACCTGATGAGACAGCTGAGTAACATTGAAACTTTTGTGATGCTGGCAGGAGGCCTGTTGATGGTAATAGGTTCAGGCGCCAGCCTTTTTCTTCAGTCGTGGGCAGCCTATGTGTTTGCCCCAGGTGCCTTGATGTTTGCCGCTATGCAAATGCGCCAAAGCTACGATGGTCCCAACCTCAATATTCGTCGTCTGCGCAGGATGATGCTGTTGAGCGACGCCCTGTTCCTGATTACTGCTCTGTTGATGTTTGCCAATCGTGGAAATTTCCTTGGCCTCCAGTATGTATCGTACGTCAAATATGTACACAACAACTGGATCGTGGTACTGCTTGTGGCAGCCATCTTGCAGCTCTATGCAAGTCATAGAATTAGCAACGAACTGGAAAAAGACGCAAAAAAACGCTAAATAATTGCACAATTGTTTTAAAATGCGCAAATATATTTTCATATTTCGATAGAAGGTTGTATTTTTGCCGAAGAAATATGAACGATATATTGTCTATGAACAAAATACTCTATACATTTGCTGTCATTGCAACCTTGACATCATGCGCCAGTTCTTGGCGTGTGGAGGGTTCAACGTCAGTGTCCGCACTCGATGGTAACAAACTCTATTTGAGAGCCATCAAGGCTGGTGAGGTTAAGAACCTTGACTCTTGCGACGTGGTGCATGGTGAGTTCCACTTTGCCGGACTGCTGGATACAGTACGTATGGCTAATCTTTATATGGACGACGAGAGCATCATGCCCGTTGTACTGGAAGAAGGTGATATTACGATTAAGATTGATAATGCCAGCCAAAGCGTGGGCGGTACACCGCTGAATGACAGCTTGTATCACTTTATCGACAAGCACAACCAGCTTTCCAATCGTATGACGGAACTGTCACATCGACAGAGTCAGATGCTGTTGGATGGTATTGATGAGGAAACCATCAATCAGCAATTGTCTGTAGAAGCCGCCCGGATAGCTCAGGAAGAGGATTCACTCGTTACCAATTTCATCGTCGAGAATTTCGACAATGTGCTGGGTCCTGGTGTGTTTATGATGATAACGAGTCAGTATCGTTATCCAGTGCTGACACCGCAGATTGAGGACATCATGTCGAAAGCTACCAAGCAGTTTAAGAACGACCCATACGTCCGAGAGTATTATCAGGTAGCACAGGAGAATGAGCAACGCATGAACGGACTGAGTGAGACGGCGGCTCCAGCAGCACCTGTTGACTCTATAGCGTCTCAGACGCCAGCCCCGTTGGTAAACATGCCTAAACCATGAGAATACTGATTAAGGGGGGACATATTGTCAACGAAGGCCGTACGCAGGAAGGCTATATAGTCATCGAAGACGGCAATATTATAGAGATTATCAAGCAGCAGCCCGTAGCATCGTTTGATGAAACAATCGATGCTGCGGGTTGTTATGTGTTGCCAGGTATTATTGACGACCACGTACACTTCCGTGAGCCGGGATTGACTGCTAAGGCGGATATCGACACAGAAAGCCGTGCAGCGGCAGCAGGCGGTGTGACGAGTTATTTCGACATGCCAAACTGCAATCCGCAGACGACTACGCTGGAAGCTTTGGAAGAGAAATATGCTTTGGCTCGTGAAAAAAGCCATGTGAACTACTCGTTCTTCTATGGGGCGACCAACGACAATGCCGATACATTTGCCAAACTGCCTGCTGACAGGATTCCGGGTGTCAAGTTGTTTATGGGTTCGTCAACGGGTAATATGTTGGTTGACAAGCAACAGGTTTTAGAACATATCTTCAAAACCTGCAGGTTGCCACTGATGGCACACTGTGAGGATACAGACATTATCAATCAGAATATGGCTGAGGTCAAGCAGGCTTGGGGAGACGATCCTCAGGTATCGCTTCATCCGTTGATTCGCAGCGAGGAAGCTTGTCTGGCATCATCACGTAAGGCTGTAGAACTGGCAAAGAAATATGGTACACGCCTGCATATTGCACATATCTCTACCGCTGAAGAGTTGGAACTCTTTACTGTGTGTCACGATCCCGCCGCGACAAGAATTACCGCTGAGGCTTGCGTGGGTCATCTCTATTTTACCCAACTCGATCATGAACGGCTGGGTGCAAAAATTAAAGTGAATCCAGCTATCAAGACACCCGTCGACCAGTTTATGTTGCGTGAGGCATTGACAGATGGACGTATCAGTGTCGTAGGTACTGACCATGCTCCCCATCTGCTTAGTCAGAAAGAAGGAGGCTGTGTCAAGGCTGCCTCAGGTATGCCGATGATTCAGTTCTCGCTGGTTACGATGCTGGAACTTGTTGACGAAGGCGTACTTACCATTCAGCGATTGGTGGAACTGATGTGCCATAATCCTGCCCGCCTGTTTGGTGTCCAGCAGCGTGGTTTCCTGCGTAAGGGTTATCGTGCTGATATCGTCATCGTACGTCCGAAGCGTTCTTGGACCGTTACCAAGGAATGCGTTTTGAGCAAGTGCAGTTGGAGCCCTTTGGAGGGACACACCTTCAATTGGCAAGTGGAACGTACCTTATGTAATGGTCATACCGTATATCACAATGGTCAAGTGGATAACACCTATATTGGAGAAGAAATAGCTTTTAGTCATTCATGATAGCCCGTTTTGCCATACCTTTCTTCCTGTTGATGGTACTCGTTGTGGTACCATTGGGCTTGGCGTTGTTGTTCAGGTACATTCTGCCACGCAAGGTGTGGCGACGTACGTCTATCGCGTGTACTATTATATTATGGGCACTGACGGGCTATGGTTTCCTGTTTGGTTTCCAACAGTTTGAGGTACGCCATGTTGAGTTTGCTTCTGCTGACTTGCCTGAGGCCTTTGATGGGTATCGCATCGTTCAGTTCAGCGATGCCCATGTAGGTTCTATGACGGGCAGTCGTCAGTGGATGCTCCAGCGAGCTATAGACAGTATCAATGCCCAACATGCTGATGCCATTGTTTTTACGGGCGATATGCAGAACATCTGGCCTGATGAGTTGCCTCGGCAGGCTTCCTATTTCCGCCAGTTGAAAGCAAAGGATGGTGTTTTTGCTGTGTTGGGTAATCACGACTATGCCGTCTATCAGGATTGTGATGAAACTGAGAAAACTACGAATTGTGGGAAGACTGTAAAGGCATTATGCGATATGGGTTTTGACCTTTTGCTGAATGAGCATCGTATTGTGCGCCGTGACTCGGACAGCATCGTTATTGCAGGTATGGAGAATTGGGGCACCAAGAAACGTATGCCTCGCAAGGGTGATGTCATTAAAACTCTTACTGGTATCACCATTAATCCTTCTCCTTTTATTGTTATGCTTCAGCACGATCCCAGTTGTTGGCGTGAAAAGATATTGCCTGAATGTAATGCCCAGCTAACATTGAGCGGACATACGCATGGTGGACAAATCTCTCTGTTTGGCTGGTCACCTGTAGCCATGAGTTATTCGGAGTGGGGCGGTATGACGTATGAGGGCGCTCGTGCCATCTTTGTCTCTACGGGATTAGGTGCGCTCATTCCCTTCCGTCTTGGACTTCCTGGCGAAATAGTAGTAATCACATTGAAAAAGAAATGAAGATATTTTACTGGATTTATCAAATCATTATTGCCTTTCCTGTTACCATCTTAATGACGATATGGACTGCTTTCCTCGTTGGTGTTGGCTGTGCCTTGGGCGATGGCCACTTCTGGGGTTACTATCCTGGTCGTTGGTGGGCTCGTGTTATTACGCGTGCATTTCTGCTGCCTGTTACTGTCGAAGGATGTGAACATCTTGAAGCCAACCAGTCGTATGTCTTTGTGGCCAACCATCAGGGTGCCTTCGACATTTTTCTGATATACGGTTTCTTAGGTCGTAACTTCAAGTGGATGATGAAGTACCAGTTGAAAAAGATACCTTTTGTGGGTTACGCCTGTGCCAAGTCCCATCAGATATTCGTTGACAAGCGTGGCCCCAGCAAGGTACGCGCTACTTATGAGACTGCACGACATATCCTTCAAACAGGTAATTGCTCAGTTGTCGTATTCCCAGAGGGAGCGCGCTCGTTTACCGGTCATATGGGTGTATTTAAGAAGGGAGCCTTCGCCTTGGCTGATGAATTGCAGTTGCCTGTGGTGCCACTGACAATCAATGGTTCGTTTAATGTGATGCCTCGCACTAAAGACTGGCATTTTGCCACATGGCATCCTCTGAAACTAACTATTCATCAGCCTATTTATCCCGTAGGGCAGGGCAGTGACAATATCCAAGCCACAATGAATCAGGCCTACGACAGCGTTATGTCAGCCTTAGTGCCTGAATACCAAGGTTATATAGAGAATCCCGATCAGTAGTTAATCGGTAAGTGCATCAAGCCAGCAAAGGAATGCCACAAGCGAGGCGTTCCAGTTGATGGCAATCTCGTTAGAAGCGTACGACTCTGCGTCGTCTATGTACGATTCATCGGGCACGTTGGAAGGATAAGTGGCTTTCATGTTTTGTTTGTCCTGTTGTCCAGGATTCGGACCACCAACCAACATACCAGGGAATGGAGCCTCTACATTGTCGGCAGCCGATGGACGATGGTGTGGATGCATAGGACTCTGATCGCCAAAGCCTGTCACATAGCAGTACCCAGTGGCATTACGCCCAAATAGGTAGTCAGCATTCTGCAAAGCATAACGGCGATAGTTCTTGGTGCTAGTCATCTTGTCGGCATAGAGCAATGCCAAAGCCTGACAACAGCAGTTCTCAGCCAGACAGCCCCATCCGAAATCGCGTGCCTTGTTACCGTAGGGCGACTGGAAACTTGATGTGGCAACCTCCTTCACTGTTTCTTCGCAATAAGCTATTAGCTGAGCCTGCATGTCGGCACTCAGTTCGCTATTGCATGCCAGCCATTCAAAAGCACCGAGTGATGCCACATTTCCCCATGTTGGGAGAGTGAACTGCTTGGGTTGATACTGACGGGCATCGTTAAGATATTGCTTATTACCAGTCAGACGATAAAGGGCTGAGGCTGCCCAGAAGAATTCATCGTTGGCACTTCTGTCGCCGTATTCGCCAGTAGTCACTGCAGGATCCTTCAGTTGGCGCTGCATATAGAAAACCCTGGGATTGGCCTTTGCCCATTGATAGGCACGCTCGGCCATAGCAGCAGCCTGCGCAGCAAAACCAGGATAGTCTTGCTGATAAGGTTCAAAGAGTCGGGCTGCATCAGCCATTACGGCAGCAAAGTCCAGTGTGGCAGTAACGCTCTTGGCTACAACATAGCGCGTCTGCTTGCAATCGGTAGGCATGACGAAACCCTCAAAGTTGGGAGTTGTCAGCTTATGGTAAACACCACCGTCGTAGGGATCCTGCATAGTCATCAGCCAGCGCAAGTTGAACATCATCTCGTCCAGAAAATCAGGGATTGCGTTACGACTCTCAGGAATATTGGTGTTCAGCTTGGTAAAATAGTCGCGCTGTTGCTCGTAGGCTGCAAACATCAGTCCGATGCTGAATGCTGAGTTGACGACGTACTTGTTGTAGTCGCCAGCATCATACCAACCATAAGGCGAATTGATAACCGTTCCTGCAGGACGCAGTGGTGATGCTGCTGAGGGGTGTACGAGTACGTGCGTATCAGGATGACCCAGTGGACGATTATAGGCACCACCCAGATTGATGGCAATACCCGAACGAACCAGGTAGAACAGACGAAGTGATGATGTGGCAATGTCGTGATAGGGCTGGTTGCTAACGTGCAGCACGCACGACTCGTCGCCAAGTGCCACACGATAGTCTCCCGTAGCCGACAAATTGCCTAAATCCACTACATAGCGCGTCTTGTTTGACAGCGGCGATATGGCACGTCGTACATTCTTGGCTTTCACAACCTTGCCCTCTGGTGTCGTAATGCGTATCTTGTTGCCAGGATTTGCACCCTCTACAACGATGACTTTCTCTTGATTTGGAGAACACCCCACCTGATTACGGCGCAACACCACATTGTCTTTTGCCTGGACATTCAAACCAGTAAACAGACAAGCCAGAACTACTGGTAACATCTTAGGATATTTGCGCGTCCAACCATCCCAGCGCAGACGCATAACACCGAAGAAGGCTTCGCCGAAAATACCGCCAGACATTTTCGAGACACCCTCACGACGATTGACGAAGATAACGGGTACCTCTTTAATTTTAAAGCCAATTTTATAGGCAGTAAATTTCATTTCAATCTGGAAGCCATAGCCCTTGAAACGAATCTTATCAAGTTCTATGGTCTGTAGCACACGACGCTTGTAGCACTTGAAACCAGCAGTTGTGTCGTGAACCTTGAAACCTGTAACGATACGCACATACTTTGATGCGAAGTATGACATCAGTACACGTCCGATAGGCCAGTTGACGACGTTCACGCCACTGACATAGCGTGAACCGATAGCCACGTCGTAGCCCTCGTCAGCACATGCTGCGTAGAGGCGAGGCAAGTCGTTGGGGTCATGACTGAAGTCAGCATCCATCTCGAAGATATAGCCGTAGTCACGCTCCAAAGCCCATTTGAAGCCAGTGATGTAAGCTGTGCCCAAGCCCAGTTTGCCACTACGTTCGAGGATGAAAAGACGATCCGAGAATTCCTCTTGTGCCATCATGCCTTTGACAATAGCTGCAGTGCCATCGGGGGAGCCATCATCGATGACCAAGATATGAAAACACTTCTCCAGTCCAAAGACGGCGCGGATTATCTTCTCGATATTCTCTTTTTCGTTATACGTAGGTATGATAACGATACTATCACTTATGTGTGCCATAATGATTAATATTTTTCTATTTTGATGCAAAGGTAATAAAAAGTTTAGAGTTTAGGGTTTAGAGTTTAATTTTTTTAGTAATTTTGCACACGAATTGATATGAAGATTCAAGATTTGCTGAAAATATATGCCAAGTCAGCTCCCGTGAGTGCTTTGGCAGATGTGGTGGGGAAAAAATCGGTAAAGACTATTTTCCTCGAGGGGCTCATGTGCTCATCGGCTCCGATGGTGTTTGGAAGCTTAGCGTCGAGAACAAAACTTACGACCACAGTATTTATCCTTCAGGATTCTGAGGAAGCAGGCTATTTCTATCATGATTTGGTGCAATTGCTGGATGACAAGCAGGTGCTGTTTTTCCCCTCAAGCTATCGTCGGGCCATCAAGTATGCCCAACGCGATGCTGCCAACGAGATCTTGCGTACTGAAGTGCTGTCGAAACTGTCAGCGATAACCCTTCCGCTTCTGATTGTTACCTATCCTGAAGCCATTGCGGAACTGGTTATTTCAAAGAAACAGCTGGACGATCAGACGCTGGTGATGCATCAGGGTGACGTGTTGGACGTGGACACCACGCTGGAGAGTCTGCGCTCATTGGGATTCCATGAGGTTGACTACGTATATGAACCAGGTCAGTTTGCCCTTCGAGGCAGTATCCTCGACGTCTATAGTTATAGTTCTGAGTTCCCCTTCCGTATCGACCTGTTTGGTGATGATATTGACTCCATACGTACTTTTGAGGTTGAAACGCAGTTGTCGAAAGACAAGTGTGAGCAGGTGGAAATCGTACCGGAAATAGGTCTGATGGAGACGGAGAAGATTCCCTTCCTCTCGTTCCTTCCTGAATCGACGATGCTGGTGGCCAAGGACTTCCTGTATGTACGTGATGCTATAGACCGTACCTATCAGGAAGGTTTTTCGCAACAAGCACTGACAGAACGCTTGGAGGCTGCTACTGAAATGGAAGAGCAGGCCATCCGTATGGAGATGAAAAAGGAAATCCAATTGATAAGCGGACAAACCTTTACCCGTGATATGACTGGATTCCGACGTATTGAGATAGGCCATCGTCCTACAGGGATGCCTAATGCCACTATCGCTTTCCATATATCGCCACAACCGCAGTTCCATAAGAATTTCGAACTCCTGCAGCAGTCGTTGGAACAGTATCTGGCTGATGGCTATCGGCTCTGTATCCTTGCTGATAGTAAAAAGCAATTGGATCGTTTGAAGGATATCTTCGCTGAAAAAGGAACAGTACTTTTCGATTCCGTCGAGAAGACCCTCCATGAAGGCTTTGCTGACAACGACCAAAAGCTGTGCGTCTTTACCGACCACCAGATATTCGACCGTTTCCATAAATATAATCTGCGCTCAGACAAGGCACGTAGCGGTAAGGTGGCCTTGACGCTGAAAGAGATTCAGCAGTTTGAAGTGGGCGATTACGTGGTGCATATCGATCATGGCATTGGTAAATTTGGCGGTTTGGTGCGTATGCCCCAAGGTGACAGCTATCAGGAAATGATTAAGATTATGTACGAAGGTGGGGGAGCCATCTATGTCTCTATTCACTCGCTGTATAAGGTGTCGAAATACAAGGCTCAGGACAATGGAGAGCCACCTCGTATGTCGCATCTGGGTACGGGCCAGTGGGAACGCATGAAGGAGCGTACCAAACAAAAGCTGAAGGATATAGCCCGTGACCTCATCAAACTATATGCTACCCGTCGCCAACAGAAGGGCTTTGCATATTCGCCAGATTCGTTTATGCAACAGGAGTTGGAAGCTTCGTTCCTGTATGAAGATACCCCTGACCAGTTAAAGGCCACCAACGACGTAAAGGCTGATATGGAACAGGCACGTCCTATGGACCGACTGGTATGTGGCGATGTGGGATTCGGCAAGACGGAAGTGGCTGTACGCGCAGCGTTCAAGGCGGCCTGCGACTCGAAGCAGGTTGCTGTGCTGGTGCCCACAACGGTATTGGCCTATCAGCATTTCCAGACCTTTTCTTCACGATTGAAGGATTTGCCTGTGCGCGTAGAATACCTCTCGCGTGCCCGTTCCGCCAAACAAACGACAGCCATTCTGAAAGACTTGGCAGATGGTAAGATAGATATAATAATAGGTACGCATAAGCTGATTGGCAAGAGTGTGAAGTTCAAGGACCTTGGTTTGCTCATCATCGATGAGGAACAAAAGTTTGGCGTGTCAACAAAGGAGAAGCTGCGTCAGATGAAAACCAATGTCGATACGCTTACCATGAGTGCGACACCCATTCCGCGTACCCTGCAATTCTCGTTGGTGGGTGCCCGTGACCTGAGTATGATTCAGACACCGCCGCCCAATCGTTATCCTATTCAGACAGAGATACATACCTTTGGTGCGGAGATCATAGCCGATGCCATTAACTTCGAGATGTCGCGCAACGGACAGGTGTATTTCGTCAATCCGCGTATCAACGACCTGACGCGCATTAAGGAGATGATTGAGAAGTATGTGCCCGATGCCCGTATTGCTGTGGGACACGGACAGATGAAACCCGAGGAACTGGAGCAGATCATCTTTGACTTCCAGAACTACGATTACGACGTACTCCTCTCAACGACTATAGTCGAGAATGGTATTGATATTCCTAATGCCAACACCATCATTATCAATGGTGCCCATCGTTTCGGACTTAGCGACTTGCATCAGATGCGTGGTCGTGTGGGACGAGGCAATCGCAAGGCGTTTTGCTATCTGTTGGCGCCTCCTTTGGCTGATCTGCCTCAGGAGAGCCGCAGGCGTTTAGAAGCATTAGAGCAGTTCAGTGATTTGGGCAGTGGTATTCATATCGCTATGCAGGACCTTGACATTCGTGGTGCAGGTAATCTGTTGGGAGCCGAACAGAGCGGCTTCATCGCAGACCTGGGTTATGAAACCTACGTGAAGATTCTGCAGCAGGCTGTGGTGGAAATACGCAATGAGGAACCCACCCCCAACCCCTCCCGTGCGGGAGGGGAGGCTGATGACCCTCATGGTGATTATTCACAGAGTAGTATAAGGAAGAAGCATCTGAACTCCCCTCCATTGCAGGGAGAAGTAGGGGAGTGGGTCTCCGATTGTTCCCTTGAAAGTGACTTGGAGATGTACTTTCCTGATCAGTACGTTCCCAGCGATTCAGAGCGCATGTTGCTGTATCGTGAGTTGGATGGCTTGCAGACAGACGAACAGTTGGCTGCCTATCGCACCCGCTTGATAGACCGCTTTGGCAAAGTACCCCATGTGGGCGAGGAACTGATGCAGGTTGTGCCTTTGCGTCGCATTGGCAAGAGCTTGGGTTGTGAGAAAATCATCTTGAAACAAGACAAGATGACGATGTTCTTCGTTCAGAATCCCAACAGCCCCTTCTATCAGAGCGATGCCTTTGACCATATATTGCAGTTTGTGGCCACAAATCCCCGTCGTTGCCAATTCCGTGAGGTAAATGGTAAACGGTCTATGGTTATTTCTGATGTACCTTCCGTTGAAGAAGCTGTGAAATTGCTATCTCAGATTTAAGAATTCTGTCGTTTTGGCATTGTTTTATGTCAATATGACACAAAATACGCTTTGGCATTTTAGTTGCATATACATGTGTGAAAGCCGTAAGGCAATCGGAAAATAAACAACATGTATAACAATTAAAAATAGAAATTAGGAGGTAACAATTATGATGCCAACAATGAGAAGTAACAACTGGATTCCCGCTGTGTTCAACGATTTGTTCTACAACGATGTATTGCCCAAGAGCAACTGCACGGCTCCTGCCATCAATGTTAAGGAGAACGATAAGGAGTATGTCGTAGAACTGGCTGCTCCGGGTATGAAGAAGGAAGACTTCAATGTTCATATCAACGACGAGGGTAACCTGGTGGTAAAAATGGAGAGCAAGCAGGAAACCAAAGAGGAAGATAAGAATACGCGCTATTTGCGCCGCGAGTTCAGCTACTCTAAGTACGAACAGACGCTGATTCTTCCGGATGATGTGAAAAAGGAGGACATATCTGCTAAGGTCGATAATGGCGTGTTGACCGTAGAACTGCCCAAGATGGTAGAAGAGAAGGTGAAGTTGTCACGGCAGATAGAAATAGCATAAAATAAGAAGCCCGCTCATTTGAGCGGGCTTTATAATTATTGCTGATCGAGTGCTTTAAGATTCTCGGCAATCATTTCGTCGGTTACCGTGTAGTTCTGTAGGTCGCCCTTGATGAACGACTCGTATGACGGCATGTCGATGAGTCCGTGACCAGAGAGGTTGAAGAGGATGACTTTCTCCTCGCCAGACTCCTTGCACTTGTTGGCCTCGCGGATGGTGGCAGCGATAGCGTGACAACTCTCTGGAGCAGGGATGATACCCTCTGTACGTGCAAACAGCATACCAGCCTCGAAGGTTTCAAGCTGAGGAATGTCGACACCATGCATCAGACCATCCTTGATTAACTGGGAGATAATCATGCCTGCACCATGATAGCGCAGACCGCCAGCATGGATGTTAGAAGGCTTGAAGTTGTGGCCCAGCGTGTACATGGGCAATAGAGGTGTATAGCCAGCCTCGTCACCAAAGTCGTAGCGGAATTGTCCGCGTGTCAGCTTAGGACAGCTGTCTGGCTCTGCAGCAATGAACTCTGTGTTCTTGCCATCAAGCAGGTTGTGGCGCATGAAGGGGAAGGCAATACCGCCAAAGTTAGAACCACCACCAAAGCACCCGATGACGATGTCAGGATATTCGCCTGCCATCTGCATTTGTTTTTCAGCTTCCAAACCAATGATGGTCTGGTGTAGGCCTACGTGGTTCAGTACGGACCCCAGCGTGTATTTACAGTTGGGTGTGGTCGTAGCCAGTTCGACAGCCTCAGAGATGGCTGTTCCCAGCGAACCAGAGTGGGTTGGGTCCTTTGTCAGGATGTCCTTACCAGCACGGGTTGACATCGAAGGAGAACCCTCAACGACAGCACCGAAGGTGCGCATGATACTTGAGCGATAAGGCTTCTGCTGCATGGTAATCTTCACCTGATAGACTGCGCAGTCAAGACCGTAGATCTTAGCAGCATAGCTTAGGGCTGCACCCCACTGTCCAGCACCCGTCTCTGTGGTGACATTCTTGGTACCTTCCTGCTTGGCATAGTAGCACTGGGGCAGGGCAGAGTTAATCTTGTGTGAACCCAATGGATTGGTACTCTCATTCTTAAAATAGATGTGGGCAGGTGTGCCAAGAGCCTCTTCCAATGCGTAGGCGCGCACCAGCGGAGTAGAACGATAGTACTTGTACTTCTCGAGCACGTCCTCAGGGATGTCAATCCAACGATGTTCTGTGTCCAGCTCCTGCACACAGCACTCGCGAGGGAAGATGTGCGCCAAATCGTCGACACCCAAAGGCTGCTTGGTAGCAGGATGGATGGGAGGCATGGGCTTGTTGGGCATGTCTGCCTGGATGTTGTACCACTGTGTTGGAATCTCACTCTCCTGAAGGATGAATTTTTTCTGTTTTGCCATTGTTTTTTGTTGTTGGTGAATAATTACCGCCTGCAAAATTACGAAATAATTATCAATTATCCATTATCAATTATCAATTATTTTGTACCTTTGCACAAGTTTATGACAATAATAGCTGTTGTACTGGGATATTTTGCCCTGCTTTTTGCTTTTAGCAGGTGGACGGGGCGTCGAGCAACCAATGAGACATTCTATCGGGCTGACCGTCAGTCACCATGGTATATGGTGGCTTTTGGTATGGTTGGTGCGTCTATATCGGGCATCACGTTTGTTTCGGTGCCAGGTATGGTGTTGACGTCCCAGATGAATTATCTGCAAACCTGTATGGGATTTATTCTGGGCTATGTGGTGGTGGCTTTTGTCTTGCTGCCTCTCTATTATAAGCTGAACCTTACCTCTATCTATGCGTATCTGGGACAACGTTTGGGACAGCGCTCGCACAAGACGGGTTCGTGGTTTTTCCTGCTGTCGAAGATGACTGGTGCTGCTGTCCGTTTCTATGTGGTGTGTATTATTTTGCAGCGTTTCGTGTTTGAACCTTTGGGCGTTCCTTTTGCGCTGACAACGGTATTGCTGGTACTTTTGATATGGCTCTATACCCGTAAAGGTGGCATTAAGACGTTGGTGTGGACGGACTCGTTGCAGACACTTTGCCTGTTTACGGCACTCCTTATTATTATATATAAGGTGGCGGCAGACCTGAACCTGACTATGGGCGATGCCATCAGTGCTGTCAGCGGGCATGAACTGTCGCGTGTGTTTATTTGGGATGACTGGGTGTCTAAGCAAAATTTCTGGAAACAGTTCCTGAGTGGTGTGTTCATCGTGCTGGTTATGACGGGGGTTGATCAGGATATGATGCAGAAAAACCTGACTTGCAAGACGTTACGTGGAGCCCAGAAGGATATGTGCACTTATGGTGTGGCTTTCCTGCCTGCCAATCTGCTCTTCCTCTCGCTGGGTGTCCTGCTTGTGATGTGGTATCAACAGCATGGACTTACCCTTCCTGCCAGCGGCGACGAACTTCTGCCCGGTTACGTGGAACAGACGTCTTCCATCTTCCATCTGACATCTTGCCTCTTTGTTCTCGGAATTGTTGCAGCATCGTTCTCCAGTGCGGATTCTGCGCTGACATCGCTGACCACCATCTATTGTGTGGATATTCTGGGACAGAAGGATAATGAACAGTTGCGCAAACGTACTCATTTGGGGATGTGCGCTGTTTTTGTGCTGTTCATCTTGTTTTTCAAGGTGGTCAACTCAACCAGTTTGATTGATGCCATCTACATTATTTGTGGGTATACATACGGACCGCTGCTGGGTCTGTTTGCCTACGGTTTGCTGACCAAACGAGTGGTAAACGACCGGTTGGTGCCTTATATTGCGGTGGCATCGCCCTTGCTATGCTATGCCATAGATTATGGAGTGGGGCAGATGACGGGTTATCGTTTTGGTTACGAACTACTGATGCTCAATGGCCTGATAACTTTCGCGGGATTATATCTTAGCTCAAAAGGACAAGATGATTAGTTTTTTCCTCTCTCTCTCAAATTTGCAAAAAGATTAGTTTTCATCTCTCAAATCTGCAAAATACTCTTTAGGCTGCTTACCCATAATACGCTTGAAAGCTGTGGCAAAGTACTTGGCGTCGCGGAATCCGACACGATAGGCAATATCGCTGACACGTGTGTTGCGCTCGTTTTTTGCAATTTTGCAAGCTTCTTGGATTCTGATGTCACGGATGAAGTTGGATATACTCTTGCCCGTCAGGTCTCTAAGGCGTTTGTAGAGAGTGCTGACGCTGGTACCCATATCGGCAGCAAATGCCTCGCGGTCATAATCAGAATCGTTCAGGTTCTTATACACACATTGGTTTGCAAGCTCCAGAAACTCCCTGTCTTCAGGATTCATCGTGTCTGCCACCTCTTCGTCAACTGTCGTTTCTGTATGGATGCGCTGTCGGTTGGCAATCAGATTATCAATGCGCAACTGTAGGTCGCGAATCTTGAAAGGCTTGGTAATATAGCCGTCAGCACCCGCCAATAGAGCTTTATGCTGGTCGTCTTCAGTCGTTTTGGCCGTTAGCAGGATGATGGGCAGGTGGCTGTATATCTCGTTTTGCTTGATGTGATCGGTTAGTTGGTAGCCATCCATTTCAGGCATCATCACGTCAGATACGACAATGTCGAGCTTATTGGTTTGAATCAACTGCAGGGCCTCGTGACCATCACTGGCCGTCAGAACATGATAGCGATGTTGCAATAGCCGTTTCATCAGTTTCAGCAGTTCGATGTTGTCTTCCACAATCAATATGCGCGAGGCGTTGGCATCGGCAGTTGGGGCATTGTCTTCCGTTAGACTTTCGGCCTGTGGCAGGTCGGCAATACTTGACTCTGGAATATGTATCTGCATCTGGTGTTGCTCGTCAATCTGCGAGGGAGCGAAGGCATCTTTGTTGATAGGTATTTCAAGGGTAAAGGTGGTACCTTTCCCTTCTTCGCTTTCGCAAGTGATATGCCCACCTAACATTATAATAAGATCGCGCGTGAGCGCCAGTCCCAGTCCTGTGCCAAAGGTACGGCTATGACGATAGTCGCCATCATAGAAACGGGTAAACAGGTGCTTCATCTTTTCCTTGGGTATGCCTATGCCGGTATCGATAACCTGTATCCTGATACGGTCGAAACGTAAGTTTGTCGCTACGTTTAAGGTTACAGAACCGCCTTCAGGGGTATATTTGGCTGAATTCGACAAAAGATTAAAGATAATTTTGTCTGTTTTGTCAGTATCCAACCATCCCATCATACTTTCAGGTTTACAATTGATGGTAAAAGTCAGGTGTTTACGCACCATGAGTGGCTCCAGACTGCGTGCCGTCTCTTTGATATATTGCATCACATCGCCCTGACTTACCAGAATCTTCAATTCGCCTGCCTGTAATTTGCTTGTTTCCAGAATCTGTTGCAATAGGCGCACGCTACGCTGGATATTCAGGTCCATCAGGTCCAGATCATGTCGGCTGTCTGGGTGTTCGTCACGCAGTTTCTCTGCCGAAGCAGAGATAATGGTGAGAGGTGTTAACAGTTCATGGGTAATATTATTGAAGATGTAGTTCATTTGAAGCTGACTTTTAATACGCGTATTTCGTGCATATAGCCACCTGATAAGTGCAATAATGGCCATCATTATGCACACGGAAACTAGTATTATGAGGTTCAAATGTTCCATTTTTGAAGATTTCTACGGTGCGAAGTTACGTATTTTATTCCAAAAAACGATATTTTTTCATAAAAAAAAGACGCAAAAGGTATGTTTTTGGTTGAAAAATGTGTAAATTAGGTTGGAAAAACGTATAATTAACGATTTTCAAACCTTTTTTAATGTTATCTAAACCTCTTTTTTAATTTTATGTTTTATCTTTGCAATGTCTTAAAGAAATGAGCGCATTTCTGATTCTTTCACAAAGGGCATTGCCCTTTTCATTGGCTTTGAAGATTTTTAATGGTTAAGGTTTATGGTTGATTAATTTAGTTTTTAAGGAAAAGCCTCGCTGTGAAGCGGGGCTTTTCTGATTGTATGAGGTTCTTTAATTCCTAGGAAATCCTAGGAAATTCTAGGAAATCCTAGGATAACCTAGGAATTTAATAAGAAGCGTTCAGCTTCGATAGCGGCCTGACAACCTGTGCCTGCTGCGCTGATAGCTTGGCGGTAGGTGGGGTCAGCACAGTCGCCTGCAACGAAGACGCCGGGTAGCTTTGTGCGTGGCGTGCCTTCAATCTTCTTCAGATAGCCTGTCTCGTCCGTTTCAAGCCATTCCTTGAAAATGTCGGTGTTCGGCTTGTGGCCAATAGCCAGGAAGAAACCGTCAATCTGGATATCTACCAGTTGCTCGTCAGCCTCCCCCTTGCGTTTTACCAGATGTGCACCTTCTACACCATCTTCGCCAAAGAGACCAAGTGTGTTGTGCTCAAACAGAATTTCGATGTTCTCGCGTTCCATGACGCGCTGTTGCATCACTTTTGAGGCACGTAGGAAGGGTTTACGCACAATCATATACACTTTCTTGGCAAGTCCGCTCAGATAGAGTGCATCCTCGCAGGCTGTGTCGCCACCGCCAACAACGGCCACGGTCTTTTTGCGGTAGAAGAAACCATCGCAAGTGGCGCATGCGCTTACGCCCATACCATTGTACTTTTGCTCATCAGGCAGACCTAAGTACTTGGCTGAGGCACCTGTGGCGATGATCACGGTATCGGTTTCAATCTCACGTCCTGCATCATCCCATGCCTTGTAGGGGCGCTGGGCGAGGTCAACCTTCACGATTTCTCCATCGCGGATGTCCGTGCCGAAGCGTTCAGCCTGTTCGCGCAGGTCCATCATCATCTGGTTGCCGTCTACACCATGGGGATAGCCGGGGAAATTCTCAACTTCAGTGGTCTGTGTCAGCTGACCGCCAGGCTGCAAGCCACAATACTCAATAGGGCTGAGGTTGGCGCGGCTAGCATAAATAGCAGCGGTATACCCTGCGGGCCCGCTGCCAATAATCAAACATTTTGTATGTTCCATTCTAAAGCAGTTCTTTTATTTGTGCTTCAATGTTCTCAATTTTCTCCGTCGGTTCGAAACGTGCTACCACTTGTCCCTTCTTATTAATTAGGAATTTGGTAAAGTTCCACTTGATATCGCTCTTCTCCTTGTAGTCAGGGTCTGCTTTTGAGAGCATGTCTTCCAGAATGTGAGCAATAGGGTGCTCCATATCCCAGCCGGCAAAACCTTTCTGCTCCTGCAGGAATTTGTAAAGTGGCTCAGCATCGTCACCATTCACCTTGACCTTCTTGAAACGGGGGAATTCGGTGCCAAAGTTCAGCTTGCAAAACTCGTGGATAGACTCGTCAGTACCTGGAGCCTGCTGTCCGAACTGGTTGCAGGGGAAGTCGAGAATCTCGAAACCTTGGCCGTGATACTTCTTGTAAAGTGCTTCCAATTCGTCGTACTGTGGTGTGAAACCACACTTCGTAGCTGTGTTGACAATCAGCAATACCTCATTGGCATACTCTTTCAGTGATACATCTTTTCCTTTTCTGTCTTTGACAGAGAAATCATAAACTGTCTTCATTGTTTTTTAGTTATGTGTTATAATAAATATAATTCGTATCTTTACTAGTCAGCAAAGATACGAATTTTTTGTCTTTTTACCAAATGTTTTATGATTTTTTATTTAAACCAGTAGCTTGGAGCAATGGTCTTTTCAACTTTTGACTCAATATCGTCTGGCAGATTGCAGAAGAAATCAATGCCAGTGCGATCTTCTAAAACGTCAATACTAACGGCATAGTTCTTGCGAGTGTCGTTCGAACGGTCGGCGTTAATATGCTCTACCCAGTAGCCCATCGCCTGCCACTGGTTGCCTTTTTTGCTCAACAATGCCATAAAGAAGTATTTGGGAACAGGAATATGACTGGCGTTGACTTGGCTGCTTTGGTGGCTGTTGCGGTTTACATATTCTATGATGTTGGCTTTTTTATCAATAGTGCCGCCTTTGCAAACATATAGAGTGTCGGACTGATTGGCCCATGTGCGGACATCTTCTTCCATTTTTTCCCAAAGTCCGGCATTGAATTTGTTATACTGTGGCTGCATATTGGTAATATAGAACGTCTGATAGTTGCACTCTTCTGCCCTCAGACGGTCTGCAGAAGGGCAGATGTGGCCGTGGTCGTAGCCTGTATATTTGTATGGATCTTCTGAAAAACGGTAGGTGGCAGGCAGGTCTGCATCGTTAGGGTACTGGCAAGTGGCTGATAGTGTACCGTCATTATCTGCATAGTATCGCGACACATTGTATGAGCTATGGTAGTTGATGCTACTGTATAGCTGATAGCAGCTCCATCGTTGGGCATTAATGTCGTAATCCCATTCTACACTGTAGTTGACACCCGTGTCTTTCGTGTTCTTGTTTAATATGGACTTATGAACAACAACCACACTGCTGCCACCTTTCAGCTTCGGGAATTCATAACGATACTTTGCTTCAGCAGGTCCGGAAGTGTTCTTATTGCTATTGGTGTCGGCTCCTGACGAGCGTCCGCCCGAATTGATAATCTGGTCCTCATCATCACCACAGGATGAAAGGCTGAGGGCTGTTATAAGCAATAAGGATAGGAATTTGGTAGTCTTCATAAGCTATAGTTTTTGGTGTTATTGTTGTTGCTGAAAAAAGGCGCGACCACAAGGCATATGCAACTACCTTTGGACGCGCCTTAGATGTCTTTGTTCTCCGGCGTGAAATATATTATTTCTTCGCAGCCTTACCGTAGCGGCTCATGAACTTATCAACACGACCAGCGGTGTCGACGAGCTTGCTCTTACCAGTGTAGAAGGGGTGAGAAGTGCTCGAAATTTCAATCTTTACCACGGGGTAAGTTTCGCCTTCGAATTCCACGGTGTCATTTGTCTTTGCTGTAGACTTCGAAAGGAACATATCGCCGTTGGACATGTCCTTGAACACGACGGGGCGATAGTTTTCTGGATGAATACCTTTTTTCATTTTTCCTTGTTAATTTACTATGTTATTTACTATAAGTGCATAAAAGCGGGTGCAAAGGTACGAAAAATCGAGCAAAAAACCAAATAAAAATAGAATTTTTTTATTTTTTCGAGTGAAAGTACTTTTCTGCAATGCTTCACATAGCATCATGTTTGATAGTTGTAGAGTTATCTCTAATGGTAAGAAATGACAATCGCAGAATGAAGGGATTTCCTTTTAAAGTAAAAGAGGTTCTTCTTCATTTTAGTTGAAAGCTTATAATTATTTTTTAGTTATGTTTTGTATTTCAGTACCTGAAATGTATATTTCAAGTCCTGAAACGTATATTGCACGACCTGCAACATACATTGCAGGTCGTGCAATATAAAATTCTTTTCGTACAATAAACAAATTCTAAACAGTATCAACTAATTTGAAGAAGAACCGTAAAAGATGACTATGATATATATGTAGATTATTATATAATAAAAGAAGAACCACAGCATTTATGGAAATGCCGTGGCCCTTCTTTATAGGGTGAATGCAATAGTATTACTTAATGCTTAGAGATTCAATTTCCCATGTAGCTGCTTTCGAAGAGTCGCTGGTATAGCGGAAGGCTACGCGAACAGTTCCTGCGGGAAGTGTGGCCTTGCTCTCAATGAAATTCCAGCTGTTGCCCTCAGGCCATTTGTCAACACTAGCCTCTTTCCACTCGTCTGATTTAACATCACCACTGCCATTAGTTGTGGTGTACATAATCTTTACGTATTCGCTAGTTGCATAATTCAGTGCTTGTTTGAAGGTCATAGTACCGCCGTTAGCAAGATTGATAGTAGGACTTACCAACCAATTATCTGTCTCGTAGCGTTTCCCGCCAACGTAGGCTGAAGCCTTCATGCCATATTTGCTGTCGTAAGCCCAAACATAATCTAATCCTTCTGGTAAAGCCTTAACATTTGCTAATACCCATTCGCCTTGGCCGTTTGTCTTGAAGTCAACGTCCAGTGATGTGGCACCAGTGTCGCTTCCACTACCGGATGCCTTGGTAATAGAAATGATTTCATTAGGCTGGTTCATTTCAGGAATAGCCTCGCCGTTCTTCATGAACTTCTTCAACTTACCTTTGACAATCACTTCGTCACCTGCAGTCAAATCGGTAGCTGCAGTGAAGTCGGCACCACCGATGTTCTTTCCGCTGTAAATTTGCAGTTCTTTGTTTTCTGTACCCTCATCAGAAATGTAGTAGGTAATGCTCTTATACTTATCGTTGAACGATTGTACCTTTGAAATCTTACCTTTGACAAATGCTTCTGTTTCTGTCTCACCACTATCGTCCATAGCATTGATTGCTTCTAATGCCTTGGCTACAGTTATGGGAGCATCCTTTGTGCCAAGATCTGATGAAGGTGTGTCACCGCCACCGCCGGTAGTCTTGTCAATCGAAACAATTTGGCTGCTTTGGTTGATTTCCAAGGTAACAGCTCCAGTGTTAGCATTAACATATTTCTTCAACTCGCCAGTAACAACAACAGTCCAACCTGTTTCAAGATCAGTCTGTGCAGCAAAATCAGTACCATCTAAACCCTTGCCGCTGTAAACCTGCAGTGAATTATTTTCTGTACCGTCATCCGAAATATAGTAAGTAATGCTCTTATACTTATCGTTGAACGACTGTATTTTTGATATCTTACCCTTTACAAATGCAGGACTTACAGTACCATTGTCTTCCAAACCATTGATAATTTCAAGAGCTTTGGCCACAGTTAGAGGAGCTTCTTTAGTTCCGTAATCTCCCGTTGGGGTAGGTGTGTCGCCACCGCCGCCACCTTCGGTCTTGCCGTTCAGAGAGTAGAGGTAAGCGCCATTCTGTACGGTCTCGGGCGTAGTGCCCTTATAGTTCACGACCTTACCACAGATAATGACCTCGTCACCTTCCGTAATGGTAGCGTTACCCTCTTCCCATTTCTTGTTGCCTAAGAACAGACCACGATAGAAAGTGAAGGTATTGCCACCCTCTTTCG
>JAEEGH010008341.1_pt1 | contig 24537 bp, 13 predicted proteins | sample 9134181 | NCBI WGS metagenome assembly JAEEGH01 (sample SAMN16246544, study PRJNA631951) | gut metagenome | biome: gut microbiome; feature: rumen; material: DP-attached | host: Bos | place: Iran: Karaj | collected 2018-10
CAGACTGCGAGACAAAGATACATGCTTTTTCGCAGATGTCAAAAAATAAAGTCAAAAAAGCCAGCCTGCAATTTGAGCTATAGAACACCTGCTATCCAAATTCAGCCTGCAAAATGAGCTATACGCCCGTTTTCATAAGCTATAGACAGTAAAATTACTTTATGTTATAGCGAGAAAACGTCAGTTATGCTAACAAATTGAAGAGTCTAAAGCAGGCGTAATAAACGATTGCGGTTTAGACTTTTACTCAACATTTTCTAGACAGGGATACGTCTTACCATCAACTATATATTTACACTGATGTGCATCCATGTCATATACATACAAGCCCGATTTAATGTATTTTCTATAGGACTCATGCTCTTTCAGCCACCTGTCTGAAACAGACCACAATAAACCACTAAAAGTGACTATTTTTCCTTTTTCAGCACCTTGAACTGGCTCGGGGACCATCCCAAATGCAAAATAATAACGCGCATGGTTCTCGTCCTCTGCATACCATTTGGACAATTCTTCATCATAATGGAATGTACCTGTATAGTTTTCTATATCTTGAATATATTTACCAAACATAGGCTCCAACCGTCCACCATCATATTCTACTCTTTCGGAATCATCTTTATCTCCACATGAAGTAAAGAATGTAGGCACACCTAAAAGCATGAAACTGCAAATCAATAGCAAAAATATCTTATTCATAATAATTGATTTATTTTGTTATGGTAAAACATCTATAATCTTTTGTGAAGTTATGCTCTGAAGTAGGGGGGATTAATTCATATTCTGAATCACTCACTAATGGTTCCCGAGCATCGAAAACCCAGCCATTAAAGTAGCCATTATAATGACCATCCTCCCATCCCCAATTGATATGGTTTTGGCAAGTCTTATGGGTGTACATTTCTTGCTAGACCTCCCAAGTCTCGCCATCATACGTAGCCATTATTCGTGACCGAGCTTTAACATAATAGCATCCATCAATTACCCACTCATGCCCCTCATTGTAACAATTTACACCTCGCATTATTATTAACTCATTCCGAGAGAGAGCCGTTGCCATCGAATACATATCCCCATCCTCAAAGACTCCACTTGATAGTCTCTTCATATCTCTAATCCGTCCAACGGTGTAACCCAATGCAGAAAGAACACTCCTTATATCTTCAATTCTTGTTTCGGTTCCATTATCATAGTAAACACTATTTGACCTTTTTCCAAGTTCACGGGCAAGTCGGGCAATCTGCGAGTCGGCTTCATTACGAATACTAGATTTTGTGCTAACGTTTTTGCACATCTCCGTCCAATCCAAATCTGTTACATCTACGTCTCGTTCTGGATAAGTTAGAGTCAGTGAATTCGGGTACTTGAAATAACTCATTACTTGCGCAGCAGCCGTATTGGCACAACCAGAATATTCACCAGGGCAATGAAGTGCCATAATTTTTTTCTGTCCCCACTTAACATTAATCTTGGGACTCACCTTTTCATAGAAAAGGGTATCGCAGACAGGTTTGCACATCAAGGGATGTTCAGAGGCTCGCGTGGCTCCCGACTGAGATTCCGTAATTGGTGTCTGACTTTCATTCTCCACATAAAGGCGCGCCATCGTCATGAAACTATCGAAACCTGGGTTTCCCGTTGGCACAGCAGGGTCATAGTTTCCCGATTCAACGACAGCAAGCAGTCCATCGGTTTGCCTACATGCCGACACGACCGAGAAACCTTGATTGTCCTTGAAGTTGATGACGTACAGCAAAGTATCGTTGCCGACTTCATCATCTCCTGCACGAGTATTCCCTCGCGTGACAACCTTCACACCTTGCTCCAAATCCAGCGTTCGGGCAGGAACATCTGCACGCGTAGCCGTCTCATCATCTTGAAGCATGGAAATAGATTGTTGTGCTATCTCCAATACCTCAGCATAACTACGATGATTTACATTGAAAGCAGGAACACTGAGTTCCGTCTTTTCTACAGTTTCTTGCACAAACTGATCATTAGTGCAAGAAACCAATCCTAAAAGGATAAATAAAGAATAATATTGTTTCATAGATACAATGGTTCTAAGGTTTACCTTAGTAAATTATTCAACAAACTGGCAGGAAGCAATTGTTTACAATTTGGGGAGTGTTTTATTAGTCTATTATAGTACACTCGTAATGAATCTTTGTTCTCAAAATCGGGATTATCACTAAATTCCAGTTCCTGTCCACAAAAAATCTTGAATAGCATCCTTCTCTTAATTTTATAAGATACTTCTGAAGGCAAGACAGAAAGATAATTCTTAATAAAAACACTGGCATTAACGTCAGAATACATCCAACGAAACAAAAAATCATCAACACCCTCGCTAATGTCCTCTGTCAAGTCATCTCGATAACAATAGACCAATATAGATGCCAATAATATTGGATTATCAGGGACTGATTCACTATTATAAAAGATGGCTATACTATCCGACAATTCTTCTTCAGAAACACTATTTAACCGCTGAAATTCTGCAAAAAAACGCTGCTTCATAAGACTATCTGGCATCTCAGGGGATACCGAACTATTAAGACACAGTTCTTTTGGAAAAACGTCGTTGCTTTTCATCTGACAACCCAATGAAAAAAAAGCAATTACGAAAAACAGAATTAATCTTTTCATAATAATCAATGTTTACTTGTTTTTTTCTTCATCTAACTGTTGCATATAAGCATTCATCATTACCCAAGATTCACTACCTGAATAAACTATGGGATTAACAGCCTTATGGTAAACACACCCATTGTTAGGAGTTTCATACCGATCATAATAGACGTTTTCTTTGTCTTTTTTATAATCGACTGGAGTAACTAAATCATCTTCTAGTGTACAATTTTCAAATTCTTCATCAGAATACAACGACTCCAACAAATCTGTAATCTCTTTCAGTCTTACAATATCCTCTTCTGACATTCTGAAGCAACCTTCTGTATCTCTTAGTGTTTCATTCCTTAAATCCCCTGCATGCAAATGCATGTGCTGACGGCCATTATATTTATCAGTATCTTTGAAATGCATTGCCAACAAGACTTTTTTTCCATATGAACGCGTTGGATATCTTGTTGTTTCATCCCTCTTTAATCTTCCAGGCCCAGTAGTTCTCCACTCCAGCATTTGATAAGTTCCACACGGAGTATCAGATTTTGCTACTTTACGATTTCTTCCACCGATGCCACGTACTTTAACTATGGTTCTAAAATATAACTCTCCCGTTTTACTATACATATTTAGCACTGCATATGGGTGTTTTCCTCTATCTGAAGACGCAGAAACTTTTATGTACCATTTTCCCGTTGGATCTATTCTATTCACTGGATCTCCTCCACAATAGGAATAAGGACTAAGCCAAGTATACTTATGTGCCATTGGGTCTGGTCTATCAAACATAGGCACACCAGCGTCATACTGTCTTGCATGGAAGTCATACCAATCCAAGCCGAACTGTCTATCCAGTTCTTTTCCGCTGAACTTGAATTCGTTGCCGGCATTGAAGCTGGAAGGAGAGCTCAAATCTCCGATAACGCCACCGAAAGGATAATAGTGCGTCTGGTCAAAAACGCTGTTTCCTTCATACAGTTCGGCGCGGTTGTTTCCTTGATAATCCTGCACATAGAGCGAAAGGTAGAAAGCCTCATCCGCACTTTCGTAGAAATAATAACCGCCTGGCACCAATACCGTGTAGGGCAGTTTGTCATTACTGCGCACGAAGATAAGGTTTCCTCTGTAATAGCGGTCACGGCTCGAATACCGACCTGCCGACAACTTCGTGTTGTGAGTTGCCTTCAGGCGCGTTCCGTCTGCTGCATAGACATATTCAATATTGTTGCCGTCTTTCATAGTCACTTTCAAGGGGTTGCCCAACAGGTCGTAAGAAATCGACGTGATGCCCTTGTTCGAGTCCTTGGTCAATGCTCCGTTCTCGTTGTAACTGTATTCCTTACTTCCCGACACACCATCCACAAAGTCAAAGGCTCCTGAATAGGTCAGCTTGGTATCGGATTCATCCTCCACGCTGACACGCTGGTTGCCGTTGTACTCGACAGTGAGGTCATCAATGAGGCCATACGACTTGTCGTTCAACATACCATAGCGCTGCAAGGCAGTAATATTGCTGTTCGCATCATACTCAACCAATTCCGTGTAATGATTGTTACAGTTATAATCATTCAAGGCCGTTGGTATGAGTGTCACCGGTGCCTTTCCTCTCAACACATCGTCGAATCTCGGTTTAGGGAAAGACCTCTGCGCACTGACAGCCTTCTTTTCACTGTAAACGGCTTCCGTCAGTCGGTTCAGTTCGTCGTATGTATAGTCGTAGCGACGCGTCTTGCCCGAATCTGTCATCCTCCATGTCATCGCCGATATGCTGCCGTTGAACCTGTTGTTCAATGCTCCACTTTCACGATAGAGCTTCTGCTCGAATCCACATCCAGCGCTCATCCTGGTGAGCCACCCGTGCAGTTTGTCATACTCGTAGGTCATGTCGCCTCCTGTGCCCTTTCGGCTGTTGGAAATGACTTGTCCGAAGTCATCATATGTAAAACTCTGCAAGGTATCACCATTGACAGGATACCGTCCTGTCTTGATATCCAATATACTATATAACGTCGAACCCAGCAGTTTAGTATGCGGGATGTCATATTTATTTGTCGTTGAGGCATTAACGGTCGGAGAAAGATAATCGGTCTTCGCATCATAAGCATAGTATGTAACGCCATCTCCTGTCACATCACCGACAAAGTTATAGGATGTTGACGTCATGGTGACATTCTTGCCCAGACCGACATCCAATTTCTTTGCCAACCGACCATAACCGTCGTATGCCATAGCAGTCAACAACTCTTCTCCGTTGCTGGCTTTCTGCCATACTCCCGTCAACTGTCCGTGAGCGTTCGCCTTTGCCTGATAGGTCAATTGCGACATGACATCCGGTTTCGTCATGCTGGAATACTTGGAGTCGTTCAGAAAGTCGTAGTTGTCATAGAAGTTCACAATCTCATCATTCTGTATGTTCGTTCCTGTATTAGAAAGACCTTGCCTAACAAGTCTTCCCAATCCATCATATTCATATTTCCGATACTTTCCTTTCACTCGCAGTTCACCGTCTTGCATCTTGATAACGCGGCCTGCCTCATCGTACCAATACTTCACTGGCTGGCAGCCGGGAATGGTTTTCTGCGAAACGCGCCCCTCGCTGTCATACTTATAATGGAAAGCGTACTTTTCAACATTCGCATCTTTCTGATATTTAGGATGGAGCACCCAGACGAGTTGTCCTAAATCGTTATAGACATAGTAGGTTTCGATGGTCTCATCGCCATTGTAACGGCGTTCCAAGACAGTCAAGTCTCGGCAGTCCTTATAGACCACGACCTTCTGTCCATCCTCGTCCTCGGTTGTTGTGCTGCGCAAGTCACCCTTGTCATAGTAGCCATAGGTAAGCGCAGAATAATTGCCCGTAAGGTCATATTTCTTCACATCCTTGGTCCCGTTGAAGCCATACGAGATGTTGACACTCTTTCCCTTGGTATGCCAATCCTTGCCCGGACGGGTAGTCTTCACCACTCTGCCCAGCGCGTCATACTCTGTCTTGGCATATCCATAAGCATCATTGTACAGGCTGTTGGACTTCGATGCAAAGTCCTCAGCCATACCCCCATCGGGCGAGGTGGCACCGATGACGGGACTCCACACCTTGCTCTCCCTTCCGAAACTATCGTATTCTGTCAGGGCATAGGCAAACTTCTTCTGTGGATTAGCGGCATTGCTGGCCGTCAACGAAGGTCGTCCCAATCCATCGTAATACTGGATGGACAGCAACGAGTCCGTTCCCGCTGCATTCAGCAAGGTGCTTGCCTGTACATAGTTATAGCCCCCGTCCTGTACATGGTAAGAATAAGAGGCTGTACGTTGGTTTTCCTTGTTGCGGATGGTAGACAGACGCCCCAATCCGTCATATTCGTAATAGTTAGTCAATCCCAGTCCGTCTGTTATGCTCCTGATACGTTTGTCGTCACCATAGCGCACCACAGTAGTCTGGCTCTCAGCTACTTGATATGCCGGCGCGCCTCCTATCTGGACACATTCCAACGGATTGGCCAACGAGGTATAGGACGGCACTTTCGTGGTGTCTCCAGCCGTCACGATGGCCTGAATGAATGGGCCGTCCCAATAGAGATAGGAACAAGGCATTCCCTTCTGCTGCATTCTGGTAGGCAATCCGAGGTTGTTGAATTCCAGATACCTGACATGATTGGTTATGGAATCGTTGCCCAGAGTGTTGTACTTCACGCTTGGCTGTATCTTTCCATCTTTCAACATGTACCGGGTCTGTGCTGTTCCCTGACACACTTGGTTGTAACGCTGCACAGCACTGATGACAGGATAGAAATGGCTCGCCTTGAATTTCGGCTCCAGTTCGGATATGTTCCAGTTGGTTATCGGATTATTTGTTGCCGTCTGCTTTCCGAAATAGTCAAAAGCATAGATGTATTCTGTTTTGGTCTCCGTGGCATGGTCTGCTCCGTGCTTTCCAGTATTGGATTTCTGCGTCACGCTTCGGGTCAGTCGGCAACCATCATAGTCCACCTTATTGAACACCGTCGTACTGACCACAGAGTCCAAGCCATTGTTGTAGAACACCTTTTCTGTCTGACTTGCAACGTCATACTTCGGATAGTAAATCTTGTACACACCACCCACATGAAATTGATAGTAAGGAGCCGTACTGGATGTTCCTGCATGGAAGGTCTGCACATGGGATGCAAGAGTGTATTCATTTTTTGCAGAACTCATATCTCGATACACCGTCTGTTGTTCTTGCATCTTTTTACCATTCTTGTCTTTGACGGTCTTGGACAATAACCTGCCACGACAAAAACCTATTTCAGCATATCTATCAACAGGAGTCGGATTACTCTGGAAATAGCATTGGTATCTCTCATCCAAAGGTGTATTGCTGAAATTGGAATACTCATATACCGTACTGATGCCATCACAACGCTCTTCTACTCTGGTATATCCTACATGTGGTCCAAAGGAATTCTGGAGTGGAATAAGTGCATTCTCCGAATTATGTATGGCGTTCATAGACACATCTTTAGTATAATTCGTAGGATGCCACCATATTACCCAGTGTGGAATTTCAGACAATTCGCCAGAAGACCTTCCACCCTTTTCATAAAAGAATTCCCTCAAACTGGTACGGTGAGCATCCGTAGCATCGGCATACAGCGATATGCTCTTAATACGGAGTCCTCCAGTTATTTCATTCTGCTCGCAAGTATGAACACTCCAATCTCCAGTCATGATATCTCTGTAGCAGGCATAGTCATTCTGCTCAAACTCGAAAACAGCACGTCCGCCAGTAGGATACTGGATTTCAGACAGCGAACCGAATTGAGTCCGTTGGATGCTACATTTCCGTTCAAAGGATCGGTTTTTCAATTCTGTTACATCTTTTTTGGGAGTACATGCATATACTTCGTGCCCAGCAACATTAATTGTTAATGTATCCATAGGCTGCTCATTATATACCTTACCATTGGAATCTACCCAATAATGTGTTTCCTTATACGTTCCATAATACCCCCAAAAATCATATTCTGCCAACGAATAATCCTTGGGGAGCATGTTGTAATTGTTATACGTCAATGTATAGGTCTGTGCATTCTTTCCTTTGGAGTCTGTTTCCTTGACTTGAGTCAGGTGCATTCTCGGCGCCTTCTCATTGTATTCCAAAGTTATGGTTTTCGTCGGTTTGCCATATTCCTTCACTTCAATCTTGTTCAAGCATTTCAAGCCCGTGGCACTGAAAGGGTCGTATTCAATAACGCTTCTGTCATTATTGTACCTGTATTCGTCAAAGTTCTCATATCCATAGTGATCCCTGCTCAGGTAGAAATATCTCTTACCTGCATCTACAACTCCTACAATGGAGGCATAATCTTCTACAAAGAAACTCTGCTGAAAATTTCTGTCATTGATTTCTTTGGGCTTGTTCTTTTCAAAATAGCAGGAATCATACAATCTTGAATAAGCTGCAGCATTCGTCGAGAATGCTTTGCCCGATGTAAAATCAATTTGAGTTCCATCCAGCATCCTTATGGATTTCAAATGGGTCGGCAAACTGAATGAAAAGTTGTATTTATCTTTGTTATCGGATGAAAAAGACCACCCTGAATCAGGGGTACCCAAATGAAAGAATGTAGATTCATCTTTTGTCGTTCCATACAGCAGTTCCTTTGTCTTCCCATAGTTGGCATGGGTAACAAAATAGCCATGCTCGTACTGGAAGGAATAGAGTTCATTGTCGTTCCGGTCAACGATTTTTGTCAAATGCCAAGCACTGGCATGCCATGTGGTTACCTTGGTATTGTATGCCAAGCCATAAGAGGGGATGGAGTAGTCTATCGAAGACTTGTCGCCTCCGAATATATACTTTACGCCATTGTCATCAATCAAGGTAAATCCTTTTATAGTCTTTGACTGTTCCGTATAACAATCATTGCAATATTTTGAAAAAGGAAGAATGTAATTGCTCTTGTCATCTATGTCGAACACCACCTTAATGTTGTCTTCCGAATAGACTTTCCACTCTCCGTCATCGCCCAAGAAGAAACGACCACTCTTCCCGCAGAAGGAGAAATAGAAAACATCAGGCTCCGTATCCCCAGCCCAAAAATCCCAGTAATCGGTTTCCCCGTCAGGCTCAACCGTGAAACCGAAACTGGTCCAGTCATTCTCTAATTTCTTATATTTTCGCTGCATCCACGAGAGATATCTGGAAGCTATTCCTCTGTTATAGAAATGACCGAACTTACCAACTGGACCTGGATTTACATTCTTATTGAAGTCATACCACCATTCATCTGCCTGCCCGTTTTCAACGCGCGTGATGACACCGCCTGCCATCAGTGACCAGTTGTGACCTGTCCAACCCGGCAACTTGTTGAGAAGCTGTCCGCCTCCGTCATACGACAGTGACATCTGGAATGGAACGCCTAACTGTGAAGTGGAATACAAAGGAATTGAAATGTCGGCCTGTCCCGTATAATAGGACACAGGAATACATCCGTACTTACCCAAATCTGCTGCGGTCGGCGCTATGACATACTTGGCAGGTTCTTCCTCTATGACCTGAGCTTGGACACTATTAAGCGCCCCAAATATCATACCTGTGATTATCGATATATTTCTGAGTTTGTTTTTCATCTTGATTTACTGTAATTGATTGATGGTCGGTTTGTTTACTGATACACTTTTTCGGTCTGTTTCTCTTCGCCGCTCTCGATGTGGAGCAGCACGGCATTGCCGACAGGTTTGCGCGACAGGGTCAGGGTCTCCTGATGTTCGCCTGCCTCGACATTGTCTATTCGCTTGCTGCCCAGCACGTTGCCCATCACATCACAGGCAATGAAGGACAATGCGGCGGCGTCATCGGTCACGGTGTAGTCTATCGTGAGTGAACGGCCATCAGGCAACAGGGTGACTGCAATCTCGGCAAGGGCTGAAATGCCTCCTTCCTTGCCATTCTGAGTATCCCAGAGGGCGATTTGCTGACGGATGGAGTCATTCACCATGTCTTCGGCCAACTCCATCTGCATGTCGGGCAGGTAGAGATAGGTCACGCTGTCCAATGCCGTGACGGCAGTGTCGCCCTCCACCATCGACCAATGCACTGACTCCTGCACGGGATAGCGCCAACCCGTCATGTACCACTGGTATTTGTCTCGGCGATAGTGCAGTTGTGCCTGACCGCCATAGTCCTCTGTATAGTCGTCCATGAGGTGCAGACGCAGGACGTGGCGCAAGGTGTCGGTGCCATCCACCAGGATGCCCGTGCCGTCCGCCTTGGTGTAGCCGAAGCCCTTGACCGTCAGGTCGATACCCTCGTCCACCCCCTTGGCCAGGAACGTGCCGCCCAGGCTGTCGCCGTATGCAAATGGATAACGCAACACAGGTCGCTCTTCCTGACAGATGCGGTAGGTGCGACGCTGCTGTTCTCCCTTGTCCCAGAGGGTGTCGCCGTGCATCACATAGTGCACGATGCGGTCGGGCAGGAACACGGCGATGGTGTCTCCGTTCGAGGCTACCGACTCGCGGCGTTCCTCACTCTTCTTCGTCACCTGGCCCAGTCGCCACACCTGCTTGCTGCCCCCATCATCGGGACAGACATACTCCACCTGAACCTTGTCCAAGCGGTCACCCTGCCGCCATCCGTTGGACGGTAGCGTCAGTACTTGCGCCCATGCACACGAACCCGTGGCGGCGCTCAATAATAATAAAAGTCGTTTCATTGTAGAATGTTCATTCAAGTTTCGCAAGCATGGAACCTTGCTCACTTTTGGGGAGTTAATCGTAGTTAACGGAAGTTACCGCTGCGCTCATGTAGTTAACGGACGATTGAAAGTGAAAGTCTGAAGTTGAATAACCTCACCGTCGGTTAGCGCCAAAAGCTATTAGCGTGCGAAGCACTTTCAGCGTCTCGAAGAGCCCATTAGCTTTATAAATTAACTCCCTTATTGCGATTGAAAACTTGAGTTGTTTATACGTTGTTGATTCTCCGAAAGGTTTGTTGCCCAAAGAGAATGCGGTTTGCGTTGCAAGTCTATGTATTTTTATTCAAATGGCAATCAAAGAACAGCATTTTTTTCTTTCTAGCCCCCCCCCCCATTTTAACAAAAATTAACGTATAATGAGCGATTCACATAGCAAAAACATACTTTCTAGACAACAATATCAGGCATCATCCAATAAAGTTTTGAGATTCTTCGCCCGGGCTCCGGATGACAACAGACAGAAACGACATTCCCCCACCCCTGTCCCCACCTCGCGCTTTTGATAGGGTCAAATTTTGGTCTATATTTGGTCTAAATTCGGTGATTGATTTCGGTCGATTCAATCGAACGCCAATAGTTACCCAATCGATACCCAATCGATACCCGAACATTACCGCGAGGTAGTGTCAAAGGTGGGTCAGGACAAGAAGGAAATCGGTACTGCGCTTTCAACGCGTTCCTATATCACCAAAAATGATTGAGTTCAATGGAGTTACAAGATGGAGTTGCATCGCTCTCGCGACCACTGAAAATTGAGTTAGAATTAAGTTCAATTGATGGGTAAGCACCGAACAACAGGAGATTCAATCTACTGAAAATTGATTCGACCTATACGGTTAAAAGAACAACGCAAAATAATTATTATTTTTGAACACGAAAAAAGCTAAAAATGCGAAATTCATCAGTTGAAAAGTGAAAATTGAAAAATCCAGCTCCCTGCAGTCTTGAGCGCCAAAGGACATTAGCGCGCGAAGCACTTTTAGCGGCACAAAGTGCCCATTAGCTTTACTTTCGCCTCCTGATGAATGGCAGAAAAAACAAAGGGGAGCAAGCCGGAACTTGCTCCCCCCCCTGATAGGTGTTATTGATTGAATCAGCGATTATAGACGACGCGACCCTGACGGATGACGAGGCCTCGTTGAGTGTCGGTGCGGCGACCCGAAAGGTCATGGCTAACGCCTTGTGCGTCAGTGGTCTGTGCGAGTTGCTCGATGCCGGTGCTCTCGCCCGACACGGCGACGTTGTAACGGCGCGTGAAGGTGGAGCCTTCGCTATCGGTCACGGTGAGCAACAGCGTCACCACCTCCGAGGCCGAGCCGCCACGGACGGTGAGTTTTGAACCGTTGACGGAGGCGGTCACGCTTGCGCCGTCGGGCACGCTGACGCTATATGACGGACTCTTGGTGAAGCCGGCAAAGTATTGAGCCACATCGACTTCGGCCTGACCTCCTGCCGTGAGCACAGAGTAAGGATGCGACATGAACTCGAGGTAATCCTCCAACAGCGTCCAGCCATCCTGATCGGGGTCGTCGTTGTGATTGGCAACACTCGGATTGGTGCCGACGATGGACTCGAACCACGTCGGGATGCCGTCCTGGTCAGGGTCAAAGTCGGCAGGGCGATGTTCCTCGGGATAGTCCTCGAAGCCACCGCAGTCGGCCTCGTTGTCAATCTCACCCTTGATGCCCGACTTACTGCCCACGTAGGTGTAAGTGCCGTTGACCGTCTCGCGGACAATGCGTTTGTGGTGATCGTCCTGGCAGGGCATGTAGGCGCCGGAATAACTGTTGACAATCTTGAAGGCATCCTTGGCCGTGTGGATGGTGGCATAGGAGGGGAAGAGGGGTTCGGTGACCACATACGGATAGGAGGTCGGGACGTTACCTGTCGCATTGTAGGTATTGCCCTTGGCATCCTGCGTCAGGGAATGGTCCTTGTTCTCGCGGATGTTGCCATGAATGTAGGCCTGATCCTTGCCGGCAGGGTTGATGGCATCCTCGAAGTCCTGCGTGAAGAGCACGGTCTTGCGAGTGTCGGGACCCATCTTGTAGTAGTTGCCGACGAAGTTGACGGCGTGGCAGTTGCCATCGGTAGTGCGGTTGTGCCAATTGTAAACCACGTTGTTGAAGATGTCGAGTCCGCCGATCGGGATATTGTTGGCATCCATGCCGCCGCCCATGCTCCAGTTACGACCTTCGCAGTTGGCGAGGAGGTTGTGGTGCCAAGAACCGATGCGGCCATCAATGGTGGCAGCATAACCGTGGTTGGTGCCGTCGGAGTAGTTCTTGTGACCCGTGATGCCCAACGCCTCGGCAATCATGCTGTATTGGAACGAGATATTCTGTGCGCCACGACCCGAAACGGTCTCGTCGGTGCCCCAGGCAGCGGTACAGTGATCGACAATCGAGTGGTCGGCACCCGACATACCCATCGCGTTGCCGGTGTTCTCACCATAGACACCCAATCCGCGCTTGAAACGCATGTGGCGGCAGATGACGTCGGAACCGATATTGATGTTGGACGCCTTGATACAGATGCCCTTGCCGGGTGCCGTCTGGGCAGCGATGGTGGCATAAGGTTGAACGAAATAGGCCGTAAAGCCGAGGTCAATCACGCCCGACACGTCAAAGACGATGGTGCGTGGCCCCTGCATATCGACCAAGCCATAGACCAACGAACCGGGTTCGTGGTCGTTGTTGAGGTTGGTGACGTGATAAACCACGCCGCCACGACCGCCACGGGCAAATCGACCATAACCCTCAGCCTCGGGGAAAGCCAACTGCCGGGGTTGGAACGACCAGACGTTGCCCTTATAGACACGGCCATCCTTGTCCTCCTCATCGACGCGCCAATAGTATTTGTTCCACGACTGGAGCCCCTGGACGGTGTATTGGGTCTCGGTGCCGGTATAGACATAGTCGGCGGAGGCATCGACGGCATCGTAGTCGGTGCCGATGACCAGTTTGTGCTTGACTGCCACGGTGGCTGGTGCCCACTGGAGGGTAAAACTACCGCCATCGGCATCCACGTGGAAATCCTTGTGATTGGGGATAGGGTCCATGGCAATGACTGGAGAACGGTCGATGAGCAAGCCGTTGAGCATCATGTTGGTGGTCTGATACTCCTTGCCGGCCTCGACGATAGTGCTATAGACCAAGCGGACATCCTTGCCCTCGGAGACTTCAAACTCGACGTACGAGAAGGGGGCATCGGCCATCTTGAGGTCGGTGACGGTGCTCTTGACGTTGGCGAACTTCACGTCGGTCTGGACCACTTGGTCGCCCAAAGCCACTTGGATATTGGGCATCGTGCCCGTCTGCGGGTCTTTCCATACATGATAGGCTGCGACGGAGTGAGGACCATCGGACAAACCGCTGATAACCACCTCGATGGCGGTCGAAGTGTTGGTGGACGTCGGGGTATTGCCATCGGACGTACCGATGAAGGCGACCACGCCATCGCCCATGAGGCGCAGACCCGTCTGACCATTCTTGCCCGCGGTGCAGGTGTTCTTGTGCCACTGTGAACGGAGTACGGTGGCATTGCCCGCAGCCGAGACGGTGACGGTCAAGCCGTTGTCGAGGGTCTTGGACTCGGTGGCCTTCTGCTCGACCGCCCACGGCACATAGTCGGGCTCGCTGACCTCGGCATCGGAACGGTTGGCGAAATTGAAGTCAATACTCTGAGCACTCAACGCCGCGAGGACGTCGGCCAGGACAAAAGTAAGGAAAGTCTTTTTCATCGATAAAAAAAAGAGTATAAAGGTTATCTTGTGTTTTCAAAGTTGTGAAGGGAATTACCTCACCAGCGCAGCGACCTAAAGACCTTACCAGCGCAGCAACCTTACAACCTGTCCTTAAAATACGCTTTAGTGGCCTCCTCACTATCGAGGAGTGCCACCAGCATAAACTAACATATAAATAGAGAGAAAGGCAGTATTGCTGGTGCAAAGATACGGCCATTTTCAAGAAACCGCAATAGAACATTCCCCGAGGGGCTTTTATTGAAAAGAATTTACACCTTTTTGAAAAAAAAGTATACTAATTTTTCTCCCTGAAACTAATTATTACAATCCCAAGATAGATTTTTATACCATGTTATTCCTGCAAAAGTAAGTGTAACATTTGCAAAAGTCGCCCCCCTTCAAAAGGAACTCGTCATGCTCCCCCTTTCAATCAGTTTTGTACAAAATGAAAGCAGAGAAGAAAGGTCGGGAAACCCGTTCTTCTCTGCTAAAAGTCTTATCAACGATGGGGAAAAATCTTCTCAACCCACTTGTTGTATATACCTCTTCCCCCATTAAGGGGGGATTGAGGAGGGTCTTTTTTTAGAACACCTTCTCGAAGATAGTCTGGGTGGCGCCGCTATTGTCTTGGACGTAGGCACCTGCCTGCTTGCCGGAAGTGGCGAGGAAAGTCTTGTCGGTGAGGAAGCGCGACATGATTTGGTCATACTCCTCGGCCGAAGCGATAGGAAATCCGCCCTTGGCATCGATGAGACCGAGCGCCTCGCGGAAGGCCTGATGGTTCGGACCGAAGATGACGGGAATGCCATAGACGGCTGCCTCCAACGTATTGTGAATACCGACTCCGAAACCGCCGCCGATGTAAGCGACCTGTCCGTAACGGTAGATGCCAGAGAGGAAACCGATGGCATCGATGATGAGGCAATCGACCAACTCGTCGGTAGGGAGCGTACCCTCGGCCAGTTCGCCCGACTCCCAACGGCGCTTCAGTTCGGAGTAACGCAGATACGGGCGCTTCAACTTACTGATAATCTGTTGGACATGCTCCTCGTGAATCTCGTGGGGAGCAATGATCAACTTCATCTCGGGATGGACATTGAAGTGGGCCAACAGGACATCCTCATCCTTCGGCCACGACGAACCTGCCACGAGGACGAAGTTACCACCGCCAACAAACTGCTCCGCCCAAGGGAAATGCTTGGCTTGCTGCTGGATGGCAATGACGCGGTCGAAACGGGTGTCGCCACAGATGGTTACATTGTCGATACCGATACCGTGCAGTAAGTTGCGCGACTCCTCATCTTGCACAAAGAGGTGGGTGAAGCACTTGAGCACGGGACGGAACATCGCGCCATACCACTTGAAGAAGGCCTGGCGCGGACGGAAGATGCCCGACACCAGATAGGCCGGTACGTTACGACGCTTCAACTCCTGCAAGAGGTTGCCCCAGAACTCGTACTTAACAATGATGGCACAGTCGGGATGAACCAAATCCAGGAACTTGCGGCACTGGGCGGGAGTATCGTAAGGCAGATAGCAAATGACATCTGCCCCCTTATAGTTCTTGCGCACCTCGTATCCCGAAGGACTGAAGAAGGTCTGCACGATACTGTACTGCGGATAATATTGGTGCAACGCTTCGACCAACGGACGACCCTGTTCGAACTCGCCCAAACTGGCAGCATGGAACCAGATAATGCGCTCACCCTGAAGGGGTTTCATCTGCTCTGCCAACCGCTTGGCCCAATCCTTGCGCCCCTCCTGCATCTGCTTGGCCTTTCGATGTCCGAAGGCCGATGCCAAGGCAATGCCGGCAAAATATGCGCGCGTACCTATATTGTAAAGAAAATTCATCTTAATTATTGAAAGGAGTTAATGGAAGTTATTGGGAGTTATCGCTGCGCTCATGGAGTTAACGGACGTTACAACCATAGGTCTAAAGGGATTCCGACAACTAAAGCATTCGTCTGTTAACTCCCTGTAACTCCCGTTAACTACATGAAATTAACTCCATTATCGCAATTGCGAAAGTTGAGCTTTATTTCAACACCTCTACCGCCTTTCTTGCTCGACGGAGAGACTCCTCCTTACCCAACTGGTCGGTGATAGCAAAGATCTGAGGACCACGCGCCTCGCCAACCAAGGTGACACGGAAAGCATTCATAACTGCGCCAGTCTTGTACTCCTTGCTGGCAATCCACTCCATCACCTTAGGTTCCAGAGTCTCGCCGTTCCAGTCGGTCTGCGCCTCTAGGAAGTCACAGAGTTCGCTGACATACTGAGGGGCCTCGGGTTTCCACCATTTCTTGAGCGACTTCTCTTCGTACGACGTTGGAGCCGCAAAGAAGAAGTTACACTGCTGCCAGAGTTCCTGAGGCAGGTTGATACGCTCCTTCATGAGGCCGACGACGGTCTTGACATAAGCATCCGACTTCGGGTCGGCGCCATTGGCAATGACCTGCTCCTTGAGGGCGTCGCACAACAACTGCTCGTCGCACTCCTGGAGATAGTGATGGTTGAACCAAAGGAGGCGCTTGATGTCGAAGTGAGCGCCGTTCTTGGAGCACTTCGAGAGGTCGAACAACTGGATCATCTCGTCCATGGTCATGATATCCTGGTCGTTGCCTGGGTTCCAACCGAGGAGCGCCAAGAAGTTGACAACGGCCTCGGGACGATAACCGGCCTCGCGATAACCCGAATAGGTGGTATCGGTGCCAGGCACATGCCACAGAAGTGGGAAGACTGGGAAACCGTACTTATCGCCGTCACGCTTAGAGAGTTTGCCGTTGCCCTCGGGGGCCAACAACAATGGCAGATGGGCGAACTGAGGTGCCTCCCAACCGAAAGCGCGGTACAACAACACATGCAATGGCGACGAAGGCAACCACTCCTCACCACGGATGACGTGAGTGACCTCCATCAGGTGGTCATCGACGATGTTGGCGAGGTGGTAAGTAGGCAACTGGTCGGCACTCTTGTAGAGCACCTTGTCGTCCAGAATCGAAGAGTTGATCTTCACCTCACCACGGATGAGGTCGTTCACCTTGACCTCCTCGCCCGGCTCAATCAGGAAGCGCACGACGTAAGGTTCGCCATTGGCAATGAGGCGCTTAGCCTCCTCCATACCCAGGCTCAGCGAGTTACGCATACGGCCACGGGTCGAAGCATCGTACTGGAAGTTGGGCGTAGCCTCACGGGCGGCATCCAGCTCCTCCTTGGTGTCGAAAGCATAGTAGGCCTTGCCGTTGTCCAACAATACCTGGACATATTTCTTGTAGATTTCGCGACGCTCCGACTGACGGTACGGACCATGGTCACCACCGAAGCTGACGCCCTCGTCGAACTGAATGCCCAACCACTTGAACGACTCCAGGATATACTCCTCGGCTCCAGGCACGAAACGCTGACTGTCCGTGTCCTCGATGCGGAAAAGGAGTTTACCACCATGCTGGCGGGCGAAGAGATAGTTATAGAGACAAGTGCGGACGCCGCCGATGTGCAGCGGGCCAGTTGGAGAGGGTGCAAAACGCACTACAACGGGTTTATTCATAAGCTTTTAATCGATATTTTCCAAGAGTTTCTTCAAATCCTCACGGGTGCGGGTCAGATGACCGCGGCAGACCTTGAGCAACTCCACGGCGCGAGAGGTCAAAGCACACATCTCATCCACCTCGCACTCAGGACTTTGCATGCGGTCCACTATCTGTTGCAGTTCCTTGACGGCAACCTCGTACGACAACTCTTGTTCAGACATAACAATACATTTTTTGCGCGGCAAAGTTAGCATATTTCGCTCACAAATGCAATAAGTTAGCATAAAATTGAATAATTGAAAGGCAAAATTTGGTCATTACCGACAAAAGTGCTATCTTTGCCGCGCTTTTTTCACAAGCTAGAATGACTAGAGTTTTGGCTCAAAATCATCGACTTAATTTGGAAGAGTGAAAGCTCGACCTTTATTATTCACCTTTAATTTTTACACATTATGTACTTGGATTCTGCAAAGAAGGCTGAAATCTTCGCTAAGTATGGCAAGAGCGCTACCGATACTGGCTCTGCCGAGTCACAGATCGCTCTGTTCTCTTTCCGTATTGCTCACCTCACCGATCACCTGCGTAGCAACCACAAGGACTTCGCTACCAGCCGTTCAATGAAGATGTTGGTAGGTAAGCGTCGTCGTATGCTCGATTACCTCGCAGCAAAGGACATCAACCGCTACCGTGCTATCATCAAGGAGCTCGGCCTCCGTCGATAAGCAAAGTTTCGGTCAGTACGACCATAATGGCGTGTCAAGGGAAAACCTCGACACGCCATTCTTTATACCCCCTCCCTAAGCATCCCCTCGGCAAAAGCCTCGTCTTCTCGCTGGAGGGTTATCAACCCTCCTCATCGCTGCGAGGACCCCGAGGGGAGGGGAAGGTCTCTACCCACTTCACCGGACGCTTTTCCCATAGAATTGCGGCATCTCTTCGGTCGACCTTCTCCCTTTTTGCTCCCTTTTAAAGGTAGAAAGAAGGTAGAAATAAAGTAGTATTTCAGTTAAGGGTCGAAAGGGGGATAAGAGTATGGAAAATTCCTCCCCTCGGGGTCCTCGCAGCGATGAGGAGGGTTGATAACCCTCCAGCGAGAAGACGAGGCTTTAGCCGAGGGGATGTTTAGGGAGGGGGTCAAAAAACAAGTGCCCCGAACATCACGTTCGCGACACTCCAAAAGGTTTGCGAGGACCGTCGAATCTGGGAATTGGCAATGAGAAAAGCGCGGCCTCGCAGAATATAATAGAGGATTGAATAAAATGGCGTAGTACTTTATCCTAATTCCAAATTAGTAAAAATGGAATAAATCAGAAATAAAAAATTTAGCCCAAAAGTATCCTTTGTAAATGTGCTGCAAAGGTAAGAATTTTCTACTTTTAATGACATGTATATTTGTACAAAGACATATCATAATGTACAAAAAATGTTACATTGTACTGACAAAATCATACAATTATACAGATTCTCCCTGCTAAATCTACAAAATATCGGCGCTCTACTTGCAATAATCCAATATAATGCCTAAATTCGCAGCAGAAAAGATATTGGGTTAGGATATACCGATAAGAAAATGGAAGACTACTATTGGCACGGTATGACTACGGTCGTTTACCTTGTGACGTGTTTTTGTTTTGCAGCCATTCGAGCTTTTCATACCTGTCAGGCAACGAAGGACGAATTGACGTTTTTCTGGCCAGACCGACGTATGCAGATTGTCATCTTCATGTCGGCCATCATCTTGTTGCCCTACATGATGAATCCACGAAGCACGACGGCTTGGATTTTGTACAAATCCTACTTTCCATGCACCTATTATTTCTATTGTGCAGCGTTGCTGCTCTGTTTCTTCGGCTCGGTCAAGCAACGTAATCCTTGGCGCATACCGAGTTGGATAGCTGCCATCGTCACCATCCTGGCCATCGGACCATTGGCGGTCAATGCCTGGTTGCCTGAACCCTTCCTCACGCACGAAGGACTGGAGGCATGGAGTTATGTCATCGTCTCGGTCAGCGTCCTCATGTTCGGCTTCAGCGTCACGGCCATGTGGCAAGTGTGGCGATGGATGAAGGAGTCGAGCGACGAGAACTATTCGAATGAAGAGGATTTCCCCATCAACTATGCGCAACGCGTGTGGTTGGCACCTATCTTCTTCTCCCCTCTCATCTGGCCGGCTTATGTATTGGACTCTCGGAGTGTCATGGACATCATCAACATCATCCTGGCCGTGTCGAACATCATGCTCTTGATTAACGTGATGCCCACTTGGCGCCGCAAGGCCATCATGCCGGACATTGACGAGCACGACGCCAACTTCGAACTATCGGAGGAGAAGATTAACTCCATCATCAGCGAGATAAACACCTACGTGAAGGGAAAGGAGCTGTTCCTCAATACGCACCTCAAGTTGAACAACGTGGTAGATAACTGCACCTACAGCCGCTCGTATGTCTCGAAGGCGTTGCAGGAACGATATGGTGGCTTCTATATGTATATCAACAGCCTCCGACTGAGTTACTTCGACCTCTTCATCAAGGAACATCCAAACTACACCAAAGAGGCGGCTGCCATCGCCAGCGGCTTCTCTTCCTATCTGGCCTACTATCGCTTCCGCGAACGTTCCCGTCAGGATGGTTCCAAGGATTGAACATGGACCCTGCAAAGGTGGCTAATGGGACAACCACGAAACGCACGAAAGTTCACGAAATCATTGTTTTAACATAAAAGAGCAGCGTGTAAATGTATAAAGAAACATTTACACGCTGCTTATATTTATGGTAGGGACTAGATTATCTAGACAATCGAGGATTCCCAGCATCTATTGTCCCCCTTACAACAACTCCACCACCGTGATGCCTGCCCCACCGAACTGGACATGTTCGTCGCGGAAAGTGCTGACGCAGGCACGTGTAGCCAGGTATTGACGGATGGCCACACGAAGTGCGCCGGTACCTGTGCCATGCAGGATTCGGACTTGGCCGATGCTGAGCAGCGAAGCGTCGTCGAGGAAGTACATCACCGCCTGAAGAGCTTCGTCGGCACGCATACCGCGGACATCGAGTTCGGTCTTGAAGTGCTTGCGTTTCTGTGCCATCACATCGACCGAAGAAGTGCCTCCCGAGCCAGCCCCCGTGAGTGAGGTGGCGAACTGAGCAATCTTGTCGGAGCTCTCCTCTTTCTTGAGTTGGTTCTTGGAGACCGCCTCCAAACGGGAAATGTCGATGGTACTTCGGATCATGCCGAAGGCAACCTGCACCTTCTTCCCCTCGATGGCAATGACTTGACCCACAGTGGCTTGCCCCTTGATGCGGGCATAACCGCCAACCGCGAGCGGTACAGTCTCCAGAGGTGTTGAAGTCGGTTTCTTCGGGGTTTCTGGGCGGGTCTCAATACGCTTGTTGACAAACTCAGCATGCTGCTGACGGATGCGACGGGTTGCCTCCTTCTCGGCCTGCGCCTCTTTGATCTCCTTGATAGTCTTCTCGATACGGGCATTGGCCTCCTTCATGAGCGAAGAGGCCTCGTCGTGCGCCTTCTGCAACACCTCCTGACGCTTGGCCTTGAGTTCGGCGCTCTTCTGGTCGTACTCCTGCGACTTCTGTTCCAGACTCTTCTCCTGCTGGTGAATCTTCTCACGTTTCTGTTCCCAGTAACGTTTATCGCGCGAAATGTCCTGGAGGTATTTGTCCATGTTGACGTAGTCGGAACCGACAATGCGTTTGGCCTCGTCGATGACGTCGTTGGGCAGACCTATCTTGTGAGCAATCTCGATGGCAAACGATGAACCCGGACGACCAATCTCCAAACGGAACAACGGACGCATCTCGGCTCGGTCATAGAGCATGGCACCATTGACGATGCCGGGAGTCTCGTCGGCAAAGAGTTTGAGGTTGGTGAAGTGGGTGGAAATCACGCCGTTGGCCTTCGCCTGATTGAACTTACCCAACAACGCCTGAGCGATGGCGCCACCAATCTGAGGTTCGGTGCCGGAACCGAACTCGTCGATCAACAAGAGGGTGCGATTGTTGGCATAGCGCACAAAGAACTTCATGTTCTGGAGGTGCGAAGAATAGGTCGAGAGGTCGTTGTCGATGCTCTGTTCGTCGCCAATGTCGATGAAGATATGGTCGTAGATGGTGACCAACGAATTGTCCTTCATCGGCACAGCCATGCCGCATTGTAACATATATTGGATAAGGCCCAACGACTCCAGGCAGACCGACTTGCCGCCAGCATTCGGACCCGAGATGAGGACGATGCGTTTCTGCCTGTGGTCCAAGAGGATATCCAACGGAACGACGCTCTTGCCTTCGCGTTTGTAACGGAGATAAAGCAAGGGATGGCGAGCCTGCACCCAGTCGGTGGCACCGTCGGGCGAGAAAGCAGGAACGCAACTGTCGGTCATCTCTGCCACCTTGGCCTTGGCACGCAGGAAGTCGATCAGACTCAGGAACTCAAAGCTCTGTCGCATGTCAGGCAGATAGGGTCGGATCAATCCAGTCAAGGTACTCAAGATGCGGATAATCTCCTGACGCTCTTCGGATTCCAGTTCGCGGATGCGGTTGTTGGCATCGACCACCTCGGCCGGTTCGACGTAGAGGGTCTTGCCGGTGGCCGACTCGTCGTGAACGATGCCACGGAGTTTGCGTTTGCTGGAAGGCGGGATAGGAATGACCAGTCGGCCGTCGCGCATGGAGGGGGTCACATCTTTATCGACCAGACCCTCGCTCTGGGCACTTCGCAATATCTGATTGAGCATACGGGAGATGCCATTCATCGTCGTGGTGAGCTGATGACGGATGTCGGCCAACTGCGGTGAGGCATTGTCACGGATCTCGCCTGTCGGAGTGAGCGTCTGGTCAATCTTGTTGATGACGTCGGGAAAAGTTCGGACGGTCGCTGCCTCGCCTGCCAACAAGGGATAGAGTGCCACCTCGTCGGGCTTGACCTCGAAATATTTGACCAAAGCCTGGATGGAGGCCAACGAACGGCGCAGGTGGAAGAGTTCTTCGACCTCCAGAAAAGTGCCCACCACGCGGACTCGGTTGAGGGGTTCCAATAGGTCGTAGAAACCGTCGGTCGGCATCGGTTTAAGCGTGTTCTGCAACACTTGCATCATCTCCCGAAGCAAGTCTAACTCATGTTGCAGGGTCTTGCGGTCGGTGCTGAACGACATAGCATCAACGCGCAAAACTCCGAGACTGCACAAAGTGTTGTCTCGGAGAAGTTGTCGTATCTTAGTAAAACCTAATTTATCTTCGAAATTGGTAGGAAATATCATTTTTATCTCTGCCTTATTTCAATATGCCTGCCCCCTGTCGGAGGAGCGTGACGTCACCTTCCGAAAGGTCGATGACGGTGGAAGGAATGTCCTCGCCATATCCTCCGTCGATGAGGATATCTGCCTGGTTCTGAAAAGTTTCCTCGATCAAGAAAGGGTCGGTCATGTAACTGATATGATCCGCATCATCCTCTTCTACCGGCGCCTTGAGGGAGGTGGTCAGAATGGGATTGTCCAACTCTTCGAGCAATGCCTGTAGAATCTTGTTGTTCGGAATACGGATGCCGACGGTCTTTCGGCTGCGGAAGACTTTGGGCAACTTCAGACCGGCCTCCAAGATAAAGGTGAACGGACCTGGCAAGTTACGGTGCATGAGTTTGAACTGCTCTTTGGAGATCTTCGTATATTCATCCGCCTGACTGATGTCACGACAGATAATCGAGAGATGCGAAGTCCGAACTTCTTCCCGTCGATACTGATAAATACGCTCTACAGCCCTTTGGTTCAACGCATCGCACCCGATGGCATACACCGAGTCGGTAGGATAGATGACTATTCCACCTTGCTTGATGACCTCCGCAATATCCGAAAGGATGCGTGGGTTCGGGTTATTTTCGTAGAGTCGATACGTCTGCACCTATTTTAAATATTAAATAATAAATATTAAATTACCCCCCGGTACGAACTATTCCGGCAAAAATGAACGTTTTCGTTAAGCCGAATGTAGAAGAACTTGTTCTTATACTGAGGCGAGGAAACGTCTGTAGAAATACGAACGATTTTCCGAAATACTAAATAAATCTGAAAATCGTAAATAGCTAAATCAAAAATTACTTGATGACCACTTCCAGCGGCTTGATCTTGTTCCAGTTCTTGCACCAGTCGAACCACAACTTGGGCGTCCAAGGTTTCGGAGTCAGTTGCGGACCCTCCTTATCGGGCGCACAGAATGCCATGCGGTAGGTAATCTGGTTATTCTCGTCTGGGTGAACGCCATAGAGAATCTGATCCTTGCGGTCGATGGTGCGGGTGACGTAGGATGGCGAGATACTTACCGCCAAAGCTGCTGCCGACATCTGTGGATAGAGTTTGTGGTTGCCATCGGGCCAATCCTTTCCGTAGGAGGCACAAAGTCCCTTGCCGTCAAAGATATAGTGTTTGCCCGCCAAGTCCAGAGAGTCGGTATTGAAGACACCCACTTTGAGCACGCCAGTCACGAACTCCATCTTCGAGAGGTCGGACTTGCCCTTCTTGGCCGACTCGCCACTCTCCGACAGATATTGAATGACCTGACACTCACGATTGCCGGCATAGAGAATATAGCGGCTCTTGAGGTTCAACTTGCGACCTTTGTATTGCCAACCCTCCACATTCATGTCAACAACCGTACGGACCGGTCCTTTGGCCATGATATGCGCCTGACGGTATTCAAAGGGGTCAATCATCACCATGCAGGGGTCGATGACCTTGCCGGCCGATGGCTTCGCGGCGAAAGCAGGATCATCCTTGCTGTCGTCCCAACCGCGCAAAGTACCGATGCTGATAGTCTGTCCCACCAGGATAATGTCGTCACCGAAGTTACGTTCCTTGACCAACTGGGGAACTTCGCTGCTG
>JAEEGH010008346.1_pt1 | contig 24530 bp, 17 predicted proteins | sample 9134181 | NCBI WGS metagenome assembly JAEEGH01 (sample SAMN16246544, study PRJNA631951) | gut metagenome | biome: gut microbiome; feature: rumen; material: DP-attached | host: Bos | place: Iran: Karaj | collected 2018-10
GTGTAAGAAGAATTATGGTGCGTGCCTGCCCCTGTTGTGGTAACGGGGGCAGACAGCCCATTTATTTCATGTATAGGGAACGGGACGCAGAACGCGTGCGGTCAGCGCAGCGTGACGCCTGCCGCGCCATTATATATGAAGAAAGTTGAGATGATAATCATGCCTGAAATTCCAAAATCTGATTTACATCCCAGCTGGGTGCCTGAGGATGCAAATGAAAACTTTGCCTGTTCCGTAATGGGTGGCATCGACACGAAAGTTAACGCCAACTCAGAAGAAAAAGTCTATGATCCCAATGCAGTCCGCAGGGTTCCGTTGCGCAGGAAACCCACTCTTGACGAGATTGTAAAGGGTGTAGGCGAAGGCAATCGCGTGATGTTATCCAAAGCGATTACTCTGATCGAAAGTAATGCTCCCAAAGATTTTGATAAGGCCCAGCGTGTATTGCAGGGGCTGCTGCCAAAAACGGGCAAGGCGCTGCGCATCGGTATCACCGGTGTTCCCGGCGCAGGCAAGAGTACGTTTATCGAGGCCTTTGGCCAGCTGCTGTGCAGCATGGGCTACAAAGTGGCCGTTCTGGCTGTTGACCCTACCAGTCCTTTGACCGGCGGTTCCATTCTGGGCGATAAGACCCGTATGCAGAACCTGTCCCGGGAACCGAACTGCTTTATCCGTCCCACGCCTTCCGGCGGAACGTTAGGCGGCGTAGCCCGTAAGAGCCGTGAGACCATGATGCTCTGCGAAGCGGCAGGGTATGACGTGATTCTGGTAGAAACCGTAGGCGTAGGCCAGTCGGAGACGACCGTCCGCAACATGGTCGACTTCTTTATGCTGGTAGTACTGACCGGCGCAGGCGACGATCTGCAAGGTATTAAAAAAGGTATTATGGAGCTGGCCGACGCGATTGTAGTAAACAAAGCGGACGGCGAAAACCTGGCGCGGGCCACCGTGACCCAGGGCGAATATGAACGTATGGTGGAATTCATCCGTCCGGCCACGGAAGGGTGGAAGACCCATGCTTATAAATGTTCCGCGCTGACCCATGACGGTTTGCCCGAACTGTGGGCTGTCATGCGGAAGTTTGAAAAAGAAACGAAAGAATCCGGAGTGTTCCAGAAACGTCGTAAAGCACAGCTTCTTTCCTGGGTGCGCGGCATGATCGACGAACATCTCCATAACCTGTTCTTTAACGATCCCATGATCAAAGGCCGTATCCCGCTGGTAGAACATTCCGTAGTAAACGGACTGATTTCCCCCAGCCAGGCTGTTACCGAGCTGATCCGCTGCTTCGATATGGACCGGGCGGCCATCAAGCATATGCAGAGCGGCAAGATGTAAAAGTCGTCAGCTTTATCTTAAGCAAAGGCATATTCACAGCGTCTACCGCCTTAGCCGCTGTGTGATAGTGGACTTCCTGCCGCCTCAGGAAGTCCGAAACCCCGGTCTCCGTAAGGAAACCGGGGTTTTTGTATTGCGAAACCTTGCACGCTTATGTTTTCAACAATTATGTCATTCCGGATACTCGTTCAGCGGATCCTGGTCTTTGCCGATCAGAGTGAACATGTCCGTCGTTTCACGGTTGTAGGGCAGCTTGGATTTGATGCGTCCCTGTTCCTGCAGCAGTCGTTCTGCTTCCAGAGGCATGATATCCATGCGTTTCAGCTTTTTGTACACGGAAGGACGGAATGCCCGCCATACTTCCATAATATTATGCAGTACCTGGGCGCTGGGGATTTCGAATTTTTCCCGGCCTTCCAGTACCGACTGCACTTTGGCTCTGCGTTCCGCCAGCTCTTCTTCCGCCAGTCCTTCGATGATGCGGTCCAGTTCCGCTTCCAACGGGTTTGCCAGATAGTCCTCGATCATGATTTCCAGTTCGTTGTCGTATGTGATTCTGCGTTCTGCCATAATTAACCTCCCTCTGTAGCTTCGTGATGAATAACACTACGAAATATGAAACGAAAATGTTGTACGGATTCAGTCGGTGTTCCCTTAAGACCCGATAATCAAAACGAAAGCTTCGTTCTGAGTCGTTACCTTATTTTATCATTTGCAAGATTTATTATCAATAAGAATATTAAAGCTAATAATAAAAATTCTCCGAATAATTGCGTGCCTTGCTGCGGCAGTAAGACAGGATTTTTTTAAAATATCCTCTTTACAAAATTGTCAAACCGTATTAAAATAGCCCTATAAGCAACAAGGGTGTTGCGGATAATGTATCCGTGCGTCTTTGTTGCTTTTTTGTTTTTCGATTTTTCGAAAACGCAGCCTGGCAGCCGCAGGGGGAAATGCGAGACAGAGGGGCGAATGCGGCTGTCATCGGGCTGTGGGAGGATCAGTTTTCCAATAAAGAACAGGGGATTTGCAATAATGACAGACAGAGATTTGCAAATCCCGTAAATAGACAGATAACAGTGAGGGAGTTTCTTTATTATGGCATGGGTCAATGAGAATTTCGCCGCACTGGAAGACAGTTACCTGTTTTCACAAGTGGCGCATAAGGTTGCGGACTTTTCAGCCGCGCATCCGGAGAAGAAGATCATCCGGCTGGGAATCGGTGATGTGACCCTTCCCCTGGCTCCGGTGGTGGTAACGGCGATGCAGAAAGCGGCGGCGGAGATGGGCGTGAAAGAAACCTTCCGGGGTTACGGTCCGGAGCAGGGGTATGATTTTCTGCATGAAGCGCTGGTGAAGTATTACGCAGGCTTCGGTGTGACATTGGAATCTTCAGAGATTTTTATCAGCGACGGCGCGAAAAGCGATTGCGGCAATATTACCGATATATTTGACGATGCCAACGTGATTTTGGTTCCGGATCCGGTGTACCCGGTGTACCTGGATACCAACATCATGCGGGGAAGAGAGATCGTGTTCATGGAGGGCAGCCCGGAGAATGGGTTCCTGCCTATGCCGGACCCGGCAGTGAAGGCAGACATCATCTACCTGTGTTCTCCCAATAATCCGACCGGCGCAGCCTATTCCAAAGCACAGCTGAAAGAGTGGGTGGCTTACGCCCGCCAAAATGGTGCGGTGATTTTATACGACGCGGCTTACGAAGCGTTTATCGAAGACGAAACACTGCCCCGCAGCATTTTCCAGATTGAAGGGGCAAAGGAATGCGCTGTCGAATTGTGCTCCCTTTCCAAAACGGCAGGCTTCACCGGCACCCGTTGCGGGTATACGGTGGTGCCTTTGGCATTAAAGCGCAAAACGAAAAACGGTAAAGAAATGTCGTTGAATAAGATGTGGCTGCGGCGGCAGACCACCAAGTTCAACGGGGTTCCCTATATTGTGCAGCGGGCTGCGGAAGCGGTGTTTACACCGGAAGGGCAAAAGCAGTGCCGGGAAAACCTGGCTTATTATAAAGAGAACGCAAGGCTGATCGGGGAAGCGCTGCAGGAAAAAGGCATCACTTATTACGGGGGAACGAATTCACCGTATATCTGGATGCAGTGCCCCCGGCAGATGAAATCCTGGGAATTTTTCGATTTCCTGTTAGAGGAGTTGAACATCGTGGGTACGCCCGGTTCCGGCTTCGGAAGCAGCGGCGAAGGGTGGTTCCGCCTCACGGCTTTTGCCAGCCGGGAGGCAACGGAAGAAGCTGTGGAACGGTTCCGCAAGCTTCTTTGAACAGAAATTCTGAAAAGAAACGTTGGTGGATTTAAGCAACAAAGACGTTGTGGGCAGGTGTTTGTACCTGCCGGTCTTTGTTGCTTTTTATTTTATAAAAAAGAGAGAAAAAGAAAAACCAATTCAGGGAGGCAGTCTTTATGTGTGGAATTGTTGGATTTACCGGTACGCAAAGTGCTGCGCCGCTCCTGCTGGACGGCTTGAAAAAGCTGGAATACCGGGGCTATGATTCGGCAGGCATTGCCGTCATGGACGGACAGAAGATTACCGTGAGCAAGGTGACGGGGCGGATTGCCAATTTGTGTGAGAAAACACAGGACGGGGCAGGCGTGCCCGGGTCGACAGGGATCGGCCACACCCGCTGGGCTACCCACGGGGCGCCTACGGAAGAAAACGCACACCCCCATCTGAGCAATGACGGACGTTTTGCGGTGGTGCACAACGGCATCATCGAAAACTATATGCAGTTACGGGACGAGCTGATTCGTGACGGCTACCATTTTGAAAGCGAAACCGACACGGAAGTTATCGTCCATCTGATTGAAATGTATTACCGGGGCAATATGCGGAAGGCGTTGCTGAAGACGACGAACCGCCTGCAGGGTTCCTACGCGCTGGGCGTCATCTGTTCGGTAGAACCGGGCAAGATTTACGCAGTCCGGGAAGCCAGCCCGCTGATTCTGGGGGTCGGCATCGGGGAGAACTATTTCGCTTCCGATGTGACGGCGCTGGTGAACCACACCCGTAACGTGATTTATCTGGAAGACGGCGAATTCGCGGAGCTCTCCTGCGAAACCATCAAGATATTTGACTGTACCGGTCAGGAAATCCGGAAGAAGGTTACCCGCATCTTGTGGGATGTGCAGGCAGCGGAAAAGGGCGGATATGAGCATTTCATGCTGAAAGAAATCATGGAGCAGCCCGGTGCGGTGAAGGCTACTATCGCGCCCCGGATCAAAGGGGGCAAGGTCGCTTTCGAAGAACTGGGATTAACGGCTTCTGAAATCGGGGATATCCGCAAGATTATCATTACTGCCTGTGGCTCCGCCTATTATGCGGGCTGTGCCGGGAAATACGCTATCGAGAAGCTGTGCCATATCCCGGTAGAAGTGGTGCTGGCCAGCGAGTTGCGCTACAGCGACCCGCTCATTGACGGACATACGCTGGTGATTGTAATCTCCCAGTCCGGGGAAACGGCGGACACCATAGCTGCCCTGAAAGAATGCAAGTCCCGGGGCGCCATGACACTGGCGGTCGTCAATGTGGTTGGCAGTACGGTGGCCAAGCTGGCGGATTACACCGTATACACCTGGGCGGGGCCGGAGATTGCCGTAGCAACTACGAAAGGCTATACCACGCAGGTAACGGTACTTTACCTTCTGGCAGTCTATTTTGCAGGACAGCTGGGGCGCGCCGCAGGGGAAGATAAGAAGCTGGTCTCCTCTTTGCAGGCACTGCCGCGGCAGATCCAGCAGGCCTTTGACCTGAACTCATCGATTCCTGCGCTGGCGAAGAAGTATCACGCCAGCAAATCCCTGTTCTTTATTGGAAGGAACACGGATTACGCCATCGCCCTGGAGGGCGCGCTGAAGATGAAAGAAATATCCTATCTGCATGCGGAAGCCTACGCGGCAGGGGAGTTGAAGCACGGGACTATCGCCCTGATAGAAGATCACCAGCCTGTCATTGCCTTGTGCGGCAATCCCGCTATCATGGAAAAGACTCTGAGTAACATCGTGGAAGTGAAATCCAGGGGCGCGGAAGTGCTGGCCCTGACCTTCCGGAACAATCAGAAGATCGTTTCCGTTGCCGATGACCTGCTGTTTATCCCGAAGACTGACCCTCTGTTTTCCGCAGTGGTAGAAATTGTGCCGCTGCAGCTGCTTGCCTATTACGTTGCAAAGGAAAACGGTTGCGACATTGATAAGCCAAAGAACCTGGCCAAGTCGGTCACGGTAGAATAGAAAGGAGAGAAGAATATGGTTAATGTCCCGAAATTATTTGGCAGCCTGACGTTTAATGAACGGGTGATGAAGGACCGGCTTCCGGCCAAGACCTTCCGCACGTTCCGTAAAATGGTGGAGGAAGGCCTGCCCCTGACACGGGAACTGGCCGATATGATGGCTTACGCCATGAAAGACTGGGCGCTGGAAAACGGCTGCACCCATTTCACCCACTGGTTCCAGCCCATGACGGGCATTACGGCGGAAAAGCACGACAGCTTTATCGCCCCGGCGGCGGACGGCCGGGTCATCATGGACTTCTCCGGGAAAGATCTGATCCAGAGCGAGCCGGACGCATCCAGTTTCCCGTCCGGAGGTCTGCGCGCCACTTTTGAAGCCCGTGGCTACACCGCCTGGGATCCTACCAGCTACGCTTTTATCAAAGACGACTGTCTGTATATTCCTACCGCGTTCTGTTCCTACACCGGGGACGTGCTGGACAAGAAGACCCCGCTTTTGCGTTCCATTGCCGTATTAAGCGAAGCTGCCAGACGGTTGCTGGCTATTCTCGGAATACATACTGAAAAAGTCATCACCAACGTGGGCCCGGAACAGGAGTATTTCCTGGTAGACAAGGCCATGTGGGAAAAACGGAAGGACCTGGTCTTTGCGGGCCGCACCCTGTTCGGAGCAAAGCCGCCCAAAGGACAGGAGATGGAAGACCATTATTTCGGCGCCATCAAGCCCAAGGTGAAAGCCTTTATGGCAGAACTGGACGAAGAATTGTGGAAGCTGGGTATTCCGGCCAAAACGGAGCACAACGAAGTGGCTCCTGCCCAGCATGAGTTGGCGCCCGTTTATACTTCCGTGAATCTGGCCTGCGACTACAATCAGCTGACCATGGAGTTCATGAAACGCATCGCCTTAAAGCACGGCATGGTCTGTCTGCTCCACGAAAAGCCCTTTGACGGTGTGAACGGCAGCGGCAAGCACAACAACTGGTCCCTCTCCACGCTCGAAGGGAAAAACCTGCTGGATCCCGGCAGCGATGCCTATCACAACAACCAGTTCCTGCTGTTCCTTGCGGCCATCATCAAAGGTATCGATGAATATCAGGACGTGCTGCGCGGCACCGTGGCCAGCGCGGGTAACGATCACCGACTGGGCGCCAACGAAGCGCCGCCGGCCATCGTCAGTATCTTCCTGGGTACGGAGCTCACCGGTGTTCTGGAAGCCATTGCTTCCGGGCAGGAGTATAAAACCAACGGTCATATCCAGATGAAACTCAGCGGCAACACGTTGGCCGCGGTAAGCAAAGATAACACGGACCGCAACCGGACGTCTCCCTTTGCCTTTACCGGCAATAAGTTTGAATTCCGCATGGCAGGTTCCCAGGCCAGCCTGGCCTGCCCCAATGCCTACCTGAACACTATTGTGGCAGAAGAACTGGAATGGGTGGCGGATAAACTGGAAGGCACTGCGCCGGAAGAACTGGATGCCGCCGTGAAAAAACTGGTAAAAGAAATATACCTGGACCACAAGCGCATTGTGTTCAACGGAAACGGCTACACCGATGCATGGGTGGAAGAAGCGGCGAAACGTGGGCTGTATAACAATAAATCCACGCCGGAAGCCCTGGCCTGCATGACCAGCAAGAAGAACGTGGACCTGGTGGTGAAGCATGGCATCTTTACCAAGACGGAAGTGCTGTCCCGCTGCGAAATCCAGTATGAGCTGTACAACAAGACCCTGAACATTGAAGCCCTGACCATGCTGGATATGCTGCACAAAGACCTGTTGCCGGCTGCCAAGAGATACCTGAAGGATTTGTCTGAAACGGCTTTGAACGAGAAGGCGTTGGGACTGAAACCGGACGTGGCATTTTTGAAAAAGCTGCAGGAAGCTACGGCAGCTATGTATAAAGACGGCGAAACCCTGGCGAAAGAACTGGCCAAAGCGGAAGCCATCGAAGACCAGAAAAAAGCCAGCACCGTGTATCACAATAAAGTGCTGGCGGCCATGGAAGCGCTGCGCAGGAGCGGCGACGGGGTGGAAGTGCTGCTGGGCAAGGAGTACCTGCCCTATCCGACTTACGGTGACCTGCTGTTCAGCATCAACAGCTGAGCATAGCATCACAATAAAGACTCTCTCTTACATTCTATTTTTTTCCTTTGTCTGGACAATGCTGCCGGGAAGACGCAACCCGGCAGTGTTGTCGATTTTTTTTGCTTTCCCGGACTAACAAAAAGTAACGCCTTTGCTCTTGAAAAACAGAGCAAAGGCGTTTTTTAATTGATTTTCTATTTTGCGTCAATCGTCGAAATACCCATGGTCACTTCCTCCAGCACGTCCAGAAGCATACGGACGGTGTCCAGGGATGTCAGCATTACCACATTGTTTTGGGCGGCCACCCGGCGTATCGCCACACCGTCCCCGTAATGGACGCCGGAAAGGATAGCCCGGGTGTTGATGACGTAGCTCACGTAACCCGCACGGATGGAATCCAGTATCTCTTCGCTGCCCTCGCTGGGTTTGTGACGGATCCGGGTGCGGATGCCGTGCTCCCGCAGCACTTCCCCGGTCAGGGTGCTGGCTTCGACGTTAAATCCCATGTTGTAAAAGCGCCGGATCAGCGGAATGGTTTCGTCCTTGTCTTCGTCTGCCACGCTGACAACGATGGTGCCGTAATTTTTAAGGGTCAGGCCGGAGGCAACCAGAGCTTTGAAAGCGGCCCGGTGCAGCTTATCGTCGTAGCCGATGGCTTCCCCGGTGGACTTCATTTCCGGCGAAAGGTAGGCGTCCATGCCGCGGAGTTTGGAGAAAGAGAAGGCAGGACACTTTACGTAGTACCGGGTCTTCTCTTTCGGATACCGTTCTGTGATGCCCTGTTTCCGCAGAGACACGCCCAAAATGGCCAGGGTGCCGATGTCCGCCAGGCTGTAACCGGTGGCTTTGGATAAGAAGGGGACGGTCCGGGAGGAACGTGGGTTTACTTCAATAATGTAAACCTGTTCACTGGCGTCCACGATGAACTGGATGTTGAACAGCCCTTTGATGCCGATGCCCAGACCAAGCTTCTCCGTATAATCCAGTATGGTTTCCTTCACCTTTTCGGACAGGCTGTAGGAAGGATATACGCTGATGGAATCGCCGGAATGGACGCCGGTCCGTTCTACCAGTTCCATGATGCCGGGCACAAACACGTGCTCCCCGTCGCAGACCGCATCCACTTCCACTTCTTTGCCACGGATGTATTTATCTACCAGCACGGGTTTGTCTTCGTCCACCTCCACCGCGGTTTTCAGATAGTCGCGCATATCTTTTTCCTTGCCCACAATCTGCATGGCCCGGCCGCCCAGCACAAAGCTGGGACGCACCAGCACGGGGTACCCGATGCGGCGGGCCGCCTCCATGCCGGCCTCGATACTGGTGACGGCTTCGCCCTGGGGCTGGGGGATGCGCAGGGACAGCAGCAGCTTTTCGAACAGGTCCCGGTTTTCCGCCCGGTCGATAGCATCGCAGTCCGTGCCGATAATCTTCACGCCCCGTTCCTTCAGCGGGTCGGCCAGGTTGATGGCGGTCTGTCCGCCTAAGGTGGCAATGACACCCTCCGGCTGTTCCAGTTCGATGATGTTCATCACGTCTTCCGGACAAAGTGGCTCGAAGTACAGTTTGTCGGAACATGTGTAGTCGGTGGAGACCGTTTCCGGGTTGTTGTTGATGATGATGGCTTCATAGCCTGCTTTCTGGATGGTTTGCACCGCATGGACGGTGGAGTAATCGAACTCCACGCCCTGGCCGATACGGATAGGCCCGGACCCCAGCACCACAATCTTCTTCTTGTCCGAAAGGCGGGACTCGTTTTCCTCTTCGTAGGTAGAATAAAAGTAGGGGATATAGCTTTCGAATTCCGAAGCGCAGGTGTCAATCATTTTATATACAGGTTTGATATCGCTTTGCTGCCTCAGATTATAGATTTCAATTTCCGTTTTGTTCCACAGCAGGCCGATTTCTTTATCGGAGAAGCCGTGTTTCTTGGCGTACAGCAGTGTGGTGATATCATCCGGGTGGTTACGGATTTCGTTTTCCATTGCCACGATATTCCGGATTTTGCGGAGGAAGAACCGGTCGATGGCTGTCTGTCCGGCAATGCTGTCCACGTCGCAGCCCAGGCGGAACAGTTGGGCAATAGCGTAGATCCGGTCGTCCGTGCCGATGCGGATGTACGCAAGGAGTTCTTCCCGGCTCATGCTGTCGAACTTGCGCAGATGAATATGAAAGGCGCCGATTTCCAGGGAGCGGATACCTTTCAGCAGGCTTTCCTCAAACGTCCGGCCGATGCTCATCACTTCCCCGGTGGCTTTCATCTGGGTGGACAGGGCGTTGTTGGCGTCGGCAAATTTGTCAAAGGGGAAGCGGGGCAGCTTGGTCACCACGTAATCCAGCGCGGGTTCAAAGGAGGCTGGGGTGTTGGCAATCCGGATCTCGTCCAGGGTCATGCCGATGCCGATCTTGGCGGAGACCCGGGCGATGGGGTAGCCGCTGGCTTTGGAGGCCAGGGCTGAGGAACGGGAGACCCGGGGGTTGACTTCGATTAAATAATATTGGAAGGAGCTGGGGTCCAGAGCGAACTGGACGTTGCACCCGCCTTCGATTTTTAATGCCCGGATGATTTTCAGGGCGCTGTCCCGAAGCATATGGTATTCCCTGTTGGTCAGAGTCTGGGACGGGCAGACCACGATGGAATCGCCGGTGTGGATGCCCACCGGATCCAGGTTCTCCATGTTGCAGATGGTGATGGCGGTATCGTTCTTATCCCGCATCACTTCATATTCGATTTCCTTGAAGCCTTTGATGCTTTTTTCAATCAGCACTTCCCGGACGGGAGAAAGTTCCAGGGCATGTTTCATCAAAGGCACGAAATCTGTTTCGTTGTCAGCAAAGCCACCGCCGGTGCCGCCCAGGGTAAAGGCAGGGCGCAGGATGACCGGGTAACCGATCTTTTCCGCAACTTTGAGTCCGTCTTCCACGGTACCTGCGATGTCAGAGGGCAGTACCGGTTCCCCTAAGGACTCGCAGAGTTCCTTGAACAGTTCCCGGTCTTCCGCCTGTTCGATAGAATGGCTGTCGGTGCCCAGCAGTTCTACCCGGCACTCAGCCAGTATACCCTTCTTCTCCAGCTGCATGGCCAGGTTCAGGCCCGTTTGGCCGCCGATGCCCGGAAGGATGGCGTCGGGACGCTCGAAGCGGATGATCTTGGCGATGTATTCCAGGGTCAGGGGTTCCATGTACACTTTGTCGGCCATGCTGGTATCGGTCATGATGGTGGCCGGGTTGGAGTTGCAGAGGATGACCTGATAGCCTTCTTCTTTCAGGGCCAGGCAGGCCTGGGTGCCAGCATAATCAAACTCGGCAGCCTGCCCGATGACGATAGGGCCGGAGCCAATGACGAGTACTTTTTTAATGTCTGTTCTTTTAGGCATGGTGCGTACCCCCTTCCTCCATCATGTGGATAAAGCGGTCGAAGAGGTAGGCGCTGTCCTGAGGGCCGGGGGCGCTTTCCGGATGGTACTGGACGCTGAACACACGGTCTTTTTCACATTTCACACCTTCTATCGTCTGGTCCAGCAGGTTTACGTGGGTTACCTGCAGGGGCGTATGGCGCAGACTGTCCGTGTCCACCGCGTAGGAATGGTTTTGGGAGGTGATTTCGATTTTGCCCGTCTCCAGATTTTTCACCGGATGGTTGCCGCCCCGGTGCCCGAACTTCAGCTTGTAGGTTTTGGCGCCGTAGGCCAGGGAGATGATCTGGTGGCCCAGGCAGATACCGAAGATGGGAATGGTTCCCAGCAGTTGCCGGGTCGTTTCAATGGTCTGGGGCACGTCGGTAGGATCCCCGGGCCCGTTGGAAATGAAGACGCCGTCCGGTAGCAGTGACCGGATCGTTTCTGCCGTGGTATCCCAGGGGACGATGGTCACGCTGCAGCCCCGCTTATTCAGGGAACGGACGATGTTCTGTTTCATGCCGCAGTCGATGGCGGCTACATGGAAACGCGCCTGCTCTGCCGGGAATTTCTTTGGGGTTTTCCGGCTTACCCGGGAAACGGCATCGGTGGGGAGGCTGCTTTCTTTCAACACATTCAGTCCTTTTTCCCGCGGGGTGGCGGCATCGGTGACCAACGCCCTGCGGCTGCCGAAGTCCCGGATGCTCCGGTTCAGTTTGCGGGTGTCCACGCCCCAGACACCGACAATACCGTATTTCTTCATAACCTCCCCCAGGGTCGCTGCGCTGCGGAAGTTGGAAGGCTCGTCATTGTACTCCCGTACGATCAGCGCCCCGATACTGGGGTGCGCAGACTCGTAATCCTCTTCCGCCATGCCGTAGTTGCCGATCAGCGGATAGGTCATCACCACGGCCTGATCCGTGTAAGAGGGATCTGAAAGGATTTCCTGATAGCCAACCATAGAAGTATTGAAGACGATTTCCAGCACTTTGTCCCCGGATGCGCCGAAGCCGTAGCCGTAGTACTCCTGCCCGTCTTCCAGAAGGATCTTTCGGTTGAAGTTGATTGCCATAATAGCCGCCTCGTTTTCATTTCAAAAAAATAAAGGCGCTCCTTGCCGTACGCAAATTGCACGGCAAAGAACGCCTTTGTTATCTATAAAATTGTAACATTGTTACCGGGGCTTTGTCAAATAAATCATGAATAAAAATTCATTTTCTGTTTTTCTTTTTCCCCGTTTCTTTTTCGTATATCTCCGCGCTGGCAATCACGGCTTTGGCCACTGCCTTCAGGGAAAGCCGCCGATCCATGCTGAGCTTTTGCATGGCCTGGAATGCATCTTTTTCTGTAAATTTATACTGATCCATCAGAATGCCCTTGGCCCGGTCCAGCAGCTTCCGGGTTTCCAGATCGTCCTTTGCCTTGTCCAGCGCAGCGTTTAACCGCTGGAACGCAGCAAACCGGCTTATGGCGATCTCAATGGCGGGAAACAGTTCCTCTTCCCGGACCGGTTTTACCAGATAGGCAAACACGCCGGAGTTGGTTGCTTCCTGTACGATTTCCTGCTGGCTGTAGGCTGTGAGCAGAAGAACCGGGGCCAGTTTTGCCTCCCCGATGAGTTTGGCGGCTTCCAGTCCGTCCATCTCCGGCATTTTCACATCCATGATGACCAGATCCGGCCGGTATTTCTCCGCAAGGCTAACCGCTATTTTTCCGTTCTCCGCTTCGCTGATAACGGTGTGTCCGGCTTCTTCCAGCATTTCCCGCAGATCCAGGCGTAATAAGGCTTCATCGTCTGCAATCAGTATCTTTAACGGTTTCACTTCAACTTCCCCTCCATTACATATGAATGACTACCCTGGCTACGGTACCGTTTCCGTCGGTACGCGGCTCCAGGCTGAAGGTTCCCTTTAAATCGGACTGCACGACTGTCTGAACGATTTTCAGGCCAAGACTCTTGGTCTTCTGCAGGTCAAAACCGGCAGGCAGGCCTACGCCGTCATCTTTTACCAGTAACAGTAAGCGGTCTGTGGTTTCCTTCTTGGCGTTGCCGCTGTATTGCGCTGCATCTGCTGCCCTGCCGGGAAGTTTGTCCGGCTCTTCGGCGCTTTCGTCCGGCCGGCAGATGGCAGCTGTCAGTGTTCCCTTTTTCCGGTTTTCAAACCCGTGCTCCAGCGCGTTCTGCAACAGTTCGTTCAGCACGAGGGCCAGGCTGGCCGCCTGCTGGGAAGGAAGCCGCAGGTTGTCTGCGGAGAACTTCATTTCCAGTTCCAGGTCCGGCGTTTTCATACTGCTCATAACCGTGCGGAAAACACCGTTGCCCAGTTCGTTGATGTCCACCAGTTCCGTGCCCTGCCCGGAAAGATACTCATGTACCAGTGCGATGCTGCTGATCCGGTTGATAGAGTCCCGAAGCACGTCTTTAGTTTCTTCCGAAGCCGCCCTGCGCTGTTCCAATCTCAGCAGGCTGGCGATGGTCTGCAGGTTGTTCTTTACCCGGTGATGAATCTCCCGGATTACCGCTGCTTTTACCCGCAGTTCTTCATCTTTCAGCTTCAGCTGGGTGACATCTTCGATAACTACAATGATGCGCTCTATACTTCCCGCCGCGTACAGCGGGATAAAACGGAAATCCAGGAACAGACCTTTCTTCTGCAGTTCCTGTTCTTCTGCCGTGCCTGTGTACAAAACGTTGTCAATGCCGTTCCAGTTAATCTCTTCACTGCTGGTTCGCCGGCCCACCAGGTGTCCGACGCCCAGTACACGGTAAATATGCCGGGCCGCATTGTTGGCTGCAAGGATCAGTCCGTCCCGGGCGTTCACCAGCACAAGTCCGTCGATACTGGACAGGCGGCGGTAGCAGCTGTTAGAGGCATAGTCTGTTTTACTGCCGTGCAGGAAGTCCATGGTGGCGTCCCAGAATACTACGTCGGCTTCCCGGTCTTCAAAGGCGGCGGCGGCGAAGCAGCGGTTGTGCCCGTCGCAGATGGGATAGACCTTCAGCCGGGCGAACTGGCCCGGCGCAACTTCCCGGAACCCTTCGGTGACGGTATTTTCTGTCAGCGCCTGGGTCATCAGCGGTTCATCCGCAGCCCGGGTCATCTCTTCCGGTTCCGTGTTTTCCGAGCGGGTGAGGGGTTCTGCCTGGTCGAAGACGCTTAAAAAGCAAATCTCTCCTCCTGGTTTCGCTTTTCGTTTGCCCGACAGTTTCGCAGCAGAAGCGCAGAGCTGCCGGCTGCGGTCCAGAGGAAGGATCAGTGAAATCTTGGCCTGGGCCAGGTCGGCGGCCAGTCCCAGGTTGCTGCGCATGCCGTCCAGGATATCCCATTGTTCCTGTGTAAGTAATGAAGTCATACTGGTAATACCATCCTGTCCAATGTTTTTACAAGGTTCGTTGTTTATATTATACCATAAATGTCTATGTCCCGGGATGCCGACGGGTTTCATTCCCCACACCAGAAGGGAAACGGTTTTGGTTCCGGTATCTCCATCGGATAGTTGTTGTCAAAGCAGCCGCTGCAGATGGGAAGGCCCTTTACCATTTCCGGCAGGGCTTTCAGGTCCAGATAGCCCAGGGAATCCGCGCCCAGCATCCGGCAGATTCCGTCCATGGAAAGCCGGTTGGCGATCAGTTCCTCTTCAGAGGGGACGTCCGTGCCGAAATAGCAGGGGTGGCGGAAGGGCGGGGAACTGATGCGGACGTGCACTTCGGTGGCGCCGGCTTCTTTCAGCATCTGTACCAGGTTTTTCATGGTGGTGCCCCGGACGATGGAGTCGTCCACCAGTACGATGCGTTTTCCCTTTACCGTTGCGGCCAGCACGCTGAGCTTCAGGTGGACGCCGCTTTCCCGTTCGGCCTGGGAAGGCTTGATGAAGGTTCTGCCGATGTATGAGTTCTTATAAAATGCGAAGCCGAAAGGAATGCCTGACTCTAAGGCAAAGCCTTTGGCGGCAGGCAGACCGGATTCCGGCACACCGGTCACCAGGTCGGCTGCTACGGGGTGGGACCGGGCCAGAGACCGTCCGGCGGCGATACGGGCGTCATATACGTTGATGCCGTCCAGCCTGCTGTCCAGTCGGGCAAAATAGATATATTCAAAGATGCAGTGGGCGCATCTTCCCGTTTGCAGGGAACGGTCCGATTCTATGCCTTTTTCCGACAGGGTTACCATTTCCCCCGGTTCCACATCGCGGATGAATTCCGCATCCACGGCGGACAGGGCGCAGCTTTCCGAAGCCAGTATGTACGCCTGGCCCCGTTTCCCCAGACAAAGAGGCTTTAAGCCGTAGGGATCCCGCAGACCGATCAGTTTCTGGGGACTCATGATGACCAGCGCATAAGACCCGGATAATTTCCGGGCGGTAGCCAGCACCGCTTCCTGTATCGTTTGGGTATGGACGCGTTCTCTGGCAAGGTAAAAGGCGATGACTTCCGAATCGGTGGTGGTGTGGAACACGGCGCCGTTCCGGACCAGCTCCCATTTCAGGTCGGCCGTGTTTACCAGGTTTCCGTTGTGGGCTAACGCCAGCGTCCCTTTTATATAGGAAATGGCCAGCGGCTGGGCGTTCTCCGGACGGGAACCGCCGGTGGTGGAGTAACGCACATGCCCGATGCCCAGATTGCCCGGCAGGCTTTCCAGACTGTTTTCATGGAAGACCTCACTGACCAGCCCGGCGTTCTTGCGGCAGTGATAATTCCCCACCGGTCCGCTCGTATCGGAGGTTACGATGCCGCAGGCTTCCTGTCCCCGGTGCTGCAGCGCCGTGAGCCCGTAATAGATGGAGTGGGCTACACTGCCGCCCTCCGGATCCAAAATACCGAAAACGCCGCATTCTTCTTTCACTTTATCCATGTTGCACGCTTCTTTCTGTCCGAACCGTCCGCAGACTGACAGACTATCCGCCTTGCGGTTTCTGCTGCCTGCAGACGAATTAATCAGCATTTCCCAAAATAAAAAAGCAGGCAAAGACGCGAGGTCTTTGTCTGCTTTGACATCTACAACGATACTTTACCACGGGGCATGCGAAAAGTCAAACTCTCTTTTACAGCGGGTAGTCCTGTAACGCATCGAAGCCCTCTTCCCCGGTGCGGATCTTGATCACGTTGTCAATCGTGGAAACGAAAATCTTCCCATCCCCGTATTTACCGGTGTATAGAACCTGTTTGGCGACTTCGATGATAATACGGGGCGAGATGGCGGAGACCACGATGTCCAGACGGATTTTGGGCAGCAGGCGGGAAACGACGGAGGCGCCCCGGTACATTTCCGCATGGCCTTTCTGCAGGCCGTAGCCGTGTACTTCCGTTACTGTCATGCCGGTGATGCCGATTTTCTCCAGCGCATTTTTCAGAGGCAGGAACCGTTCTTTGGAAGTGATGATGGTGACCAACGAATAGGCATGCCCGTCGGGCGTGACGGGATGCAGCCCGGGAACGGACGGCGCGGTTTCCCGCTGCGGGCTCAGAACCGGATCCGGTTCTGCGGGTATGGCCGATGTAGCAACGATATGTTCCGGCGCCGGCATGAAATCCGCATAGGCAGAAGGAAGGCCGTGTTCTTCAAAGTCCAGCCCGGCAATTTCTTCTTTGGCTGTGACCCGGAGGCCTACGGTGGATTTGATTGTTTTAAATACGATGAACGCTGCAACGGCTACGTACAGAATAACAGAGGCTACGCCGGTGACCTGTGTGAGGAAGAAGTGCGGGTCGCCGCAGTAGAGCCAGCCTTCTTTTTCCGCCAGTAATCCGGTCAGGACGGTCCCCAGGGCGCCGCAGACGCCGTGCACGGAAATGGCGCCTACGGGGTCGTCGATCTTAAGTTTCTGGTCGATGAATTCAATGGAGCAGACAACGGTGATTCCGGCGATGATCCCAATCAGAAAGGCGCCGGGTACGGTCACGAGGTCACAGCCGGCGGTGATGGCGACCAGACCGGCCAACGCGCCGTTCAGGGTCATGGATACATCCGGTTTGCCGTAACGGAACCAGGTAAAAAACATCACGGTACAGGTCGCAATGGCAGCGGCCATGTTGGTGGTCATAAAAATATGGGCAGCGGACAGGATCGCCTCGTCCCCGGTCAGGCTGACAGTGGAGCAGCCGTTGAAGCCGAACCAGGCAAACCATAGGATAAATACCCCCAGGGTGGCCAGAGGCAGGCTGTGTCCGGGAATGGCGTTGACGGAACCGTCCGCGTTATATTTGCCGATGCGGGGACCCAGCAGGTATGCGCCGATGCAGGCGCATACGCCGCCTACCATGTGTACGGCGGTAGAACCGGCAAAATCGTGGAACCCCATCTGGGCCAACCAGCCGCCGCCCCAGATCCAGTGTCCGGAAACGGGGTAGATGAATAAACTGATCAGAATGCTGTAAATGCAGTATGAAGAGAACTTGGTCCGCTCTGCCATAGAACCCGAGACTATGGTAGCCGCTGTGGCGCAAAAAACAGTCTGGAAAATGAGGAAAGCCATGACCGGATATCCCGCGTCTTCCCCCACCGTGAATTTCGTCACGAAAAAGTCCGGCGTTCCGATGAAGCCGCCGATGTCAGTGCCGAACATGAGCCCGAAGCCGACGATCCAGAAAGCCGGCGTACCCAATGCAAAATCCATGACGTTCTTCATGACGATATTACCGGCGTTTTTAGCCCGGGTCAGGCCTGTCTCGCACATGGCAAAGCCCGGCTGCATAAAAAAGACCAGCGCGGCTCCCAGCAGCACCCAGACGGTGTCCGCGGAAGAATAACGCTGGGGTAATGGATCCGCTGCGAAAGCGGAGACCGGTAATGTGGAAAGCCATGTGGCGGCAAAAAACGTTGCCGCTGTTTTTTTACAGAGTTTTTTCATACGGATCAAGCCCTTTCCAGGTACGAAAAAAGGCGCCTGATTGTGAGCAGTTCACAATCAGACGCCGATGTCTCGTACGTGTTGATTTATAAATATGCAAAAGGTTTGCGCGCTGTTTCCTTTTGCAATTTACAGTTGCATAGTAACATTTTGCATGAATTTCGTCAAGGAATTTTTAAAAACTGTATCAAAAATTCTCTGCCTTAATCGCAAAGAAAAATTTGGGATAGGCATATATAGGGCATTCTTTGTGAATTAAGGTTGAAACTAACTGTTGCATGTGGTAAAATATTATGTAATTTTGTGTAGTTCTGAAGCTGAAATCAAAACCTATATTAATTATTATTGAAAGCCCGGAGGTGTATGATGACCGATATGATGGTGATGGCCAATGCTATACTGCCTTTTATACTGATGGCGGCTATTTTCTATTTTATGTTATGGCGTCCCCAGAAGCAGGAACAAAAGAAGCGTAAGGAGATGCTGGACTCGCTGAAACGTGGTGACAAGGTTATTACGATCGGCGGGATGTACGGTACACTGACCAAGGTTGGTCCGACAAAAGTTAAGATCCGTCTTGCGGAAGGCATAGAGATTGATTTTGCCAGAACAGCGGTCAGCTGTTTACAGGATGCCGGCGCGGATATCCAGCCCGAAAATCTGGAAGCCTGATGAAGCAGTTACAGTTAAAAGAAGAAAAGCTTCGGGTACGTCGTGAGTTAAAAGAAACGGCGGCTGTGTTTTCGGGAAGCTATGTTTCTGAAGCCAGCCGGGCGGTTTGTGAAAAGGTGTTACGGAGCAGTGAATTCCGGGAGGCTTCCGTTATTTTCGGGTACCTTTCGTTTCGCAATGAGATTTCTGTTGACGCGTTGCTTGAAGAAGCGTTGCGTTTGGGAAAGATTATTGCGGTTCCGTGGATTGTATCCCGGACAGAGATGAAGGCGGCCAGACTGGAAACGCTGGAGAATTTACCTACAGACCGTTATGGCATCCGGACAGCGCCGGAACCAGTTATGCTCGTTAAACCGGAAACGATTGATCTGATTCTGGTACCCGGAGCAGGGTTTTCTGCCGCGGGTCACCGCATGGGACAGGGCGCCGGTTTTTATGACCGGTTTCTTGCGAATGTCAGGGGGTTCCGGTTAGGTATTACCAGCGACAGACTTTTGAGGGAAGAGATTCCCGTGGATGAGTACGACCAGCCGATGGAGGCTCTGGTCACGGAAACTAAGTTCATTTACTGCAACGGCGTGTAATTTGGGATTGGAACCCGGTTCAATCACTGGTGTGAACCGTTTTCCTTAACGCTTATATATGCGTTATGCAGTTGAGATAAACTGTTACGACGGTAACAGATGAAAGGGGTAAAGTATTTTGAGATGGAATGAGTTAGGGAAATTCCTGATCGTTGCGCTGGCAATTGTCGGAGGTTTCTGTATGTACATCCGGCCGCTGGCCAGTTCGGTCAAGCAGGGCCTGGATCTGCAGGGCGGCACACATGTCGTGTTACAGGCCGTGGATACGCCGCAGTTAAAAGTGAATGATGACGCGCTGGACCGCGCGACCCATATTATTGAACGCCGTGTGAATGCGCTGGGTCTGACGGAACCTGTGGTACAGCGTCAGGGCCGCGACCGAATCATCGTGGAACTGCCGGGCGTAAAGGATCCGGAAAAGGCCATTAACATGCTGGGCAAGACCGCTATGCTGGAGTTCAAGGATCCCAACAACAAAACGGTGCTCACCGGCACGGATTTGAAAGACGCAAAAGCAGTCGTCGGCAATGGCAACCAGCCGCTGGTATCCATGGAGTTTTCCGATGAAGGCGGCCAGAAGTTTGCGGACGTTACGGCCCGCAATGTGGGCAAACGTATTGCCATTACCCTGGACGGGGAAGTGCTGACCGCTCCGGTGGTGCAGGAAGCCATTACCGGCGGCCGCGCACAGATTACAGGCAACCGTTCCATGGAAGAAGCACAGCATCTGGCCATTTTACTGCGCAGCGGCTCTCTGCCGGTTAAATTGGAAATCATCGAGAACCGGACCGTTGGCCCGACCCTGGGGCAGGACTCCAAGGAAGCCAGCCAGAAAGCGTTCCTGATTGGTGTGGCAGGCGTGTTTGTATTTATGATTCTGTTCTACCGTCTCAGCGGTGTCGTGGCGGATATTGCGCTGCTGCTGTATACCATGTTGCTGCTTTTGGTGATGCGTTACCTGAACGCAACGCTGACCCTGCCGGGCATGGCAGGCATCATCCTGTCCATCGGTATGGCGGTTGACGCCAACGTGCTGATTTTTGAACGGTTCAAGGAAGAAATCCGCAACGGGAAAACCCTGCGCAAGGCAATGGACAACGGGTTTGGCCGGGCGCTGGTCACAATTCTTGACTCTAACATTACGACTCTGATGGCCTGCGCGGTGCTGTTCTATTTAGGCACCGGCCCTATTAAAGGCTTTGCCGTAACGCTGTCCATCGGTGTTATCTTAAGTATGTTCTCGGCAGTAACGGTTACCAAATTTTTGCTGAAGTTCCTCATTGACGCCAACTTCACCAAGAGCCCCACGGCCTTTGGCATCTCTGCTCCGAAAACAGAGGAGGTGGCAAAATGAAAAACTTCTCTATTGTCAGGAACTGGAAAATTTTCTTTGCGATTACGATTATTGGTCTGATGATCGGTTACGGATCCATGATCTTCCGGGGGTTCAATCTGGGTATTGATTTTACCGGCGGCAGTATCATGGACCTGAAGTTTGAAAAAGCCGTGCAGGTAGCACAGGTTCGCGAAGTGTTGAGCCAGCATAATCTGGGCAGCGCGATCATCCAGCTGGAAAGCAGCGATTCCGCGGCGACGGAGTCCCAGGGCGTTCTGATCCGTACCCCGGTCATTGCAGACAACGACCGTACAAAAGTTATGCAGGATATGGAAAAATCACTGGGCAAGTTTGATATCCGCCGTGTGGAAAATGTCGGCGCGACCATCGGCGGTGAACTGATCCAGCAGGCGGCCATTGCCATCTTCCTGTCCTGGGTGCTGATGGTGTTGTATATTACCATCCGGTTCCAATTGAATTTTGCGCTGGCAGCCATTATCGCGCTGATCGTTGACGTATCCGTTACGCTGAGCTGGTTCTCCCTGCTGCAGCTGGAGATTGATTCCACCTTCGTAGCAGCGCTGCTGACGGTAGTAGGTTACTCTGTCAACGGCACCATCGTTATTTTTGACCGTATCCGTGAAAACCTGAAGGTGCATCGCCGCACCGAAACCGTAACGGATATGATCGACAACAGTATCAAGTCTACGCTGACCCGTACTATTTACACGACGATTACCACCTTGTTTGCTATCGTGGCAATCTTCCTGTTCGGCGGCGAGACGATTCATAATTTCTCCTTTGCCATGCTGGTGGGCTGCTGCAGCGGCGCCTACACTTCCATTCTGTTGGCGGGCACCATCTGGCTGTTCCTGCAGCATAAAAAAGCAGGGGAATAAAAAATAGTTTTTGTAAAATCGTTTTGCATAAAAAGCAAGGAAAAAAGCAATTTTTGTTTTAGAGTTCTGCAGTGATGTGTTTGATTTACGTTAGGAAAAGGGATGACGCCATCCCTTTTTCTTTTTGAAGTTCCTCTAACGGAATAATTCAGGCAGGCACTTTTCACGCCTGCCTTTTTTGTTTATAATATATAATGTAGAAGTGTGAAATGTCATAAGTTTACTATAAGTATGTTTATTGCAACTGCTTGCGACGGAGAATATGGAAATTATCGATAACATGATGATTCCGGAAGAAGTCAGCAAGTTGTTGAAAGTAAGGAGGGTTTGCTTTGCGCAAGATTTTGCTTTTATGTCTGTGTCTGGTGGTTTGTTTTTCGTTCAGCGCCTGCGGGAAAGAAACGGAAAAGAAACCGCTGCCCAAACCTGCGAAGGCTGTGTTTGAAACCAGCATGGGAACGTTTACCTGCCGGCTGGAAACAAAGCTGGCGCCGGTGACCACAGAGAATTTCATTAAACTTGCCAATAAAGGCTTTTATAATAACCTGATTTTCCACCGTGTGATAGACGGTTTTATGATTCAGGGCGGTTGCCCCGATGGAACCGGAACCGGCGGGCCCGGCTATACAATTAAAGATGAGTTCAGCTCGGAACTGCGGCACAGCGGACCGGGCATCCTGTCCATGGCCAATGCGGGGCCCAATACCGGCGGCAGCCAGTTTTTTATTACGCTAAAAGCTACGCCCTGGCTGGATAATCACCATGCTGTTTTTGGGCGTGTCAGCGAGGGCATGGATGTAGTGCAGAAGATAGGACATACCAAAACGGATGCCGGCGACAGGCCGGTCGTGCCGGTTGTGATCCGCAAAGTGACCATCATTGAAGGCGAAGCGGCGAAGTGAGAAAACATTGATGAAACAAGTCGCCGAATAAGGCGATAAGAGAGCAGAGGAATGAAGCCGTGTTTCCGATGTCGTAAATTAAAGATAAGGTAAAGAATACGGAAAGCAAAGCAGTGAAAGGGGTTAAGCAATATTGTCTTTTTTATCGGACGAACATGTAATTGAAATCAATGACCAGCAGGAAATGATCGGTATCCTGGGAAGGAACGATGAGTTCCTGCGCCTGATCGACGCCAGCTTTGACGCTACGGTCATGGCCCGGGGCAACAAGATTATTTTCAGCGGAAGCGAAGAAGAGAACCAGAAACTGGAGCAGCTTTTTAAGGAACTGCTGTTCCTGTACCGGCAGGGGCTTCCTGTTACCAGCCATGACGTGCGTTACAGTATTTACATGGTGCAGGGCGGCGCGGTGGCCAAACTGCATAACATGTACGCGGAAACGCTGATCGTTACCTGGCGGGGGCACCAGATCAAGGCGAAAACGCTGGGCCAGTGGAATTATGTACGGGCTATCAAAAACAATTTCATAACCTTCGGTATCGGTCCGGCCGGTACGGGAAAGACCTATCTTGCTGTAGCCATGGCGGTTACCGCGCTGAAAAAACGGGAAGTGGAACGGATCATCCTTACCCGTCCTGCAGTGGAAGCCGGGGAAAAGCTGGGCTTTTTGCCGGGGGATATGCAGGAGAAGGTGGATCCGTACCTGCGTCCGCTGTATGATGCCCTGTTTGATATGCTGGGCAGCGATACGGCACAGAAGTACCTGGAGCGCGGTACGATTGAAGTAGCGCCTTTGGCATACATGCGTGGCCGTACCCTGAACGGTTCGTTTATTATTCTCGATGAAGCGCAGAATACAACTCCCGAGCAGATGAAAATGATCCTGACCCGTTTCGGGTTCGGTTCCCACATGGTGGTTACCGGGGATGTTACCCAGATCGATCTTCCTGCCGGCAGGAAAAGCGGGCTGATCCATGCTGCCAAAGTATTAAGGGAGGTTCCCGGTATCAGCATAAATTATTTTGATGAAAAAGATGTGGTCCGTCATGAAATTGTCGGCGCCATTATCAAAGCCTACGAACAGTTCGAACAGAAGCCGGAAGAAAAGAAAACCGGAGAAACGGAGTGACGGTATGAAGATTATTTTCAGTGACGACCAGGACGAGGTAAAGGTCCCGAAAGAAGCCGTTACTTTGCTGAAACAGGGGCTGCAGGCGGTAGCAAAACTGCATAAACTGTCTGCAAAAACTGAAGTCAGCGTGTCTTTGGTTAATGACGAAGTAATCCATGTTTTGAATAAAGATTACCGGGGTATCGACCGGCCTACGGATGTCCTTTCTTTTGCGCTGGACGAAGCGGAAGAACCGCAGGAAATCGGCGGCCCGGAAACCCATCTGCTGGGGGATATCATCATCTCTGCGGAAACCGCTGTGCGGCAGGGAAGGGAGTATGGTCACGGATTCAACCGTGAACTGGTGTATCTGGGGGTACACAGCCTGTTGCATCTTCTCGGATACGATCATATGAATAAAGACGACAAAGCGGTGATGAGGGAAGAGGAAGAAAAAGCATTGCAGATGATTCATCTCAGTCAGGCTGATCTGGACAGGAGCACAGAGAAAGATGACCCGGATCATTTTGCGCTGGCTGTCGTGGATGCGGTATCGGAAAAGAAAACGGAAAAACCTGCGAAAAGCGGAAAACATAAAATTACTTCTGCTGAAAAAATAAAACCGGTAAAGAACGGGAAGAAAAGTGATAATAACGCTAAGGAAGGGGAAATAACGATGGGCCGTAAAGACGTTAAAGAGACGGACAAAACCATTAAAAAATTATTTAAGAAAGCCCTGAAGACCAGAGAAAACGCCTATGTTCCTTTTTCAAAGTTTAAAGTGGGAGCTGCCGTATTGACCAGGTCCGGAGATATTTATACCGGTTGCAATGTGGAGAATTCTTCGTTTGGCCTGACGGTATGCGCTGAGCGTGTGGCGATGTTCAACGCGGCAGCGGCCGGTGTCCGTCCCGGGGAAATCACCATGCTGCTGGTAGCGGCTGATACGGAAGATGTGACATCGCCCTGCGGCGCCTGCCGGCAGGTAATGGCGGAATTTGAGATTCCGGTGATTGTAATGGCAAATGTGCGCGGCGATATGAAGACGGTAAGTTTGGAAGAACTGCTGCCGTTCAGCTTTAAAGCTGCGGATTTTA
>JAEEGH010008347.1_pt1 | contig 24528 bp, 21 predicted proteins | sample 9134181 | NCBI WGS metagenome assembly JAEEGH01 (sample SAMN16246544, study PRJNA631951) | gut metagenome | biome: gut microbiome; feature: rumen; material: DP-attached | host: Bos | place: Iran: Karaj | collected 2018-10
GGGCTGGCAGCCCATGTTTGAAACCTCGCAGCAGCACCAGCAGCCGTTGGCTACCAGTTCCTTTGCATCTTCCTCGGAAAGTTCGTTCTGGAAAGCGCAAGGCAGGGCAATGTCCACGGGGATGCTCCAGGCCTTCTTGCCGGCGGTGAACTGTGCCTTCTCCGGGAATTTGTCGGACATATCCTTAACCATGTTGCGGTTGGATGCCCTCATAACCAGCATATAGTCAATCATTTCGGGGGTGATGCCGCCGGGGATGTGGCAAACGCCGTCCGGGCCGGAGATTGCAACCACCTTTGCACCGAGCTCGGTAGCCTTGATTGCAGCGCCCCAGGCCACGTTACCGAAGCCGGAAAGAGCCACAGTCTTGCCGACGATGTCCTTGCCTGCCTTGTGCAGGAGGTGCTGGGTGAAATAGAGAGCGCCGAAACCGGTTGCCTCCGGACGAAGGATGGAGCCGCCGAAAGTGAGGCCCTTGCCGGTGAGGACGCCGGTGTTGTACTGGCGTGCGAGCTTGGTGTACATTCCGTTCAGGAAGCCGATTTCGCGGCCGCCCACGCCCACGTCGCCTGCGGGAACGTCCTGATCCGGGCCGATGCAGTTCCACAGCTCAAGCATGAATGCCTGGCAGAAGCGCATAATCTCAGCGTCGGACTTGCCCACGGGGTCGAAGTCTGAACCGCCCTTGGCGCCGCCCATCGGGAGGGTGGTGAGGGCGTTCTTAAAGGTCTGTTCGAAGCCCAGGAATTTGAGCATCGAAGGTGTCACGGCCTTGTGGAAACGCAGACCTCCCTTGTAGGGGCCTATGGCGCTGTTGAACTGGATGCGGTAGCCGGTATTGGTCTGTACCTCACCCTTGTCGTCGATCCAGGTAACGCGGAAAGTGAAGATACGATCCGGTTCCACAAGACGTTCGACGATTTTCGCCTTCTCGAATTCAGGATGCTGGTTGTACACCTCTTCGATGGATTCCAGAACTTCCTGAACAGCCTGCAGATACTCCTTCTCCAGAGGGTACTTCGCCTGGAGACGGGCCATAATTTCCTGTGTTTTCATTTTAGGTTAAAAGGTTAGATAAATGTGGTTATTAATGTATGTGTGGTATTATTCGGCGTATTTGAGCTGAAGCTCGGTGAGCTCTGCCTTCACGGTGTCCTGGGTGCGGTCATCCGGGATGTTGAGGGCTTTGCGGGCAGCGGGCATGAGATCCACGGTACCGGCCTCGTCGTAATACACGAGGGTGGCGACGTCGAACACAAGCGCCAGGCCCTGGGCCTTTGCGATTTCACGCACGGTGGCCATCGCTTTCTCCTGGATGGGAGCCATCAGCTCGTTCTGCTTTTCCTGGAGTTCCTGATATGCGGTCTGCTGGAACTCCTGCAGACGGCGCTGCATGTCGGAAAGCTCTGCCTGCTTGGTTTCACGGACGGAGGTGGTCCAGCTGTCTTTCTTCTGATCGAAGGTGTTACTCTTGCTCTGGAACTCGGATACCATGGCCTGGAAGGTTTCCGTTGTCTCATGGGAAACGGCGGCGATTGTGCGCTGGGCCTCCATGTATTCAGGCATAAGGGTGATGAGTTCTTCAACGCTTACGCGGCCGATGTTCTGTGCGGCTGCGGAGATTGTAAAGAGCGCCATTGCGGCGAAAAGCAAAATCTTTTTCATATCAAATAACTTTTTTAATTATCAGAACTGTTGTCCTATTACAAAGTGGAACTGGCTTCCACCATTAGTTGCATCGTCGAAGCCGTAGCCCCAGTCGACACCCAGAAGCCCGATCATCGGCAGGAATACACGCACGCCGACGCCCGCGGACCGTTTAATCTGGAAGGGGTTGAAATCCCTGATGTCCGACCAGCAGTTGCCGCCTTCGAGGAAGGCTAGTACAAATATCGTGCTTTGCGGCTGCAAAATCACAGGATATCTGAGTTCCACTGTAAATTTATCATACACATTACCGGCATAACTATAGCCGTTCTGACTGTATGGCGTTGCTATATAAGGAGTTAGCGAATAATCTTCATAACCGCGCAGGGAAACGATTTCCGAGCCGTAAGTTACGTACCCCGACATACCGTCGCCACCAACCTGGAAGCCTTCGAAAGGAGAATAGCCCCATTTGCGGTTGTAATAACCCAGATAACCGAACTGCGCACGGGTCATCAGCACAAGGTCTCCGATAAGCTTGCTGTAAATGGCTCCGCTGAACTTCCACTTGTGATACTCGATCCACTTGTATCTGTTGGTCGATGACCAGTTGTCGTAGTTGATGTCTCTCCAGCTACTCACCGCAACCTTTTGCCCGGCATCGTCAAAGTCGTGCCTGCGGAACAGGGAATAGGGCGGGGTGAACTGCAGGGAAGCGGAGAAGTCCGAACCCTGACGGGGATAAATCTGCTGGTCCGTAGAATTACGGGAAAGCGAGACTGTATAGCTCAGGTTGTGGGAAATACCTGTATCGAATGCAAAAGCGGTATAACTGCTTTGCCATTTGTTCAGGCGGTATGTCTGCCAGCTGAGGTTGTTGTACAGGACAAAATAGTTGTCCGGCCATTTCAGGCGCTTTCCAAGACCGGCCGAAAAACCGAAGACCTCAAATGACTTCGTGGCCTTGGGGATACCACCGGTGAACCATTCATAACTATAATACGCATCGGTCATCCTGGAATAGTATCCGGAGATGCTCAGCGAAGTGGGCTTCTTTCCGAAGAGCCAGGGCTCCAGGAAACTGGCGCTGAGCATGGTGTAGTACGTACCGTTGGTCTGGAAACGCAGGGAAAGGTTCTGGGCGTCGCCAAGCGGCACCGGTCTCCAGGCCGTTTTGTCGAACATGCGATGGGTGGAGAAGTTATTGAAGCTAACGCCGGCCGTTGCCACGAAGGTGCGACCGCCCCAGCCGCCCGAAAGCTCAAGCTGGGAAGAAGGTTTCTCCACTACATTATATATAATGTCAACCGTATTGTTCATCTGGTTGGGGATGATGGACCAGCCGCGGGAAGGATCCATGGCGGCCTCCTGGTCGAACTGGCCCAGGGAAGCGATCTCACGGATTGAACGCTCGAAATCCGACTGGCTGAACAGATAGCCCGGGCGAGTCATCACCTGACGGCGCACGACCTTCTCGTTAGTGAGGTCATTACCGTTGATGACGATATTGTTCAGGGTTGCCGGCTTGCCTTCGGAAATACGGATTTCCACATCCACGCTATCCTGCTGGATGCAAACCTCGACGGCCTGGACGCTTACGAAAAGATATCCGTTGTCCCTGTATAGTTTCGACACATCGTAGTCCGACTGCTTGCCGCCGCCATGAAGACGCTTCTCCAGGGTTACCATGTCGTACACATCGCCCTTTTCAATCTGGAGCACGCGGTTAAGCACGTCCGACGAATACACGGAGTTACCCGTCCAGGTGATGTTGCGGAAATAGTATTTGCGGCCCTGGTCGAACTGCATGTCGATGGCGAGGTGCTTGTCGTCCTCGAAATAGACGGTATCCCTTACCAGACGGGCATCGCGGTAACCGGCCTCGTTGAAGGCCTCGATAACGGTGCGGCGGTCTGTCTGATACTCTTTTTCCTTGAATTTCTTGCTCTTGAAGAAGTTGTACCAGCGGTTGGAATGGGTGTCCTTCATGTTCTTCGCGAGCTTGAACTCCGACACGTCGTCGTTGCCGCTGAAGTTGATGTGACGCACGCGGACCTTGTTGCCCCTCTGGACATCGAAGTTCACGCGGATTGCCCTGCGCACCAGTGTGTCTTCCGAAACCTGTACGTCCACTTCACAGAGCTGATAGCCTTTTTCCTTGTAGTAGCGCTTGATGATATCCACCGAGGTGGTGCGCACATAATCCGAGAATTCACGCCCCGGACGAAGATTAAGCCTTTCCTGAAGGTCTTTCTTCTCACCGGTGCGAACACCGGTAAATGTCCAGCGGGATACCCTGGGACGCTCCACGATGCAGATCTTCAGCCATGCGGTGTCTTTCTGCGTGCTCAGGGAGTCTATGACCAGGGATACGTTCTCGAAGTAACGCTGGGCCCAGATGCGGCGGACGATGGATGTTATGTCGTCTCCGGGGATGGTAACCTTCGAACCTTCACGGAGACCGGACAGGTTCACTATCTGGGAGTCAGAGAAATAGTTGTTTCCTTCCACGCCTACTCCACCCACAATGTATTCCTTCGGATTGGAATAATCCACTTCAATCCCGCTCCTTGACGACTGCGCCCACAGAGGGGCCGCCATCAGGGCGAGAGTTAGGAGAAGGCCTGTACGTCTTATATTCATTCGTTTTCTTTCAATCAATCTGCAAATATAGCAAAATCATTTGACTTTTCCATATCTGCGGTCGCGACGCGCGTACTCCGCGAGGGCCGCTTTGAACTCCTCTTTCCGGAAATCCGGCCACAGGACGTCCGTGAACAGGAATTCCGTATATGCGCACTGCCACAGGAGGTAGTTGGAGATGCGCTGCTCGCCGGAAGTGCGGATCAGAAGGTCCGGATCCGGAATTCCGGCGGTTACGAGATACTTGCTGAAATCTTCTTCGCTTAGCGTGGCCATTGCCTCCGGGCCAAGCTCCGCGGAAGCCTTTGCGGCGGCCTGGAGGATATCCCACTTGCCGCTGTAGCTCAAGAACACGATTACAGTGAGGCGCTTGCAGTGGGCGGTCTGGTCCATCATGCCGTCGATGGCGGCGTTGAGCTTGTCCGAAAGGCGGGCGCGGTTACCCAGCACCACGAAGCGGATATCGTTCTTCAGGAAGGTTGCGCATTCTTCCCTTATCGATTTCATCATCAGGGACATAAGCGTATCCACCTCGGCGGCCGGACGGCCCCAGTTCTCCTCCGAAAAAGCGTAGAGGGAAAGGTATTTCACGCCCGTTTCGCACGCGGCTTCCACCACGGCGCGGACGCTGCCTACACCTTCCATGTGGCCGGCAACACGCTCCTTGCCGCGGGCCTTCGCCCAACGGCCGTTACCGTCCATGATTATGGACACGTGAACGGGAATTCTCTCGGTATTATCCATTATTGCGAATGTCTTCTCCCCAGAAGAGACGTGACGACAGGGCCTGTACGAATCCAGTCTCTGCGAGGCGGATGCGTTTGAGCGAAAATTGTGCCATCTCCACATGTACCGACCAGTCCAGATCCATATCGAAGGTGCGGTTGTCCGTGGTCATAACGGCCATCTTGTCCCTGGACTCCACGCTTATGTCGATCTTTGCCGATTCCGGCAGCACCAGCGGGCGCACATTGAGGTTGTGCGGGGCGATAGGGGCAAGCACGATCACCTTGGAATCCGGCATGCAGATGGGGCCGCCCGCGCTTAGCGAATATGCCGTGGAGCCGGATGAAGTGGCAACGATGAGGCCATCCGCCCAATATGTGGGAAGGGCCTCCCCGTTCACGCTCACATGGATTCCCAGCATGGCCGGACCGTTGCGGTGGACGGCGACCTCATTGATGGAATACGGCAGCATGCCGATGTTCTGGCGGGCGCCATGCCCCTTGAGGGTAGCGTTGAGAACCGTCCTGTATTCGATAGTGAAAGAGCCTTCCATAAGGGCCTGCAGCACAGCTTCCGGGCGGTTTTCGCACAGGAAGCCGATGCGGCCGAAATTCACTCCCAGGATGGGAAGGCCGATGTCCGACACCACATGGGCGGCCGACAGGAAAGTGCCGTCCCCGCCCATCGACAGTACAAGGTCTGTCTCCGGACGCACGTCCGACTTGGTGTGTATGGGATAAACCTCATAGGAGGCCGCCTCCAGATCCTTCAGGAGCTTTTTCATTCTGGGCTCCCCAAGGAGCTCTTCATTCAGTACAAAATATCCTATTTTCATCTTTTTAACCCTTTGTCATTTCGAGCGTAGTCGAGAAATCTCAAAAAGGGACTTCAAAAATAACACTTTATTTACAATTTTCATTATTTTTGTGAACCTTAACACACAAAATATGACAAGACTCAGTGTCAACATCAACAAAATCGCGACGATCCGAAACGCCCGCGGCGGCAATCTCCCGGACGTGAGCAAGGCGGCAGTGAACTGCGAGCGCTTCGGCGCCGAGGGCATTACCGTGCATCCTCGTCCCGATGAAAGGCATATCAGATACAGCGACGTGAGGCAGATACGTCCCCTCATTACCACCGAATTCAACATCGAGGGAAACCCCATTCCCTCGTTCATCGACCTTGTGGAAGAAGTTGTTCCGGACCAGGTAACCCTTGTACCGGACGCACACGACGCAATCACCTCAAACGCCGGCTGGGACACCTGGAAAAACCGCGACTTCCTCACTGACGTATGCGCCCGTTTCAAGTCTAAGGGAATAAGGGTGTCCATCTTTATCGACCCGGATCCCTATATGGCCGAAGGCGCCGCACTCTGCGGGGCGGACAGGGTGGAACTTTACACTGCCGATTATGCCGCCGAGTACCCCCTGGACCCGGAAATCGCGATAGCCCGCTATATCGAAGCGGCCAGGGCCGCCAGCGCAGCAGGTCTCGGCCTCAACGCCGGGCACGACCTTTCGCTGGAGAATCTTGCCTACTTCGTTCAGCAGATACCCTGGACGGACGAAGTCTCCATCGGCCATGCTCTTATAAGCGACGCTCTTTACATGGGGCTTGAGCAAACGATTCAGGCGTATCTTTCGGAAATCCGCAAAAAATAGCTATCTTTGCGAGTTCAACTGAAAACAATTTAACGTTAAATAATGAAAAAGAACATTCTACTTTTGAGCGCCGTCGCCATCCTTGCGGGCCTCACCCTCTCTTCCTGCAACGAGAACGCTCCCAAACAGCCCGTGGAGCCCATCGCCAATGACACAACCGCAGTTGCAGGCAGCATCGTTTTCTTCAGCCTCGACCGCGTCATGGCGGAGTACGACATGGCCAACGACCTCCGTGCCGTCGTGGAAACCAAGGTGAACAGCATCCAGGCTGAAATCACCCGCCGTGAGAACAAACTCACCCGCGAGCTCAACGACTTCAACAACAAGCTCGAGAAAGGTCTCCTCACCAACAGCGTGGCACAGGCCCAGCAGCAGAAACTCCAGCAACAGCAGCAGTCATACCAGAAGTATGTTGTGGAGAAGCAGCAGGAAATGGCTGAAGAGCAGCAGGTTATGCTCAACAACATCATGAACGCCATCAACGAGTATATCGTAAAGTATAACGAGGAGAAGCAGTTTGCCATGATTCTCACCACCAGCGGAGACCTTCTTTCCGCCCCCGTCGTGATCGGCAATCCTTCCCTGGACATTACTGAAGAAATCCTCAAGGGCCTCAACGACGAGTACGTCAAAAGCAAGGACAAAGCTCCCGCCGCGGAGGAATAAACCGTGAAAATCGCCATACTGTCCTGTTTCCACCCGTACAGGGGAGGGATCGCCCAGTTCAACGCATGCATATATGAGGAACTGGGCCGGGACAATGAGGTTCGGGCATTCAATTTCAAGCGCCAGTACCCCAAGGTCCTGTTTCCCGGAAAAACGCAGTATGTAACCCCGGAAGACGAAGCCACTCCCGTAGAGAGCACCTCTGTGCTGGACACCATCCGGCCTTCCACCTGGGCAAAGACGGCAAAACTCATAAGGCAGTGGCAGCCGGACCTTTTGATTCTGAGGTACTGGATGTCGTGGTTCGCCCCCTCGCTGGGGTATGTGAGCCGCCACACAGGCTGCAAAAGCATAGCCATCCTGGACAATGTGACCCCGCACGAGCCCCACTTTTTCGACAAACCCCTGTCGAAGTATTTCCTTAAGGGCTGCAGCGGCTACATTACCATGACGGAATCCGTAGCGGAAGACCTTGTCTCCCTTGTTCCGGATGCCCGTTACAAGATACTCCCCCACCCCGTGTACAGCCACTTCGGGGAGCGGATGGAAAGGGAGGAAGCATGCTCCTCTCTTGGGTTGGACCCTGAAAAGAAAACGCTGCTTTTCTTCGGGCTCATCCGGGAGTACAAGGGGCTGGATATATTGCTGGAAGCGTTCCGGGGCCTCCCGGAGGACTATCAGCTGGTTGTGGCGGGAGAACCATACGGCGCGTTCGACAAGTATCAGCGCATTCTGGATTCCCTTCCCGGGAAAGACAGGGTAAAAGTCTTTCCCCGGTACATCAGGGACTCGGAAGTGAAACTGTACTTCAGCGCCGCAGACGTATCGGTGCTGCCATACCGCACTGCCACTCAGAGCGGAATCAGCGCGGCGTCATACCATTTTGACGTGCCGCTCATCGTCACGGATGTGGGCGGGCTCAAGGAGACCATCGGGGACAGGGGAACCGGCCTGGTGGCGCCAGTGGCGGAACCGGAGGCTGTGAGAAGGGAGATTGTCCGCTACTTTGAAAACCCTTCAATCGCACCTGCGTGCAGGGAGGCGATAAAAAAAGAAAAAGAAAGGCTGTCGTGGAACAGGTTTTGCTCATCCCTCACGGCCTTCGCAAAAGAACTATAACTCAAGCGCAGAGATATATGACCAGACCCGGAATTATACTTGTCGCGACCACAGCGGTCATCCTTGCATGCATGGCGGCCGCCCCCACGCTCAGGGCCCAGGCCTATGAGCCCGTGCCGGTTACGGTGTCCACGGAAAAGGTTAACGTGAACGGAAAGGTATACCTCGCCCACACCGTGCTGGAGAGGCAAACCCTCTATTCCATAGCCAAAGCCTATGGCGTTAGCATAGACGACATCTATGAGGCTAACCCTACCCTGCAAAGGACCGGTCTGCTGAAGGGCAGCATCATCCTCATCCCCTGCAAGGAGCAGCCCGCTTCCGAAGAGGTCTATATCCCGGAAGAAGGAACCTACAAGGAGCATCTGGTGAAGTGGTATGAGACCATCGACGACATTGCCGCCATGTATGGTCTCAGCACGGATGCCCTCATGGAGTTCAATCACCTGGACTCTCCCAAGCTCAACCGCCGCCAGGTTCTGTACATTCCTCTCACGGAGGAAGAAATGATTGCCGCGGCGGAGGCTGCAACTCAAACCCCGGAGGATAACACCCCCACAGTCCTTCCCGCTGAAACGGATACCGTTACCGTGAGGGAGTTCGAAATCGGCGATGACGTGATTGTCACGGTGGAAGATCCCATCGTGGGCAAGTCCACCGTGAACATGGCCCTTGTGCTTCCCTTCAATGCGGAGGGCCGCGCAAGTTCCATGAACATGGACTTCTACGCCGGCGTGCTGTTGGCTCTTAGGGATCTTCAGGCGGAAGGCATCTACACGCACCTGTCGGCCTTCGACACCAAATCGGCAATGCCCAGCGCATACCAGCTCTCGAAGAACGACTTTGTGCTCGGCCCGGTGTCCCTGCAGGATCTCACCACGGTGCTTGAGCGGGTTGGCGAGGAAACCACCGTGATCTCTCCTCTGGACCAGAAGGCCATCGTGCTCAGGGACACCTTCCCCAACTTCATCCAGGCTCCCTCCTACATCGAGAATCAGTATCTGGAGCTTGCACAGTGGCTGGAGGAAGGCTTCAAGGAAGGTGAAACCATTATCCTGATGAGCGAGAAAGGCGGTTCTGCCACCTGCACCGCCCTGAAGGAAGCCCTCACGCAGAAGGGCCTCCACTTCGAGATTCTGTTCTACAACGTATCCGAAGGCTCCAGGATTCCCGCGCGCCTTGCTTCCATGATGCAGAAGGGCCGCATGAACCACGTTGTGGTGGCTTCTGAAAACGAGGGTTTCGTGGCTGATGCCATGCGCAACCTCAGCATCATGAACAACAGGGGCTACAAGGTAACTTCCTACGGCACCTCGAAACTCAGGCTGCTGGATTCGGTGGACAATAACTACTACCACCAGACTTCCCTGCACCTTACCACGGCGTATTACGTGGATTATGACGACGCGGAGGTGAACCGCTTCATCCTGGCATTCCGTGCGCTTTACAACACGGAACCCAGCCAGTTCGCCTTCCAGGGATACGACACCGCCCATTACTTCATTTCCATGATCGCCCAGTACGGAGACAAGTGGAAGAACTATCTGGACAAGAACAAGGTTCGCATGCTCCACCTGGACTTCCTGTTCAACAAGAACGAAAACGGCTCCCTTTCCAACGGAGCCATCAGGAGGATCATCTACAATCCGGATATGAGCATGATAATGGTTAAGTAGCCTCGGAAATCAGTACCCTGGCATTCTCTATGGCGGCTTCCGTGATACGGGAGCCGCTTAGCATTCTGGATATCTCCATAACCCTTTCCTCTCCCGTGATACGTGAAATACCGGTGCGGCCGCCTTCACGGCTCACCAGATAATGGGCATCGCCCTTTGCCGCCACCTGCGGAAGGTGGGTTATCGCGAACACCTGCATGTCCTTGCCCATGGAACATATCATGGAACCCATCTTGTCGGCGGCGCTGCCGGATACGCCGGTATCGATTTCGTCGAACACCATGGTGGGCATGCTGGTGTATTTTGCCATCATCGCCTTGAGGCTGAGCATAATCCGGGAGAGTTCTCCGCCGGATGCTCCTTTGGCAACGTCCACGGGTTCGCCGGAGCCGGCAGAAAAGAGAAATTCAACCGTGTCTGTCCCGCTTGCCGATGAAGGGGCTGCCACAACCCTCGTTTCAAAGCGGCAGTTCTCAAGTTCCAGGAAGCGGAGGGATTCCAGCACCGAGCCGGAGAAAGGCTTGCAGGCCTTTTCGCGGGCGGAGTGAAGGGCGGATGCGGCGCGGGCGTACCCATCGGCACAAAGTTTTTCGCGCTTCCGGAGAGCTTCCATGTCTTCTGCAAGGCTGGTGCTGTCCATAAGGGCACGCTCCAGGGTATCGCGAACAGCGATGAGTTCCGCCTCGGAGTTCACGTCATAGCGCTTCATCAGATCATAGATGAGCGACATCCTGTCTTCAACCGCCTGCAGTGCCGCGGGAGAGACTTCTATCTTTTCGGAGGCCTGCTCCACTTCGGCCGATATATCCTCGATTTCCAACCGGGAGGATTCCAGCCTTTCGGAGAGGGGCTGAAGCTGCGGGAGATAACGGGCGCCCTTTTCAAGTTTGCGAACGGCTTCTTTCAAGAGCGAGGAAAGCGGAGTACCGTCTTCCGTCTCCATCAAAGCGCGGGCGCCTTCAAGCACTTCCTTTATTTCTTCCGCGTGCGCGAGCTGCTGTTGTTGCTGCTCCAGCGAGGCGAGTTCGCCTTCGGTGAGACGGGCGCTCTCCAGGCGTTCGTACCTGGCCTGTGTGTAGTCCCTGTCGGCCTCCAAAGTGCGGAGGCGGGATTCGGCATCGGCAAGTTCTTTCCTTGCCTTCTGCCACTGCGACCATGCATCCGAGCAGGCTTCCAAAAGGGCTTTGTTCCCGGCGAAATGGTCCAGGAGCTTCATGCGGAAGGAAGGATCCTGCAGAAGGAGCGTCTGATGCTGGGCATGAACGTCAACAAGATGCGAAGAGACTTCCTGAAGGCGGGAAAGGGACACCGGCTCGTCGTTGAGGAAACTGCGCGAGCGGCCGCTGGAATGGACCACGCGACGGATTACCAGATGGCCGTCCTGCCAGGGGAGGTCATCGGCCTGTAGTTTCTCTTTGAGGATGGAATCTTCCCCCGCCTCGAATTCCGCCTCAACCACGCAGGAATCCCCGTCCGGGCCGATCATGGAGGCATCGGCCCTGGCTCCCAGGCACAGCGACAGGGCGCCCATGAGGATGGACTTGCCGGCGCCGGTCTGCCCGGTTATAATCACCAGACCCTCCGGAAAGCTGGTTTCCAGAGAGTCTATGAGAACGTAATTCCTGACTTGGAGGCGCTGGAGCATCTAGGCTTCGCTATTGGCCTGCTTGTACACAAGCTCGCCGTTCTCGAATTCCGAGATGGCCACAAGACCCGGCTTGGGCTGGCGCTCGTAGTACTTGGAGATTTCGATCTGCTCCTTGTTCTCGAAGACTTCTTCCATGGTGTCGCGGTCGTTGCGGAAGTCTTCCAGTTTCTTGGTGAGTTCGCGCTTTTCAGCGGCTGCGATCTGGTTTGCCCTCTTGGAGAGGATTACCACCGACTCGTAGATGTTTCCGGTGGGTGCTGCAAGGTTCTTGATGTCCCTGGTGATAGTGTTTGTGGGGACTTTCTTCTTTGTATCCATATTGTGTAATTTTTTCTTACCGATTATTATTACGGCAATGCGTAGCGGGTTGTTTCAAAAATTTTCGACACCACTACTCCCCGGTGGTCTCATCGCCCGTGTAACGGCCAAGGGCTTTGAGCACCCTCTTGTGCACGGTATCCAGTTCACTGCGATAGTGGGACTCCGGATATTCGCCGATGAAGTTCAGATAGTCGTCCAGGAACACCAGATAGCGCTCCTTCTGCTTTGCCTCAACGCTCAGGCGGGCATAATGGTACGACGACATGGCCGTATAGTAGAGGACGTCTTCGCGATATACGTTTTCAGAGTTTTCCTTAAGCACGTTGCGGAAAGCCACGCGGGAAGCCAGATAGTCTTCCATCTTGTAATACAGGCGGGCTCCCTCGAAGGCCTTGCGGTCCAGGCGCTCCAGAAGATCCGCTTTCATGAGACGGCAGGCTTCCAGATGAGGTGTGTCGTCCGGATACTCCCTGGTATACTCCTCGATTGCCTGAAGGCAGGCCTTGGTGGGTGCCTGGTCCAGTTCGTAGCGGTAGGTAGCCCTGTACATACAGTCCAGGCGCAGGAAGCGGGCGTCTTCCGCGAATGGGCTCAGGGGGAAATTCTCCAGGAAGCGGGTGAAGTTGCTCTGGGCGGTGTAATAGTCCTTGTAGCGGTAGTTGCTAAGGCCCCAGTAGTACTGCACCGTGTCGTCCCTTTCCGTGCCGCTGGTGAGGATGGCCAGGGATTCGAACAGCTGCGATGCCCTCTGGTAACGCTTGTTGCTGAAATACTCCATGGCGGCCTTGTACTTAGCATCCGCGTCATTGCTGGCAAGAAGCACTTCGTACTGCGACTGACAGCCGATGGCAAGGAACATCAGCGCCGCGGTGAGCGCGATTGTGATATATCTCATCTGTTTCATTTTTGTAGCAGGTATTTTTCCGCATCCCGCGCGGCCATGCAGCCTGAAGCGGCGGCGGTAACGGCCTGGCGGTAGCGTGAATCTTGAACGTCGCCGGCGGCAAAGACGCCTTGGACCGATGTCTGTGAGGTCTTTCCTTCTGTGACGATGTATCCTCCCTCATCAATTTCCACATCGAAAATCTCCGAGTTGGGATGATGGCCGATGGCAAGGAACAGCCCGTCCACATTGGTTACGCTTCGACTTCCGTCCTTGTGAACGAGTTTGAGACCGGTAACGGCCGTGCCGTCTCCCAGCACCTCTTCCACCTGGCTGTTCCAGAGGATTTCTATGTTTGCCGATGCGAACACCTTGTCCTGCATTGCCTTGGATGCGCGGAAGACGTCCCTGCGAACAATCATGTACACTTTCTGCGCAAGGGATGCAAGGTAGAGGGCATCTTCGCAGGCGGAGTCCCCTCCACCCACAACCGCCACGGTGCGCTTGCGGTAGAAGAAGCCGTCGCATACGGCGCAGGCCGATACACCCGCCCCCTTGTACTTCTCCTCCGAAGGAAGACCAAGGTACTTTGCGGTGGCGCCGGTGGCTATGATAAGGCTCTCCGCCTCAATCACCTCTCCCCCGTCCAGGGTAACGCGGAACGGTTTTTCGGAAAGTTCCGCCTTGATGGCCGTACCCTGGCGCACCTGGGCGCCGAATGATATGGCCTGCCGGCGCATAGAATCCATGAGCGTCATCGCGTCCACTCCCCCGGGAAAACCCGGGAAGTTCTCCACCACGGTTGTTGTGGTGAGCTGTCCTCCTGGCTGTATGCCCTCATACAGCACCGGTTCCAGACCGGCCCTGGAGGCATAGATTGCCGCGGTGAACCCTGCAGGCCCCCCGCCCAGAATAAGGCATTTCACGTATTCACTTGTCATATCCTGCAAATATACGAATTTATTTATTATTTGAGGAAATTTTGAAGTATTCCATTTTAGAGTTATATTTGCGGACATGACGTTGACAAGCGGCAAAATACCCACACTGGAAGAATTCCGCACACTGCTGCGGAAGCACGACCTGAAGGTCACCGGCCAGAGGCTGGCCGTGCACGAGGCCATGCTGGAGCTCGGGCACGCATCGGCAGACCAGGTTGTGGAGGAAATCCGCCGCCAGGGCCCAGTGAAGGTTACGGTGGCATCGGTCTACAATATCCTCACCCAGCTGGCGGATCTGCACATCTACGGGCGGCGCCTGTCGGCCAACAGCAAGATGTACTTCGACGTTTTTGCCGGCAAGCATCTGCACCTCTACGACAGGGAGAATCACCGCTACCGCGACATCATCGACGAAGAACTTACGGAACTTGTTATGGCGCACCTCCGCAGGCACAAGTTCAAGGGGTTCACGGTGGAAGACATAGACATACAATACATAGCACGGCCGACAAGGAGGGGCCGCACAACATGAGAATAGCATCTTTATCGGCAACAGTCCTTGCAGTTGCGATTTTGACAACATCCTGCTTAAAGGACAATGTTATCCTGTACCGGGAAATCACCATGGCCACGGTAACCGCCCCCAATCAGTTCCTCACCGACGCGGGGCTCACCTACAACGTGGTGCAGAAAGATATCGACGACGACTTTTCCGATTTTGGAAGGGTGCTCATCTACTGCAATATTCTAAAGGAAACCGCATCAAATGAATTCGACGTGGAACTGCTGGCACTGATTAAGCCTCTGAACAAGGACGCCGTGCTCACAAGCACGCTCACCAAGCCGGACGACGGGCTGGGGAACGACCCCGTTGCCATTACCTCCGCCTGGGTTAGCGGCGGCTACCTTAACATGAGCATTGCCGTGCTTGCGCTGGACGAGACCAAGGACCACTTCATCAATCTCGAGTTCGACGACACCGCCCCCCAGGACACCCTCCGCTTCACTCTCCGCCACGAAGACAACGTGTCGGACGAGCTTAACGTGATTTCCGAGGACAGCGCCCTGGGTGCAGCCTATGTCACCTTCCCGGTAGAGAAACTGCTTCCGGAAGGTGTCACAACCATGCCAATCAAACTCAGCTGGACCTGGGACAAAGAGTATTGTGTAAAAGACGCATTGAAACTGTAGCATGAAGTCAAAGAAACTGCTTGCAGTGGCTGCGGCCCTGCTCATTATGGTGCCGGCTTTCGCCGTGCTCAGCGAAAAAGACCTGTCACAGACGCTGTCGGTACTCAGGTACGAACTGTTCTCTGCATACAAGGCCCAGTCGGAACGCGCGGCCCGTTTCAAGGGTAATGAAAACCGTCAGCACGCACGTCTTGTGAAGATGATGCAGCAGAGCAATGAACTCTCGCTCATGCTGTATTCCCAGAAGCAGGACTATACCTTTGACATGACGTATGCGCTGAACGAGGTGTCCAAGCAGTATGAGGATTTCTCCTCCCGGAAACTTCCATTCGACGACATTGTGAGGCGTCTGGACATCGATATCGACCGCTACGACCGTCTTATCCACACACTTCGCAGCCTGCCGCCGTCCATGACCATAGAGTATGTGGACAGCACTGGCAACGTGGTCGTTCTGGAAACCGGCATGCCCCAGCGCGAATCCGCTTCACGCAGGCCGGAAGGCCTCCCCGGAGGGGCAGATCCCACGTTCATGCTGGATTCCATGGGCAGGATCGACCGCGACAGCTGCCTGTTCTACGCCCAGTTCCTGCTGGACAACTGCATCCGCCAGAAGGAGCGTCTCGTGCGCGACAGCACCAGCTACAGGGAAACAGCAGACATGCTGAAATCGGCCTACGACTATGCCCAGGACCGTTACAAGACGGTTCAGACCAGAATTTTCAAGGAAGGCCAGACGGACTACTTCACCCTTATGAAGTTCTTCCCCAGATACTGGAGGCAGGCCACATCCGACGCCAGGGACAAATACAGCCGCACGGAAAACGGAGAGAAGATAGACAGCCAGTGGCGCGGGCCCATGGTTATCGGCTTCGGAGCCTTCACCCTTTTCTATCTGGTGATTTCAGTGCTTCTTGCCGTGGGGTTCATGGCGTTGTTCTCCAAGAGGATAGCCTTCCTGCGCAAATCGGCCATTACCAATAACCGCTTCGCCACCACCATCATCGTTGCGGTGATAATCTTCTCGCTCACCATCATGATAGGAAGTGCCATATCCACACAGCACTTCTTCAGCATGGCATCCAGGCTCCTGATCGAGTTCGCATGGATGCTCGGCTCCATCCTGGTGTCGCTGGTTATCCGCTACAAGGACGAGTCGGTGAAGAAGGGTATCGGCCTGTATCTGCCGGTGCTGCTGATGTGCCTTATCATCATCGGCCTTCGGATTGCGTTCATCCCCAACAGCCTGATGAATTTCATCTTCCCTCCCCTGCTGCTGCTTTTCGCAATTTTCAACGGCATTATGCTGAAGGTGGCGGCAAAGAAGGTGAAAGCGGAAGACCTTATCTTCGGATGGGTTTCCATGGCGGTGATGCTGATCACCCTGTTTATCGTGTTCCGCGGCTTCGTGCTGCTGGGAGTACAGCTTCTCATCTGGTGGTTCTTCCTGCTCACCCTGATCCAGACCATCATCGCGGTGTACGACCTGCTGAACATCTTCTACGACAACCATATCCGCGATGCCCGCAAGAGATATGTGGAAAATCATCCGGACCTTCCCCACCGCACCGATGAAGACCTGATTGCCGTTACCTGGCTGCACTCGCTGGTGAAGAAGTCGCTCCTGCCCATCGCGATAGTGATGTCCCTGCCGCTTAGCCTGTACATGGGCGCCGGCGTGTTCGATCTCACAGGTATATTCAAGGAGTACTATGCATATCCTTTCCTCAACGTGGAAGGTTATATCAGCCTGTCGTTCTCCAAGATTGTGCTGGTGATTGTGCTATACTTCATTTTCAAGTACCTCAACTATGTAGCCAAGGCCCTGTACCGCATCTTCAAGATCAAGTCGGTGCTTAAGAAATCGGAAGTTTCCGTATTCAGCGAGAACGAGGTTAACTTCACCCTTGCCGGGCACGTCATCGGCATTATCCTTTGGGGCATCTATGTCATCACCCTGTTCGTGCTGCTGAAGATACCAACAACCGCAATCAAGGTGGTTGGCGCCGGCCTGGCAACCGGTCTGGGATTCGCCATGAAGGATATCCTGAACAACTTCTTCTACGGCGTTCAGCTGATGAGCGGGCGTCTTCGTGTTGGAGACTACATCGAATGCGACGGCATTCGCGGAAAGGTAGACAGCATCAACTACCAGAGCACCCAGATTGTGGCGGAAGACGGAGCCGTCATGGCTTTCCCCAACGCCACGCTGTTCAACAAGAACTTCAAGAACCTCACCCGCAACCACTCCTACGAGATGCTCAAGTTCTCGGTTGGCGTGAAGTATGGCTCTGATGTGGAGAAGGTGCGCCAGATCATCATCGACGCCATGGAACCTCTCCGCGGCCGCGACAAGTACGGCCACGAAATCGTGGAGCCCAAGTTCGGCATCCAGGTTCGTTTCGACGGCTTCGGCGACAACAGCGTAGACCTCACCGTGATCCAGTTCACCACAGTAGAGGAGCACTACACCTTCGCCGCAAAAGCCAAAGAACTCATTTACAACGCGTTAAACGAAAACGGAATAGAAATTCCTTTCCCCCAGAGAGACGTTTACCTCAAGGAAATGCCCTCCTCCGGCAAGGAAAAATAAGATTTTTCTCCCCGGGCGCTTGCAAGGACCGAAATTTTTCGTACCTTTGCAGTCCCTTACATGGTGGATGTAGTTCAGCTGGTAGAGCATCGGATTGTGGTTCCGAGTGTCGTGGGTTCGAGCCCCATCATCCACCCCAGATAAAAAAGAGAACGGCCTTACAGCAAGGCCGTTCTCTTTTGGTATGTGCCCGGGATGGGGCTATTTGCCATAGCGGCCGGCGAAGAGGATGGCGCCGGTGCTGGATTCGGTGATCAGGTAGAGGAAGGGATGGTCGGCGTGGAAATAGTACGAGGGGCCGTCGGCGGCCATCTTGCCGAAGGCGGCGACGGAGACGGCTGCGGCTTCGGTGCCTTCTTCATCGACCTTGATGATGGCGTCCTGCTGCACGAAATAGAGGAACAGGGCCTCGGGGGAAAGCGAAGAGAAGTCCGCCTGGGGGGTAAAGGCTCTGGGCATGCCCATGTCCGAGAGGATGTCGTTAAGCTGGATGTGATACTTGGTCTCGAAGCGGGGGAACCAGACGTTTACCTTTATGTTTCTCATTCCTTCGCGGAAGGCATTCCAGTCCGCTCCCTTCATGTAGGTGATGACATCGGCCACCTTGTAGCCCTCTTTCGGAAGCATGGCAACCATGGAGAATGCGCCGTTGCCATAAGGCATCACCAGGGTTTTGAAGACATCGTTCTCCGCGTAATCGAAATGCTCGGAGAGTTTCATCATCTTCACCTGGGAGGCGGCGCCGGATTCGTGGGTAAACTTCTCCTCGGCGGTGTTTTTCTTGTCGAACTGGTTCTTCCACTGGCCCTTGAAGTAAAGGGCGTTCATCAGATAGACCGGAATGTCCGGGGAGACTTCGTTCAGCACGCTGGGAATCATCTTGTTAGTGTTGTCCGAAGCCCAGCCGTTGATGACCTTAAGGGTTTTGGCGCTGTTGGAGAAGTCCAGATTGGCGATTTCCGCCTTGTAATAATTGCTCACCCGGGACTTGAATGCGTCCTTCACCGGGAAGCTCTTATCGGCAAACAGGGCGTTGGCCAGGTTCAGTTTGGTCTTCTTGTCCATCTTCGGGAGCTGTTTGAGGATGGACAGGGAGTATTCGTCCACATCGGCCTTTTCTCCCTTGCCATAACCAAGGACGGTGCAGATTTCATCCGCCGTTTCGGTTTCCGCTCCGTCGAGGACCATACCCAGCAGGAACTGCATGCTGAGCGGGGAAATGATGAAATCTTGCTTGGTGGCGCTATTCACCTGCTCGATGAATTCGAACGAGAACCCCTGCCCCTTTTCCAGCATTTCTGCCGATTTGGTGCTCAGTTCCAGCGGCTTGCAGGGATTTTTCTTGTCACTGTCGATTTTGTCGCAGGTGGCGACTCCGGTGGCGATTGCCAGTAAGAGTAGTAAGTGTTTCATGTGATTCGGTCTCCTTTTCTGCAAATATAGTTACTTTTCCCGCTTATTGAAATACCCCGGGTGCGGAAATCTTGCATCCCATCGGCCTTAGCGGATCTCGATGAAGTACGGCATGCGGGCGTAGACTTCGGTGGGACGGTCTTCCTTGAGGGAGCCGAGGATGTCGGTCATGCTTTCCAGCGGGGTGCCGGTGAGGATCGTGGGGGTGTCGTCCTGGCTGAAGGACATCATGAGCTGCTGCATCATGCCAAGGGGTGCCGGGCTGGTTTTTACCTTGTACTGGGACGGGTCGTCGAAGCCGGCGAGGGATGCCGCATAGGCCACGGCATCGGAGAGTGTGCCGATTTCATCCACAATGCCGATATTAATGGCATCCGCACCGGCCCAGACGCGGCCCTGGGCGATGGCGTCCACATCGGCCACGGTCATGCCACGGTTTTCAGCCACCATGCCCACGAAGCGCTCGTAGATGTCTTCTACGCTGGCCTGGAGGTATGCCAGTTCGGCGGCGTCGAAGGGACGGTTGAGGGCGTACATGTCGCTGTGGGCGTTGGAGCCTACGCTTACGATGTTAACACCCAATTTGCGCATTGTCTTGGAGAATTCCGGAATCATGCTGAATACGCCGATGGAGCCTGTGAGCGTGCTGGCGTTGGTGTATATCTTGCGGCAGCCGTTGGAAATCCAGTAGCCGCCGGAAGCTGCATAATCTCCGTACGAAGCCACAACGGGTTTTTCTTCGCCGAGCTTATCGAGCGCAACCTTGATCTTTTCGGAAGCGATGACGCTGCCGCCGGGAGAATTCACGCGAAGCACCACGGCCTTCACACTTTTATCTGCACGAAGAAGGTCGATCTCCTGGACGAAGCGGTCTGCGGCGATTTTGCCGTACTGGTCGTCACCGTCAACGATGTCTCCATCGGCAAAGAAAATAGCCACATTGTTCTTGCCGGGAAGGCTGACGGCCTTGAGCTCGGTGTACTTGCTAAATGCAACCAGGTGGAGATCCTTCTTGTCGGAGACCATGGCCTGTTCGCAGAGTTTGTCGATGAGTTCCTCACGGGTCATAACCCCATCGGCAAGGCCGCACTGGACGAAGTCTTCCGGGAAGTTGAGGCGGAGATTATCCACCATGTCATTCAGCTGCTCCATGGTGAGGCCGCGGGATTTGGCAATTGCACCGCCGACGACTTTCCACATGGATTCTATCATCACTTTGTTCTGCTCCATATTCTCCGGCGAAGGAGAGTTCTTGATGAACATTTCACCGGCCGATTTGTACTTGCCGTGGCGGATGAGCTGCACGTTCACGCCCAGTTTGTCCAGGATATCCTTGACGAACATCATGCTTCCCGCCATCCCCACAAATGTGGCGTCTCCGCCGTGATAAGATGTCATGTACACCTTGTCTGCAACCGACGCCAAATACACAGAGGCCGTGCTGGGGCTTTCCATATAGGCAATGATGGGTTTGCCGCTAGTGCGGAATTCTTCCAGGGCAATGCGGAATTCCTCCAGGGAGGCCGTACCTGCCAATGCTCCGTCCGGGCGGAGGAAGATATACTTCACGGCCGGGTCTTCAGCCGCAGCCTCGATGGCCTTGACGGCATCCCAGATGCCAACCGTGGCCCTGGTATCCATACCTGAACCGGCAAATGCAGGCATATCCTCGGTGGACTGTTCGGCCAGGTTGATATCGGCCATATTGATATCCAGGACGGCATCACGCGGCATTACGGTTTTGGACGAGCCCACGGCTGCGGAGCCAAGGATAAACAGGAAAAACAGGAAGCCGAGAATGTTGAGCACCACGATGGCGGCAATCACGGCCAGCATTGTTCTGACGAATTCTTTCATTGTTTTATTTGTTTACGCTCACAAATATAAGTATCTTTGTGAGATTAAAAAAGATTTCATGGCACAGAAACCTTCAATTCCCAAGGGCACACGTGACTTCGGCCAGGAAGAAATGGCGCGGAGAAACTATATCTTCGACACCGTCCGCTCGGTATTCCGCACATTTGGTTACAGCGAAATAGAAACTCCGGCGATGGAAACCCTCTCCACCCTTCTCGGCAAGTACGGAGAGGAGGGAGACAAACTCCTCTTCCGCATCCAGAACAGCGGCGAGAAAGCTGCGCTTGCTCCTGAAAAGGGTCTCAGGTACGATTTAACCGTACCTTTTGCCCGTTTTGTCGTGCAGCACCAAAACGAGATTTCCTTCCCTTTCAAGCGCTATCAGATACAGCCCGTATGGAGGGCAGACCGCCCGCAGAAGGGCCGCTATCGCGAGTTCTACCAGTGCGACGTGGATGTGGTGGGTTCCACATCTTTACTTAACGAACTGGAACTTGTGCAGATAGTGGACAGGGTGTTCACCCTGCTTGGCATCCGCGTAGCCGTGAAGATAAACAACCGCAAGGTCCTCACCGGGTTTGCGGAGATTGCTGGGGCCCCGGATAAGGTGGTGGACATCACTGTGGCCATCGACAAACTGGATAAAATCGGCCTGGAAAGTGTTGAAGCGGAAATGAGGGAAAAGGGCATTCCGGAGAGCGGAATCGCGGTTATCCGGGAGATTCTTGCGCTTTCCGGCAACACCCCTGAAAAGATTGCGCGCATGCGTGAGATGTTCAGCGGCGGAAGCGCTTCCGGCGTTAAATCGGAAATAGGCCTTGCCGGTCTGGCGGAGTTGGAGGAGACTTTCGGGCTCATAGGCACAGCTGGGATATCCCAGGCGGTGGAACTGGACCTGTCGCTGGCTCGCGGGCTCAATTATTACACCGGCGCCATCTTCGAAGTGAAGGCTCTGGACTGGCCCATCGGCAGCATCTGCGGCGGTGGCCGGTACGACAATCTAACCGGCATTTTCGGCCTTCCGGGCCTCTCCGGCGTGGGTATTTCCTTCGGGGCCGATAGAATCTACGACGTTCTCGTCGGCCTTGATAAATTCCCTCAGGGCCTAGGTTCGGCAACCACCCTCCTTTTCGCAGTAATGGGGGCCGATGAAATGCGCTATGTGATTCCCGTTGCGCGCGAGCTTCGTAACCGCGGAGTTGCCGTGGAAATATATCCGGAGCCGTGCAAACTCAAGAAGCAGTTCGACTATGCCGCGCGCAAGAACATCCCCTTCATCTCCATCTGCGGAAGCGAGGAAATTGCCGCGGGTAGCGTGAATATCAAGAACCTTTCCTCCGGCGAGCAGAAAGCCTTCTCCAAGGCCGATGTGGACGCAATCATCCAGTTCCTCGCATGCTAAAAAGGCTTTTATGGGCGCTTCTTTGCGCCCTTTTTGCTTGGCCGATGGCGGCTGCAGGCCCCCAGGACCTCACCCCCGCCCCCGTTGAGTATTCCCTCACAGGCGGCATCTCCAAATGCGGTCTGGACCAGGCGATTGTGCTGAAGAGTCAAGGCTTCCTCAAGGAAATAGAATCTCTTCCCCAGTGGAAACAGAATGAAGCGTACAGAATCACCGTGGAAAGGTTTTCCGTGCTTATTGAAGCGGCAAGCGACGAAGGCGTTTTCCGTGCACGCCAGACGTTACGGCAACTTCAGCTTCTGGGCGGAGACGTTCCGTGCTGCATAATCATGGACTATCCCCGTTTCCGCCACCGCGGGCTGATGATAGACGAATCCCGTACCTCCAAGGGGCTGGACTTCCTCAAAAAGCAGATGGACGCGATGGCTCTTCTGAAGCTGAATGTCCTGCACCTTCATCTGGTGGATGCCGACGGTTGGAGGATAGAGTCGGAGGCATATCCCCTCCTTACATCCAAAACTGCCTGGCGCATCGGCCGCACGCATCCAGAGTGGAAAGCGGCCGGTTTCAGGTACTCGTCCCAGGATAACCCCAAGGCATATGGCGGCTTCTACAGCGCGGCGCAGCTGCGTGAAATCGTTGCCTATGCGGCGGATCGTTACATAACCGTAATCCCCGAAATCGAGATGCCAGGCCACAGCACGGAAGTGGGTTTCGCATACCCGGAAGTGCTTTGCGTATCTTCCAACGGTCATCCGTTCACCGGCTCCTGGGATGTATGTCCCGGGTCGGAAGCAACCTTTGAGTTCCTGGAAACCATCCTTTCCGAAGTTATGGATATCTTCCCCGGACCGTTCATCCATATCGGCGGGGATGAGGCTATCATGAACGCCTGGCCCAAGTGCGTGAACTGCCGAAGGAGGATGAAGGAAGAAGGCATTCACGATTATCGTCAGCTTCAGGGATATCTTGTGAGGCGGATAGATGAATTCGTTCGCAGCCACGGCCGAAGGATAATCGGATGGGACGAGATTCTGGAAACCGGCGTCCCGGAGGATGCCGTAGTGCAGTCATGGCGCGGCATAGAAGGAGGGCTGAAAGCATCAAAGGCAGGGCATGACGTTGTGCTTTCCCCCAACAGATTCTGCTATCTGGACCATTATCAGGATTATTACCGCAAGGAACCCAAAGCGCGTTCTCCGCTCATTTCCCTGCGTATCTGTTACAGTTTCGATCCCGTTGCCTCCGGAATGGTTGAAGAGCACGTCCTGGGCCTGCAGGGAAACTTGTGGTGCGAATATATTCCCACGCCGGAACATGCGGAATACATGATTTATCCGCGTCTTTTCGCAGTTGCGGAAACCGGCTGGAGCCGGGAAAAGTCTTATGAGAGTTTCAGGCCCCGGGCGGAAAAGTTGTGCGAAGTGTTGAAGGGGCTTGGCTATAACACTTTCGATCTTCAGGGCGAATCAAGCCTCGGTAGAAGCGGGCGGCGCGACTGACGGCTCCTCCTCTTTCTTTCCCCGGTTGTCCACCTGCTTCCCATACACCACCAGGCGCTGGAAGGTGTATTCCGTTACCAGATTGAATACCAGATTGAGGGCTGTAACCAGATATTCGTTCCAGCCGAGGGTTTCCACTAGATAGTCTCCGCCCCATGTGCTCACGGGGGTGAATACCAGATAGTAACCGAATATCTTGAGCATTGCCACCGGTATGTTCACCGTACTCTTGAAAGTGAAACGCCGGTTGATCACGAAGTTCCAGATAATGGACAGGATGAGCGCGATGAGATAGCAAGGCCAATAGCGCCAGGTGGTGAGTTCATTCAGCAGGGTGAAGGTGATGAACTCGATAGCTCCGGCAGTTGCGGAAATAAGAGAGTACTTAATAGCTCTCCACACCTCTCCGTCCCAGAAACGTTTCTTGTTTTCAGACATAGTCAGATTCAGGTTAGCGGGCAAATATAATAAAAAAATTTGCTATTTCGGTTTTTTCCCCTTACCTTTGCACTCCCATACCGCGGGGTAGAGCAGTCGGTAGCTCGTCGGGCTCATAACCCGGAGGTCGCAGGTTCGAGTCCTGCCCCCGCTACTACGAAAAAAGAGTTGAGGTTGCTCAACTCTTTTTTCCTG
>JAEEGH010008349.1_pt1 | contig 24525 bp, 20 predicted proteins | sample 9134181 | NCBI WGS metagenome assembly JAEEGH01 (sample SAMN16246544, study PRJNA631951) | gut metagenome | biome: gut microbiome; feature: rumen; material: DP-attached | host: Bos | place: Iran: Karaj | collected 2018-10
TTAATCAATTTCCTAGTTATTCAGAGATTTTTTCAGAAGATTCGATTATAGATATTGACGATGGGGATGATTCAACAGCGTTAATATGGAATAAATATTCTTCACCATATATTTATGAAAACCATCATAAAAATAACTATTATGAATACTGGGAAGACTATAAATTCTACAAAATGACTGTTCAAGAATATAATAATTATAATATTTCTCGTGGATGGAATAGAAATGTTCTTGAAGAAAATCCATGAAAGATATGTGCTCGGCGAGTAGCTGAAACAGGAGATAAATTATGCATAAAAAAGGAATAATGATTTTTATCTTTCTTTATGTATCTTTAGTTTGTTGTTTTTCTTTTCCAAGAAGACATAAGGATTATTACAATAAAACTGAAATAATCGAAACAGAAAACTCATATAAAATTGTGATTAAATCTTTGAAACGAAAATCTAATTATGAATTAGTTGAAATACAATCTAAGAATATTTTTTTTGAAAAAAAGTTTTTGATAGAGTATGATATTAGTTTGAAAAATAAAGATGGAATATTTTTTATTGAGATGGATAAGAAATATTTTCAAAGCTCTAACATATATGATTCAGTTTTTATATTTGTTCTATACAACAAGAAGAATGGTTGTATGGAATATTATTATCTAAATCAATAATTTTTTAGATTAATCATAACGCGAAACGCTCAAGAATATAGCAAATTCGTCAGGAATATTTCTTTTCGCATCAGGTTATTCTTCAAATAAAGTCTAATCCGCGAAAAGTGTCGATTTTGCATTCGCAAAATCTCAGGAATATACAATATTCGTGAATATTTATACAAAAACATCAAGAATATTGCATATTCTTCAGGAATCTTTAATATTCCTGTATATTTATGCGAAAATTCTTTTCGCATTAGCATAATCTTGTATCAGCTGTCTGTTTTTGCTGTGCAAAAACAGACGCTTTTTGCCGCTTGAGCTATATCCGTAGATTAGGCTATTGCGAAAAGAAGATTGCTTCGCTTTGCTCGCAATGACGTTAACAGTTGCTGTGCATCGGTTGCGCTCACCAACCAACATCGGTCACTTCAACTTCGCTCAATGACCAGATTAATCTACAAAAGCGTAACTTTGCCGAAAATGTTTGTACACACGGGTTCCCAAAGGGCAGAGCCCTAAGCCGTGGCCAAGGAAGGTGGGTTCAAGGGAGGAAACCAGCGGCCTTCGGACTCTGAGCTGGTGTCCTCCCTTGCAAAGTTCCGACACTTCCAAGTGTCAAAAAAAAACTAGCGTAGCTCCTTATTTTATGCTATATTTCACCACATGAACAACTTGCCCCTCAGCGCACTTTTCACAGACTATTACGAACTCACCATGGCACAAGGCTTTTACCGCCAGAACAAAGACGCAGCAGCCGTTTTCGACATGTTTTTCAGGCGGCAGCCTTTCGGCGGCGGTTTCTCGATATTCGCCGGTCTTGACAACCTGCTTGAGATGCTCGAAAACTTCAGATTTTCAGCAGAAGACATAGCTTATCTAAAAGCGCAAGGCACATTTGACGAAAGCTTCTTAAAATATCTTGAAAGCTTCAAATTTTCAGGTGACATCTACGCCATGGAAGAAGGCTCGGTGATTTTTCCAGAAGAGCCTGTGCTCCGCGTTCACGGCAACATCGTAGAAGCGCAGATTATCGAAGGGCTTGTACTCAATCAGCTGAATTTTCAGAGCCTAATTGCGACAAAAGCGGCGCGCGTTTGGCTTGCGTCAAAAAAAGGCTCGATAATGGAATTCGGGTTAAGGCGTGCACAAGGGCTTGACGGCGCGTTGAGCGCGACGCGTGCTTCTTACATCGGCGGCGCGTCTTCGACGAGCAATGTTCTTGCCGGAAAAATGTACAACATTCCGGTTGCCGGCACAATGGCCCATTCCTGGGTCATGTCTTTCGATTCAGAGCTTGAAGCGTTCCGCGCTTATGCGGCAATTTACCCTGAAAATTCGGTGTTTCTCATCGATACTTACGATACGCTGAATTCGGGCATCAAAAACGCCATAATCGTCGGCAAAGAGCTGAAAGAGAAGGGCTTTAACTTCGGCGTGCGCCTTGATTCGGGCGACATCAACTATCTTGCAAAAGAAGTGCGCAAGCGCCTGGACGAGGCGGGGCTTGAAAAAGCGTTTATAACTGTTTCAAACGAACTAAACGAAGAGATTATCGAAAGGCTTGTCAGCCAGAATGCGCCGGTTTACAGCTGGGGCGTCGGTACGCACATGGTCACAGGAGGCAGCGAAGCTTCGTTTACCGGCGTCTATAAGCTTGCGGCGCACCAGAACGCAAAAAATCAGATGGTTGCTACGATGAAGATTTCTGACACCATAAAAAAGACGACAAACCCCGGCATAAAGAATGTCTGGCGTCTGTTTGACGAAAAAGGTATGGCTTGCGTTGATATTCTGGCACTTGAAAATGAAAGTATTGAAGAAGGAAAAACTTCGCGCTTTTACCATCCTTCCGGAGATTTCAGGCAGTTTGATTTTAAGCCAGCCGCCGTCAGGCAGATGCTTGTTCTTCACATGAAGGGTGGCAGACGGCTGCATAGCTCAACGCCGGAAGCTGCGCTAAAAAAGGCCAGGGCAATTGCTTCTGCCCAGCTTGAATATCTTGACGCGTCATATAAGCGCATTCTGAATCCGCGGATTTATAAAGTTTCTATAACTGAAAATCTTAAATCGTTTAAGATGCTGTTAATAGACTCAAAGCAGGCTAATAGACTACCTTAAGGCAGGTCTCAAACAGTGTCTTGAAGGGCATTTCTTTTGCAAAGAAATTGTCTACAAGTGCCCTTTCTATTACCAGAAGCTTTGCATCTTTTGCAACCGTAAAACTTGCGCCCTCTGATTCACGTTTAAAAAGAGGAATAAAAATGTTTCCCGGCAGATACTCGATTTTTTTGCTGTTTGGAAACGTACCTGTTATTGCGCCGTCAATCAAGAAGGCAAGCTTTTCAGGTGAGCTGCCTTCAATATTGAGGGTTTCGCCCTGCTTATAGCTATCAATTTTCAGGTCTTTTTCAATAAATTCCGGGGCATGCGGCGAATTTCCGATTGTAAAATAAACTTCGTTGCCTTTCTCGTTATAGGCAAGATGCTTTACCATGCGCTCGGTCATCTTAATGCCCATACCGTGCAAGTCTGGCTGAATGTCTTTTTCAAGCATTGCGCGCCAGTCAAAGCCGATACCTTCATCTTTTATGCAGAAACTGGTCTCTTTTTCGCATGCATTGTAGTCAATCGTAATTTTTTTGGATTTTATTTCCGGCTGGCGGTTTCTGTTTGCAATAAGCTCAAGAATGTCGTGCCCTGACTCAAGCCAGCGCGATTTTTCGTCATATGTTATGCCGCAGTTGCCGTGCTCAAGCGCATTGAGAAGCATTTCCATGAGCGAAGTCTGCAAAAGAAATTTGCCGTCCATGTCTATGCGGCCTGTGTTTGTAAGATATGTCACAAGCATGTCGGCATAAATTACAATATCGGCTGAATCGTTGTCACAGACAAAAGTGCCCGCACCGTTTATGCCCAGATGATATTGCAGAAGCTTGTTGTAAAGAAACTGTATGTTCTGGCTGAAAATCTTGAAAAGCCTTGTGCAGTTGCGAAGAAATTCGCGCTCATTGACGCATAAAAGCAGGTTGGGGCAGAGTTCCATTTCCAGAGCCATGCGCTCGCCTTCGTCCGCAACAATTACGAGAATGTTTAAATACTTTAAAGTGGTGTCTGTTTTCAGTCTGTTATAAAAATCCTCACAGCGCAAGTCAATAGAAGTAAAGTCAAGTATAACAAGTTCGCAGCTGTTATTTCTTATAAATGAATCGGTTTCTGTATCAGACGTAAATACCTTTATATCAAAAGAGCTTTTCAATTCCGGAGCATCTGACATAACAGCAAGTGCATGTGTTATTGCCTCTGTTGTTGATAAAACTGGTATTGTAATCATCAATCAGCTCCTTTGCCGTTATAAGGATATGTTAAATATTCCATGCGCACATTCCGAAGTGCGTTAAAAAGTCTCTGTTTTTCGGCAATATTGCCGTTTGTTAATGCCTCAAGCCTTTTCCGTGCTTCTTTCCGCCCGGAATTATCCTGATAGGAGCATGTACACGTAGAGGAAATGTACCCCTGCTGTACTGCATGTTCCTGAATCATCGTGACCGGTGCCATACAAAGAGGACGTATAACCGTAACAGGATACTTGTTGTAGGCAAGCCGCGGCGGCATTGTTGAAAGCTGACCCTTATTCAGTGCATTCATCAGCAGGGTCTCAAGAATGTCGTCAAGATGATGTCCCAATGCTATCTTGTTAAAGCCGTTTGCAATGGCATAGTTGTTCAGTTCTGTGCGCCGCTGTGTTGAACACCACCAGCAGTTCATCGTTCTGCCGGGTTTCAGCCTGTCTAATACTGAAATTGTCAAAGCCTTAAACGGAATCTCCCATTTTGCAAACATTTCTATAAGTTCTTTGCTGAAAGGCGGAGCAATTTCTGTAGCGATGTTCAGCGCTGTAACAGAAAAATTTTCCCGCTTTTGTTTAAGCCTGTAGGCAAAATATTCAATTAATGCCGTTGAATCTTTGCCACCAGACGCGCCAACTAAAATGTTATCTCCTTCTTCAATAAGGCGGTAATCAAATACCGCGCGGTCTATAACACTAAAAAGTTTTGGTTGCGGCATATAAACAAGTATAGCACGAGATTTTACAAATGCGAAGATTTTTATTTTGTAAATTTACGGATATTGAAAGCTTTAACGGATATTAAAACTTCATAATATCTTTGCTGGATTTCCTGAATAGGAAAAGTCTTGCAAGATTGAGGATTCCAATCACGATAAGCACAACTGACAATGTGTCAGAAAAGACGTGTACGATTGTGCTTATATAGCCTTTCTTGAAAAGAATTGCACCCGCAAAAATAAGGATGATTCCCGCTGGAATTAAGAGCAGAAGTATTTTTGCGCGTATTTCTTTTTCGCGGCGTTTTTCTTCAGAGGTTTCATTGATTCCTGTAAAGAAATTGGCAATCCAGTTGAAGATTTTCCTTATAAAGCTTGGGTTTTTAAGCTTTTCAAGTTCTGTGTAGCCTGCAATAAGTTCTTCCTGTGAAAAATCTGCGCGCTGTGTGTTCTCCTCAAGTTCCATTTCAAGAAGTGTAATCTTGTCTGAAACTGAAACAACCTGTGCGTCAATTGTCGTCCAGCCGAGAGCTTTGGCTGCCTCAAGCCGTCTGTGTCCGGCAATAAGTTCGTAACGCTCGTTTATAGTGATGGGGTTCAAAAGCCCGTAAAGGCGCAAGCTTTCTTTGAGAGAATCCAAGTCGCCCATATCTTTTCTAACGCGCTTTTTGATTTTGATATTATCAACATTAACAAGCATTACGTTACTTTCTCCTTTTTGGCGGTTCAAGCTTAGTCAAACAAAAAGTTTTCCGGCTGGTCAGATTGTTCCTGTTCCGGCCCGTCGTTCATACCGAACGGGTCTAAACCGTTATTTTCTGTTTCTGGCACAGGCTGTTCATCCTGCATTTCCTGCTTCTTTTTCTTGTTAGAGCCGAATGAGAACAAATCGCTCCAAGAGAATGAATTGTCTTCTTCCTGCTGCTGTTCGTCTTCAGTAGTGAAATTTTCATCAAGGAATGATAAATCAGCTTTAAGTTCAGAATCATCAATTATATCTGCATGTGAGATTACACCGGACATGTAGTATTCGTTTTCAAGGCGTTTTTTTGCAAGAATTTTTGCAGCTTCCCTGTTTTTATGATAGTCACAGACTGTTGTAGGCTGCGTACCTTCAAGATAATACTTTGTTGTTGTATGGTCGCCGCATTCTGCAGTAAGAAGCTTGCCTGAAACTGAACAAACTGTAGCTTTTACAAGCCCGGTCTGCGGAATCGGGAATTCCTTATAAGGCATGTCTTCGTTGGCAATGCGCATAAAGTCACCCCATGCAGGACCTGCGAGTGTAGAACCTGTAAGCTCAAGACCCAAAGACTGACCCGGCTGGTCAAAGCCGAACCAGAGCGCGGCTGTGTAATAAGGCGTGTAGCCTACTGCCCATGCATTAGTCCAGTTCTGTGTAGTACCAGTCTTACCGGCTGCCGGCATCTGGTAGCGGTCGCCGTTAGAGTTTTTGTACTGAAGCTTTGCGCCCCACTGAACGCCGTAAGCAAGAGTACCCATGCGCACAGAGTTTGTCAGAATATCTGTCATGATATAGGCTGTCTGCGGAGAAATAACCTGAATACCAGAGCCGAGTTTTTTCTGCTCAGAGCGGATTCTTGCTTCAGGATTTTCAAAAACCTTACCGTTTCTGTCTTCAACTGAACGGATTGCAAAAGGTGTTACAGCCTTTCCCTGATTTGCGAAAATAGCAAATGCACGCGCAAGCTCAATCGGTCTGATTGAACAGATGCCGAGAGCAGACGGATAAACGCGGTCAAAATGGCGTGCGTTAAGCTCTTCTTTTGGAATGCCGAGAAGTGCTGAAGCACGTTCAAATGCAGCATCAAAGCCAACGCCTTCAAATATTTTAAGAGACGGAATGTTCATTGATTTTGCAAGTGCGTACCAAAGCTGAACCGTACCGAGCCATTCGCCTTTAAAGTTATTCGGAATATATGGAATATTGTCTTCATTATAGAAGATAACAGGCGAATCATCGATTTGGGTCGTAGCCGTATATTTCTTTGAGTCAATTGCAGCTGAATAATAAAGCGGCTTGAAAGTACTGCCAGGCTGAACAAGTGCCTGTGTTGCGCGGATAAACTGGTTTTCTGCGTCAAATTTGCTGCCGCCGACGAGTGCTGTAATGTAGCCTGTCTCATTTTCAAGCGAGATGAATGCGCCTTCGATTGTTGTCTTGCTTGAATCCTGCTTCTGCTTTGCGTTTGTTCTGTTGATAACTTCGGTTTTAAGGCTGTCTATGCCGCAAATCAAAGAGAAGATGTCAAGAATAGGGTTTATCTGGTCTTCGTATGTGCTGCGTGTTACAAGCTCTGTTCTTTCCTGACCAACCTTCAGTTTTGGAATATCAAAAAGCAGTGAGAGCATTTCAACCATTGGAATGTATGTTGAAACCGCGTCAGAGCTGCGCGAACCGCTTGACTTGCGGTAAGTGTTGTTCGCATATTCAAGCGTTCTTGCCATAATGTCCTGAGCGGCAAGCTGATGCTTGAGGTTCATCGTTGTGTTGACTGTAAAACCGCCGGTGTAAATGTCTGCCTTTCCGTAGATAAGCGAATTAAGCTCACGCAGAACGTATTCACTGAACCACGGCGCTTTATCTTCACGCATAAAGAATGCTGAAGTACCTGTACGCGTGTAGTCGAATGTTGCCCAGTAGTCGTCAAAGGATTCTGTAGCTTCTTCTTTTGTAAGATAACCGAGCGACACCATCTCATCGAGAACGTATTTCTGTCTGTCCTGTGCAATTGAAGGGTGCTCAAACGGATTGTAAGCCGCCGGGTTTGAAAGCTGAATAACGAGAACAGCAGCTTCTGCCGGTGTAATTTCTGAAGCAGGATGCCCGAAGTAATATTTTGATGCAGCGCTTACACCATAAGTTCCGCCGCCGAGGTAAATCTTGTTCAGATAAATCTCAAGAATATCATTCTTTGAATAGCGGCGTTCCATCTGGATTGCCCACCAAAGCTCTTTGAGTTTGCGTTTAATTGATTTATCTGAACGGTCGCAGTAGAGTGTACCGGCAATCTGCTGTGTCAGTGTTGAGCCGCCGCCGCGGTCCTGGCCTGTAAGCTGGCCAACTACGGCGCGGACAAGTGCTTTTACGCTGTAGCCGCTGTGTCTGTAGAATGTGCGGTCTTCGCGTGTAAGCAGCGCATTGAGCATGTGCTGCGGCAGCCTGTCTATTGTAATAAGCTCGCGTTTTTCATCAGAAGAAAATTCAGTGATAAGCTCGCCGTTTATGTCAAGAAGCCTTGTAGGCAGGGCTGTTGTAAATTCGGTAAAGTTTTCAATATTTTTTGTATTAACAGTATTTGCAAGCAGCAGTCCGAGCGCAATGCCAAAGACCCCCGCACAAAAAAACATCAGAAGAGAAAATAAAATAAAGCTTTGCTTAAATTTACGCATGATACTCTATGTTATTAAAGGTCAAGACTTTAGTCAATCTATTTAGAGGAATAAATCTACATTATATGGAAGATTGTACATTCGCCGTCGGTTTTGCGAATTGTGCATATCTATAATAGATGAACGTTGTGCATAGACTGTCAGTTTTGCGAATTGTGCACATTTATAATAGATGGAACATTGTACATTCGCTGTCAGTTTTGTGAAACAAAACTGACGTTTTTCACGGATTGATCTTTTATTGTAGAATAAACTGTTGTGAAAAAAGAAAGGCCGGTTACGCACCGGCCATGCCCATCAGGCAGTCGGACAAACAATGGGTGGGAGGGGATTTGTTTGTCCGACAAATTTATTATCGGCTGAAGTACCAAATTCCTTTACCATTGTTTTTTTTCACAGTGCACCGTCTTTGCCCAAAGTGGATTGCTTCGCTTCGCTCGCAAAGACGGCGCACTGTACACCATCTTTTACGCCTTAATTTATTCTGAAAAACAAAAGCAAATATATTGACATTCTAGAGATTCATACTATATTTTTTTATATATATATTTTTTAGTTGCATATCTCGAGGAAATGCTTTGAAAAGAGCTGCTTTATTTCTTATATGTCTTATTTCTGTTTTTGCTGTTGCTGTTTCTTGCGGCGGAGGTGGAGGCGGCGGCGGAGGTGCTGTTGCATTAAAAGATAACGCCGGACCCCATAACGGCGGTGACGCAGGCGGCTGGGGCAAAGGCAACGCGACCGGCAACGGCTTTGGCGGCAACGGCGGAGGGCTTGGCTCAAGCGGTGATTCAAACATAATTATTACAGGCTCAACCCCGCTTGAAGTAGGGCGCTACAACTACAACGGTGCGTCTTATGACAACGTAGAAGCCCTTTATGCCGCACTGGCAGCAAACACACTAGAAGACGTATTCTATGTTGATTTTCAGGTTGAAGGCGAGAGCACGCCAAGAAAAGCGCGAGTTACGGCAAACGGCAGATCGAATGACGGCAACGACATTCTTATAGAACATCAGTACAAGGCAATTTTTCCAGGTGAAAACGGCAATGAAGAAGTTTTATTCTATAAGAGAGACGGAATTGAGCTGCCGGGCGCAAGTGGAACAGAAAACGAAAACGGCTTTGAGTTTGAAAAAGGCTGGGAAGTTGATAACCGTTTCTGCCCGCCGGGAACAATACTGTCCGTTGCTTCAAGCGGAGACGTTGACTTGACAGGCCGTGCCGAGCTTAAAACCGCTGTATATGGCTACAAACAAGCTACAAATGACAACAACGTTCCCATCCCTGACAGCTACATTCTTGGCTTCCGAGAAAGTGCACTGATATCTGGCGACACTGTTACTGTAACCACTGATAGAAAAATAACAAAACTGCAACTGCCGTCAACCTCTATTAACCTTGATTTGTCTGGAGCAACTGATTTTAAGATAGTAAACCTTACAAATGACTATCCTGGTAACCTTACATCCATAATACTGCCAAGTAATGCAGAAACAATCAAAGGAACTGCATTTTATGGGTGTACTAGCCTTACCGAAGTTACTTTGCCGTCTACTCTTACAAGTATTGAGTATGATGCTTTTAGGGGCTGTGACCATCTGCAGTCAATCACAATTCCTGCTGGAGTTACAAGTCTTCCTGATAATACTTTCAATGGTTGTAATGCTTTATCGTCTGTTACTTTTGCCCCTGGTTCACAGTTGACAGCAATTAACAAGAATGTCTTTGAGGGTTGCAATAGCTTGAGCTCTATTGCATTGCCTGCTAGTGTGCAGTCAATAGGTCTAGAAGCTTTTTCCGGGTGTAGTTCTTTAGATACTGTTACTTTTGCTGCGGGGTCTCATCTGCAAACAATCGGTGGCAATGCCTTTTTTGATTGCCAAAGCTTGAGCACAATTGAATTGCCGTCTACTGTAGCAACAATTGGTGATTTTGCTTTTGCCGCATGTTCAAGCCTTGAATCATTCACAATTCCTGATGGTGTAACAGAGCTCTTAGGTACATTTTACAACTGTGGTAATCTTGCATCAATTACTATACCGTCATCTGTAAACAACTTGAAAGATATGACATTTATGGGTGTCAAAAATGGCTGTGAGCTGATTTTTGACAGCACTGCTGGTTCAATGGAGGTGCATACTGGAGATAGTAGTGATGCAGCTTTCCCCCGAACTTCTTATAAAGTAAAGTTTACAGGAACAAGCATTCCTACGACGGATTCTGGAAACTCAATATTTAATAGTTATTTATCAGAAGTTACATTAGCAAATACTGTAACTGCAATTCCTCAGAATGCTTTTGAAAATTGTTCGGGGCTTACAAAGGTTACAATAGAAAATACACCGACTGAACCATCTGTTCTATCAAGCATAGGAGGCTCAGCTTTTTATAACTGTACTAATCTTCAAACAATAAATATTCCTGGAACTGTCAATGCTATCGGTAGTCAAGCTTTCTTTCAGGCAGGAGGTGGCAATCTTACGATGACTTTTGACGGTAATCAAGATATGCTAGGAATAGTAGATTTAAGAACAAACGGTCCTGCTTATAAAGTTGTGCTTAAAAATGGAATTCCAAAAGCAGGAGGTTCTTCTATATTTGCAACAAATAATCCGGAGTTGACAGAAGTTGTATATGCAGGCGGTTATACTCTTATAGCAAATGCTTTTACAGGTTGCTCAAATTTGAACCAAGTTACTTTCCAGTCTTATCCGACAATTATTCAAAATTCTCCTACTCCTCCTTTGCCGGATAATGTTACAAGAATAATATTCGAGCAAGGTGATAATTCACCTTTGGGTATTGGCGGTTCTAATAACTCTAGTTCTAATAGCGTAGACAAATTATTTTCTCCTACCAGAGATTATAGCGGTTTGTATGTTAAGTTTATGAATGATACTTCTAAAGCTAATATTACGGTAAGAGCAGGTGCTTTTGATTTTGCTGCTGCAGTAAACATTCACTATGAATTTAATTCTCACCCAAATACAGCTATGACATATGATGCAGGAAACTGTTTCATAACCGGTGCACCCGGTGCAAGAACAACATTTAATTCAGTGAATTTTACTTGGAACGCTGGTGCTAAAGAGTGGCGGCAATAGCCGTAGCCCGGTGGTTGTGGTTCGGCTACGCTCACCAACCGCGGAGTCGAAACCACCAAACATAGCGTAACTGTCATTGCCGGGTGTGTGCCCTGTGTCATTGTCGGGCGTGACCCGACAATCTTTCATTGTGCACCTGCCTAAAACTGCACCCTTGCAAACCTGGCTTTCAAGTTTTGCGCAAGCAAAACTTGGCGTTTTGCCAGATAAATCTCGGAACCGTAAATAAAGCCACATGCAAAACGCGGTCACTTCGACTTGGTTCGGCTACGCTCACCAACCGTCGCTCAGTGACCGGCACAGCATAATGCGACGGTGCGGCACAGCATAATGCGACGGTGTGTCGCAGCATAATGCGACAGTGTGTCGCAGCATAATGCGATGGTGTGGCACAGCATAATGCGACGGTGCGGCATGAGGGCAGTCTTTTCGCAATAGCATAATCTTAAATTGCAGTTTATTCGGCGAAAAGCGCCGCTTTTTTCTACGCAAAAAACCGGCAGCTTGTGTGTACATCAACTCTATTTGTTGATAATCCGGGATTCCTAAGGGCTGAGCCCTTAGACCGTGGCCAGGAAGGTTTCTTTTCGCACTAGCCTAATCTTAAGTTGAAGTCTATTCGGCGAAAAGTGTCGCTTTTGCACAGCAAAACCGACAGATTGTGTACATGAACTGCTCTGTTGAAGATTACTGTGGCGAAGGGCGGTGGCGATGTACACAGGCTCGCTTTGTAGATAATTCGGGGGTTATTAGGGGCGCGAAGCAAGCCCCTAATCGGTGCCGGAAAAGGATAGGGTTGAAGGGGAAGGAAAAACCGTGCTTCCGAATTAAGGGGTTTGCCTTCCCCTTCAAAGCTAAGGGGTTTCAGTAATTTGCACGTCAAAAGAAACTGAAATATTGTAGGTCTTGCCGTTTATGGCGTTAACAGCTTTTGAAACTTCGTAGTCGCCGATAACGAATTTGACGGTATGCTCGCCGGGCTGAACGGTTATGGGCTTTTCGCCCCAAGAAGCAGGCACGCCGTCTATAAAGACAGAGGCATTATCAGGTGCGGTAATTACAAGTGAAGGTGAGGTGTCTCTAAGCTGCACCTCAAGCTTTGTGGTTTTTGCCTGGTCAATTGCAAAAGTGCGCACTTCTGTGCGGTAGTGCTCAGAAGTAACCGCCAGATAGTGCATACCGGCGGCAAGCTTTATCGGCTTTTCGTAGTTGGTGACCGGCTTTTCATCGATAAAAACTGCAATACCTTTGTGTTCCTTGTCCGGGTAGACAAGTGAAAGCTCAAACACGCCTTCGTCTGAAAACAAAGGTTTTACAGAAACTTCAAAAACAAGATCCTCAACATTCTCAGGCAGCAGCTTTGTTATAGGCTGAAGCCGCAAAAAAACTGTACTGCTGCCTTCAACAATTGAATAAGGCATCAGTGTAGCGTACGGAGTTTCCTCTATAGAATGATTCTCTGAAAAAGGAATCTGTAAGACCATGCTCAGGCGCGCCGGCAGAGTATTGATGTAAATGCGCTTGCCGGTAAAATCAAAAGTGTTTTCGTCTGGCACAGGCGAAATATTCGTATAAAACGAAAAACCTATGCAGTGCTTATAGACAAGCATATCAGACGGAAGCTTAAATTCAAGCTCAATTCCTTTTAAGAACTGGGTTTCGTCCGGCAGAGTTATTGCAAGCGCATCGTTAAAGCCGAGCTGTGCGGTATGAACAGAAACTTCTTTGCGCATATCTGCGACGTGCGTCTGCCTTACGCGGAAAGTTTCTGCATTGACACTGTTCAGCGACAATAAAAAAGCCGCCGCAAAAAGGCATGTCATGCTCTGTTTTGAGAAAAATCTTGAAATGTCATGCCACAAACCTGTGGTAGTTAATGCTCTCATTTTTTTGTAAACAGCGAGTTCGGCGGCTGCTGTGCCCTTCCGCCTATTCTCATTTCAAAATGAAGGTGCGGACCTGTTGACCAGCCTGTTGTGCCGACCTTGCCGATTGTATTGCCTTTTTCAACGCGCATACCCATCTTTACGTCTATTGCGCTAAGATGAGCATATAAGCTCTGTGTATTGTTGTCATGCTTTAATACGATGTAATTGCCGTAAACCCGGTCTGTTCCCGTTGTTTCAACAATTCCGCCCCTTGCTGCAAGAACCGGTGTACCGATTGGTGCTGCAAGGTCAACACCCTGATGAAATTTCTCCATGCCTGTAATCGGGCTTATTCTCATGCCGTAAGACGATGTAAGCACGCCCTGCGGCAGCGGCGAAGAAAGGGCTGTGTCAAGGTAGAACGCCCGTTCTGTCGGCTCAAACCGTTCGCTGCATAAAAAGAAGAATTTCTCATTATTAATAGTGTAACACGGAGTCTCATCTTCTTTAAAGTTTTTTTTGGAAAGAATAATCTCTAAAGTTGATTCTGGTGTTATCGGAATAAAAAGCCCAGGAGCTGTCGGCAGGATGATCTCAACATCTTCAAGTGGAGCGTCAGAAGAAGAAAATCTGTTGAGCGTGGCAATTGTTTCCTGCGGAATATTGCACCTTGCGGAAACTGTCATTATTGTGTCGCCTTTTATGCCTGTGTATGTGTAAAGCCCCAAAAAAGGTGTGTTTCCCTGTGCAATAAGTTTATATGACTGTTCGACGTCCTGCTGATATTGCTTGAACATCGGATTCCTGGATTGCAGTTCCTGAATGTGCGGGTAACAGCCGCTTGAATTTGCGCTCAGCACAGCAATGCTGAAATACGAATAAACAGATACTAATAAAATCTTAGTGAATGTTTTCAGAATCTTTAATGCTGTTTTCCTGTGTTTTTGCTGTTCTAAATGCAAGAATTCCATAAAGTAATACCATCAGAATAATTGATGTCAGGGCAAAGAACAGCTTTTCTTTGTATAAAAATATGAATGTCGAAATAATGCCGGAAAGCAGAACAAGACATTTCAGTGTATTTTTAATCGTTGTCTTCAAAAGAATCTTTTTTTGCTGTGCTGTACCTGCAAGTTTTATCCTATTTAATAATCGGAAAAAAAGCAGAATAACAAGAGCTATAACACATGTATAAATTATAAATAAGCTGTATTGGTTAGGGAAAGTAACCGCAAATTTCCATAAGGGAAAAACGAAAACAAAGGCAATGCCTGCACAGATGCAGAGCAGAAATACTGTTTTGATTAAAATAGAAAGAAGTGCGGCATAACCGCGGAAAATGTCACGGATCATCATTGAATAAAAAAAGGGCTGTCTAAAAGACAGTAAGTGTCATTATCGGGCTTGACCCGATAATCTTTGAAGATTGCCGTGTCTGGCACGGCAATGACATTTTATGCTTTTGACAGCTCTTTAAATAAAGTTATTAGCCTTCTACGATTGCAGAAGTTGGACATGCTGATGCGCATGTACCGCAGCCTGCACATGTATTTGCATCAATTTCACGTTTTCCGTTCTGTTCGCTGATTGCTCCAACAGGACATTCACCTTCACATGCACCGCAGTTTACACAAGCATCTGTTACCTTATAAGCCATTGTAAAACCTCTCTTAGATTAATATAATGTGAGCATATCACAGAATCTGTCTAAAGACAAGATATTAATTTCGAAATCTCTAAAAACTTTATTTTTTCGAGATATTTCGCGCTGAATCTTCAAACTTTTTCGGAGGAAATTATGAACCCAAAAACAAAAGCGGAACTTGCCGCAATGATTGACCATACACAGTTAAAGGCTGCCGCTACAGAAGCAGATATTCTTAAGCTTTGCAACGAGGCTGTTGAAAATTCTTTCGCGTCTGTCTGCGTTAATCCTGTCTGGGTGCCTTTTGCCTTTTCAAAGCTTAACGGCACAGGCGTAAAAGTCTGCACGGTAATCGGCTTTCCGCTCGGTGCAAACGCTTCTTATATAAAAGCTGAAGAAGCAAAACACGCCGTTCTTCAGGGTGCAGAAGAAGTTGACATGGTTATCAACGTTGGTTTTGCAAAAGCTCATAATTACAAGGCCGTTCAGGATGATATAGAAGCTGTAGTAAAGGCTGCCCACGATGCCGAAAGAACGCAGGGCTATAAAGCTTTGGTAAAAGTAATTATCGAGACTTGCTATCTTACAGACGAAGAAAAAATCGCTGTCTGCAAGGCTGCCAAAAAAGCCGGTGCAGATTTCGTAAAGACTTCTACAGGTTTCGGCACGCCGGGCAAGAACGCTGACGGCAGCGCAATTCCAAACGGCGCAACTGTTCACGATGTTGCTCTTATGCGCAAGACTGTGGATGAAGCAGAGCCGGCTGATGTTCATGTTTTTGTAAAAGCTTCAGGCGGTATACGCGACACAAAGACAGCACTGGACATGGTTGCCGCCGGTGCAGACCGCCTCGGAGTTTCTGCCGGTATCGCCATTGTCACAGGCTTTACAGCCTAGCGCCGCAAAAACGCTGATTGACATTACGGCTTCAGCATGAAAAAACAATCTGGAAATTGTGCCATGTAAGAATCTGCTCTCAGCAAATTTCGCCACGCAAAAAGGCTTCGGCACTTCGTGCCTGCAGAGTTTTTTGCGCGTCAAAATCTGCCTACGCAGATTCTTTTTTGTGCACATCTGCGTAGATTGTATTTTTCTGGCGGAAAGTAGTGAATTGCGTACGCGAACTGCCTCGTGGGAGCGAGCGCAAGCGAGTCTAACCACCAATTATCCCACGCGAGCAGTGAGACGGACGCAAGTAACGGATTTCCGCCAATCGAAATCTCATTCTAATACTTTTCATACTGAAGCCCTGCGGTTGACATTTGCAGCTGTAAATAATTATAATCGCTAACAAAAAGGGGAGCTGGCGTAAGCCGGCTGAGAGTAGGAGTTTCCTTTACCCATAGAACCTGTTTGGATAATTCCAGCGTAGGGATATAAATAATTACTTTCTTGTAATTTTTGTACGACTTTTGACGCGGAATTTACAAGGAAGAAAAAGTGAATTACACAACTCAAATGGATGCCGCACGCAAAGGCATCATCACACCACAAATGAAAGTAGTAGCACAGAAGGAGTACATGGACGAAGAAAAGCTCCGTGACCTTGTAGCCAAAGGGCAGATTGCAATCTGTGCTAACAAAAAACACAAATGCCTTAATCCAGAAGGCGTGGGCAGCATGCTCAAGACGAAAATCAACGCAAATATCGGAATCAGCCGCGACTGCAAGGATTACGACATTGAAATGCAGAAAGTTCTTAGTGCTGTAAAACTCGGTGCTGATGCAATCATGGATCTTTCAAGTCACGGCAATACTGAACCTTTCCGCAAAAAACTTGTTGAAGAATGTCCCTGCATGATTGGAACAGTTCCTGTTTATGATTCTGTCATTCATTATCAGAGAGACCTTGCTACACTTACCGCAAAAGATTTTGTTGATGTCGTGCGGCTGCATGCTGAAAACGGCGTAGACTTTGTTACGCTTCACTGCGGAATTACGCGGAAAACAATTGAGCAGATTAAGAGCCAGAAACGCAAAATGAACATTGTAAGCCGCGGCGGAAGCCTTGTTTTTGCGTGGATGAGCATGACCGGCAGCGAGAACCCGTTTTACGAGCATTACGATGAAATCCTTGATATTTGCGAGAAATATGATGTGACAATCTCGCTCGGTGATGCATGCCGTCCCGGTTGTCTTGCTGATGCAACTGACGTCTGTCAGATTGAAGAGCTTGTGCGTCTCGGCGAGCTGACGGAACGTGCATGGGCACATAATGTTCAGGTTATGGTTGAAGGTCCCGGTCATGTTCCGCTGAACCAGGTTGCCGCAAACATGGAAGTGCAGAAAACTTTGTGCAAGGGCGCGCCGTTTTATGTGCTTGGCCCGCTTGTAACAGACATTGCACCCGGCTACGACCATATTACAGCCGCAATCGGCGGCGCAGTTGCCGCAATGAGCGGTGCAAGTTTCTTGTGCTACGTGACTCCGGCAGAGCATCTTGCTCTGCCAAATGTTGAAGACGTAAAGCAGGGTATAATTGCTTCTAAAATTGCGGCTCATGCGGCAGACATTGCCAAAGGCATTCCACATGCACGCGATATAGACGATAAAATGGCAGACGCGCGCCGTAACCTTGACTGGGACAAGCAGTTTGAGTGTGCGCTCGATGCTGAAACCGCTAGACGTATCCGCGACAGCCGCAAACCTGAAGACGACCACAGCGATACATGCAGTATGTGCGGCAAATTCTGCGCTGTCCGCAGCATGAACAAAGCCCTCAACAGCGAATACATCGATATTCTCTGATTAGTACAGAAATCAGGCGTCTTTTGGGCTTTTTTTCAAAAGCTTGAGGACGCCTTCTTTGGCGGGTTTCCAATAGCTTTTTATAAATCGTATCAGTGTAAAGATATATGCTGATACGGCTAAAACTGAAACTATTATTGTGATTGTCTGATAAAGTGCCTTTTTTTCAGTCTGATATGAATCAACAAAAATGATACAAAACGCCAGAAGCAGCGTGATAACAAGCAGATTTAGAAATGCAAACGAAAGCTTGTAGCGCATTTTTACCGGCACGCCTGTTACAAGCACAAGAATGTTGAAGCCCCAGAACGTCCACATAAACGCAATAGCCGGAAATGCAAGCACCGCCGCATGAAACAGCGAAACCGCAAGTACAAAACCCGCAACCGAGAAAACTGCAAATTGAATTATGCTTATGATTAGTGCTTTTATCCTGACTGACATGTTATTCCGCTTATGCTGTCAGTTTATTCTGCAAAATGCTTTTGTGCAACTGTATTTGCAAAGATGCTCAAATAAGCTTTGCAGCCTCTTCCGGCGGTATAGGGCGTCCCCAGAAAAAGCCCTGTATATAGTCGCAGCCGGCCTTTTGCAGCGTTTCAAGCTGTTCCGGCATTTCAACACCTTCAGAGATAACCTTAAAATTTAAGACATGCCCGATAGAGATAATTGACGCAACATACTGCTTGGATGAATCGCTGGAATTCATAGCATCAATAAACGATTTGTCAATCTTAAGAGAATCAGCAGGAATTTTGTTGAGATAACTTAAAGAAGAATATCCTGTGCCGAAATCATCAATCGCAATTTTCATGCCCATTTTCTTAATTTCGTTTATGCGTTCAAGGGCTTTTTCTGCAGAATCAATCATAATCGATTCGGTAATTTCAATTTCAAAATGATTTGCAGGAATTCCGCTTGTATTTATGACATTCTTTATTTCTGCAATAAAGCTGTTTTTCATAAGATGCCTTACAGAAACATTGATGCTCATAATAATGTCTTTTTCTGAAGTTTTCAGAATGTCTTTTAGAAAAGCAGCTGCTTTTTTGAAAACCTGAATATCTACAAGGTCAATCAAGTCAGCTTTTTCTGCAACCGGAATAAACTCAACCGGACTGATAAATGAGCCGTCTGTATCCTGCAGGCGCGCAAGTGCTTCAAAACCGCGCAGATTATGCGACGCATCATATTGTGGCTGAAGATAACAGAGAATCATGTCATTGTTCAGGGCAGCGCGTATTTTCCGTTCTATTTCAAGGTTCTGCTCTGTTTTCAAAAGATCAGAAGAGAAGTGCAGAATGCTGTTGCTGCTGTTCTGGCGCTTAATTTCGTGCAGAGCAGCGTCAGCGCAAGAAAACAGGGCATCAACGTTGTGCGCATCATCTGGAAACTGCGCACAGCCGAAGCATGCGCTTATATAATAGTCACAGTCGTCAATAGTAATTGGTTTTTCAAGTTCAGATTTATATGAATTTATTGTGTCAATAATGTCATTGGAGTCTTGAAAAGCCATAATTACCAGAGCAAATTCGTCACCGCCAAGACGTGCCACAAAATCACCAGTTTGTGTCTGCTTTGAATCAGCAAGAGCCTTCCAGCGTGCGGCAATTTCTATAAGCACTTTGTCGCCGATTTCGTGTCCCATTATGTCGTTTATGTTCTTAAAGTTGTTAAGGTCAATAGACACAATTGCAAAATCTACACCGCTTTTGATAAAAACTCTCATAAGCTCTTTGCAGGCAAAGCGGTTCGGCAGCCCGGTAAGACTGTCTGTTACAGCCTGATAACGGAATCTTCCCTGATATTTTTCGATTACGCTTTTGTTTACGCAGATAATGATGCAGGCGATAATCGTGAGAAGGTTTGAAAATATGCCTGAAATGCTTGAGCTGTTATGATTAACAACAAACTGGAATATTAGAATTGGAAACTGAAATGAAAGAATAGCCAAGGCGGTTATCAAGCCGGTTTTTCTGAAAAACACAACCAGAAAAATAATGAAGATGTTCGCAAGTGAAGATAAAACGCCTGCAAAAGTTGCAATTGGAACAGTGTTTCTGAATAAGGTTATGACATTGTGGCTTCCAGCCGCTTTTGTTAGAAAAAACGAAACAAGAATGTAGAACAGAATTATGGCTGCAAAGATCCATTTGGGAGTTTCCCTGCTGAAATAAAGGTTGTTCAATGATTTGTCCAGGTTTTTACTGAAGCTGGGAAAAAACTTGAATTTTTTCATGTTCCACACCCTCCTTGGTAAACCGAAGAAACGGTTTGCCGTTCAACGGTAACTTAGCTTTCATTATAACACATAAAAGTTTTATTGTGTCAAAAATCTCTAATTTTATAGGAATTATTCTTTTTCTAGTCACCAGTCTAAGACAGGTGTTTCTAAAAAATCAAAAATTCTTTAAAAAAAATGCGTTTTTGTGCGTTAACGCACTAAATTTTAGTGCGTTAACACCACCATCAGCTTTAAAAAATGTGATAGCTTTAATTGTCAGTTAAAGGAAGACGCAGTTTCCGCAGACTGAAACAAAGCATTAATCACTTTTTTTTGCAGTGAATTTGCTGTTATTTTGGGGGCTTGTATGAACAGAGTATTCAAAAACTTTTCCGTATTTGTGTTTTTTTTCATGCTGACGGCAAATTTGGTATTTGCACAAGAAAAAGACAGCCGCAGACAAATTGACTTTTTTATGAAGGAATATGAAAAGTTTGTGGTTAAAGCTGAAAAGTCGGCGGAAAAAGGCGACATGGCGGCTCTTATGAGTCTCAATGCAGAAGCTGCTAAATTCGCTGAAAAGACCAGCGGTCTTACTGATACAAGCGACTGGAACATGAATGATGCACAAAAGTATCAGGCTCTTACCAACCGCTATAACGATGCGCTTACAAAATTCAGCAATTCACTGAATTTTTAAGATATTTCTGATTGGCTTTGCCATATCCGGTTTGACAGTACGGTTTATACTTAAAGGAAATAGAATGAGCATTACAGAGTGTTTTACTAATGAATTGTCTAAGTGCAAAAGACCGCTCACTATAAGAAAGAATATGCCGTCTTATGATTATCTGGACAGCGTAAAAACCTATAATCTTGAAATCTGTGAAGACGAAGATTGTGACGGCACTGAAAATTATGTGTGGTCGCTTGTGAACCCGCATTCAAACAGCTTTTGCGCGGTACATGAAAAACATGTTTCAATAAACAACCCGAAAGTGACTCTCTCTCCGAGCCTTGACACAAAATCATGCATAGTGACAGTTGATCCGGACAGTCTTTTCCGTACAGCAAGCTCTATTACAGTTTATGTATGGAATGCAGATAATCCGGCTGAAACGGATGATTTTGAGGGTGATACCGAAGAACGCCGGACTTCAAAAATCAGCGTTTCTGAAATTTATGTATTCAAAAAATAGTTCAATTTTGAAAATGAACATTACAACTTTGGATATTTGTGATAATATCTTAGAAAGGTAAGAAAGGATTTGATTATGAATTTTGAAAAGAACAGATTAATTCGTCTTTGCATTGTTTTTTTAGCCGCAGAAGCAATAAATTTTATCTGCGCGTTTTTATTCTGCAAGTTTGGGCATATTCCGCTGTTTTTAGACACAATCGGAACTGTTGCTGCGGTATTCTACGCAGGTTTATGGCCGGGTGTTATTGTAGCCGCGCTCTATAATGTTCTTTGGGTATTGCTGTCTGTTGTGTTTGCAAAAGCGCCGTTTTATCCATGGGATATGATTTATGCGCTGTGCGGTATTGCAATAGCTGTTACAACATGGCTTTTTGCCCGCAAAAAGGAAAACTTTCAGATGAGCAGCGTTATTACTGTGCTTTATCTTGTGCTGATTGCGCTTGTGTCTGCATTTGCTTCAAGCCTTATAGGCGGTATAATTGAAACGGTAAACCGCTTACATTTTGGAAACCCTGTGTATGAGGCTAGTGTGCTTGAAAATTTTATAAAAGCTTTTCTCGGCGAGAATATTGGAACTTTGGTTTCATGTATTGGTGTCCGCATTCCAATTACAGTGCTTGACCGGCTGATCTGCACCTTTGCAGGCTTCGGACTATACAGGCTGTTACCGTCTGTAAAAGAGGAATACAATGCCTGATGTAACAGCGCTTCCTGCATATATTGACTCACCTGAAGAAATGTTGAATCTGCTTCATACATTTATTTCTTTTTTCTTTTTGCTGGGTATTTTCAGTTTTATTGTTCTCTTTGCAGTAATTATCACTCTTATTCTGCTTTTAAAATCTAAGGCACGCGAAAAAGAAACCGGAAAATATATCTATCATGTTATTCAGGCTCAGGAAGAAGAACGCGCACGCATTTCATCTGAACTGCATGACACTGTAGCTCAAGATTTGCGGGCAGCTCTTTCTTCAACAAAAGATGAAAATACAGCCGGAATAATCCGGAGCTGCATAAGTTCTATACGCTCGTTGTGCTATAACCTTGCACCGCCTGATATAGACGTGCAGAATCTGTCTTCTGCAATACAAGATTTGTGCATCGGCTTCCGCGATGAATCTAACCTTGATGTTTCGCTTGCTATCAGAAATGAAGCTGTAGACATTCTGAATTCGCCGGTGCTGCCGAATACACAGAAACTCAATATTTACCGCATAGTTCAGGAATCATTGTTTAATGTGCAGAAGCACGCTCACGCAGAAGAAGTTTCTGTTATCATCAGGCGCGAAGTCCGGCAGGAAACGCAGGGACTTTATATCTGCATTGTAGATAATGGTCATGGTTTTGACGCAGGGCATGTTGCTGCACCGAATAAAGCAGGAAACTTCGGTATTAAGGGAATGAAACAGCGAGCAACTCGACCATGTAAAAAAAATTGTGTAAATGGCTGACAGATATGATACTCTAAAGGAGGAGTACAATGTTGGCCAAGAAGAAGGAAAAAGATGTAATCGATCTGATGCTTGATCAGATTGATTTTCACGGGATGACAGCAGAAGAGTTGTCAGGAGAAAACGGGCTGCTCAAGCAGCTTACAAGCCGTTTTTATTCACGAGCCCTAGAAGCAGAAATGGATGCGCATCTGGGCTACAAGAAAAATGACAATGCCGGAGATAACTCCGGCAACAGCCGTAACGGCTACACAAGCAAGAGCGTAATTACAAAAGACAACGACACAGTTGAAGTACAGGTTCCCCGCGACCGCAACAGTTCCTTTGAGCCTGTAATAATTCCGAAACACGAAAAACGGACACCGCTGTTCAACGACCAGATTATTTCGATGTATTCGTTTGGTATGAGCACCCGGGACATTCAGCGGCACTTGCAGAATGTCTATGGAGTTGAGGTTTCTCCTGAGCTGATTTCGAATATTACAGAATCAGTCATGGCTGATGTCCGCGAATGGCGGAGCCGGCCGCTTGAAAAATCTTACCCGATTCTTTTTCTTGATGCACTGCGGGTTAATTCAAGGCAGGACGGTAAAAATATCAACAAAGCCCTTTATGTAGCGCTTGCAATCAACTGGGAAGGCAAAAAAGAGGTTTTAGGCCTGTGGCTTGCCGATACCGAAGGAGCCAAATTCTGGATGAGCGTTCTTACAGACATTAAAAACCGCGGAGTTGAAGATATCCTGATTGCCTGCATGGACGGACTTACAGGATTTCCTGATGCTGTAAAAGCAGTTTTCCCGGATACTCACATCCAGCACTGCATCGTCCACATGATCCGTAACTCTACAAAGTTTGTTTCTTACAAAGACTTGAAGGCTGTCTGCAAAGACCTTAAGCAGGTTTACTCAGCAATAAATGCAGAACAGGGGCATGAAGCCCTTGAAGAATTCGGTAAAAAATGGAATAACAAATATCCGATGATTCAGGCTTCATGGGAACGTAACTGGAATGACCTTACAGAATTCTTTAATTATCCTAACGACATCCGTAAGGCAATTTACACAACCAATGCAATCGAATCATTGAACTTTTCATTGCGTAAAGTCACCAGAAATAAATCAAGTTTCCCGGATGATGATTCGATTTACAAGGTGATGTATCTGGCAATTAAAAATGCCAGTACCCGTTGGACGATGGCTATCAAAGACTGGGGTCTGGCTGTCAACCAGTTTGCAATACTTTTTGACGGGCGTGTTCCCACATTCTAAATATTGTCATTTACACAAAATTTATGACAGGGTCTTTGCAACAAACTCAAGATAGCCTTGCTGCAATTCTTCTGTATAACAACCTGTATAATATTCTGAAAACTGGTTTAACAAGATTTCGGTTTGTGCTATATTCTAGGAATGAACTCAAATACTTATGTTTTAACAATTACTTGTGCAGACCAGAACAGCATTATTGCGGCTGTCAGCGGCTGCATTTCTGAAAACGGCGGAAATATCCTTAAGCTGGCGCAACATACGGCTGTGGACATCAACATGTTTTTCTGCCGCATCAAATTTGAAGCGACCGAAAATTTCGACCTGGAAGCATTCAAGAAAGCATTTTCAAAGCTTGAAGAAAAATATAATCTGACATGGCATGTTTTTGACATGGCCGTAAAGAAGCGCGTTGCAATTCTCGTATCAAAGACTAGCCACTGCCTTTACGAGCTTATGCTCAAATATGCAGACGGCGAGCTTGACTGCGAAATTCCGGTAATCATCTCGAATCACCCGGATTTGGCTCATGTGGCAACTTCATTCCATATTCCGTTTTATCAGGTTGACCCCGCTAAAGGCAAGGCTGAATACGAAGCTGACCTTGAAGCGATTCTTCAGCAGTACAAAATTGACTTTGTGGTGCTTGCGCGCTACATGCAGGTTATGAGCGGCGATTTCTGCAAACGCTGGCACAACCGCTGCATCAACATTCATCACGGATTCTTGCCGGCTTTCCGCGGTGCAAAACCTTATCATCAGGCATGGAACAAGGGCGTAAAGATTATCGGTGCGACCGGTCATTTTGCGACAGAAGACCTTGATCAGGGCCCGATTATCTATCAGGATGTTATCCGTGTAAACGATACGCGCTCTATCGATGAA
>JAEEGH010008350.1_pt1 | contig 24522 bp, 23 predicted proteins | sample 9134181 | NCBI WGS metagenome assembly JAEEGH01 (sample SAMN16246544, study PRJNA631951) | gut metagenome | biome: gut microbiome; feature: rumen; material: DP-attached | host: Bos | place: Iran: Karaj | collected 2018-10
TCGCTGCTGGCGCCTCCAGAGCAATTCAAGGAGGCGGTTTCCCGTATGCAAGTTCTTGACCGGCCGTGATTTCCGGTGTTTTGGTCGTAAAATAGTTATAAAATAGTTACGGAAGCCTGCGTGATGTTGCTCACTTGCTTTTTAATGATTATATTTCCATAAGATGAATAATATACTTATAAAAGCAATTTTGCCTTTGTGTTTGGCTGTTTCCACTGTTGCCGTGGCTCAAGATAACCAGTTCCAGTATTTTGACTGCTGGATGGAAAATATCAACCGAATAGACCTTGGTGAACAGATTCGCATGAAAATCGAGCCTAAGAAGTTTGCCGGTTCTACGTGGCTTTGTGGTTGCTACACGGTCCGCGAGAAGGGCGGCTTCGGTTGGCGCGAAGGTGACGGCTCCCCGAAGATTATCAAGGTCTGGGATGAACCCAAGTTTGAACTTTACGGATGCCGCAGCAAGTCTTGCGAGACTAACGGAAGTGGCGAATTCGACAACAACTTGGACCAGTGCGTGAACTATCTGAACGGCAGCGCCTTCAGCCTTGCTCTTTTTGCCGAGGGTGAAAAGCTCAACAAGGTCATCGCGCAAAAGTTCCCGGACGATGGCTCCCTGACCGATTTCGGCAAGTATTTCACAGAACGCCTGTCTCGTGCGGCTTCGATTCCGTGCTTTTTCCAGTATCATGAACGTCCCGATGCCCCGAAACTGGCTGACTGGGGCGAAAACGGCGTCAAGGGCGTGTTCAGCATTTCCGGCGTGCCCCATGGTCTCGTGCCCGATGCCATTGGCCGTTTTACCGATTATAGCGATGTCCGCTGCAAGGACGGAAACGTGTGGACCGGGTTCCTCACCAACGGTTACGTAGAAAACGTGATGTCTGTGGACTCTGCAGGTAGGTTCCACGGGACGGCGACGAATTACGGAAACGATCCTCGTTACCCAGATAGGCAGGGCCCCGAATATGGCAAGGTGCTCTGGTCTGCTGAGTACAGGCACGGTAACAGGGAAGGGATTGCCAAGTTCTACCGCTATGGTGCCATCGACAACGCCGGCAAGGAGTCCGACGTGCAGTCCAGGGGCGGCAAGGACTACTACTTCAAGCATCTCGAAGTCCCCTACAGGAGCGGCAAGATTAACGGCACTGTGAACATGTTCTCCGACAAGGGCATGCTCATGGCCAAGATTCCGTTCCGCAACAATTCGCTGGAAGGCCGTATTACCATCCTTTACCCGTTCGACAAGAAGACGACTTCGATTAACTACAAGAACGGGCAACTGAATGGACCGAACGATTTCGGGTACTTCTTCTCGAACTACCGCAACGGCAAGGTTGACGGCAAGAAAATCGAGTTCAAGGTGACTGAGAAGTGCTACGACTGGATTCCTCTGAACGCAATCGACGGAACCGAACCGGGCCGCAGCAACCGCATCTGCCGTGCCGAAATGCAGGGCAAGCAGAAGTACCGCTGGGGTACCTACAAGAACGGCGAACTTCAGGGGCTGGTGGAATGTGCCAACGGCGTGCAGGGCACCGAAGAAATCGACTGCGACCATCCGTACTAGTGGCGTAGATGGCTGAATTCTTTACCAGGTCGAAAATGGAAGACCTCAAGCATGAGGCCGAACAACTCTCCATTTGCGTGGAGCATTTCCTCTATGCCTCGGAACATGTCCCTGAGTGGGACTGGAAGACGCGGGGCTTTTACGACAACTGTATCGAAAAGTGCAATGGTCGTTTAAAGGGTATCCATTTCCTTATGGAGAACATTCGTAGAGGGAAGGGGGCCGAGCGAATGGATCCCGATACCGGCGAAGAAATTGTCGACGACTAGGATTTTGGCCTGCTTGATTTTTGCTATATTTGCGCAGCAACTATATTGCCTGGATAGTTCAGTTGGATAGAACGGGTCCCTCCTAAGGATCAAACTCGCGTTCGAATCGCGATCCGGGTATTTTTGACTCAAGGGCCTGGCGGTAATGCCGGGCCCTTGCTGTTTTCAGGCTAGGGCTTTGTCTATCATGTTGTCGCAGATCTCGGCGACCATGCGTTCGTGCGTGCAGACTTCTGCCGAGACTCCATCGATGTGTCCGGTTGTGTAGAACGATGTGCAGGAGCATTCGTGCATGCTGCAGCGGTGGCGGATGTCGCAGCCTTCGCATTCCTGCTTGTCGCGTTCTAGGAAGGCGTGCAGTTCGGCGCAGGCAATTTCGTCGAACCCGGTAAAGACGTTGCCCTGCTTGTAGGGCGCGTTTTCCCTGGAGGTGATAAAGCGGGAGCAGGGGTATATGTTCCCGTTGGTCGCGATGCCGAGGTTGCCGCTGTAAACATGGCAGGAGTAGTTCCTGTATCTTTTGCCGGAAAGCAAGAGCTTTACTTTGTCCTGGATTGTGCCGAGGTAGAACCTGTCACCGTTCTTGCGACATTCGACCCAGTACTGGGCCATTTCTCGGTATTGTTGGGCGAGCCGTTCGAAGTCTTCTCCAGTCCACTTCCCGTCGAAATCTACGCTGGTCGTCATGCTCCGGAAACCTTGCGAATGTAGCCACTTGATGCTTTCGGCAACGGTATCGATGTGTGCCCGCGTGATGGTGCTCAGGGCGGTCGCCTTGAGTTCCACGAATCGCGGGATGTTCTTTTCGATGGCTCCGAAACTGCCGGTATTGTTGACCGTGCGGCGCGCGATGTCCTGGTGGTGCTCGGGGCCGTCGAGCGAGAGGAAGATGGTGAATTTCTCCCTTTCGCACAAGTCGAAGAATTCATCGTCGAACAGGGTGCCGTTCGTATTAATCGTGAATTCCAGATGGAAATCCTTGCCGACGGTTCCCTTGTCGATGGCTTCGGCAACAAGAGCCTTGGCAAACCCTACGGCATGGTAGATGGCGTCTCTGCGCAGGAGCGGCTCCCCACCGAAAAAAGAGACTATCAGGAGGTTTTGTCCGAAGGCGTGTGTGCGCTCGAGGCCGATGCGGATGGCCTGCTCAAGGGTCGCGTTGTCCATGACCGCATGTCGTGCGGCCTGCGTCTCTTTGTAATAGCAGTAGGTGCAGCGCAGGTTGCACTGCTCTGTAAGGCAGAGGATTAGGTTCATGCCTCGATGTCGTCACGCTCGAAGGTGGTGACCATGCTTGCGCCCCCGCCACAATTGATGACGTCGTCGCAGATGTGGAAAGAGGAGCCTGTCTGAGGCGTTGTCCCCCAGTCGCTTGAACTGCCCCAGGGATTGTGCGAGGAACTGGATGCTGGATCGCTTGCGGATGCGGGCCCACCGTCGGAACTTGCCGGGGTGTCGGCGGAACAGGATGGCTGGGCGGCATCGCTTGTAGAATCGGCCGCGGAGGTTGCGCTTGCAGGATCTGCTGCAGACGTGGCTTCAGGGTCGGTGGTGGTACTGTCCGGGCTGGCAGCGCTTGCGGGTCCTGCGGAAGAACTGTTTGCTTCAGCAATGGAAGAAAGGGCTTCCATGACCTCGCTGCTGATGGGCGTGTGACTCAGGGGAATTTCGACACCGCTGCTGGAACTGCTCTGTTCCGTTTGCGCCGTGCTCGAAGATTCGGTGGCCGAATCGCCTTCGGTCTCGTTGTTGACCGAAGTTGGTTGGGGATCTTCGGAAGATGATTTCGGTGCTGGGTCGGAACTGGCCGAGGTGCTGTCGTCACAGGCGTTCAGCGTCAAGGCGCCTGCCATGCCGAGTGTTGCTGCAATGGCGCTCTTGGCCGCCAATGAAATGGATTTGATTCCCGAGATTCTCTTTTTTTCGATTTTCATTTTCTTTTCCTGCGGTCTTTTAGGAATTTCTCTAGGTCTCGATGTCGTCGCGTTCGAAGGTGGTGACCATGCTGCCCATCGCTCCGCCGATGCCATCGGGGCAGAGGTACACATTGCCGCCAATGTCTACGGAAGAGCCTCTAGGAAGCCCGTCGCACGCGTCGTAGATGTCCCAGATGGAGGGTTGGCTGGACGAACTTGCTGGGTTGACGGATTCGCTCGAAGATTCCGGTTGTACGGTTTCGCTTGAAGATTCCGGACCGGCTGCGGAACTGGCAGGGTCGGCCGAGGAACTTGTTGTCGAGTCTGTAGCGCTGGTAGGGGCTGCGGAGGAACTGCTTGCTTCTGCGGCTGCCGATAGCGCTTCCATGACCGAACTGCTAATCGATTCGTGGCTCAGGGGAATGTCAACAATCTTGCTGGAACTGGTTGTCGGAGATTGCTGCTGGCTGGATGTCTCGGACGCTTGCTCCTGGCTCGAACTGGCAGGCGCTTTTTCTTGGCTCGTTGCATCGGAGACGCTTTCACTGCTTGCTGGTGTTGCTTCGTCGATGCTGCTTGCGGGAGCGGTGGCATCGCTGGATTCCGGGCCGGTTGTCTGGTTCGGGTTGTCGTCGGATGCCGATGCGCTGTCGTCGCAGGCGCTTAGCGAGAATGCTGCCGCCATACCGAGAACGGCTGCGATGGCGCTCTTTTTGGCGAACGAAACGATTGTGCTGTCCTTGACTTTCTTTTTCTCGATTTTCATTTTTTTTCCTCTATCTCCACGTTTCCGTGATGCTTTGAGCTTGTCGAATGGAGTGGGAATCACCTTTAAGCTTCCACGTCAGTCCTCTCGAAGGTGGTGACCATGCTGAACGAGAATCCGTCCATATTTTGGCTTGAATTTGGTTGGGGGCATGTGATTAATTGAACGCCGAATTCAGTTTGGTATTCTACAGTGGTGCCGTCCGGAACGCATTTGCAGGGGTCGGTTGAAGGAAACATTGGCGGGCATGTTGTGTCCGTTTCGAGGCCGTCTCCGAATTTGATATGGCTTGAGGAAGAGTTTGTCGGAGGGGTTGACGAACTGCTGGATTCCGCGGCAGCCGATAGCGCTTCCATGACCGAACTGCTGATGGGTTCGTGGCTCAGGGGAATGTCGACGACCACCTGGCTGGAGCTGCTTTGCTTCGTTTCGGTCTGTTCTTGGCCGCTTTGCTGTGCGCCCGTTTGCTCGGCGCTATTCTGCTGCGCTTCAGATTGTTCGGAACTGCTTTGTTGCGTTTCCGCCTGGTTTGATGATTCGGGAGAGGAACTATCGCTTTTCGGTGTCTGAATTTCGTCGGAAGAAGAACTATTTTCGTCGATTGCGTCAGATATTTCTCCCACGGGGCCTCCGCAGGCGATGAACGTTGCTGCGGTTGTCACTCCGAGCATCACGCCCATGGCGCTCTTGGCCGCAACGGAAAGCGGCTTTGCTTCGGTAACCTTTCTTTTTTCAATATTCATTTTGTTTCCCTTCGCCTTAAACTTCTATATCCGTCTTCTCGAAGGTGGTGACCATGCTCATCATGCCTGGTGTATGGGATGATGACGTGCCCGGACATAAAATTAGATCGCTTCCAGGGGCTTTTATACATTCATTGTTTGCTGAAGAGCTTGAGGTTTGTGGGCTGCTTGATGAACTGGTGGATTCAACTGCGGAACTTTCTGATGCTGCATCAGAACTGCTGGATTCCGCGGCAGCCGATAGCGCTTCCATGACCGAACTGCTGATGGGTTCGTGGCTCAGGGGAATGTCGACGACCACCTGGCTGGAGCTGCTTTGCTTCGTTTCGGTCTGTTCTTGGCCGCTTTGCTGTGCGCCCGTTTGCTCGGCGCTATTCTGCTGCGCTTCAGATTGTTCGGAACTGCTTTGTTGCGTTTCCGCCTGTTCAGAACTGCTTTGTAGGGTTTCTGTTGGGCTGGTTGACTCGGGTGTTGCTTCTTCGCCTGTCGTGGCGCTGCTTGAACTAGGCTGGGAGTCTTCGGAAGCGGGGGCCGGTGTCGGATCGGAACTGGCCGAGGTGCTGTCGTCGCAGGCGTTCAGCGAGAATGCTGCCGACATGCCAAGAACGGTGGCGATGGCGCTCCTTTTGGCGAGAGAAACTATTGTGCTATCTTTAACCTTTCTTTTTTCAATTTTCATGGCAACCCCCGATATACAAGTAAAATAAATGTTTTTACGAAATTTCGCTATAAAAAAAGAGTATATGCCCCAAAAAGTGTTGAGAAATAAAACAACAAAGAGGCCAGGGCATAATCCCAGCCTCTCTATATGATACGAGTTTGTAGCTCAGATCTACAATTGACAGAATTAATTACTAACCACTGTCTACTGCATACTGTCTACTCGAGCGCTGCGCGCTCGCTACGTCTTGTCTTCGCCGCGGAGCATGATGACTTTGCCCGTGCGGATGTACTCGACAATCTCGAACTTCTGCAGCAGGCTCTTGAGCGTGTCGACCTTCATGCTGTTTCCGGTAATCTGGATAATCATGGAGGTGGCGGTCATGTCCACGGTATTGGCGTGGAAATGGTCGCACAGCTGCAAAATCTCGGTACGCTGGTCCGGAGTGCAACGCACCTTGATGAGTGCGAGTTCCTTCTCGACGGCGTCCGTGCCGGTGTGGTCCTTCGCCTGCACCACGTCCACGAGCTTCTCGAGTTGCTTGATGATCTGCATCAGGATCTCGGGATTGCCGTGAGCGATGATGTTCATGCGGCTGAAGTTCGGGTCGAGCGTGGGGGAGACAACGAGCGAATCGATGTTGTAGCCACGGCGGGAGAACACGAGGGCGATACGCACGAGCACGCCCGGGCGGTTCGCCACCAACAAACTGATAGAATGAGCGATATCTTTTATCATGGTAATGTCCTCCTATTACGTCGATCCCGTGGGTTTTTCGAGCTGGGCCTTCGGTGCTTCCGTGAGCATGGCGGTAAGCGGGGCGCCTGCCGGAATCATCGGGAACACGTTGTCTTCCTTCTCGCATTCGCAGTGGATGAGAATCGGGCCGTCCTTGTATTCGAGCGCCTTCTGGATCACGCGTTCGGCATCGGCGGCACGCTTGATGCGAAGACCCGGGATGCCGTAGGCTTCGGCGAGCTTCACGAAGTCGGGGTTACCCATCATGTCGACGCTGGAGTAGCGGTGGTCGTAGAAGAGTTCCTGCCACTGGCGCACCATGCCGAGGTACTTGTTGTCCATCACGAAAATCTTGATGGGGAGCTTGTGGATGGCCGCGGTCGCGAGTTCCGCTTCGGTCATCTGGAAACCACCGTCACCGCTGAAACTGAGCACCGGCCAACCGGTCTCGTTGCCGAATGCGGCACCGATAGCGGCGGGGAAGCCGAAACCCATCGTGCCTGCGCCGCCACTGGAGTGGAGCTGGCGAGGATAGTTTATATGGAAGAACTGGGCAACCCACATCTGGTGCTGGCCCACGTCGGTCGTGACGATGGCCTTGCCGTCGGTGAGCTTGCTTGCAGTCGCAATCACGTGCTGCATGCGGAGGCCGCCCTGCTTGGGGTAGGTGAGCGGGAAGCGCTTCTTCCAGGTCTGGCAAGTCTTGACCCAGTCAGCGGTATCGAGCTTGTGCACCATCGGGAGGAGCTGTTCCAAAACGAGCTTTGCGTCGCCGCACATGAACACATCCGGCTGCAACACCTTGCCTTCTTCGGCGGGGTCGATGTCGATGTGCATCTTGATGGCGTCTTTGCAGAACACTTCGAGTTTACCAGTAATGCGGTCATCCCAGCGGCTACCGATAGAAAGGATCAAATCGCAGTCGAGCACAGCCTTGTTGGCGTACACGGTGCCGTGCATGCCGAGCATGCCGAGCGAAAGCTCGTGATCAGTGGGGAAGGCGCCGAGGCCGAGCATGGTGCAGCACACCGGGGCGTTCAGCTTTTCGGCGAGTTCCTTCACCTGGCGGGAAGCCCCGCTGATCATGGCACCGTGGCCCACGAGTAACAGCGGCTTCTTGGAATTCTTGAGGTATTCGGCTGCCTTCTCGACGCTTTCGGTAGAGGCGTACGTCGGGATCTTGTAGCCGGGCAAATCCATCTGGTCGGTGAACGGGGCAGTGCAGGGGCCTGCGGTCACGTCCTTCGGAAGGTCGATGAGCACGGGACCCGGACGGCCGCTGCGCGCGATGTGGAAGGCTTCCTTCATGATGCGCGGGAGGTCGTTGGAATCCTTCACCAGGTAAGAATGCTTGACGGCGGCGAACGTCATGCCGCTCGTGTCACATTCCTGGAAGGCGTCCTTGCCGAGGTTCGGGGTCGTCGTCTGGGCGGCGAGCACCACGATCGGGCTAGAATCCATGAGGGCGGTGTAAATGCCGGTAAATGTGTTGGTGGCACCCGGACCAGAAGTCACGAGGGCGACGCCGACCTTGCCCGTCTGGCGAGCATAGCCGTCGGCCATGTGGGTTGCACCCTGTTCGTGGCGGCTAAGGACTACTTTAATATTGGAATCGAGAATTGCGTCGAACATCGGGATGGCGGAACCACCCGGATAGCCGAAAATAGTGTCGATGCCTTCGCGTTTGAGGCATTCGATAATCACTTCGGCGCCACTTAAGGTCTTATTTGCCATAGTTTTTCCTGTTTTATCGGGTTGTTTTAAATTGTTTTATGGTGAAAATATAGAACATCTGCTACCATGTGGCAACGGATTGTTCTGAAAATAATGAAAAAAGTTTTTGATTTTTTAGAATTGGTTTTTAGATTTTTAATTTTTTATTGAATATTTCTTTGTTTTTGTTTGACTTTTGTGCTGTTTTTAATTTTTTCTTTTGAAAAATTGAATGTTTTGTGTGAACTTTTTGATTTGTTGTTGCTTGTGTAAGTGAAAAATGTGTGGTTTTTGTTTGAAGTTGTGGTTGTTTTGGGATTTGTTACTTTAAAAATTGAAAAATTTGTTGGTCTTTGATTGGGATGGTGGCTGATTCCGCTACAGAAAACGAAAAGTTTCAGAAAAAATTTTTTTTGAGGACAAAAATCGCGTTTTGAACGTCTATATAGACGTGTTCACTTTTTAAAAGGGGGATTTATGCACGATCTTTTACCTTGCAAAAATGCAGAAATATTGAAACCTCGCGAAAAAATTGAAAAATTGGGTGCTGCGGCGCTTACGACAGAAGAATTGCTTGCCTTGATTCTGGGTAGCGGGAACCGGGATTGCGATGTTTTCGAACTTTCCAGGCGTATTGCCGAATACCTTTCGAATGTGACTTGTGTCCCTTCGCTTTCCAGTTTGCGGAAAATCCACGGACTTGGCCGTGCAAAGTCAACACAGGTGCTTGCTTGCCTGGAATTGTCCAGCCGCTACATCTTAAGCGACAAGGTCATTGCCGTCCGCACTCCGGAAGACCTCCTTGGCAGGTTGTCGTTCTTGAAATTTGAGCAACAGGAACATCTTGTAGTCGTCTCCTTGAATGCGGCGAACAAGATTATCAATGTGAACGAACTGACTACGGGCCTCGTGAACCAGACACCGGTCCACCCGAGGGAGGCGTTTTCGGAAGCCGTGAAGGACAGGGCTGTTTCTGTAGTTTTCGCACACAACCACCCGTCGGGGTCGACCGAACCTAGCGAAGAAGACATTGCTATTACGCGAATTCTCTGTGCTGCGGGGAGAGTTTTGCAGATTCCCGTCCTCGACCATATTATAATAGGAAGGTCCGGTTATACAAGCATCCGGCGGTGCCGGCCGGAGCTTTTTGACTGATTTATGGAAGTATTGTCTATGAAAAAAGACCTTTTTTGTAAAAAAAAGAAAAGAAAATAAAATAAAAAGACTATATTTTGCTTAGCAATTTATCGGGAGAACCTGTTTTCTTGGTTTTTCTCACACTTAAGGAGACGCTATGAAAAAAGTAGCAATGGGAATTGCACTGGCGCTGGCTGCTTCTGCTGCCTTTGCCACGCATCCCCAAACGATTAACAAGACGGGCTTTGTTGGTGTCAATAAGACCCAGTCTGCTCAGTCATTGGGTCATTCAAAGCTGGCTTTTTATGCTTTGATGGACGCAACCAACGATATTTCTCATATTAACGGGAATGGTGACAAGGGCCTGAACGAACTTTACTACGGTAAAGATAAGAAGGATGGGTACCAGAAATATGCTGCGATGCGTGGTGGTCCCATCAAGGACGACTATATCGCTCTTAGCACCCAGCTCGGTATCGGTATTGGCATTTGGCACTATTTTGACTTGGGCCTCGGCCTCCCGGTTTATTACGATAAATTCCACGTAACTAACGAGTTCTATTCGGAACGCACCAAATATAAAAACAGTCCCTATGAGGTTGAAGGTGGCCAGTCCGGCGATGTCCCGAGCACCGACGTCGGTTACATCGGTAACCTGCATGGTGACTTGAAGGCTCGCTTCCCGCTCCCTGACGACCAGCCGTTCGACATCGCTGTGTTCGGCCAGGTTGAAGTGGCCACGGTCAACACGGAAAAGGACGGTATCTGGATTCGTGATGCCTCCTATATTAATACGAAAAGCGGTCAGGCTCAGGCTTACGGTGCCCGCAATACCTACCTCAAGGGCGGTATGGCTATCACGGCCGACTTCGGTAAGCTTGACGAAGGCGATGGCGTTCCGCTCGTGTTCCACGTGAACGGCGGTTATCGCTACTCTACGGATGACTCTTACATGTCCTATCCGTTCATGAGTGCCGCTGCGGAATTCTATTTCATGGACTTCCTCTCCATCTTTGCTGAATACTACTGGGATATCCAGTTGGATGATTTCACCTATAAGGATCGCTTGGGCAACAAGATGAATACCTCCTTCGACATGAAGGAACTCACCGGTGCTTTCGTGTTCCACCTGCCGGTCGGTCTCGATATCCACATCGGTGGTTCTTACTTCATTGGCGACAAGGACAAGTTGACGAAAGTCTATGCTATGGAAAACAACAAGCATATTCTTGAGTACACCACCCGCGTCAATCCGGAATACAAGGTTTACGGCGGTCTTACCTGGAGCGGCTTCCTGCTGGCTCAGGACCGTGACGGCGACGGTGTCCTCGATAAGGACGACAAGTGCCCGGATGACTTTGGCCACCGCCTGAACCAGGGCTGCCCGCTCGGCAATCCTGATGCTGACGAAGATGGTGTTTGCGACGCTTGGGTTGCTGAACGTGGCTTGCTGGCTGACTTCGCCGATGTTTGCGAAGGTGTCGACCAGTGCCCGAACGAAGCCGGCGAAGGCGACGATGGATGCCCGCTTGACGATCCGGACCCGGATAAGGACGGCGTCTGCGATGCTTGGGTGACCCAGAAGAAGCTCCTCAAGAAGTTCAAGGGTATTTGTAAGGGTATCGACCAGTGCCCGAACGAAGCTGGTCCTGATGGCAACAACGGTTGCCCGGAAGATAATGCTGACCCGGATAAGGACGGCCTCTGCTCTCCGTGGGTGACCGACAAGAACAAGCTCGATCAGTATGCTGATGTTTGTAAGGGCTACGACATGTGTCCGGCCGAAGCGGGTCCGTCTGGCAATAAGGGTTGTCCGTGGGATGATCCGGACTCCGATGGTGACGGTCTCTGCGACGAATGGGTGACCCAGAAGAGAATGGGCTACTACTTCGAAAATGCCGCAACGCTCAACGATCCGTATATCACCAAGACCTGTAAGGGTCTCGACAAGTGCCCGCTCGAATTCGGTCCGGCCACTAACGATGGCTGCCCGCTCGGCAACCCGGATACCGACAAGGATAGCCTCTGCGATCCGTGGGTCAAGGAGAAGGGCATGCTCGACCAGTACGAAGGCATCTGTAAGGATGTTGACAAGTGCCCGAACGAACCGGGCCCGGCATGGGCTCAGGGCTGCCCGATGGATAATCCGGACCCGGATGCCGACAGCCTCTGCTCTCCGTGGGTGATTGAAAAGAACATGACTGAACAGTTCAAGGATGTTTGCCACGGTAGTGACCGCTGCCCGAGCGAAGCTGGTCCTGAATGGAACAAGGGTTGTCCGTTCGACGACGATCCGGACCCGGATAAGGATGGTGTCTGCTCTGAATGGGTGTCCACCAAGAAGCTCCAGAAGCAGTTCGCCGATGTCTGTACCGGTATTGACCGCTGCCCGGATGAACCGGGTGACGATGGCCACGGATGTCCGAAGAAGGCTGCCGAAAAGCTTGATGGTGTTACCTTCAAGTCTGGTAAGGCCACTCTCGAATCCAACGCCAAGAACATCCTGAAGGGTGTGGCGAAGAAGCTCGTCGAAGACGAAAGCTATAAGGAACTCGAAATCGTCATCCAGGGTCACACCGATAACGTCGGTAGGGAAGCCTCCAACCAGAAGCTCTCCGAGAACCGCGCTAAGGAAGTGATGAAGACCTTGACGAAGTTCGGTGTCGATAAGAAGCGTATCAAGGCTATCGGTCTTGGTTCTACTTGCCCGGTCGACGACAACAACACGTCTGACGGCCGCGAACAGAACCGCCGTATCGAAATGCACTTCGTCACTCCGGATAACGACGGTATGAAGTGCGAATCGAACTTCACTCCGTAGTAGCGAATAATCGAAGGGACTCGCTCCCTTTCGATTCTCCTTAGAAATTTCAAGACTTCCGGTTAATCACCGGGAGTCTTTTTTATTTTTTTGTCATGACTAAACTAGATGAAATCCTGAATGAATTGGGCGCCACAAATCACGCCCTGGTAGAGAAACTTCCTGCTAACTTGAACCACAAGATGGTGCAGAAGGCGAGGCTCGGCAAGAAGCCCGTACCCAAACACACGCAGAATTTGATATTGCAGGCGTTGAACATGCTCTTGCGCGAGAAAGCCGTCGCAGAAGACAAAGACGTGAAACAGTACAAACGTGAGGAAGTGTTTGGAATAGAGGCTAGAGACTAGGGGCTAGGGATTAGAGTAAATAGTCGCGGCGAAGCCGCCCCCTAGAATTTAGAGGCTAGAGAGTAGGGGCTAGAGGCTAGAGTAGATAATCGCGGCAAAGCCGCCCCTAGAATTTAGAGGCTAGAGAGTAGGGGCTAGAGGCTAGAGTAGATAATCGCGGCGAAGCCGCACCCTAGATCCTAGTCTCTAGATTCTAGTCTCTCTCTTTTTATTAAATTAAAATCATGCGACAATACCTCGATCTCCTCCAAGACATTATTGACAACGGCGTAGACCGTTCCGACCGTACTGGCACGGGCACGCGTTCCGTTTTTGGCCGCCAGACCCGCTTTGACCTTTCGAAGGGTTTCCCGTGTCTCACGACTAAGAAACTTCACTTGCGCTCCATCATCCATGAACTGCTGTGGTTCCTGATGGGCGACACGAACATCAAGTACTTGCACGACAACAAGGTGACCATCTGGGACGAATGGGCCGACGAGAACGGCGATTTGGGCCCGGTTTACGGCCACCAGTGGCGTAGTTGGCCGACCCCCGATGGTGGGCATATCGACCAAATCCAGAACCTAATCAACAGCCTCAAGAACAATCCCGATTCGCGTAGGCACCTTGTTTGCGCGTGGAACGTGGCCGAAGTTGACAAGATGGCCTTGCCTCCTTGCCACTGCCTGTTCCAGTTCTATGTGGGCGGTGTGGGTGCCAGCGGCAAGCGCAAACTCAGCTGCCAACTTTACCAGCGCAGTGCCGACATGTTCCTCGGGGTGCCGTTCAACATCGCGTCGTACTCGCTGTTGACGATGATGCTTGCCCAGGTGTGTGGCTACGAGGCGGGCGAGTTCGTGCATACCTTCGGTGACTTGCACCTGTACAGCAACCATTTTGATCAGGCTCGCGAACAGCTTTCCCGCGAACCGCGTAAGCTCCCGACGATGAAGATGAACCCTGATGTGAAGGACCTTTTTGAATTCAAGTTCGAGGACTTTGAACTTGTCGATTACGACCCGTGGCCGACAATTAAAGCCCCGATTGCGGTATAGGAGGCTCGAGGCTCGAGAATAGAGACTAGAAATTAGAGGCTAGTGAAAAGAATCACGCACTTCGTGCGTCAATATAAGACGGCGAAGCCGTGATATTTCTCCCTAGCCCCTAGATCCTAGATTCAAGCCCCTAACCACCAACCACTGTCTACTTCCTACTTCCTACTGTCTACTTCCTACTATGCTACTCTCCGCTATTGTCGCTATTTCCCAAAACAACGTCATCGGCCGTGACGGGCACCTCCCGTGGCACCTTTCTGCCGACCTCAAACGCTTCAAGGCTATCACGACGGGGCATTCCATAATCCTCGGTCGCAAGAACTACGACGACATCGGACGCCCGTTGCCGAACCGCACAAACTACGTGCTCACGCGGAATACGGCGTTCGAGGCTCCGGGGTGCACTGTGTGCGGGAGCCTCGAACAGGCCTTGGACAAGGCCCGCGCCGCCGGGGAAACGGAGTGCTTCATCATCGGCGGCGCCGCCGTATACCGCGAGGCCATGCCGCTTGTCAAAAAGTTGTATGTGACGCGTGTGCTTTCCGATGTAGATGGCGATGTGTTCTTCCCGGATTGGGGAGATGGCTGGCGAATGGTATCCGAAGAATCTTTTAGCGCTGACGAGAAAAACGATTTTGCTACATTGTTCCAAGTCTGGGAGCGTTGACTCCCGCAGGATTGGGAAACATGATGAGGCGGTCTCGCAGGATTTTATTCACAGTCATCGCGTTCGCGTTCTTGGTGCTCTTTTTTGTGTTCTTCGCAAATCTGAGCAAACGCGGGCTTGATAACGATCAATTGCATTTCGATGAGGGGTGGTCGGTCACTTATGGTGGTTCCACCTCGAATAATGTCAATATCGCGGAATACAAGATTCCCGAAGATGTCAAGATTGGCGATACGCTTGTTTACAAGAAACTCCTGAATATCGATGTCCTTCCTTTGTCCACGCTGCGCTTCAGGACTTTCCATTCTGCTGTTTCTGTCTATTTGGACGACCAGCCCATTTACAGCTATGGGCATGATTTGTATAAACAAGGGCGCCTGGTCGGTAGCGGGTTCCATTTTATCAATTTACCCGAAAATGTCGACCGCCGCACGATTACCATAAAACAAATCGTTGCGGAAACCGCTGCGGCGCTCACTTCCACGTCCGTCAAGGTCTTGCATAACAACATTGTGTCGGACTTTTTCTCGCGGCATGCGCTGGCGGCTGGTAGCGGTATTTTCCTTTGCCTTTTCTCTGTTCTTTCTGTCTTTGTTGGTTTCATTGCTCTTGCTTATTCGCGCTCGTTCTATCGACTCATCCTGATAGGCTTCATTTCGTTTTTGATGGGGCTTTGGACCATGTGCTACATGAGGGTTATCCAAATGTTCTCCATGGATTTTGCCTTCAACACCTTGCTTGAGTACATTTCGCTTTATCTAGTCCCGATTCCCATGTGTCTTTTGTTAATCAATATGCGCTGGGGGAGGCTTGCACGCTGGAAGATGAACGGCCTATGGGCGTTCTTGGCCGTTGCCGTGCTGTTCTTTGTCGTGTCGACGGTGTCCCATGCGCTGAACTTCGCTCACTATTCGTGCTTCCTTCCGTTCTTCCACCTTTTTGTGATAGTCCTGTTCTTGTACATGCTTTTTGCGAGGATTCTGCACGACCGTATGTTTGGTATGCAGGAACGAATCCTTGTTTATGGAATCGTCATCTTCTTCTCGTTCGGAATCATTGATTTGGTGCGCTTCCACATGCAGTGGTACCTTGGCGTTGTCGATAGCAATATCGATGTAACCCTTTTGCCGTTGGGTGCGCTTGTTTTTGTGATATTCCTGATGGTGAGTTATTTCATTTATCTGTACGATGTGGTCATGGACAAGACCGAAAAAGAAATGCTCAAGCAGATTGCTTTCCGTGATTCCCTGACTGGGCTTTACAACAGGGCCAAGTGCGAACGAATTTTTGAGGTGCTTGACCGTCGCGACAGCAAATACGCTATTGTGAGCATCGACATGAATGGCCTCAAGAAGGTGAATGACTCTCACGGGCACAGCGTCGGTGACAAACTATTGACTCGGTATGCCGAAGTGTTCAAGAAGGCTTTCAACGGCGTGGGGACGACAATCCGCATGGGTGGCGACGAGTTTTTGGCGATTGTCCGCTCGGAACACCTGCACGAGTTGCAAGCGACGTTGAAGGACTTGAAAATTCTGGAGAAAAGCAATAGCTACGGCTTGCCGGTGCCATTGGAAGCCGCTTACGGCTACGCGATACATGAACTGGGCGACCCGGCAAAAGCCAATGATGTCTACAAGCTGGCCGACAGCAAAATGTACGACATGAAAGTCAGTACGATGAAAAATCGCAAGAATTAGGTTCTTCCCGTTCTTGAAAATGGTCTGGGGATAGACGTTTTTCTTGTTTTTTGTATAGATTTACAAGCATGATTGAGTTCCATATTTTTTATAAGCTTATCGCTGCGCTGGGTATTGGTTTTATTATCGGCATGCAACGTGAGCATTCGTATTTCGATGCGTCGGATAGGCATCCGGCGGGTGTCCGCACATTCTCGATGGTCGGCTTGAGCGGTGTTTTGTCCGTATTCTTTTCTGATTTGCTGGGCTCTGTGGCTCCGTTCGTGACAGGCCTTGTCGTCATTGGAATTTTGTTGGCGGCTTCGCATGTCGCATTTGGACTGAGCCATAAGGAAGGAACTGCCGGTATAACGACAAGTGTCGCCTTGTTGCTTGTTTACCTTCTTGGTGGATTGTGTTGGTACAATCGGTTGCTGGAAGCGTGCGTGGGGATGGTCGTTCTCTTGTTGCTGCTCAATTCCAAGAAGCAGTTGCACGACTTTGCGAACAGACTTTCGGCGGAAGATATTATCGCGACGGTGAAGTTCGCCGTGATTACGCTGATGATTCTCCCGTTTTTGCCGAACCGCTCGTTTGGTCCGCCGGGGCTCGAGGTTCTGAATCCTCATTCGATTTGGCTCTTTGTCGTGTTCATCAGCGGCATCGGTTTCGTGAGCTACATCTTGATCAAGTTGATTGGCCCGGGCAAGGGAATTTGGCTGACGGGGCTTTTTGGCGGGCTCGCGAGCAGTACCGCGCTTACGCTCAATATGGTGGGCCGGAGCCGCAACAACGAAAGTTATGCCGATGATTTCACTGTGGGCATCGTGCTCAGCTGGGCGGTGATGTATGCGCGCCTGTATTGCATTTGCATTTTCTTGGTGCCGAATCTGGCGGGGCCACTTGCTGTTCCGCTGCTTGTGCCGGTGGTCCCGAGCCTGGGATACGCCTTGTTCCTCAAGTTCAAGGCTGGGCAGCATACCGAGAAGAGTTCGGATTTCAGCAATCCGTTCCGGCTTTTGCCTGCAATCAAGTTTGGCCTAGTTTTCACAGTCGTGATGTTTGTCGCGAATGCCGCCCGCGTGTACTTGGGCAACGGAGCGCTTATCGGTTGCAGTTTCTTGGGGGGCGCCGCCGAGATGGATGCCGTGGCTTTCTCGTTAATAGACATGAGCATGAAGGCTTCTATCGAGAACCGGGAACTGATTCTTTCGATTTTGTTTGCAAGCCTTGCGAATACGCTTACCAAGGGGGGCCTTGTGTTTTTCTTGGGGGCAAAGCCCATGCGTAAGCTCATCGTGCCGGCGGTCTTGGGCATTTGCGTGGTGACTGCTGTTCTTATTGGCCTTTATTTCTAGCCCTCTGCGAGGCGAAAAGGGAATTGTCTGTATGTCCGAAAAAATGAATTACGCTTTGACGGTTGCTGGTTTTGATGGAAGTGCCGGTGCGGGAATCTTGGCCGATGTCAAGACGATGGCGCATTTTGGTGTCTATGCTCAAGCTGTATGTACGGCGTTAACAGAGCAGAACGAAGATGAATTTGTTGCTCCGGGATGGGTTATCTGGGAGCGGATTGAGGCGCAACTTGAAACCTTGTTCAAAAAGCACACGTTCAAGTTCGTGAAGATTGGCCTTGTAGAGAAGGCCAAGGTCCTCAAGCGTATTGTCGACTTTATCCGCATGCGTTCTCCCGATGCCTTTATCATTTGGGATCCCATTGCGAGTGCCAGCGCTGGTTTCCATTTCTTGAGGGCGGTGGAGCAGGACGATTTCATGCCTGTGATGAAGAATATCGACCTAGTGACTCCGAATCAGGAGGAATTTGGTTTCCTCGGTTTGGGGCTTGCCGCCTCCCGTGGGAAAATCGAACTGGGCAAGGATTTTGCTTTACTGTTGAAGGGTGGGCATTCCAAGGACAGCGATGCTGTTGATATCCTTTGGGACCGTGACGGGAGTCAGTACAAATTTTCGAGCCCGCGCCTTGTCGGTGTCGAAAAGCATGGCACGGGTTGTACTTTGTCGGCTGCGATTTTGGCGAACTTGGCCCTAGGCAAGGATTTGCCGGAGGCTTGCAAAGCGGCCAAGGAATATATGGACAAGATGTTGCGTTCTGGTGAAGGCCGCTTGATGGGCCTTGTCTAGGCCTCAGCTAGCTTTTCTTTTCGTCCTTTTTCTTGTCGCTGCTGGACTTGTTGTCCTTCTTGTCGTCTTTTTTCGGTTCTTCCTTCTTGGAGTCCTTCTTTTCTTCTTTCTTGGGCTCGTCTTTTTTAGTTTCTTTCTTTTCGTCCTTTTTAGACTCTTGTTTCTTGGGCTCTTCTTTCTTGACGTCTTTTTTATCGTCTTTTTTCGGTTCGGCTTTAGATTCCGACTTGGATGAGTCCTTCTTGGCTGTTTCTATGGCTTTGGTGGTATCCTTTGCTGCGTTGTTGATGACCTCTTGCGTTTTGGAATTGGCCTGCTTTAGGAATTTTTGCAGGTCAACGACGGGTTCCATATTTTTTTCTTCGCTGACAGAACGTATGGGAACGTAATAGGTGGAATCCGCTGCGGTGAGGGTGTCTAGTCCGATGAGTTCGAATTTGGAATAAAGTAGTGCAGCCCATTCGCGGAGCCAACTCTTGCGAGATTCGCGATTGATGTACCACGTGTTGGCGTCGTAAAGGTAGTGGTGAATGTCGGCAGTGAGGAAAACGGGGCTCTCTCCGGCGAGCGCTTTGAACAGGTTTGCAACTCTATGGGTCGCAGCGGCCGAAGTTAACAACAGCACTGTATCAGCCTTGCGGTTCTTGAGCCAGGGAATGATTGTGTAGGCTTCGCTGATGGTGGAGGGATCATCGTGGGGGGCCAGGAATAAGGCTGCGCTGTCGATGCTGGAATGGCGCAGGAAATCGTCGGCGTAGAAATCGGCGTTGCTCCGGTCTCTGAGAACCCGGCGCCCTAGGATGAGTACGGAATCTGCTTTCCCTTGAGCGACGAGATTTGCGGCAAAGTCGTTCCGTTCCATGTCGGCCGATTGGCCGTCTAGAATGACAACCCATTTCACGTGTTTGAATTCATCGTCGTTCACGAGCCATTGCCCGCTTTTGGTAAAGACGGCGTAAAGCGCAATGATGGCGAGGATAACCGTCGATGCTGCGATGATGAGCGCCTTCTTGACTAATTGGGCGTAATTCTTTTTCTTTTTGTTCAATAATAGCTTGGACACGTTTTCCCCTCTTCCTTAATTTATTTGTGACTCCAATTCTATAGAATATAGGCAGGCGTTTTCGCCATCGGAGTAATAGTTCTTTCTATCCCCGTAAAGTTTAAAGCCGTTTTTCTCGTAGAATTTGCGTGCGGTGCTATTGCCTTCGCGGACTTCGAGGAAACAGCGGTCCTTGCTCTCGGAATTCAGGCGGGAGAGCCCTGCATCCAGGAGCTTCTTGCCGATACCTTTGTGCTGGCTGTTCCGGCTTACGGCGATGCTTAAAAGTTCCGAGTCTGGGCCAAGCAGGTGAAATATCGCATAACCGGTGATTTGCGGTGTGCCTTGTTCCGCGAGGGGCTCATAGACTACGCAAAGTGCATAGTTGGCGCGTATCTCTGCCGCGAATTGAGCCGTGTTCCAGTCCTGGAATGCCAGTTCTTGCTGGATTTCCAGAACTCGGGGCAAATCGGTTTCTTTCATTTCGCGGATAGGCATATAAAAGGCTTGGTTACGCTTTCAGCTTTTCGAAATATGAAGGTTGAATGTAGTTTGCTTCTTGGATAAGCGTCGGCTTGATTGTTTCGAACAGCGGGGCCCATTGGTTTAGCGGTTTGCCTGTGTCTGGAGAGATGCTGGCACCGAGTTCTTCAAATACGTTTTTGAGTTCGTTGTCTGCTATGGCGGCTTCGTCTGCGACAACATGCGTTGCTTTGTTCTTGCCCAACGCCTGGATGACTTCTGCCGTGTCGATGAATTTTTCCGTGCCGTTTAGGCGCAAGTACCAATAGCCGTTGCGTGCCCGGATAACGACTGCGACGGGGTCGCCTTCTTTAGCCTGGGCAAAGCATTCCAGTGCCTGGAGTGTCGTCACGCCGTACAGGTTGCGCTTACCGCTGAAACATAGCCCCTGGCAGAACGCGACCCCGGTTCTCAGTCCGCTGAACGAGCCCGGCCCGACCGTGACCATCACGCGCTTCACATCGTCGAGCGTGGCGCCGGACCGTTCCAAGAGTGTATCGAGGTTTGCGCTGAGCGTTTCGCCCTTGGCAGATGGCTCTATAATTTCCTCATAGGCGGAACCGTCCGGCGAAGCAATCGCCATCGAGATGCCCTTCCGGGAAGTGTCTACATACAAGTCAAGGTTCATTTCTAACCATTAATTACTAGATCCTAGCCTCTAGTTTCTAGCCCCTATCTTTTGATCGCAATGCTCTTGTCGATAATCAAGTCGATGAGCTGGCTGTAGGTGATGCCGATGCAGGCTGCCTGTTGTGGCAACAGCGATGTGGGTGTCATGCCCGGCAGTGTGTTCGTCTCGATGGCGAACAGTTCACCGTCCTTGGTGATGCGGACATCGGTACGGCTGTAACCGGCACCACCGAGGGCGTAGTGAGCGTTCTTCACGAGTTCCTGGATGCGTGCGGTGAGTTCCGGGGCGAATTCCGCGGGAGTCACTTCTTGGCATTCTCCATTGTACTTGGCCTCGTAGTCGAAGTATTCGCGCGTCGTCATGCGCATTTCGGTGGGCGGGAGCGGCTTTTCACCTTCGATGTAGCCGCAGCTTGCCTCGCCGCCGGCAATGAATTTTTCGCACAGCAGGCGGTTGGAATCCTTGAAGAGGTCTTGCACAATTTTGCCGGCCTCGTCCATGTCCTTTGCGATGCCGATGCCGATGGAAGAACCACCCAGCGGGTCCTTGATGACCAGCGGGAACCCGAGTTCGTCGGCGACATTGACGAGTACGTCACCGGTAAAGTCGTGTTTCCAAATGACGCGGTAGGGGGGAGTCGGAATGCCGTTAGCCCTGTAGATTTCCTTGGACTTGATTTTATCCATGGCAAGGGCCGATGCGAGGAGCCCGCAACCCGTGTAAGGAATGCCCCAGTTTTCGAGCATGGCTTGGATGTGGCCGTCTTCGCCCCACTTGCCGTGTAATGCGAGGAATGCGATGTCGGAATCGGGTAGTTCGGAGAGGGCGGGGGACTTTTTGCAGTTGGCTGCCGAACCTTCGAGACTATGGAAATAGTTGACCGAGAAATTCATCTTTTGGTAGGGGGAAAGTTCCCTAGAAGACCAGTGCCAGGTTCCGTCCTTGTCAATCAAGACAGGGTGGATGTTGTACTTTTCGGGATCCATGGCACGTACGACGCCAGTTCCGCTCACGACGGACACGTCGTGTTCCGTGGACGGGCCGCCCATCAATACTAAAACGCGTAAACGGGACATAAAAAACCTCTTTTTGTATTCGTTCAGGGATAATGTAGTATTTGAAATTGCCGTAAACAAAGGGAAATCGCCGTATAGGCGCCCTTTTCGCATGCATTGATTGCATGCTCATTAGTGCAATATTTTCTTGCCAACTAAATATTCGAGAAAAATATGGTTAAGATAAATTATTGTATACATCTTTATTTGGACAAAGAGATTATATTTATAAACCAAATGTGAGGTTATTGGCATGCGTGTATTCGTTACGGGCGGTACAGGATTCATTGGACACTATGTAGTCAAGGCGTTGCTTGAAAAAGGCCACGATGTCGTCATTGCGACTCGTCACCCCAACAAGATGCCTTCACTGCGCTCCAACGAAAAGGTCTCTTTTGTAGAGGCCTCCCTTACGGATTTTGACAAGCTCGGCGAGGGCTTGGCGGGTTGTGACGCCTGCATCCATATTGCACTGGGTTGGGGCGATACTCCGGGTGCCATCCTCATGAACGATACCCGTGCTACGGTGGCTCTCCTCGAGATGGCTGCTAGCGCAGGTTGTGAGAAATTTATCTTCACGAGCAGTACGGCTGCGATGGGACGTATGCGCCCCGTGATGCGCGAAGTGACCAGTAACTTGCCGATGGACCTCTACGGGGCGACCAAGGCGGCGGGTGAGGCCTTCGTGATTGGCTTTACGCATGGCTATGGTCGCTATTTCCCCGATGTCAAGATGAAACGCAACATCATTCGTCCGGGGTACACGTTTGGCAATCCGGCGTACATTGATGGCTGTTCCCAGCCTGACAGACGCTTTTTCGACATGGCACGTGCCGTCAAGGATAACCAGGATATCAATATCATCAAGAACGACGGAACGCAGTTCATTCATGCGAGCCAGCAGGCTGAACTTTACCTGAAGGTCTTGGAATCCGATAAGAACGAGGAAATTTTCCTCGGGCTCGGCGAAGTGTGGATTAGCTGGAAGGAAATTGCCGAGATGATGATATCCCTGAAACCCGGCTGTAAGTCTAAAATCGTGGAAACGGACCTCGGCTGGTCCGACGACCCGATGCTTTTCGATGTCAGCAAAATCAAGGACCAGTTTGGCTTGGCCTTTGATGCGCATGACTTCATGATGGACCACGTCAAGTGGACCTTTGATCAAGTGTAAGCTTTAACAATAAACTACTAATCACTAATGTACATTATCGTTGGTCTCGGAAATCCTGGTACGCAATATTCTAACACTCACCACAATGCAGGATTCATGGCGGTCGAAAAACTCGCCGATTCGAACAAAGACTGGAAAAGTGAACACAAGGCGCTCACCATGAAGGTGAATATCGCAGGCGAGGAATGCTTGCTGGCAAAGCCTCAAACCTACATGAACCTCTCGGGGGAGGCTGTTCAGGCCCTGATGACCTGGTACAAGGTGAAGACCGACCACTTGCTCGTTTTCAGCGATGACGTTAATTTGGACGTAGGCCGCATCCGTTGCCGTAAGGACGGCAGCCACGGCGGGCAGAACGGACTTCGGAACATCATTGAGCATGTGGGCGACAAGTTCCCACGCATCCGTTTTGGTGTGGGTAAGTGCCCTCCGAAATTCGACCTGAGCAACTGGGTGCTGGCCAAGTTTCCGCCCGAAGACCGCCCCGTCTTTGACGAGGCCATCGCCAAGGTCCCTGCACTCGTGGAATGCTACTTCAAATTTGGCATCGAAAAGTGCATGGAGCGCTACAACGGGAAGTGATTTTTTACTATATTTACCTCGCAAAAGAGGTACATTATGAAACTTTTGCCAGAAGCTTTGACGTTTGACGACGTCCTCCTTGTTCCTGCTGAATCTTCTGTCTTGCCGGCCCAGACCGACGTGAGCACCCAGCTCGCTCCGAATATCAAACTCAATATTCCTATTATCAGTGCCGCCATGGATACCGTGACGACGGCTCCTTTGGCCATTTCCCTCGCTTTGCAGGGCGGTATCGGCATCATCCATAAGAACATGAGTGTCGAAGACCAGGCCGAAGAAGTCCGCAAGGTCAAGCGGTGGCAGTCCGGCATCGTTGTAAGCCCGGTGACGCTCGATGCGGACCAGCCGGTCTCTGCTGCTTTTGAACTCCGCGCCCGCAACAAGGTGAGCGGTTTCCCGATTCTTTCCAAGGGCAAGCTCGTCGGTATGCTCACGAGCCGCGACCTCCGCACGGTGAGCGACATGAACGTAAAGATCCGTTCCGTGATGACGAAGAATCCGGTGACGGCCAGCCCGAAGGTGAGCCTTTCCAAGGCGAAGGAAATCCTCGCCGAAAAGCGCATTGAAAAGCTCCCGCTGGTGGACGCTTCCGGTGCCTTGAAGGGCCTCATCACGATGACTGACATCTTGAAGCGCGAAAACAACCCGAACGCTAGCCTCGACAAGAATGGCCAGTTGCTCGTGGGTGCCGCTGTCAGTACCTCTGCCAATACTCTCGAACGCGTGGCGGCCCTCGTGGACGCCGGCGTCGACCTGTTGATTATCGATACGGCTCACGGCCACCACATCGGTGTGCGCAACATGGTGAAGACCGTTCGCAAGAAATATCCGAAGCTCACGATTTGCGCCGGTAACGTTTGCACGCCGGAAGCCGTGGAAGAACTCGCCAAGTGCGGTGCCAACATCGTCAAGGTGGGTATCGGTCCGGGTTCCATCTGCACCACGCGTATCGTGGCCGGTGTGGGTTACCCGCAGTTCTCTGCTGTCGTGGAATGTGGCAAGATGGCCCGCAAGGTCGGCGTGAAGATTATCGCCGACGGTGGCCTCAAGTTCTCTGGCGACATCGTGAAGGCTTTGGCCGCCGGTGGTCATGCTGTGATGGTGGGTTCGCTTTTTGCCGGTACCGAAGAAGCTCCGGGCGAAGTGATTCTCGCCGATGGTCGTAGCTACAAGAGCTACCGCGGTATGGGCTCCCTCGGTGCGATGAAGGCCGGTTCTGCCGACCGTTACTTCCAGGGTGGCGTCCAGGAACCGCGCAAGTTCGTTCCGGAAGGCATCGAAGGCCGTGTTCCGTACAAGGGACCGCTCCG
>JAEEGH010008351.1_pt1 | contig 24521 bp, 15 predicted proteins | sample 9134181 | NCBI WGS metagenome assembly JAEEGH01 (sample SAMN16246544, study PRJNA631951) | gut metagenome | biome: gut microbiome; feature: rumen; material: DP-attached | host: Bos | place: Iran: Karaj | collected 2018-10
GATGCGTCGCACGGAGGCGGCCATTTGTTCGGACTATCCGCAGCTGAAACCGTTCCTGCCGGAAGATATTGTGTTCATCCACACGGAGGATTTGGAAGCGGAATATCCTTCATTGACGCCTGTTGAGCGTGAAACGGAAGCGACGAAAAATTTCGGCGCGGTGTTTTTGATCGGTATCGGCGGTGATTTGCCGTTGAGCGGACAGAAACATGACGGACGGGCGCCCGATTACGACGACTGGTCAACGCCGTCGGACGAACGGCATATGGGCCTTAACGGCGATATTCTGATCTACAATCCCGTGTTGAAGCGCACGTTCGAAGTCTCGTCCATGGGCATCCGTGTCGATAAAGCCGCGTTGCTGAAGCAATTGAAGCTTCGCGGGCAGGAGAAGCGGTTGGAACTGCAGTTCCACAAGATGCTGATGAATGGCGAGCTGCCGCTGTCGATCGGCGGCGGCATCGGGCAGAGCCGTCTGTGCATGCTGTTTTTGCAGAAGGCGCATATCGGCGAAATTCAGGCGTCGATATGGCCGGATGAAATGTTGGCGGAGTGCCAACGCCACAACATTCCGTTGCTGTGATCGTATTATAGAACCGCATGAAAAAAGCCCCGTCGTCTGGCGGGGCTTTTTGTTATGGCGGATAGGAATAAAAAGGCTGTTTCAGCCTTTGAAGAGCAGTTCGAGTGTGCGGCGGATTTTGGATTCGTTGGCCTCAATGCTACGGCAGAGTTGGACTTGGACGCGTGCGCGATGCAGATTCTGCCCATCATATTTCGTCTTGAAATAGACATCTCCCGCGAGATAGTCCGCGAAGAAACGGAGGGCCAATTCATAGGTGATGAGGCGGGCCGCATCGTAGATATGCTCTTTGTCGAAATCTGTGAGAGAGCCTTTGCAGTGCTGCTGGTAGCCGTTGAGCAGAGCGAAGCAGAAATCGACGTCGAAATAGATTTTCGTAAAGTCTGTGCATTCCTCTCCGGCGGGATTGCAGCAAGAACGGAGACAATCACCGATGTCATAGAGGACGAGGCCTGGCTTGACGGTATCGAGATCGATGATGGCGGTGCCTTTGGAAGTTGCATCGTCGATCATGACGTTGGCGGTCTTGGGGTCGCCGTGAATCGGGCGGAGTTGCACTTCGCCACGGGCTTTGGCGTCTTCTAGGAAACTGGACCATCCTCGACGCAAGTCAATGAATTTCATGACGTTTTTGGCGACTTGCGAGCTTTGGAGCCGTGCCTTGCCAGCTGGTGTAGCGAGCGCATCGTCCAATTTTTGGAAATACTGCGGCGTGATATGGAAACCAGGCAGGGTGTCGTACAATTGGTCGCAGGGAAGGTCTGAAAGGATGTGGTGGAAATTGCCGAGAACGGAGCCGATTTCGAGGGCGTGGTTGATATTCTGGACGGCGTCATAAGAGTGGGCGGAGGCGATGCGTGTGATGGCCCGCCAGTATTCTCCTTGGTCGTCGATGATGTAGTCCTTTCCGGATTTGCTTGGAATTACTTTCGGCAACTGCCAGATACGTTCCGCATCGTCATGCTCTTCTCTGAGCCGCTGATGGGCATGCTCCGTCACAAGATGCATGTTCTGCATCAGTTCCACCGGATTGGTGAAGACGGTTTTATTGATGCGTTGGATGACGACCTTATGTTCATCGAAGACGGTACGGAAGATAGCGATGTACGTGTCATTGACGTTGCCGCTGCCGAGCGGTTCGACGCTGACAAGATAGCCTTCAATATCGAATTGCTGGGCGATGATTGCTGAAATCATATTCTGCTATCCATGGTTAATGGTATCGACTCAAGAGGTGAGCTGTCGGCAACAAGAATGCAGTGATATTGGAAGTTACTTGATTCCAAGAAGTTGCGCTGGCGTATCATGGGAGATGAGCGTCCAGGCGTCTTCTCCGAATGCATCCATAATTCTTTTCCGTGCGTCAAGCAGGCCGGCGGGGCGGTATTCGGGGTGGTGTGCATCCGATCCGATGATGACCTGTTCCTTATTGTATTCAATAAGTTTGAGAATGGCCTTCGGAATGGAGTTGTGAAGGAAGCCGCCTTTGAAGTTGTTGGAGTTGAACTGTAGATACAATCCCTTGTCCATCAAGTCTTTCAGAAAATCGATCTTCTTCAGGAAACCGTCATAGCGTTCTGGATGCGCGAGAATCAGCGTGACGTTTTTGATTTGGGCGTTGAAGAGGAGGTTGGCCGCGAAATCAAGATTGACGGTGAACGGAAGTTCGACGAGCATCGGGCGGTTTTGTACATCCGGATTGCCGCAACGGCATTCCGGAGTCGCCAATGCGGCGTCCGATGAATGTCCGTCCGCCGAATATTCAAGGCCAGGAAGAACAGTCAGAGGAATCTGTTCTTCTTGAAGGCGCTGACGGAATTCCATAATCAATTTGTCCCTTTTTGGCAGAAGTGCGGCGAGATCTGCGCCGGAACCGTGCGGTGTCGCCACGAGATGGGTGATGCCGAAATCCGCGCTTTGGCGGGCAAGCTTCATTGTCTCGTCCCAGTTTTGCGATCCGTCGTCGATGCCGGGGAGGATGTGGATGTGGAAATCTATCATGCGGAATGAAGGTTATTTTTTATTGGCAGGAGGAGCGGCATTGTCCGCGTTGTCCGTTTTTTCCGCTTCGGTATTCTGGGCGGGGAGCTTGCGGTCGCTGTAACGGCTTCCTTTTCCGTAGCCATATCCGTAACCATAACCGTATCCATAGCCATAACCATAACCATAGCCGTATTTGTATCCATAGCCATAGCCATATTTGGAGTAGGACGATTTAGGAACATCAACATTGTTGCAAACCAAACCTGCGAGTTTGATGTTCAGCTGGAGTAGGCGGTTGCGCAGATGCATGAGAATCGGTTTCGGCAGATAGAAGAGACGCGACACAAGGATGAGTGAGACATTCGGCTGCGCGATGAGTAGCGTATCGGAAACGGCGACGACAGGTGGTGTATCGATGAATGTGATGTCGTATTCGTTCTGGACCTTTTCAAGCAGCTTTTGGAAACTGACGCTGCCGATAAGTTCGTTGGGGTTGGGGGGCAGAGGACCTGCGAGCGCGACATCAATCTTCAGCGCATCAATATGGATGACAACATCTTCCAGCTTGCAGTCGCCGACAAGGACGTTACTGACACCTTGACGTTTCTTGACATCTTCAGGCAGGAAGTCTTTCAGCAGGCGATGGAGACGCGGCTTGCGGAGGTCGAGTTCGAGGAGGAGGATGCGCTTATTGTCTCGCGCAAAGCTTCTTGCAAGGTTGCATGTCATGAAGGTCTTGCCTTCATGCGGCAGGGCGCTGGTGACGGCGATAATCTTCGTATTACGCGTCATCATGGAAAGGTTCAAGCTGGTTCGAATGTCTCGGAAGACTTCGTCCACAGGCTCTTCACCATTACTTTGCAGCAACTTGCCTTCAGGATCGCTGAAGAGCGGGATAGAACCGAAGACCGGAACGCTTTCGTTGAAGGCTTGGGTGATCTGGCTGACATCCGTGACCTTGTTGTTGATGGAGACCAGAATGAAGGAGATAAGAGCCGCGAATGCGAGACCGCCGAGGAAGGCGAGTCCGAGGACCTTTTTGGGCTGCGGGAAGACAGGCTTCTTGTTCGGCTTTGCGTCATTGATTTTGCTGATGTTGTAGTTGCCGATAGTCGTGGCATCCGCGATTTGCAGTTCGTTGATACGGCTGGTGATCATGGTGATGGTTTCGTCCAGCTTGTCGCAGGCGGCTTCACGCATGCGATAGTCACCGCCGATCTTGTCCAACTTGATGAGTTCCTGCTCTTTATCGTTGATCTGAGCCTGAAGGGAATCGCAACGTCTTTGGATGCGTTGGAGCTTCAGTTTCAAGCCGTTGAGACTTACATCGACTTGCGCTTCGGAGGCGTCTTTGATCATCTGCTTGACTTCCTCATGGACTTTAACGGCCTTATGTTCCATACTATAATTAGTAAGGAGTTCCGGCAGTTTCATCTGATGGGTCAACAGGAGGTTCTGGAGCGTGGAGAGGTTGCTGTTGCCGTCCGGAATCAAGTAGGGGAGCATGACAACGGCATTAGCGCGGTTGTTGTTGACTTCTTCCAGCGTGGTGGAGATTTCCTCGCAATCCATTTTGGCTTCGAAGAGTTTTGTCTCCAATTCATTCCGCTGAGTAACAAGATTGTTGTAGCTTTGTTTCAGATCATAGATGCCATGTTCTTCCTTGAATTTCAGGAGGTCTTCCATGGCCTTGTCACGGTTGAGCTGGACTTCCTTCAACTGGTCGCGAAGCAGATTGGCACCTGTGCTGGAAATCGTGATTTTTCGTCTGTACATGAAATCGACATAGACTTCCGCGACGGTGTTTGCGAATTTAGCGGCCGCTTCCGGATTGAGGGATTTGACGGTGATGTTGACAAGATTGGTACCGGGTATGCGTACAATCGACGGATTGCTGCAACCTTGCGCCTCGTCACCGAGGCGTTCATAGACTTTGGAGAGAACTTCGCTTGACTGGATGACTTGAATCTGAGTCTTGATAAACGCTTCACCAGCCATGCCGTAGGAAGGATCGGCGATGCCTTTGACATCCAATGCGCGCATTTCATTACTGGCGATCATCATTTCAGCGGTGGAGCTGTAAATAGGTGTCGCCGTTCTAAGGAACAGTATACCGCCAGCAAGGAATAGAATCACAGCGGTCGGATATAGCCACAGATATGGCCGGACAAATGTCGCGAAATATCCAAACAACGTCTGGAGAATGTTGTCCTCATTCTCGATGGAGGGCATTTGCTGTTGAATTTGCTGTGGTTGCTGTTCTGACATCGATGGCTCTTTGCTGTTCGTGCGGTATGGTGAATCGTTAAAACCAGTAAAACGGAAGATAACGGAAGACTACCAGATGGACTCTTGGACGAAGAGGATGTCGCCGTTGCGGAGCGTTTCGTCACGTTCCATGTTTTCGATGGAATTATAGAGTTTCTTCAGGTTGAGCTTCCTGATTTCCTTGTTGCGGATAAGCGTAATGTCGTTCTGTTTGGCGACTTGCGTGAAGCCGCCGGCGAGTGCGATGGCCTGGGAGGCGGTGATAGTCTTGTCCGGTGGAAGAGTAAGTGGGCCGGGCTTTCTGACTTCGCCGAGAACGTAAATCTGTTCGGCGGTGCCGACGAGTACATAGTCACCGGGGGCGATACGGACGTCATTCTCATAATTGCCAAGCACTTGCGACTTGAGGGATGCAGGAATCATATCACGTTCGCCTTTGGCATCCGTGCGGATGATGCAGATATTGCCGGCATCCGCGCCTGTTTTCATGCTACCTGCGCGAATGATGAGTTCGGAAAGGAGCGGAGGACGCTGCGTGTCGATGAAAATGGTGGTGGGGCTGTTAACTTCGCCAGCGATGAAGACTGGCGGGGCTTTCGGGACGATGAGCGTGTCTTCAGGAAGGAGCTTGAAGTCATCGCCGCCGGACTGGCGGGAGACGAGAGCGCTGACGTCGATCTTGTGGCGGACAAGTTTTCCTTCGGAGCGTCTGAGAACGGCGACATTGTTGAGATCCGCGCTTTCTGTGAAACCGCCGGCTGCACTAAGAGCCTGTAAGGCGGTCATGCGTCCGTAGGTGGGCAATTCCATGGATTGCGAGGATTTGACTTCGCCGAGGATGTAGATGCGGCGGGGGCCCCAGTCTTGAACAAAGACATCAACATGCGGATCTTGGACTTGTTTGGCGTTCGCGAGTTCTTTTTCCAGTTTTTCGGCAATTGTGCGAGCCGTGAGGCCGCTGGCCTTAATGGTGCCACAGAATGGATAGCGGAATGTCCCGTCTTCCTCGATGCGGATGACCTTGCTGAATTCCGCAACACGGAAGACTTGGATGGAAAGTACATCCCCCGGTTGTAGGGTGGAGGCTTGCCAGTCATCGGCGTTCTGGGCCAGGACGAAACAGGAGATAAGAATCAGGACAAGTGTCAGGTTACGCATGATGGTTGTTGTGTATTTTTGATGTCGTTTTTATAATGAAGACAGAAGTTTTCAGTAAGTGAATTTTACTCCGAGCCAGATTTCATTGACTTCGTAGTCTCTGTTGGAGCGGTACTTGTATTTTGTATGTTCGTACTCGTAGCCCAGATAGGTAGAGAAATGTTTGGAGATTCTGTAGTCTAGGTTGGCGAAGGCGGCGTATTCCGTAGAGTCATAGGTGGAATTCCGTTCGTCTTGGACTTCCATGCTCACGCCAGGAGAGAAGGAGATTCGATGGGTAAGCTGCCATGTGGCACGGAGGGAGTTGTAGTAGGACATGCGTCCGCCGCGTCCTGAGCCCGTGTCCTCCCATTCAATGGTGGAAAGGTAGGTAAGGAAGAAATTGGAGACAGGGTAATAGCGGAAGGTCAGGCTGGCGAGTGGTTCCCAGTCGCCGTCGCCATTGGTGCCTTCGGAACGGCCCTTGTATTCAGTACGGGACAGACCGGCACCCAGATGGACAGAGAATTTGCTGCTTTGGCGGTAATCGATGAACGGCGCGATTTCGTAGGTCTTGGAGTCGTCATGCGTCTTGTTGTTTCTGTACATCCGTTCTTTATAGGAATTATGGATACCGAGCTTGATTTTGTCGGTCAGATTGTAGTATGGAGCGACTCCGAATCTGTATTCCTGATAGGATTTGTCTTTGTAGTCGGAATCCGTATAGTACTTGTTAAAATATTTTGCCGAAAGGGCGACGCCCCAGCGGGCGTATTTCAGCATATCGTACGTCAGGCCGATCGTGTTGTCTATGTGTGTCGTGTGGTTCGTGTCCGACGTATCGTATTTTTCATTGATACTGCGTGAAGAAAGGGTGAGCATAAGTCGGTCATTGCCGAGCAGGTCTATGCCGCCCAAGATGAACGGGGAAAGATTCCATTTGAATTCATTTTCATCATGAGAATCTTTGTCGTAGTATTCGTAGGAGATATCTCCTACGATACCGTACTTGCCGTTTTCGTAGTTTTTATACCAGTCAAGAGAGAGGCCGGCTTCATTAATGAAGGAGCCGACCTTGTTGGTCGCACTATCATGGATGTTGTCGTTGTAGCGGACTTCCTCGAACGCAGAGAGAGTTAATCGGTTCGGGATGGCGGCCGCGGCCGTCTCAAAATATTCGCTCAGAAGTGACTGGGCTTGGAGTTGAGACATGCAGATGCCTGAAAACAAGACAGCTGCTACGACTTTGAAAGAACGGGAAATGCTCCTCATGTCCATGTTGTCGCCCCACAAAGGAAAAAATAAATGAAAAAAAAGGCTGGATTCCGGAATGTGAGGCCGGAAGCCAGCCTAAATAATTAGTGCAAAACGATTAGCGAGAGTTGGCCGCAGGATCGGTGCTCAGCGTGGGTTTTTCGACGGCAGCCTTAGGAATGTCTTCCTTGATGACGGAACCCGTCGTGGTGTCGGTTTCGACGATGGCGATGTTCCACTTGCCACCAGCGGCCTTGGTGATGCTGACATTGGTGCAGTCTGCGTTGAGTTTCTCAACGGCGGCGGGGGCCTGTTTCTTCAGCGTGGAGGTGTTGAGAGCCGTCTTGATGGCGGTGAGGATGGTGCTCTGCTGTTTGGCGCCGGCGTTCAAAAATTCATCGCTATTGAGCAGGGCGACGATCTCGGTCATGTCACCGGCCTTGATGGCGGCGGTGGCGGCTTTTTTGATGGCGGTGGCGCTGTCGTTAACTTCAACTGCGAAAGCGCTGAAGCTACCGAGAGCAAGGACTGCGACGAGCAGGATTGCGATTGACTTCTTCATGACTCTACCTCTTTTTTGTTGTGGGTTTGGGAACGGTTTTATACTAATTGACATTAAAAACGAATTGATTTTAAATTAATATAGTTTTGTCTTTGCAATAGGCAAATCTTTTTTTTATTTTTTTTTGTTTTTTTTTGAATCTTTCAAAGGCGGATGCAAACTAGGGATTATTCCAGAAGAATCAATATCATGCATTAATAAGTCTTTGGAGATATTGCCCGTATTCCGTTTTGAGCAAATTGCCAATGGAATCAAGGACTTGCGTCTTTGTCATCCACTTGTTCATTAAGGCAATTTCCTGCAGGCAGGCAATCTGGAGACTTTGGCGGGTTTCGATGGTCCGGATGAAATTGGCGGCGTCCAGAAGGGATTCATGGGTCCCTGTGTCGAGCCACGCGTATCCTCTGCCGAGACGGACGACGCGGAGGTCGCCGCGGCGAAGATAGGCATTGTTGACGTCTGTGATCTCCAATTCACCTCTGGCGGAAGGCTTTAGGGATTTGGCGATGGCGATGACATCGTTGTCGTAGAAGTAAAGTCCCGTGACGGCGTAGTTGGATTTGGGATTCTGCGGCTTCTCCTCGATGGAGATGGCTTTGAAATTTTGGTCGAATTCGACGACGCCGAAACGTTGCGGATCACGGACGTAGTAGCCGAAGACGGTGGCTCCGGAGATTTGGGCGGCGGCGCTTTGGACAAGATCGCCCAGATTGGCACCGTAGAAGATGTTGTCGCCGAGGATAAGGCAGACATTGTCTCCTCCAATGAATTTTTCACCGATGATGAAGGCTTGGGCGAGACCGTCAGGGCTTGGCTGGACTGCGTAGGAGAGGTTGATGCCGAAGCGTGATCCGTCGCCGAGCAGGCGGATGAAGGCCGGCTGGTCTTCAGGCGTGGTGATGATGAGTATATCCCGTATGCCCGCCAGCATGAGAACGCTGACGGGATAGTAGATCATCGGTTTGTCATAGACGGGCAGAAGCTGTTTGGAGACTCCCATGGTGATGGGATGCAACCGTGTTCCTGCGCCGCCTGCGAGGACTATGCCTTTCATGGAAAATGTGTCCTTTATTATGACTTTATAATAATTAATGGTAAAAGGAGACGGACGTTTGACGCCGCCGCCGCGATGGTCACGCTTTTCCGCCGAGCCGTTGGCCGGCGTATTTCTTTTCACGAATTGGTTTCCACCACCATGCATTGTCCAGATACCATTGAACGGTCTTGCGAATGCCTGTGTCGAAGTTCTCCTCCGGCCGCCATCCGAGATCTTTCTGGAGTTTGTCCGAATCGATGGCATAGCGGAGATCGTGTCCAGGGCGGTCTGTGACGAAGACGATCTGGTCCGAATATTTCCCTTGCGCTTTCGGGCGGAGGTCGTCGAGAATGTCGCAGATGGTGTTGACAACTTCCAAATTCGTTCGCTCATTATGTCCGCCAATATTGTAGGTCTCTCCGGGGACGCCTTTTTCGTTGATGAGCCAAAGAGCTTTGGCGTGGTCTTCGACATAGAGCCAGTCTCGGACGTTCTCACCCTTGCCATAGATTGGCAACTGTTTGCCGTCCAATGCATTGAGAATGACGAGTGGAATCAGTTTTTCAGGAAAGTGGAAGGGACCGTAATTGTTGGAGCAGTTGCTGATGAGAACAGGGAGGTTGAACGTGTGCCCCCACGCGCGGACGAGATGGTCACTGGAGGCTTTGGAGGCGGAGTAGGGGGATTTCGGATCGTAGGGGGTGGTCTCTTTGAAGAAGCCTGTCGCGCCAAGGCTACCATAGACTTCATCCGTAGAAATATGCTGGAATCGGAAGGCTGCTTTCCGTTCATCTGACAGTGGACGCCAGTATTCGAGAGCGCATTGAAGGAGATTGGCGGTGCCGAGCACGTTGGTTTTGACAAAGCAGAGCGGATCGTCGATGGAACGGTCCACATGGCTTTCGGCGGCTAGATGCATGATGGTGTCCGGCTGGAAATCGTCGAAGAGGCGTTTGACGGCCACTGGATCGCAGATATCGGCCTGCTCGAAATGGTAGAGGGGTGATTTTTCAACGGATTGGAGGCTTTCCAGATTGCCGGCGTATGTCAGTTTGTCAAGATTGACGACTTCCGCAAGACGGTTGCCGACCAGATGGCGGATGAGCGCGGAGCCGATGAAACCCGCACCGCCTGTCACGATGACTTTTTTCATATTTCCTCCTGTTGTTATTTATTTAATTTTAGAGAGTGTAATAGGATGAAAACGCGAAGCGTTCAGCAGTAGTCCTGCTCCTTGCAGTGATAGTGTGAGAGAAGGATGTTGTTCTCTTGGCAGAATTTTATCAGCTCGTCTCGTTCCTGCGGCTGTAGATTGTCGTTGCAGACGACGATTTTCCAAATCTGGTATTTTTCATGAATTTTTTCAAGATCTTGTGGTGTACCGAGCACCCGCAATCCGTAGCAGAAGCTGTGGCTGAAGCGTGGGTTTCGGTCAATGAAACCGATGATTTTTTCTCGGCAAGCACGGTCGATATCGATGGTGGCGGCGTTGACGTACATGCGCCCTTCCGAACAGATTCCGTAAAGAAGTGTCGTGATAATGGTTGGTTGGGCGGCATAGTGGGCATTGACATGTTGTTTGATGAGCGCCATTCGCAGAGAGTGGAACAGCATGCGTTCGCAAATGATGGCGGCATCGGCCATGCCGGTGGCCGCGGCGAATTCACGAAGGGTGAAGGGATAGAATTGGAAGATGGCATTGAAAATGGCGGATATGGCGAATGCTCCGACGACGATGAGCAACAGACGAAAATATTCTTCCGTGGACGGATAGTTCCATAGGACGGAGTATGTTCGCGAGGCGATGAGGATTAGGAAGACGGGGATGATGAATGTTGCGGTTTCAATCGTGTCGAGGCGGTTTCTGGCGATGATGAAGGCGATGGTGCAAACGCAGACATCCCACACGGGATTCAGAATGTTGAGCAGGAGCCCGAAACGTGGTTTTTGGTAGTTCTTGAAGAAAATTTCTGTCGAAAGCCATAGTTCAATGGTTGCATAGCGGATGATGCAGATGGCGAGACTTGCGAAAACGATGATGAGTGACAGCCACCACAGCCTTTGGGGAATGAAAAAGATGATGATGCCGACGAACGCCATGATGATTGCCAGCAAATAGATGCTTGAGACGGTCTTCGGCTGGTTTTTGTGGTAGTAGGTGAGCAAGCGGTGGTGGAGATGGTTGCCGTCCGCCTTGCCCAAGGCGGAGAGATGCCGCAAGATGCGTTCAGAGATAGAAAGATGTTGATTGGGATCATCTTCAACAGGGGCTATGATGCGCCGCCAGACGGCGAGGGAGATGTCCAATGCGGGAACGCAGCAGACGAGAAGCGGAATGACGATGGCGGAAATAGTGGCGACTTGCGACGTGGCGTTGAGTCCTGCGATGCTGAGTATGTAGCCGATGCACATGCTGCCCGTGTCGCCCATGAAGATTTTGGCGGGATGCCAGTTGTAGTAAAGGAATCCTATAAGCGAACCGGCGAAGATGAGAAGAATTAGCGCATTGAAGCGGTATCCCGTGAACCACGTGATGAACGCGAGAGCGATTGCGGAGATGCCGCCGATGCCGCCAGCCAATCCGTCCACGCCGTCTATCATGTTGAACGCGTTGATCATGGCGGTGATCCAGAAGATGGTTATAAATGCGTTGACCGGTGTGGCGATGTGCCATTGTTTGGGCAGGTTGATGTGCACTCCAAGATACCATGCGAAGGCGGCCGTGATGATTTGGAAGATGAATTTCACCTTGGCCGGCAGGCGGAATTTGTCGTCAATGATGCCCAATGGGATGAGGATGGCAAGCGGGATGAGAAGCTTGATTGGTTGCCAACTGGGTAGGCATGTAGTCACATTGCCTCCTAAGAAAGCATATGCGATGACGACGATGAGAAAAGCCGCTATGATGGCGATGCCGCCGCCGCGTGGACAATCCGTTTTGTGGATATGGCGGTCACCGGGCTTGTCAACCATGCCAAATATTTTGAGAATCGGTATGATGGCATGCGTCAACGTCAGCGATAGCAGTAAAGCCGTCGCTGGCAGAAGCAGGCAGATTGCCAAGGTTCTTATGCCATCTTTGCTCATGTTGATACTTGTTTCATTGAATGCAGAATCGTCCTTTTCCTACATAATATGGCTTCATTTTTACTTTTTCATAGAAAAGAGTGAAAAAAAGGTGAAAAATGTGCGCTCGTGTAAGTAGTGACGTGTTTGTGCGATGATTGAGGTGGTTATGGAAAAATGGCCATTTACAGTTTTTTTCATCCCTATGAACTGTTTGTAAAGAATGGCATTTTTGTAAAATACCTTTATCTTATAAGGTAGAGAGGAAATTGTCCACTGCCGACTCAGAGAAGAATCCATGCCTGAAGAATACGATTACCCACGACTGCATTCACCGTCAGAATCCGGCCATCACCACCATCATCACCATCATCATCATCACCATTCCACATCGACGTCGTCATCGTCGGAGACGCGACACCATCATCATTCAAGAATGTGGGATCATGTCCAGGAGAAGGCGAGCAAGGTGTTTCATGCGATGGCGAAAGTTCCATTCGCTTTGGCCCTTGGACTCATAGTCATCATGCCGTTGGCGTATTTCGGTGGCGAACGCTGGTGGCTGCCGACTGTTTGGCTTGGCCTAGTCTTGGCGTACACGATGTGGGGGCTTTCCGTCTGGTGGTGTGGAAAAGACTACGCGCATGTGAAGCTTTCCGTCTGGGGGCTTCTGTTTCTTATTCCACTGCTGGTCGGGGCGCTTCAACTGGCACCGCTCAAAGGATTGACGAAACTATTGTCGCCGAAAGCGTTCAGCCAATGGGAGGCCATGGCGGAATTGGCGAAGGATATGGAGACGCCTGAGCTTGAGCCGGAGGAGTCGGATGACGCGGAGGCGGCCGCGGAGGCTTTGAAAGAAGCGGAAAAGCTTGATTTGCAACGTGGAAAGATGCAAATGCGGATCAGCGTTTCACCTGATGACACAGTCCAGATGTGTAGCCTTTTCGGTATCTGCCTGTTCCTGTTCATTTTGCTGACGAGCAAGTTGCATCATACCTACCAGATACGGCTCGTGCTTCTAACCATTGTCGTGACGGCGCTTGGCAATGCGATATTCGCGTTTATCGAATCGTTTGGAACTACGACGACGGGTGTGACGCAAGGAACGTCATTCAATGGTGTTTTCGCCAACCGCAACCACTTCGCGTTCATGATGATGATGGGCGTCATGTCGACGGTCGGTCTGATGGGCGTTCTGACAGGATCGAAGCGGCATGGCAGTAAGCTGGAGACGTGGTGGACGAAACTGCAGGTGCCGTTGGGCATCATCCTGTTCGTGTTGTTGACGGCAATGGTCATGAGTCTCTCCCGAGGCGCGTTTTTGGCGACTGTTGTTTCGCTGTTGGTTTTCGGTGTGTTCTGGGCATTCAGCTTCCGCGGGCAGTCGATGCACATGCGTCAGAAGACGTTTGCGTTGTTGGCGGTTGTGGCTGTGGCGTTTCTGATTGGCATGCCGTTTGTATTGGAGCGCTTGTCCGAACGTTATGAGGCATTGACGGCGGAGGATCTGACGATGGACGCCCGTTATGAAGTGTGGAAGGATTCATGCCGCATGATCGGTGACTATTGGCGCTTCGGAGCGGGACTTGGCGGTTACGAGACATCCATCCAGCCATACGAGGCTGGACGTTTCACGGCAGAGCGCATCGGCCATGCCCACAATGATTTTCTGGAATTAACGTCGGAGATAGGTGTTCCGGTGGCCTTGTTGATGTTGTTGGTGGCACTTGTGATGTGGTTCCGTTCCATGTATAGGATTTTGCATCATCAGGAGAGGACGTACAAGTGGGCAGGGCTTGGCGCTGGCGTGGCGTTGATAGGCGTCACATTGCACGAATGCGTCGAATTCAACCTTCTTGCCTGGCCTAACGCATTGGTTTTCACTGCGTTGTTGTCTGTCGTAGCGGTCTGCGGAAGCAGTCGCCACCGTCATTTGAAACGTGAAAAATCGGAGGAGGAGAAGGCGAAGGAATCGGCGACGAATCGTGAAAAACGCCGTCAGAATCGCCATGACAGATGGCGTTGGCGTCTTGTTCTTGTTCCATTGTCGCTGGCGGTTCTGGTCGTCGGGCTGCCAGTATGTTTGAAGCATATGCGTGCAGGCTGGGCCTATTCGGATTTCCTGAAAGATCTGCGGCAGCCTGTTGTCGAGGGAAAGCCTGTGAAGTTCGACTGCGAGCGCCGTATGAAGATGCTGCAAGGTATCATGCGTTACTGGCCGGACGACCATTATGTCCTTTGGCGGAGCTCAGCCGTGAAGGCGGAGGCTGCGGACGAATACAATGAAGAGTTTTGGCAGGAGGCCTGTGTGGAAAGCGCGCGTTCGGTGATGACGGCTCCTGGTGACGGTGATGCGGCCTTGCAGTGCGCGATTTATTGGGAGGCCGCGAAGGACTGCTCACAGATCACGCGGACACGACGGTTGATTGTAAAATTGTATGATTGGGCGGTGCAGTGCCAACCGACATTGGCTGAGACGCGCCGTCGGGCGGGTATGGCGGCTTATCGCGCCTTCGTGCTTGCTGAAAGTTTCGAAGATCCGATGGCCGCATCCCTAAAGCAGAAGGCACATGACAATCTGCTCGCCGCATTGAAATATGGTAGTCGGTCATATGACACGATATTCTCTGTTCTGGTTGATTTACTCGGCGGCGTGCAACAGTTGGCGGAAGTGATTCCAGACAATCTGGATGCGCAGAAAGCCATGGTGCGTCTGCTGTTGCGTCGTCATCTTTTCGACGATGCCCTCCAGTTGACGGATCGTCTCCGGAAAATGGATCTTGAACCGAAGGAGGAACTGGATTTGCTCCGGACGAAATGTACGATTCTGGAAATGTCTGGACGTCATGAAGAGCGTGCGGCTGCTTGGCGTGAACTGGTCGACTTGCAGGAAGCTCAGCTTCCAATGGATGAAGCGAAAGCTAAATTCTCTGACGGCGATCCGCGTGATGCCCTCAATCTTCTTTTGAAGAAACGCGGTGGCATGGTTCTTTGCCCGCGTGAGATTCTGCTTGAAGCGCAGTTGCAGTCTTTCCTCGGCAAATATGAAGAGACAGTCCAAACGCTGATGCGACTGGCATATATCGAAGGTCCTGTTGAGCGGGAGGTTATCGAAGAGGCGGAGAAGTTGCTTGGGGGGGCCAACAGTTCTTGGAAAGAGTCGGTCGCTTTACGTATCCGTTTCCTTGAAATGGCTTTGCGTGTGAAACGTAACGTAGTCGGCGAAAGTCTTGCGAAGGATTTCGAAACGTTGGAGAAAGATCTTGAAATGGCGCGTCCGCAGTGGTTGCAACGCCATTTGGCTTCTTATTATGCAGGACTTGTCTGGGAAGGCAGTGGGGGGAAGAAGGAAGAGGCGATCGCTGCCTACCGCCGTTGCCTGGAAATCTGCCCGACCCATCTGTGGTCGTTGCAGCATCTGGCGGCATTGGCTCCGTCGTCGCTTAATGATAAACAACTTGAGTTGTTGGATTTGTCAACGCGGCGGCAGTCTCCGATTGCGATGCTTTCCTCTGGCATCCTTTGGATTGGAATCAACGCCACACCAGATACGTTGACGGCGTTGTATATGCCGTTGCGTTTTGAGTATTTGTTCCTTTGCATTTCTGATGTGACGAGCCATTTACGCGCTTCGATGACATTTGGTGACAAGCATGGCGCAGTGTTCTCCGACCGTATCGAATCGCATGATGGCATGGAATACACGTTGCGTGTCGGCGAAGTGATGCGCGTAGTGCGCAACGATTGGCAACCAGTGAATATGACGCTGTCCTCAAAACGGCGTATGCTTGCCAATGGCGATGTCGCGATCCGTTTTAACGGATTTTCGGCGAAAGCTTTCACCGTGAATGTCCAAGGCGTGCCTAAAAAGCAGCGCTTAGAGAGGTGAATCCAATTGCTTCTTTAATCCGTCCAAATCAAGCAAGTTGTTCAGACTGAACGAAAAGTAGCCTGGCTTGTTTGGAGCTGGACGTAGCGCGACGACGAGATGGTCCGTCATCTGGATGTCCATGATTTCGGCCGCCATGAGCAATGTGTAGGTCAATTGGATGTCTTCTGCGGACGGCGTTGGATCGTCTGACGGATGGGTATGGCAGAGGATGAAGGAGCGGCATGCCTCGCGGACGGCGGGGCGGAAGATTTCCCGTGGATGGAGGAGGGCCCTGTCGAGAATGCCGATGGAAATCAATTCGTCTCGGATAAGGCGACTTTGTGAATCCAGCAGGAAGACATGAGTCTCCTCCTTTTCACGTGATTGGATGATATCGCGCATGTAGTCGGCGATGAAATCCGGTTTGTTGAAAAGCGGCCGCATGGCAAGGCGGAGTTTGACCAACCGTTTGGCCAACGTAAAAGCGGCGCAGAGTCCAACTGCCTTCGCATCGCCTATGCCGCCGATTTCACGGAGTTGTTGAACCGTCGCCGAACTCAAATCCAACAGATTATTGTCAAATGAACTAAGTAGTTCATTCGCAAGCTCAAGCACGTTTTTCCCATGGGTGCCTGTGCGTAGCAAAACGGCAAGTAGTTCGCTGTCTGTCAGCGAATCGGGCCCTTGATTCTGGAAGCGCTCGCGCGGTAGATTGTCTCCTTCCATGGATGTCTGCATATTGGTTCCGTGTTGTTGTTTGGATGATTTCATGGCCAGATATCAATGGTCTGAATGACTGTCGGAGAGGCGCAGAGCGCAAGCAGTTCCTGCTTGCGGGCTTGGCGGATGTCAGGCGGAAGCTGCTGGCCGATGGCTGCCGCCGCATTGCGTTTCAAGACGGTCGTTCCCGTATGATCAAGAGCGGTTCCTTTTATGAGCCGCGTGACGGCGGCGGATGGCATGCGCAGGAAGTCTTCCGCATCGACAGCTAATGTTTTGGCGTAGTTTGTTTTGGGACAGGAACTTGTGCATTTTCCGCAACCGTAAAGCGTCGGTCCCAGAAGGATTTGTTCCTCCCATGAGAGCGGCTTTCGGTATTCGCTGGAGAGCCATGCGCGGCAACGGCGGACTTGAAAGCCTTCAGCTCCTCCGAAGGCTTTTGTGGGGCATGACTGAAGACATTTGCCGCAATGCGGACATTCCTTCGGGGCGTCCAGAAGACGTGGCGGCAAGTCATGCGCGGTGAACAGAATGGCGAGATTGATGCTGCAGGCATGGCAGTCATCGTAGATAAGGGAATTTAGAGCGCGGGATCCAATGCCTGCGATTTGCGCAAGTGGTTTTTCCAGAACAGGTTCGCTATCGACTCCAAGTTCTGTTTGGGCGGGGCCGAATTGCTGGAACAACAATTCTTCAAGCCGTTTGAGCTTTTCACGCCCCGTCACATGGTAGTCTTTGTCCAATGCGTAGGGGGCGATTTCCGCGAAAGGGCGTCCATCATGGGCGGGGGGCAGTTGAAGCAATGGCGAATCGTCTCGTTCTGGCAGGAAGCTGGCGATGATAAGTGACTTCGCCCAAGGACGTTGCGTAAATGGCGCGACAAGAATGTCCCGTTTGGAATCAATATAACTCAAGGCTCCTGCATTGCTTCGCAGCCAGTTATCAAGATGGCTGGAAAGATAGCCGTCCGCAAGGCGTGGCGGTTTCAGACAGGCGATTTTTACGAAGCCTGCCTGCTCTGCCAATGATGTGTAATCGAGTGGTTGCACGGATGAAAAAAGTGATATTGATAATGGTCGAAAGGATAAAAGGATGGAAAGGACAATAAAAATCCATGTAGAACCGTTTTTTTCAATGGAAAACATGGAATATTTGTCATGTATATATTATGATAATAATAGTCTGAGAGTTTGCCAGTCGCGAAGGCGATTTTTCATGGCGGACAGAGCGGATTTTTGTTGACAGGAGCGAAAAATGGACAATCATACACCAACGGAAAACAGCCGTGCGAGCGTGGAGGCTTGTTTCAAACGGGACGACATGCGCGGCATCTGGCCGAATGAACTGAACGCCGAAGTAGCGCGGCTTACTGGCCATGCCATGGCGGAACTGCTTGCGGATAAAGCAGATGGGAAGCCTGAAATCGTTCTCGGCCATGACGCGCGTCTAGGCTCCTTTGATTTGCTGACGGCGTTTGCACGCGGCGTTGAAGAGGCAGGAGGGCGTTGTACATCCATTGGATTGGCCTCCACGGAGCAGGTTTACTACGCATGCGGCCGTTATGCGGATCGTTTTACAGGCGGTGCGATGGTCACGGCGTCCCATAATCCACGGGACTACAACGGCCTCAAGATGATGCGTTCAGGAGCCGTTCCGTTTTCGGCGGATGATTTGGCATTCATCCGCCGCCGTGTGTTGGAATTGCTGAATCCTGTTCCAGAACTTCCTGTCGGGGAGGAATTTGCGGAATTCATGCTTGGATTGGCAGGCTTTGACAAATGGAAGCCGTTGGGCTGTGAATTGAAGATCGTTGTGATGGCTGGCAACGGCGTTGGCGCCGTTGCCTTCCGCCCGATTGCTAAACGGCTGGAAGCGTTTGGCTTGGAGACAATATTTGTGGAAGACACGCCGGATGGAAGTTTTCCGCGAGGCGTTCCGAATCCGTTGTTGCCTGATTACAACAAACGGCTGGCGGAAGCCGTGATGGCGAACAAAGCGGATCTGGGCATCGGTTTCGACGGCGATGCGGATCGCGCGGGATTTGTCGATCACACAGGCAGGCCCGTTGAGGCGTCGCACATTCTGGCGTTGGTTTCGCAACGGAAACTCGCGTCCTGCAAGATTTCGAAACCAGTGGTATTGAGGAACATCTGCGGATCGCAATTGCTTAAGCATCTGTTCCCAGCAGGCGGCGAAGTCGAATTGATCGATTTGCCAGTGGGGCATGGGCAGTTCAAACGGCTGATGCGCCATGAGGCGTTCCAAGATCGTGTGGTTTTCGCAGGCGAACATTCCGGCCATTATTTCCATCCGGACTTCTTCTGCGCGGATTCGGGCATGCTGACGGCGCTTCATCTGATTGCGCAAGTGTGGCAGTGGAAGGCTGCAGGCGAGACATTGGCGGATAAGCTTGTGGAATGGCGTCAAAATTATCATTGGAGCGGAGAACTGAATTATGATCTGAAGTCGCGCGACGACATTCAGGCGGTCATTATGGAAGTCGCGAATGAATTCGGCAAGACGATGACGCGCTATGAGATACGTAAGGATGAAGCGTTGGATTTGAATCGTTGCATGCCCGCCGTCGGCGGATATGATGCGTCGAAACTGATGGCTCCCGATCTGAAACTTGTGGAAGACAACGGCTCGCAGGGATGGTGGTTCTGTTTGCGTCCGTCTGGAAACGAACCGAAACTGCGTTTGAATGTGGAAACATGGAACCGTGATGATTTGAAGGATTTGACGGCGCGTGTCGTTGCGATTTTGAAACGTTACGGAGCTAAAGAAGGCTAACCAATTAAATATAAAAGGAGGAAAAGAATGGACATGTTATTGATGGCATCGTTGATTTGGCTCGGCGAACAAGTCGCCCCTGTGGATTCATACTACCGTTTCCGCAAAAGCTTCCAGTTGAAGGATATAAAAGGAACCATGCTGCGTATTGCGGCGGATTCCGATTATACAGTCTATGTCAATGGCAAGCGCGTTCGCGTTCTGCAGTTTCCGGACTTTCCGGATCGCAAGACGTTTGCAACCGTTGATGTGACGGATTTTGTGAAGGCGGGCGACAACACAATCGCTGTGTTGGTTCATCACATGGGCCAGAGCTTCTTCACGCATTACAAATGCGATCCAGGCCTGATGGCCATCATTTCGCAGGCGGGAATGCCTGTCGCTGTGACGGATGCGACATGGAAATGTAGCATGGATCCAGGCTATACGCAGAATCGAAAAGTCATCGTCAGCCCGCAGCTTGGCTTCACATTTGAATATGATGCCCGGAAAGAGGCCGATTGGATGGAGCCTTCTTTCGACGACAGTGGCTGGGAAGCGGCGACTGTCCACCAGCGGCCGACGGCGAACGGCCATTGGGCGTCCATGGAGGAACGCCCGATCCTTCAATTGCAACAACTTCCGCCCGAACCCGTAAAGCTTGTCTGGCAAGGCTGGCGGATGAAGGCGGGCGGTGTTCCATTCTTCGGATCGCGATTCGTACAGGAAGCTTTCGATGTTCCCGAAGCAGAACGGGCGGGCGTCAATCGGTTGAAGCCCACGTTGCGGCCCGACGGCCCCGCGTGGCGTTTCAAAAAGCCGCCGCAGGCAGGCATGGAATTGGCCTGCACGGTGGATTTTGGAAAGGAATCGACTGGTTTCATCACATTCGACGTGGAAGCGGCGGCTGGAACGGTGGTGGAAATCCATCATGGCGAACATCTTGACGATGGTCATCCGCGTTCCGTCATCGGTCCGCGCAATTTCATCGACCGCTATATCTGCCATGAAGGGCGGAATCAGTTCACATATCCGCTCCGTCGCATCGGCGGTCGCTACATGCAGTTGATTTTCTCTGAATACGGTGAGACGATGCCTGCCGTCTATTACGCAGGTATCCAAGGTGTGTATTATCCGCTGCCGCAACCGACCTATCTGGACACGGCGGATCGCATGTTGTACAAGATGCGTGACGTCGCCATCAACACGCTATTGTGCTGCATGCACGACCATTATGAAGACTGCCCGTGGCGTGAGCAGTCGCTGTACGCCTACGATTCCCGCAACCAGATGCTGTACGGCTACTATGTGTGGGGCAATTACGACTTCGCGAAGGCGTCGTTGGAACTGCTTGGCCGCTCCTATCTTGGCAACGGCTATCTGGAAATCTGCGCTCCGGCGGAATCATCCATTACGATTCCGTCGTTCACGATGGTCTGGATTCCGTCGCTGTTGGAGCTCTACATGCATTCTGGCAGTTTAGACGAATACAAACGGCAGAAAGAGACGGTGAAGAAGATTTTGGAATCTGCGTTGGCGCGAAAATCCCGCGTGGACGGACTTTACGAGCCAGGCAACGAAAAGCGGATATGGAACTTCTATGAATGGATAGGCCGTCTGGATCGCTGCCCCGCGTTCCCTGATTCCTTATACAATATATATATGTATGAGGCGTTGGGCGCGGCATCGAAACTGGCGGCGGCGGATGGCGACGGTGAGACATCCGAACGTTATGCCGTTGCGGCGAAGGAACTTGCGACCGTCATTGAAAAAGCCTTCTGGGATGAAAAGAAGCAGTGCTACGGCTATCTGCTGCCGTCCGAAAACGCGAATCAAGAGGATTATGAGCATGTTCAGGCGTTGATGCTGTTCAATAATCTCGTACCAGAGAATAAAATCGATGCCGTCGTGAAATCTATTATCGGTGGCAAGCTGGTAGGTTGCACCTACAGTTCACTGCCGTATTTGGTTCGCGGCATGGCGGACAAGACACCAAAAGCACGGATGCACATCTATGATCGAATCTACGATGAATTTAGCAAGTGGACGGTCAATGGCTTCACCTCCCTGCCGGAAACGCCAACCGGACCAGACGATTTCTACTGGGCAGGTTCCTGCTGCCATGGATGGAGCGCGATTCCCGCATATTACATCAATTGCATCATATTGGGCGTTCGTCCGTTGGAGCCTGGTTTCAAGAAGTTTGAAGTGAAGCCGTATCCGGGCCGTCAGCGCCGTGCGGGCGGCATGATTCCCACGCCAAACGGCGCCATACAAGTCATGTGGGAGAAACGCAACGAAGACGATCCTTCCAAGATGGGCCTCTATGTGGAGGTGTTCTATCCGGAAGGCACGTCGTTCGTGACGGATTCTTACCCGGAATTTCCGATTTTGGAAGTCGTTCCGATGAAATACTCGTTGGATGCGGAAAGCAAAATGCCGACTGGCGTCCGGCTGGAAAAGACACGGAAATAGTTAGAATTCTAGAAAAATAGAAAGGCAGAAGACTCATGCGAATCTTCTGCCTTTCAACTTGTTATGTACTTTTTTCAATAAATAAACAGCATTTCGCGGTATTTGGGCAGCGGCCAGAGGTCGTCATCGACATCGAGTTCAAGCGTGTCAATGATGACGCGGAGGGCGCGAAGAGCGGCCATGATTTTTTCTGGACCGTCATGGAGAGCCGATGCGAGACTGTCGTTGGCTTTGGAGAGCTGATCGATGCCATCGCCGATTTTTTGCGCTTTCGCCTTCAGCCCAGCCGTTCCCGCCTTGAGGCCGCAGGCTTGGGCGTTGGCGAGGGCGGCGGCAAGCCGCCCGAACTGCTGTTCGGCGGCGGGAGCAATCATGCTTCGGGCGATTTCGAGACCGATTTCACCTTCGATGCGGATCTTGCGGTGATAGACTTCTTGAAACACTTCATAACGCGAATCGATTTCCGTGTTCGAAAGAACGCCGTATTTCTGGAAGAGCGTCTTGGTGGTGGTTTTACGGAAGTTGTCGATGGCGGGGAGGGTGCTGGCCAGATTGGGAAGGCCACGCCGCGCGGCTTCGTCCAGCCATTCCTTGCCGTAATTGTCACCGTTGAAGATGATACGGCGGTGTTTGACAAGACTTTCGTGGCAAAGCTCTTGCAGTTTCTTGTTGAAGTCTTTGACGCCGACAATTGGTTCCAGCCTGTCAGCGAAATAATCCAACGATTCAGCGACGATGGTGTTGAGAACAAGATTGACCTCCGCGCAGGACTGGCTGGCGCCCGGTGCACGGAATTCGAACTTGTTACCAGTGAAGGCGAAAGGACTTGTGCGGTTGCGATCTGTCGTGTCACGCGGCAGGACAGGAATGGAATCAACGCCAATGCGCATTTTGGCGGGCTTGCGGCTGCCGACGGCGACGCCCGAACCAATGCGATCCAGTACTTCCGTGAGCTGTTCGCCAAGGAAGATGGAGATGATGGCGGGCGGCGCTTCGTGGGAGCCGAGGCGGTGGTCATTGTCCGCCGTGGCGGTCGCTGCGCGCAGGAGATCGCTATGGATGTCAACGGCGCGGATGATGGCCGTGAGAAGCGTCAGGAAAATAGCGTTTTCCTGCGGTGTCTCGCCTGGATCGAGAAGGTTTTTCGTGCCGTAGGAAAGCCCCCAATTGTTGTGTTTACCAGAGCCATTGATGCCCGCGAAAGGCTTTTCGTGGAGAAGACAGACGAGTCCGTTCCGCTCCGAAACTTGCCGTAACACTTCCATAATGAGCATGTTATGATCGATGGCGAGATTCTGGTCTTCGAAAATCGGAGCTAATTCGAATTGCGCGGGAGCGGTTTCGTTATGGCGTGTCTTGGCGGGAATTCCAAGTTTCCACAATTCGTTTTCGACTTCCTCCATGAAGGCGAGAACGCGTGGCTTGATGGAACCGAAATAATGATCTTCCAACTGCTGATGTTTGGCCGGCGGCGCTCCGAAAATCGTTCGTCCTGCTTGGATGAGATCCGGCCGTTGCAGATAGAATTTTTTGTCGATCAGGAAGTATTCCTGTTCGATGCCAAGCGTGATATGGACATGTTCATCCGGCAGACCGAAGCAACGCATAAGCCGTTGTACGGCATGCGCTAAAGCTTGTTGTGAACGCAGGACAGGTGTCTTCTTGTCCAATACTTCCCCTGTATATGAGCAGAAAATGGTTGGAATGCACAGCGTGGCGCCGTTGGCGTGACGTTTGATGAAGGCGGGGCTCGTTGGATCCCAAGCCGTATAGCCGCGAGCTTCGAACGTGCTACGCAAACCGCCAGACGGGAAACTGGATGCATCTGGTTCGCCGACGATAAGCTTCTTGCCGGAGAACTCCATGATGACTTGACCTTTTCCGGCAGGTTCGATGAAGGCGTCATGCTTTTCAGCCGTGCCGCCGTTGAGCGGCTGGAACCAATGCGTGAAATGCGTCGCTCCTCTCGAGACGGCCCATTCCTTCATGGCCTGCGCGACTTCGTCGGCGATGTCCGGATCGAAAGGTGCTTCACCCGAAATCGTCGCAAGAAGTTTAGCGGCAGTTTCTTCTGAAAGAAAACGCCGGATGGCTGCCTCGCCGAAGACATCCTCCGCATAGTGTTCCAACGACGCGGCGGCTGCAGGCATAGGGGGACGTGCCCGCAGCTCGGCGACGGCGTTGACGGCATATTCGCGATTACTGCTGCTCATGATTACATTCCTTGAGACAATGTCTCAGTAGAGATCCGCGACGAGCGGGAAGTGGTCGGACGGATAGAGGTCGTTTTCCATATCGTCGAAGACGAAGAGGTTGCGGACGTGGAATTCGTTGTTGACGAAGATGTAGTCGATCGGGCCTTTATGAGGCGGTTCGACGCCATCTTTCATGATGCGGTAGCCTGTGAACGTGTAGGTCGGGCCAACGAGCGGCGTTTCCGTGATTTTCGTCGAGTTACGCATGAATTTTTCAGCGTGGGCGATGACTTCGTCTTCCGGCAGGACGTTGAAGTCGCCTGTGAGGACGACGGGTCCTTTCGGGGAGATTTCCTGCATCTTCTGGAAGATAAGCTTGACGCCGTTTATTTGGGCGAGCTTGGAGCGATGGTCCAAATGTGTGTTGAAATGGGTGAATTCGATACCGGTCTTCTTGTCGGTAAACGTCGCCCATGTGCAGATGCGTGTGCAAGCGGTTTCCCATGAGCGGGAGCCTGCGACATCCGGCGTCTCCGAAAGCCAGAACGTCTTGGAACCGTGGCAGATGAAACGGTCTTTACGGTAGATGATGCAGGAGT